>FZPS01000157.1_pt39 | contig 63916 bp, 47 predicted proteins | sample 1817821 | NCBI WGS metagenome assembly FZPS01 (sample SAMEA104158645, study PRJEB21678) | metagenome | place: Germany | collected 2015-04-21
GGCTTGCTCTTCCTGGGCTTGAGGCGGCATACTCTTGGCATATCAATGTTTCTGGCAGACAGAAGGCAGTCATTAACATAGCGGTAGATTGTTTTTTCGCAGCAAGTAAATTCATCGGGATTGGTGGCAAAGATATGGTGGACGGACTGGCCTTTGCGAATTAATGGGCTGAGAAACCCATCCAGGCGGATAAGTTCCTCTTCGGATATGTTCGCGCCGGCCCGGGATCCAACAAGCAGTTCCTTGTATGATTTTTGGGCTGGCCTGTGAAGGTAATACTGTTTTCTCAGCGTACATTTGCGCTCATCCACGCAACCATTGCAGACATAGGGAGGGGAAGATAGCCTTAGGCAGATTTCCTCGACAAAATCAGGGCAGACCGAATTGCAATGGCTACATGTGCTGCAACGCCTCGTGCAATCAGGCTTATCTTCACAAAGTTGTATTTTCTTACAGCTCCTCCTGTGGACGCACCGGTTGCGGACCCGGTACGCCGCTGATTTATCACTCGGCACCGCTCTTTTTTTGATCTCCCTGGATATGGTAGAAGTGCTTTTATCCAGGGTCCGGGCTATTTCCTTGATCGATTTCCCGTTTCTAAGTAGATGCTCGATCTGGCTCCTTTCCTCATTTACTAAATGCTTATTCTTTGCCATGGTCATGACCACCATCTCATTGACTGCTGAGGCTGGCATTACTATTTTTTCAGTTGGATTGAATAGTTGCAAGTGATTTTTGCATGAGTAAATGCAACTTCTCTCCCCCATGGGGGAGAGGGGCTAGGTCACCCCATTTGTAGGTCTAACTGCAACTGTCTGGTTTGTAGGAGTTATTGCAACCCTTCACTAGGTGCCCGGTTGCATTTACTTTGTCAACTAGCCTCCATTTTTGGGGATGCAGGAGTTTGTTTTTTTAATTTTTAAAACAGTTTGACATGCAATTTATATCATGTTATTATGATAGTGCACCTTATCTAGTCCCCCCGCTGCAGGTCTCCAAGGTACTGCAGTGGCCAATCATACGGGGTTTGGCTAGGGGATAGCTTGGATTTTTCCGAGCAGGTTCACGTTTTACGTGAACTATTAGTTTAAGCGCGTGGCGGCTTTGTGTTCGCTGCGGTGTTAGCCCGTTTGGCCAGGCTTTCTGCCCGGTGGTAAAAGGGAGTGCGTTAGCATCCCTCGCCTTGCATACTTAAAGAGCGAAAGGCCTCACCCCCTGTGCGTGTGAGGTAAGCTGGCAAGGTAAAATCCTAGGCGAAGCTGTATGCTTTTTTTTAATGTACGTGCGTACCTTACTACGTAGCTAAAATAAGGAGAGGTAAACACCTCTCCTTTTGTTGTTTTTTGCCCCATGCCCTATTAAAAAGCGAAGCCCGTAATGGGGTGTAGGATGTAGGTTAGAAATATAAAAACTGAAGTAGATATATTTAACCGCGGTTTACAAAAATACTTCACGTTGCAGAACGGCGGTTAATCACTGCCTGTTTATTAGAAATGGATGGATTTTAAAAAGCACCGTACCATTGGCACGGTGCGTTGTATTTTAAAGAGATATTTTAGTTTTTAGTGTACCGTTCTCGGTTCTTCCCTGAGACGCCACCCGTCTCTCTTTTACTAATGTCGTTTTTTTCCTTTCTTTTTTGTCATGCTGCTTACGAAATGCAAACTAACGATACCTGGGAAGGGTATCAAAATAATTTTAATTTACCAGGAGGTGAATTACAGTGAAACTGCTTAAGGTGAAAGACGTAACGGCCAAATTGGGCATTAGCCGCGGAAAGGCATACCAAATGATTCGCGATGGTGTTATCCCTTCCGTAAATATAGACGGTTGCATCCGTGTTCCGGAGAGGTTCCTGGATGATATGATTTACCAGCAGTTGCTAGAGGCGGCAGGAAAGGATAAAACAAGAGTAGAAAGGATAAATAACCTTTTCGGCGACAGGGCGGAAAGGAGAGATAACTAATGGCCCGTAAAAGGAGCATAGTTACGGGCAGCTATAGCCCTGTAAAGGATACGCGAACTGGTCAACAGGCGGTGGATCCTGAAAGAGGCAAGAAGTGGCGCATTACAGCAGAACTGCCTCGCCGTGGGGGAAAACGGCACAGAAAGTACCGAGATGTTTACGGGTCAGAAAGAATAGCACGCGATGAGATGCATAATTTTGTTACGGAGCTTAACCAGAACCTTACATTGCATACTATCCCCAGCAAGATTGATGTGGATATATCGAAGATAACTTTCGGAGAGTGCGTGGAAATGTGGTTAAAGGCCAATCGCGGTAATGGCAGTCTAAAAAGGTTAACATGGGAGAGTTATGTTAGTATGGCTAGAAACCACATCATTCCTTATTTGGGGCACATTATGTTGCAGGACATATCGCCATACCACATCGCGAGGTACAAAGAAATCAAGCTTGGTGAAGAGCAAAGGCTTGATGGCGGGAAGTTGAACCCCGGGACTGTGAACAAGCATTTGGCTGTGATAAATAATGTCCTAGAGGATGCCGCTAATGAAAAAGCACTTATCCCGCATAACCCGGCCAGGCTTGTAGCCAGGGCACGTGGAGGTAATAGTAGCAGGACAGCAGTTGTTAATTGTCTAACTGCGGCAGAGCTCGAAGATTTGCTGTCAAAGCTGCAGATGTTATATTCACTGCGGGGTGCTGATGATGCGACCAAGAACAAGCGGGAAACTATCGAGACGTTGAAGCGGCTGGGTTTTACTGATAAAGAGATCCGTTCACCCAAAGCCTTACACAAGTTCAAAGTTGTTCAGCTTTATCCCATTGTCTATTTAGCCGCGATGACCGGAATGCGTCTTAGCGAACTACTTGCCTTGAAGTGGGGTAACATCGATCTTGAAAGAAGGAAGATCAAGGTATTTGAAAGTTCGCACTACGGAACCAAAGAAGATGATGGGAAAAGTTCGCATCATATTAATCCGACAAAAGAGAACAAGGTTAAATCAGATATTGACTTGTCGCTCAAAGATGTGGAGTTCCTCAAGCATCATCGTCAGGAGCAGTTGTTAAGAAGAAAGCATTACCGGGGTAGCTATACCGACCATGATTTAGTGTTCGCTAAGAACGATGGAGGTTACCTTCGGAATGATACTGTCAGTAAAGAATTCACATCTTTTGCCCGTAGCATCAACGTTTCGATAACTTTTCATGGGCTGCGGCATACTCATTGTACACTACTTCTTGCTGCTGGAGTTCCGGATATCTATGTTGCTAAACGTGTAGGGCACCTGAAGCCGTCGACTACTACTGACACCTATGGCCATGCTGAAAAAGGTGTTGGTGAAAATCTCGGAGATGTTTTTAACGCTATTTTAGCTAAGGAATTGGGCTAAAAACAAGGCGTGTTTAGCTATAACTATAATGTCGAGAGGCCAATGGAATACATTGTCGCATCGGGCGAAATGGGCTAGTAATGGGCTAGTTTTAGGGCTAGTTTAGAGTTTAGGGGATTTAAGAAACTACCTATAGGTTTGCTGCTCATGCTAAAAACCATTGATATATAAGGCTTTTTGGTGGGTTAACTTCAAAAATAAATGGTGCGCCTGGGAGGATTCGAACCCCCGGCCAGTGGATTAGAAGTCCACTGCTCTATCCCCTGAGCTACAGGCGCATGCATTATTATACTACCCCGAAAAGAACTAAAAATCAATACCAGTTTCATTCTTTGCGTTGCAACTGAGGGTTATGGTCAAGCCGGATACATGGTAACAATTTAGCTGCTTTACTAAAAATAGGTCAAACCTGTTCAGCTCTAGCAGGAGTAATGTCAATAATCAAGAAATATATACAGTAATGGGTAAGTGTAGAGCAACGAACCTGCAAATTCATAGCAGTCATCATCTAAATAACAGAGGTCGCTGCGTTTAAAGTAACCTGAAATAAAAATTAAGTGATCTCTAAAGGGGGGCTATTAGTGATGGAAGGTGCTATTTTGCCCGGTGCAGAGCCTTTTGTATTTCCAGGTGGAGAGGTCGGCTGTCTGCTGGTACACGGGTTTACCGGTAATCCTTCCAGTATGCGGCCGATGGGTGAATATCTTGCCGACCAGGGATTTACCGTTGTTGGGCCGCGGCTTAAGGGTCACGGCACGAGGGTGGAAGATATGTTCGACAATACTTATGAGGACTGGATCGTCTCAGCCGAAACGGGGCTAGATGAGATCCGCAGGCGGTGCCGCACGGTGTTTGTAGCCGGCCTCTCGATGGGGGCGACACTGGCGCTGCACCTGGCTTGCACTCATCCCGACACGGTGAAAGGTGTGGTCTCTATTTGCGGCCCGGTTTTCATGAAAGATTTTAGGCTGTTTTTTATGCCGCTTATCCGGCCTTTCGTAAAAACCATTCCCGGGGTAGGCAGTGATATTAAGGATCCCGCGGTTACGGAGCTGGCCTATGAGCGGATGCCTCTTTCGGCTCTGGGAGAGTTGCTGAAACTTTGTCGCCTGGTTAAAGAAGAGCTGCCCCAAATTAAACAGCCGGCCCTTATTTTCGAATCGCGAGAAGATCACGTTGTCCATCCCTCCAATGCTCCCTATATTCTCGAACATATCGGCTCGGCTGAGAAGGAGCTGATCTGGTTGGAGAACTCTTATCATGTGGCTACGCTTGATTTTGACAAGGAGCTGATCTTTGAAAAAACGGCGCAGTTTATGCGGCAGCATTCTTAAAAAATAGGGAGGCGATCACGATTACAGCACGCATACTATCGATCGACCAGGGCACTACCGGCACCACCGCGATCCTTTGGGATGAACGGGGCTGGTCCCTAAGCCGGGCTAACCGGGAGCACCAGCAGTATTACCCGCAATCCGGTTGGGTTGAGCATGATGCCGAAGAGATCTGGACGGCTACCCTGGCGGTGGTAAAAGAGGCTTTACAGAAGGCGGGAACAGAGCCCGCCGGCCTTACCGCGATCGGGATTACCAACCAGCGAGAAACCGTGGTCTTCTGGGAGCGCTCCACCGGGAAGCCTCTGGCGAATGCTATTGTCTGGCAGTGCCGCCGTACGGCGCCGCTTTGCTACGAATTAAACAAAGCCGGCCTACTGGCGATTTTTCAAGAAAAAACCGGGCTGGTTCTGGATCCCTATTTTTCCGGGACGAAGATCCGCTGGGCCCTTGAAAACAACCCTGCTGTTCAGGAGGCGGCCCGCAGGGGCGAGCTGGCCTGCGGGACGATCGATAGCTATCTTCTCTATCGCCTTACCGGCGGTCGGGTCCATGCTACCGATTACTCTAACGCTTCGCGTACCCTGCTCTTTAATATTCATACGCTGGAGTGGGATCCGCAGCTGCTGGAGATTTTAGAAGTTCCTAAAGCTATTCTTCCACAGGTTATGCCAAGCAGCACTATTTTCGGTGAAACCGACCCCGCGGCTTTTTTCGGGGTGCGGGTGCCGGTCAGCGGAATCGCCGGTGATCAGCAGGCTGCTCTTTTCGGCCAGGCTTGCTTTGAACCGGGGATGGTCAAGAACACATACGGCACAGGATGTTTTTTGTTAATGAATACCGGGGCCAAGGCAATTCGTTCAGAATCGGGGTTGCTGACAACAGTTGCCTGGGGGGTTGACGGAGTCGTTGATTATGCTCTTGAAGGAAGCATTTTTATTACCGGTGCGGCGATCCAGTGGCTGCGCGATGGACTGAAGATAATTAACCATGCCTCGGAAACCGGGCCGCTGGCATCAGAGGTTGACAACAACGGCGGCGTCTACCTGGTACCTGCTTTTGTGGGGCTGGGTGCTCCTTACTGGGATCCCTATGCCCGCGGGCTTTTAATCGGCATTACCAGAGGAACGACGCGGGCTCACCTGGCCCGGGCCGTGGTCGAAGCGATGGCCTATCAGACCCGCGATGTGCTAGAGATTATGCGTCGTGAAGCAGGGATTCCCCTAGGCGAGCTGCGGGTTGACGGCGGAGCCAGCGTGATGGATCTCTTGCTGCAGTTTCAGGCGGATATAGCCGGCACAGTGGTGCGCCGTTCGGCCACTCTCGATACAACCGCTCTCGGGGCTGCTTACCTGGCCGGCCTGGCGGTTGGGGTATGGCCCGATCGCGCGACTCTGGCGGAGCAGTGGCGCGAGGAGGCCGTATTCCGGCCGCAGATGGCCACAACAGAGAGTGATGCCCTTTATCGCAACTGGCTCCGGGCGGTGGAGAGAGCGCGCGGCTGGATCGAAGAGAGCTGAGGGCCGACCGCTATGGAGCTGTTTTGAGGCAGCCCTTTTTTAGACTGGTGAATACAATTAGCATTATTCCCCCAATAAGCCGGAGATTATTTCGGCAGGAGGCCTAAAGATGTCTTTAAAGATTTTTCATACCGCCGATCTGCATCTGGGGATGGCCTTCAAAAATCGTCACTACCCTGAAGCGGTCCGGCAGCAGTTGGTTGAAGCACGCTACCAGGCGCTTAAGCAGCTGGTGGAGTTGGCCAATGAGGCCCGGTGCCAGCTTTTTTTGGTGGCTGGAGACCTTTTTCACCGGGCGCGGATGCCTCGCGAAGCTATTGCCCGGGTAGTGCAGCTGCTCTCCCGTTTCCAGGGTGATTGTGTAGCCATTTTACCGGGTAACCACGATTACTGCGATCGCTACAGCGGTCTCTGGAAGGAGATGCAGGAGCTCTCTTTCGATTCCCTACTGTTGTTGACCGAAACGGCACCTTACCGTCTGCATGATTACGGTATCGATGCGGTGCTCTACCCGGCCCCCTGCCATCGGAAACACTCCGCGGTAAACAGGCTGGGCTGGATCCGCGAGCTGCCGGAGAAGCCCGCCGCCAGGTGGCAGATCGGGGTTGCTCATGGTTCGATCAAGGGGCTCTCTCCCGACTGGGAGCAGCAATATTTCCCCATGGAGAAGAATGAGCTTGCCGCATTGGGGCTGCAGCACTGGTGTCTCGGGCATACCCATCTCCGCTATCCGGATCTCGAGCAGGTTGAGGGAGCAGTTTTCTGCTATAGCGGTACCCCCGAACCGGACGGTTTTGACTGCCGGCACGGCGGCTATGCCTGGGTGACCGTTCTGAACGAAGCCGGCCGCTCTGAAAGTCGCTCTTTGTCCACCGGGCGGTACCGCTTTGTAGAGATTACGCGGCAAGTAGAAAGTGCAGCCGACCTGGATCAGTTAAAAGAGGAGCTGAAGCGCTACGGCGGTCAAACCCTGGTCAAGTTGAGCCTGTCCGGGTTTTTGCCAGAAGAAGAATATCGCGAGCGCAGGCGCTGGTTTGATGAGGTGCGGTCGGGGCTGCTCTACCTGGAAGAGGACGACAGCGCCCTGGCGTTACAACTTACCGCGGAGCTCATTAAAGATCGTTTTCCGGCCGGCTCCTTTCCGCAGCTGCTCCTTTCCCGGTTGGCAGAAAAAAACGATCCTGCAGCGCTGCAGCTAGCTTACCGGCTGATCGATGAGGTGAAGAGATGATTATCGAAGAGGTCAGGCTTGCCCCATTCGGCGGTTTTAGCGATCGCCGCTATTGCTTTAAACCGGGGCTTAACGTGGTCCTCGGGCCCAATGAAGCGGGGAAGAGCACCCTGGTAAACGCTCTTTTTGCGGCGCTGTTTTTGCCGCCTGATCTAAGAAAGAACTCCGAGGATTGGAAGAGTTTTTTGGTCCGTTGCCTGCCTCATCCTGGCGGTGATACCGCCCGGGTTAGCTTGCGCTTTACCGACCGCAGCGGAGAGCGCTGTACCTACAGCTGCTCTTGGGGCGAGATAAAGGAGTCCCGCTTGCTCCTGGAGAGCGGCGCTGAGATTAACAACCTCGCCGAGATCCGGGAGCGTCTTCAAAAGGCGCTTTGTTATGGCCGCGGCACATACCAGGCGGTGCTTTTTGCCCGCCAGGACGAGATGGAGCGTACCCTGGAAAGGTTGCGCGTTGACGGTGAGGCATCGCGAACGGTATCCAAAATACTGAGGAAAGCGGTGATTGAAGCCGGCGGCGTTTCACTTGAAGAGCTGGAGGCGGCCATTGCAAAGGCCCACGAAGAGCTGCTGCAAAACTGGGACCTGGAGCGAGATGGCCCGAAGAACAACCGTGGAATTGACAACCCTTACCAACGAGGGGTAGGGTGTTTGCTGGGTGCTTACTATGAGAGTGAGACCCTGCGCCGCCGGCTGCAGCAGGCCCGCGATCTGGAAAAAGAGTACAGCGATCTAGCGGGGCAGCTGGAAGAAACTGTTGCCAAGAAGAAGCAGATCACTGGCCGGCTGCAAGAGATGCTTAACCTGGAAGACGATATCCGCCGGCGGGGTGAGCTAGAGCCGAAATTGCAGCTGCTCGAACATAAGATCTCTGACAAGAAAGATCTTCTGGTCAGATGGCCTGCCGCCGTGGGCAGTATTACCCAGTTGCAGAAGCATCTGGAGAAGGAGCGTCTCCGCCTTGCTACTCTTCAAGGAGAGCTTCAAAAGGCGAAAGAGCAGCTGGCCGCACGGCAGCAGCGTGAACTGCTGCACAAGGCCCGGCCGATACATGAACAAATTATTGAAAAAGAAAAAGAGCTTTCTGAACTGGCCAAGATCAGCGATGCTGATCTGCACTACCTAAAGGATAAGCAGAAGAAAGCCGGCGAGCTCAGGGCAGTGGTCGGGGCCATGAAGCTAAAGGTGCACTTTACCACCCGCAACCCCCAGCAGTTGAAGGTCACCTTGGGCCTGGAACAGCCTGAGATCAAGGAGATAGAGCAGGAAGCGTTCTTCGAGGGGGCAGGGCGGCTGCTTCTAGAGAGCGCCGATTGGTCGCTTGAGTTACAGTCGGGTGAAGGTGATGTCGAGGCCTTGCTTTGCGAAATTCGTGAGGCAGAAAAATCCCTGGCGGATAGGCTAAAATCTCTTGCGCTTAAAGATCTCACTGCGGCTGAAAGCACTCTTGGCCGACGCAAGAATCTGGAACGGGAGTGGGAAGGCCTTGGGGCCAGGCTGGAGGGACTCCTCGGGGATATCTCTTTTTCTGAGCTGGAGCACGAGGTATCGTTGCTACCTGCAGAAAGAGAGATGCGCGATCCCCAGGTGATCCAAAATGAGATTATAGCCTTAAGCAGATCTATCGCCGTCGAGGAGAATACGCTTACTGTGGAGCAGGAGAAAATTGAGGAATGGGCGGCGGAGCACGGCAGCCCGGAAGAGCTGGCCGGGCGGCTTGGCGAGTTGGAGAGAGAAGCTGGGAAGGTTACGGCCGAGCTAAAAACCCTGGCTCTCCTTCCGGAGGGCTTTGCTTCTGCCGATGAGTTTATGGCCCGGTTGAAAGAGCTGCGCAAACTTAAAGAGAGCTTGCAAGGTGCTGTAGTCTCATTGCAGTTCGAGCTGGAGAAGGTTCGCAACGAGCTGCCGGAAGAATCCGCCGAAGAGCTGGAGGAGGCTTTCCGCCTCAGTGAAACTGCGCTGATCCGGCTGAAAGAAGAAGCCCGGGCGCTTCTGGTCGTGGCGGCAGAGGTTCAAGCATTGAAAGAAGAGCTGGACAGTGATACTTTCGAACCGCTGGCCCGCTCCTTTGCCCGTTATCTCGGCCCGGTGACCGGCGGCCGCTATACTACCGCCGAACTGGATGGGGTGGTCCCCGGGAGCATTGTTCGAGCTGCCGGGGAGCCGCTGCCGGTAGAGCTGCTCTCTACCGGTACCGCCGGCGGGGTGGCCCTGGCGCTGCGGCTGGCCGTAGCCGAATACCTGCTTGAAGATGCCGCCGGCTTCATGGTCATGGATGATCCCCTGGTGAATCTGGACCCGGAGAGAAAAGCGCAAGCGGCCGAAGTGTTGCAAGAGTTTGCTCGCGAAAAACAGCTGATTATCACCACCTGTGATCCGGCCACGGCAGAACTGCTGGGCGGGAATATCATGAAGATGACGCTCTAGCGGTCGTCTATTATTATGGTAGGTTTATCAATTTACCTGTAGCCGGGGGAAAGCACCCCCGCTTAAGACTGGCAAAGCAGCAGCTGTTTGCCTTAGTTCCTTGTTCAAATGAATTTGGTCGCCGGTCAAGATCTTAAGAGAGGAGCTAAGGGAAATGTTGCGTTTGTCATGGGTCGAAGAGGCCTTGGGCAGGTCTACCGGTGGTACAACCGGGGAGAAGGTAACCACCCTGCCAAGAGCCGTCCGGGAGCTGATTCATCCTGGTTTCGTGCTTCAGGTCGGCAGTGGGCTGGGCTACCCCATGGCCTTGCTTTACGAGATTATCCGCCAGTTTTGGGGTCGCAACCCGGGTTTTACTTTTATTATTTACGGCGGCAGCTGCACCAACCTGGTCCCTTTTTTAGCTGGCGGATTGGTGAAAAAGGTGTTGGCTTCTTACCTGGGCGATTCGTATCCTTTTCCGGCACCAAATCCCCTCATCCAGAAGTCTTTTGCCGAGGGTAAAGTTGAATTTGAAGAGTGGAGCATGCTCACCTTGACGCAGCGCCTGGCTGCCGGGGCGATGGGGCTACCTTTTTTCCCGACCCGTTCCCTGGCGGGCAGTTCGCTGGCCGATAACCTGGCCGACTTTACCCTGACTGAAGATCCTTTTACCGGTGAACCGGTCGGCCTGGTGAAAGCGCTAAATCCTGACCTGAGCCTGGTTCATGGTTGGCTAGCCGACCCCGAAGGGAATACCGTCTTGAATATGCCCCTTGTGGGCAACGCTTACGGGCCTCTTGCCGCCCGCAAAGGAGCGATTGTTACCGTGGAGAAGGTGGTTAGCGCGGCGGAGCTCTCCCGCTACCGGGAACATGTCCGTATCCCAGCGGAGGCGGTACGTGCCGTGGTCGAGGTGCCTTTCGGAGCCCATCCTTCCGGGCATCACCATTTTCCGCATTGCGGCGAAGAGCGGGGCTATGCCGAGGATCGCCCCTTTATCATGGCAGCCCGCCGGGCCAGCCGCAGCGCCGAGGACTACCAGGCCTGGCTTGACGAGTGGGTTTTGAGCTGTCCCGATCACCATAGTTACCTGGTGAAGCTCGGTGCAGAGCGTCTCTTTGCGCTGAAGGGAAAGCTTTCAATCGATGACTGGCCGCTTTATTTTTTGGAAGATGACGGTGGGGATGCGGCGTCGGCAGCGACTGCGGCCGAGCAGATGATTGCCATGGCCGGGCGGGAGATTGAGCGGGTTACCAGGCAGCAAGGTTATGATACCATCCTCGCCGGGGTTGGTGCCTCTCACCTGGCCAGCTGGCTGGCTTACTACAGTCTTCGGGAGCAGGATCGGCAGGTGGCCTTGATGGCGGAGATCGGCCTTTACGGTTATATTCCTTTACCGGGAGACTCCTTTGTTTTTGCCCTGCGCAATTTCCCGACAGGCCAGCTTTATACCGATGTTCTGCATATCCTCGGTTGTTCCGTCTCCGGCAACAACCGGGAACACTGCCTCGGCGTGCTGGGGGCGGCGCAGGTCGATTGCCGGGGGAATATCAACTCATCGCAGGTGCCCGCCGCTTCGCTTTACCTGGTCGGCTCGGGCGGGGGCAATGATGTCGCTTCGGGTGCCAACGAGGTTATCGTGGTAACCGAACAAGCCCCGCACCGTTTTGTGGAGGAGGTCCCCTTTATCACCTCCCCGGGGGAGAGGGTGACGGCGGTAATCTCGCAGTTGGGTCTCTTTCGCAAGGACCCGGTGGACGGAATTTTAAAACTGGCCGCCTACCTGGAGCGGCCCGGTATGACTGAAGCACAGGCCGTTCGTGAAATTAAGGAACAGTGCGGCTGGGAGCTGCAGTTTTGGCCGAATCTTGAGATATTGGCGCTGCCGACTGCGGAAGAGCTGTCCCGGATGCGCTATCTTGATCCCGAGCGCTATTTTACGCGCTAGCGTTTAAAAGGCTGAGTGAATTGCGGTGCCAAGCACCGCAATTCACTCAGCCTGCCCATGGCTGGTTGGGGTCGCTCGCTGGAGAACTTATCTATCTTATTCCGGCTCCAGGCTGACAAAAAGATAGAAATCCAGGTAATCTATAGTAACTTCACCTGTGGATTTATCCTCCATCCCATCGATATGTTTAAATATATAGAGCACTTGAAGATTCCCGCGGCGGTCAAGAAAAGTCATTTCGTCTTTTGCCAATAGATCTCTTTCGGCATTTTCCCGGTGCAGTTGTATGGCCATCTCCGCAATGTTTTCCCTGTAGACTAGCTCATCACGGCTTATGATCTGCAGCTGGTGGTCTTCCGGTGAATAAGATATCTCAAAATTATCTTCGTGATAACTGGAAGCTGGCTCTATCTCAGGGGAAAATTGCATGAAATAGTCAAAACCGGAGATATCCCAAAAAGCTTCCGCTGCGTTAACGGTATGCGAGAAATATGATTCTTTAATGCCGGGAAACTCGTACTCGGGACTGAGGGGAAACCCGAGCAAGGCTTCCATCCGGTCAGTTGTAAACCCTTCGGGCAACGTCCGGAGTTCTTCCAGGGCGTGGTAACGTTCAAAATAAAGGATAATCGAGCTTAATTCCCGGCGGGCGTCTTCAGGTAGATCTTCGTCCGGTGTTATGATTTTGCCATTCTGAACCAGGTTGTGGGCGGCTGCTATTTTTTCAAAGCGGCGATTCTGGCTCAGCACCGAAACAGAATAGCTGCTCCAGGGGCCGCAAACCGATAGCATTGCCACCAGGGCCAGCGAAGCGGGCAGATAAACATTTCTGGGTTCTTTGGAAATAATTAAATAGAGCATGGAACCGGTAACCCACAGACCCGCTGCCAGCACAAAGTACCTGTTTTCGGTGATGCCGTAAGCGTTAATCCGTATGCCCATGGCTATGAACATCATCGCCAGCAGCGGCAGGATCAATTTTGGAAAATAAGCGATAAATGTTTTAATCCACCGGTTTGCCTGGCGCAGGGGGTAGGTGCAGAAGATCACCAGGGTGCTGATAAGGGCGTACCAGAGGACCAGGTGTGAAACCATCACCTCGGGCCACTGTCGCGTCACCAGTATTTTGGCAAAGTAAGCATAAAGGATGGCGCAGTAAGCCATGATTAGCGGGATGACGATGTAGCTTAAAAGGACAAAGAGCACTTTAGGGTAACTTTGGGGCTCAAAATCAAGGTCGCCTGCGGGTATCTCTGCCAGGAAGAAGGCTGGTGCGAAGATTCCAGCGACTACCAGCCCGATATCGAGGTAAAGAGCTCCGGGAATATTGGCGGAAAAAAGATAATTAATGGTGGCCAGGATTGCCGAAAGGCCGCCAAAAAGGATTGCCGCATACAGGTAGGTGACCAAAAAGCTGATAAATAGTTTGATCATGTAGAGCTCGTAGTTTGGCCGGCGATAAAAATAAGGGATAAAGGTAAAGGCCAGGTAGAGAGCGAGGCTGATCGCCACATACCGCGAGACGGAGACCATGTTGAAATCTTGCAGCAAGAATAGATAGTAGAGGACCAAACCGGCCCCGGCGGCGAGATAGACAAGTATCTTAATCGGCATTTTCAGAAAAGGCGCTCTTTCAAAGAAGATCTTAATGCAGAGAGAAAGAGGGATCCCTAGAGCCAGTACCGCGGCCAGCCGCTTCAAGTTTTCGCCGAGTTCCGCATTTGCACCGGAAGTACCATGATTTAAAAATATGAGAACTATAACCGTAGCGGTACAGAAGAGCAGGGTTTCCGGGAAACGTTGCAAACCGGAGAAAAACCTTGCCGTAAAAGTTCTACCGAACACAACCAGCTTTTCGCGTTTTGTGGTTATAAGATTACGCCTCCAAACATTTATTAATTTAATTCCAGGTCTAATATATCACAAAAGGGGGGCAAGGATAACAACAATCTTTCTGCCCTATTCTTTTTCAAAGATATGCACCGCCGCGGCCGCCTCTTCAGTGCCTAAAAAACCGCCGCCGTTTTCAGTCAGGCCGATTCCGGCCCCCTCCACCTGTCTGGGCCCGGCTTCACCGCGCAATTGGGTGACTACTTCGTAGACCATCGCCAGGCCGGAGGCGCCGATAGGATGGCCGCGGCACTCTAGACCGCCAGATACGTTTACCGGGATCTTTCCACCCAGCCGCGTAGCCCCCGATTCGGCCAGGAGACCCCCTTCCCCTTCCGGGCAGAATCCTAGGACCTCGGTTTGCAACAGCTCGCCATAGGCGGTGGCATCATGGAGCTCGGCCAGGTCGATATCTTCCGGCCCTAAACTGGCGGCCTCATAAGCCTTTTGGGAGACTATCTTTCCGATATGGTCTTCTTCCAGCGGCCTTTCACGTCCGGTTCCGAGGACGGAGGCCAGTATTTTGACAGCACGGGCCTTGCTTAATCTGTTGATAAATCTTTCAGAGCAAATTACTGCCGCCGCCGCCCCATCGCCTACCGGCGAGCACATGGCCCGGGTAAAGGGATAGGCCACCGTTTTATCTTGTAAGATCTCTTCGACGCTCATCTTTTTACGAATCTGCGCATAAGGATTCAGAGCGCCATGCTCATGATTTTTTGAAGAGATTACAGCCATCTGGCGTTGGGTGCTTCCGTACCGGCTCATGTGCCAGCGAGCCCCCAGGGCATAGATATCCATAAAAATACTGCGTCCTCCGCTGCTTTCGGCCTCTTCCGGTATCTCCAGGGGCATCTTTTCAACCTGCTGCATCAGCTCGCCAATCTTATTAGGGAACTCTTCAACATCGAGGCAGGAGGCATAAGAGCGGAAAGAGAGCATCTTGTCAGTGTGGCTAATCTTTTCGGCACCCAGGGCCAGGACCAGGTCAAATTGCCCGGCTTTGATGGCCGTGTAAGCTAGGTTCAGCGCGGTCGAGGCTCCGGCACAGGCGTTTTCAGTATTGACTATGGGGATCTCCTTGATGCCGAGCGGGTGCAACATCACCTGGCCGCGTATGGAATGCTGCTCGCTAAACATGCCCCAAAAAGAGTTGGAGACATAAGCGGCCTCCAGCTCTTTACTCTCTACCCCGGCATCCTTTAAAGCATTCTCAAAGGCCTCTGCAGCGAGCTCCTTGACGGAGCTTTCTATGAACTTGCCGAACCTGGTCATCCCCACGCCGATTATATAGACATTACTCATCTACTATCCCTCCGACAAAGATAATTATAATTTTTCGCTGGCAAAAATGGCCAGGCTGTCGTTGGACCCATCTTCAATCATCGCGGCGCGAGCATCACGGAAGAACTTCTCGATGACATACTCTTTGGCCACGCCATTGCCGCCAAAAATTTGGATGGCATCACTGGCAATCTGGAAAGCAGCATCGGTACAGAATATCTTGGCCGCGATGGAGTACTCGGTAGCCGGGGGCGTGTTGCTGAGATTGTAATTAAGAGCGGTTCGCGAGAGGGCACGACAGGCTTCAATTGTTTTAAACATGTGGAAGAGTTTATAGCGCACATGCTGATGTTCGAACAGCAGCTTGCCGCCCTGGACTCTCTCCTTAGAGTATTTTAGTGCTTCTTCGTAGGCCGCCCGGGCCGTTCCGGTAAAGGTAGCCGACATGTAGGCATTGCATGTAGCCAGAGTGATGTCGGTAATCGCTTCGTAACTTTCCTGATCTACAAACATGTACTCCTGGGGCACCCTGACATTATCAAAATATATTTCTCCCTGGTTCAACTCTCTTTGGCCCATTTTGTTCAGGGGTTTCCCCCGGGAGACGCCGGGCAGGTCGAGGGGAACCATGCAGATACCGCCGCCGGCCATGCCCATGGAGGGATCGATGGTCAGGTAAACCATTGCGTGGGTGGCAATACTGCCCAGCGAGACCCAGGCAGATTTCTGCCCGTTGATCACCCATTCGTCACCTTCCAGGCGAGCCCGGCACAACCCGGCGATATTGGGGTCTTTGAACTGGGCGCTGCCTACGGCGAGGGTATCGGAGCCGTGGTCCGGTTCGGTTATCGCCCAGCAGCCAATGATCTTTGCTTCAGTATCCTCGCAGAAAGGGACTAGCAGATTTTCAATGAGGGAGTCTGAAGGGACCATCGATGCCAGAAAGGCTGGAAATGAGCTTAGCCCCAGGGCTAGGCTAAAACCGGAAGACCCATAGCCCAGCTCTTCGACGACTAGGCTTACTTCGAGGGGAGAAAGTCCCAGCCCCCCGTATTCTTCGGGTATGAGAACCTTATGTAGCCCCAGTTCGTATGACTTTTTCAAAGCATCCCACAAGATAGAATCAGGAGCGATCACCTCTTCGGGGCTCATCGCATCCAGCTTGATGCTGGCCGGGCGCAGGGTCTCGAGGGCAAACTTGCGGACAGTATCTTTAAACATGGTTTGCTCTTCGGTAACATTCATATCCAACTCCAGGTAACTCATGAGATCTTATCACTCCTTTTTTATGATAACCGACTTAAGCAGGAACCAAGATTCTGCAGGCTGTGTTATAACAAGAGGCGTCCTGCGTGTTTTCCCTTTCCCCTTTCTCCTGGAGGGAGCGGGTTAATGAAAGGAGAAGTTACAATTACCGGTTAATCGATTTGGGTGACAGGGAATCATCCCCTGTCACTTTTTAGCCCCGAGTTTCAGATATAATCTTCTGCCGCGTAGATAGTTCCTTGACCTTTATTGAACATCTCCCTCAGGACCCGTTCTAACGGTTTTTCAGATATTGTTTTCGGCAGATCATCCAGTATATGGAGGTAAGAGGGGATGAAATTTGCGCTGAGCTCTTTTTTACATTTTTCGTAGATCGCTGCAGGCTCGATTGTTTTTCCTTCGAATGGGCTGATTGCGGCTACGAGATCACTTTCTCCGGGAGCTCCGGAAGCGGCCGGTATACCGAAGACGCATACTTCGCTGACAGCGGGATGTTCGCCGATGATCTTTTCAATATGATCGGGTTGGATAAAATCGCCAGCCCGGCGCAGCTCGGTACCTTTACGGTAATCGAAGTAAAACCAGCCCTTTTCATCCCGGTGGACCATATCCCCGCTTCTAAGCCAGCCGCCCGCTGTTTTCTTTTTCGATTCCTCCGGCAAACCGAGATAATCAACCTTTGTTTCTCCTCTGAGCATCCGGAAAATCAGCTCACCGGTAACACCTGCCTTAACTTCATTGTCGTTTTCGTCAACTACTTTCAGCTCCATCACGCCGGGTATCCCTTTACCGAAAGAGCCAATTGGCCCCTTACCAGGGGGTTTATAAGCAAAACCGCCTTCTACCGAGCCGTACCATTCCAGGATCTGGACATTGAAGCGCTCCTCAAAAGATTCCCAAATTGCCTTGGGGGTTCCGGCGCTGATCACCGTTTTAACCGGGTTGTCTCCGTCATCGGGCCTGGGGGGTTCGTTGTAGATAGCAGCCATCATGCCACCCAGCAGAGAGAACGAGGTGCAGCCGTACTTGCGGCAGATATCCCAGATTCTACTTTTGGTAAAGCGCTGGCTGAAGACTGCCTTGGTTCCCGAATAAAGCGCCGGGAATAGCGTTACCGCCTGGGCGTTGCCATGTGAAAAAGAAAGTCCCGAATAGAGAATATCGTGCGGCTTATACTGCCAGACAATTTGCGTAAGAATGCTGTAGAGGCCGGTACGGTTATTTCGAATCAGCACCCCTTTCGGGTCGCCGGTGGTCCCGGAGGTGTAAATAATCTGCATCGGGTGCCGGACATCCATAATTTGCTGATCGACTGTTTCCCAGGTATCCTGCTCCAGGATTTCATTTAAGGTTTCATATTTAGGGGAGGGGGAGATCTCTTGCTCCGGATAATAAGAGACGATGACGGTTTTTACTTGGGGCAGTTCGTTGGCGATCTCTTCAAGATCGGCGAGGCATTCTCCGGAGCAGAGCACCGCTTTGGCGGTGCTGTGGTTAATGATAAACTTTAAACGATCCCCCTTGTAGCGGGGATCAACCGGCACGGCAATTGCCCCGACGACAATGCCCCCTAACAGGGCATAGATAAATTCGGGATGGTTGCGCATATAGATAGCAAAATGATCTCCCTTGCCGATACCCTGCTCAACAAACCAGCGGGCGATCTTGTTTGATTTTTCATGGAGCTCTTGATACGTGACCACATCTTCCCCGAAGTTGCCTTTCTCAAAGATAAAGATCGGTTTACCGGGTGTTTCGTTTGCTTTTATCTCCACAAAATGGGAAGCGATGACCTGGTTTAAGTGGGCCTTACCCATTTTGATCCTCCTTTCTACTTTTGCTCAGTCTTCAATGGCACCGATAAAGCCCCTGGTATATGTGGGGAACTCTTTTTCAAAAATTTCATCCCAATAGTCATCAGTCCAGAACTGGTGACGGTCGAAATAGGGGTCCCTCTTTGCGGCGCTGACGGAAAGGGTGACCACGATATCAACATCCTCGATTATCTCCAGGGCCCGGGCTCCAAAAGCCAGTGTGCTAAAGACGCGGTTATAGAGCCCCAGGCGCCAGGCCATCGCCGCCGCAGCGTTAACAGCAATATTCAGGTTGAGATTTTTAAACTGGCAACTAGGTCCTTCTGCCATCAGTGACTCGGTTGGCTCGGATCGGTTAAGTTCGGCGCAGGTACGAAAGCCGCAGGCTCCGCAATTGTAGTTAAAGGGAGACTTCCTGGTATCTCCGAAGATAATCAGGGCGCATGGTTCTTTAATGAGCTCGATAACATGTCGTCCGTCCCTTGCAGCCAGGGGTGACATGTCGGCCATTGAATAGGCAAACTGGGCGATCTGTTCCATCTCTTCTTTGCCAGCCACGATTATCTTTAAAGTATTGCGGGCGGCAAAACGGTAGCTGTTATGAGCAGCCAGGACTATTAACTCGATAGCCCGGTCCAATCCATTTTGGACCAGCTCTTCCATTTTACGGATAGCCATACTATTCCTCCTTTTAGGGGCGAATTTCTCTCCTTAACTGTAGATCGATCTAAACTGCGGCCAGAGACGCTTAATAATCCGATCGCTCATGGTGCGCTCGTTGATTTCGTCATAATTTTTAGGGATGTCCCTGAACGGGCTCTTTTCGGTAATGGAAATAGCTACCGCCAGGGCCAGGCCGGTTTCCCGGGGCAGCAGCTTCATCCTCATGGCTGCTGCTCCGGCCGACCAGAAGACGCCGTAATCGATTCCTAAGTTTCTGGCCAGTGAAATAATTCCATCGACAGCGTAGGCGATATTGTTGGCCCGGAAAATGCAAAGCGGTCCGGGGAAGGCGATGCTCTTTTCGTGCGGTAGTCCTTCAACTTTACGCAGATTGTCGCAGGTCAGCTGGCCGCACATATTGCAGTTTATATCTGCCGGGTCGTTCTTGCTGCGCAAAGAGGTGATCAGCAGCAGGGCATCGGCGTCCCGTAGCATCATGGCATCTCGCTTAAAAAAGTGCCAGCTTTTGTTGTCCCCGGCCATATCTTCTACAGCCTGGCAGAGATCTTCGATCTCGCACTGATCGTCGATAATATGGATGGTGCACTCGCCGACACCGCCGACTCGCGGTGTGGTTGTCGCCGAAGCCAGTAGCAGCCGGGCGGCGATTTTAGCCGCTGCTCTGCGATCCTTTTCAAACTGTTTCAAGGGTCTTTCCATATTTTTGTCCTCCTTTACCGGGGGTCATCTACAGAACTCCGTGTTTTTTAGCAATATCAGGGTACATTTCAAAAGCAGGCTTGAGCAGCGGCAGCAAGTTCAGCACTTTGGGCATCGGTCCCTTGGCTTTGATCGCTCCTTTGGCCAGGGCCACCGGCATCTTAATCTCCTGCAGCCAGAACTGGTGGCAGGTATCCCCGCTCAGGGTCATTTCCACGGTAGGTTTATCATCGTTTTCCCCGCAGATAATATTACCGTCCCGGCATAACCAGATGTAGCCATCAGGCTGATCGATAGTAAACTTGATGGTGATTTCCGATTCGAGAAACTTCGGTCCGACATCCGGGTGCTCCAGTAAAGACTGGAAAAGCTCTCCCAGAACCTCATACATTTTTTGCGTGCTTTCAAAGACAGCCATTTTCTCTTCTCCTTTCAATTTGGTTTAAATTCAGTTTAAAAAAACTGTAGCAAACACCTCCCTAGGATAAATTAAGGCGCTTATCCTGGTAACACTGTGCAACCGTTCGAAATTCCATCGATGATAAAGGTAACTACTAGTTTTTATATTAATAGATAACTGAAAATAGAAGCAGATCAATTTAAAGGGAGACTTAAATCGGCTTTGAAGAGTAAAAAAAGCAGCAAAGAAAGGTTAAATAACTTTATTTAATCCATGTGCCTGTTTGGGTCTTAGCCGTGTCTTTCCACATATCTTCGTCAAAACGGGCTGGTATCATCAGAACCAAAATTCCTTTCCCCGTTGATCATCCAGTAGTTCTGGTTATACCCACATGTTGACCATCTCTACTAAAGTCTCCTTTGGCAAGTCCATTAACTCATTTTGTAAAAGTTCTAAAGTACCTTGCCTAGCGTTGTCGGCTTAGGTGCTGTCTTTATCTTACCACCTTTCATAATATTTATAATAATCTTTTTATTTTTAGCATTTTATCATTTATTGTAATTAGTGTCAAGGCTTAGCAGTGTTTATTGGGAAACTTACGCTGTATGTGCCAACGGGGGAAAATACGGGCTGAAAAGGTAGGTTGGGCGTGGTTGCTTACCACTAAGGCCTTAGCAGATTTATATTGACCGACCATGGATCCGCGATAAATAATGGAAAGGTTTTGAGTGTGGAAGAAAAGTCGGTAAAAAAGAGGAAGCGTGGAAATATTAAATATGTATCCATTGAGTAGGGAAATCAGCAGTTAACAGGTAATTATTTTACAACTTTCCTACAACCTCTTCGCAGCTTTTCACAACTTTTTATGGCTATTATTGGTATTATATCCAGTAATTAGATGCCATATGTTATGACATAAAACAAGCAAAAGCCCCGGAGTGTCAGGCTTTTTCCGGGGTTTTTGTTGGTGGGCCATCCAGGTTTCGAACCCGGGACACCCTGATTAAGAGTCAGGTGCTCTGCCAGCTGAGCTAATGGCCCCGCATTTAGGATTTTACTACAAGAAGAGGCCGAAGACAAGTCTTTTTTTTGGAAAAGAAACTGCCTCCTTTAAGGTTTGACCATGTGAAATGCGTGTTGCAAGCCCAGCGAACCTGGCGAAAGTAATTATAAAGATTTAGCTGCCCGGGCTGGTCAAGCTCTAATCATCCGCAGCGGGTTTCGTGACGGGTTTGATATGCTCTGCTTTATACTGGTAGTATCGTTTCAGCACGTCAGGATTAGCTTTAAGAAATTTGTAGAGAAATTTAATTTGTTGAAATGCATCCATGCTAAGGTGGTGCTCGATCATCTCTGTATCCTGCAACAAGTAAGGCTCTTTTACTCCAATCAACTTTAAAAAATTTTCGATAACGATGTGCCTTTTTAGAAGAAAGTTGCCCAGTTTTTCTCCTTTTTCGGTAAGGCGGATTAGGCCGTACTTTTCATAGTTTAACAGCCCCAGCCGGGTCAGCTTCTGGACCGTTTTAGTAACTGAAGAAGCTCGCACATTCAGCCGGGCTGCCAGTTGGGTTGTGCGAGCGTAGCCCTCCTTAAGGTGGAGGCGATAAATCATTTCCAGGTAGTCCTCCATGCTCGGGGTCATCTGTTGCCGAGTGGGCATCGTCAGGTAACCACGAAAAGTATAAAACTCCCGCTCTTCAGTCATTATAACTGTTTCACTCCTTTCCATCGTTTTAGTTACTTACTGGTGGCGTGGCTGTAGCATCAGCGAAGTGCCAGCATATATTAGCCAAGAGAAAATTTTTTCCCGTCTCTAGCTTATGTGACCACGGGGGTAAGAAGACCCTTTAAGGAGGGGTTAAACGATGAGTCAAGGGTTAATCCCGCTGCACAGGCTGCCGGTAGGCTCCCGTGGCCGGGTCAGGCAGATCAATATTACCGGTGCTGTTAGAAGAAGAATGCTTGATCTGGGGCTGACTTTTAGCACGGAGGTAGCTGTGCTTCAGAAGAGCCCTTCTGGGGACCCGACAGCTTATTTTATTCGCGGAGCGGTAGTTGCCCTGCGCTCGCAGGAAGCTTCGCAGATATTGGTCGCCCCGGTAGATTAAAATTAAAAAAGGAAAATCGCACCATGTTTTTAACAAGGCAGTCGACCGGCAGTAGCGGAGCCAAAGGATACCTACCGGATGGGCTGGTAGTTGCCCTGGCCGGCAATCCCAATACTGGGAAAAGCACAGTTTTTAACAGCCTTACCGGGATGAAGCAGCATACTGGAAACTGGACCGGAAAAACGGTAGCTTATGCTCGGGGAAGATACCGCTACCGCGGGCTCGATTATATTCTGGTGGACTTGCCGGGCAGCTACTCTCTGCTTGCCTCTTCGGTGGAAGAAGAGGTGGCGCGGGACTTCATCTGTTTCGAGCATCCCGCTGTTACCGTAGTAGTTGTCGATGCTACCTGTCTGGAGCGAAACCTGAACCTGGTGCTGCAGATTCTCGAGATCACGGCTCACGTGGTCGTCTGCGTTAATTTACTCGATGAGGCGAAGAGAAAAAAGATCCGGTTGGATCTGTCTGCACTCTCCCGGATCCTTGGCATTCCCGTGGTCGGGACAAATGCCCGCGAAGGGCAGGGGTTGGAACAGTTACAGGAGGCGGTTAGCCGGGTTGCCAGCGGAAAGCTGCTGGCGGACTCGCTAAAAATTACTTACAGCCGCCCGGTTGAAGAGGCGGTGGCACTGCTCGAGCCTGCCGTGCGCAAGCTGATCCCTGCAGACCTGGATAGCCGGTGGGTTTCTTTGCGACTGCTGGATGGGGATAGTACACTTGACCGATCGTTAAATCGGTTTTTAAATACTTATCTCCATCAAAATGAGGTACTTACAGCAAAAATTGCCGAAGCCAAAGCGCTGCTTAAAAAAGAAAGCGGCGGTAAAACAGCGTCCGATCTTATCGTTACCGCCATCTTCGAGACAGCCGAAAATATAGCCCGGCGGGTTACCGCTGCGGCGGTGGACCAGGCTCGGCAGTGGGACCGTCGCCTTGATCGCCTGTTGACTTCCAAAGGATTTGGCATCCCGGTTATGCTAGCCCTGCTGGGAGTCCTTTTTTGGATCACCATTACCGGAGCAAACTATCCTTCGCAGCTCCTGGCCACGGCCTTATTTTGGATTGAAGGCCGTCTGAGCAATATTATTCTTGCCACCGGGGCACCGCCGTGGCTGCACGGGGCCCTGGTTACAGGTGTTTACCGGACTCTGGCCTGGGTGGTATCGGTAATGCTCCCTCCGATGGCCATCTTTTTCCCGCTGTTTACCTTTCTTGAAGATCTGGGCTATCTGCCCCGGGTCGCTTTTAATCTTGATCATTTTTTTAAAAAAGCCGGCGCTCATGGGAAGCAGGTCCTAACGATGTGCATGGGGTTTGGCTGCAATGCTGCCGGGGTGGTCGCCTGCCGGATAATCGATTCGCCGCGCGAGAGGCTGATCGCCATTCTCACCAACAACTTCGTCCCTTGCAACGGCCGTTTTCCCACCTTGGTTGTCCTGGCGACAATTTTTCTTGGCGGTCCCCGCGGCTTCAGCGGTTCATTGGCTGCTACGGTGGTAATCCTCGGTGTGATCGTGCTTGGGGTGATGGTTACCCTGGTTATCTCGAAGATACTGTCGCAAACCATTTTGAAAGGGTTCTCCTCCACATTTGCTCTCGAGCTGCCCCCTTACCGCAGGCCGCAGTTAGGACGGATCCTGGTGCGCTCTTTTATTGACCGGACCCTTTTTGTTCTCAGCCGTGCCGTAATCGTGGCCGCGCCGGCAGGCCTGGTCATCTGGCTAATGGTTAATCTGAAGATTGGTGCTCTCAGCGTTCTTGACTATAGCGCCCGTTTTCTCCAGCCCTTCGGAGAACTGCTGGGGATGGATGGTTATATCATCATGGCTTTCCTGCTTGGCTTCCCTGCAAATGAGATCGTTATTCCGATCCTGATCATGAGCTATCTGGCGACCGGTTCGCTTATGGATTTGGGCTGCCTTAATCAGTTGCAGATGCTGCTGGTAGAAAACGGTTGGACCTGGCTTACCGCGGTCTGCGTGATGCTTTTTTCGTTGAATCATTTTCCCTGCGGGACGACGCTGCTGACCATTCACCGGGAGACGCGCAGCATCAAGTGGACGGCGGTGGCCTTCCTCATCCCAACATTGACCGGGATTATCATCTGCTTTCTGGTAGCCCAGACCGCTCGGTTGCTGGGGCTGGCGTAGGGAACTTGTAGGGTACTTCAGGTGAGTATATTTTCCCCAGGTCAGCTTAAGATCTATCCCTTGAAAAGGGCTTTTCTTCACGTTATAATTTCGAACAAAGATAGCGTGTTAGAATTCTTTGACTGAAACCGGGGCACTCATACTGAACGAAGCTCGCCCGTAAAGCTCTTGAACTGGTAACAGAGATTATAGGGTAATAAGGTAGGGTGACATCATTGTTTACCTTAAAGGATGTAGGCTACAAAAATATTTTAGAAATTGATGATCTGACAATTCCTGGCCTACAGACTACTTGTATTGTTGGAGAAAGTGGCAGCGGGAAAACTACTTTGTTGAAACTTCTTAATCATTTACTTACTTGTGATCGGGGCGAGCTATTTTTTAAAGGAGAAAATATTAAAAATTTAAATCCGGTAGAGTTGAGGCGAGAGCTAATCATGCTTCCCCAAACACCTCTTATCTTTCCCGGAACCGTCAAAGACAACCTGCTGATCGGGCTCCAGTTTGCAGAGAAACCCCTTGTAAACGATAGTGTGTTGGAAGATATTTTAACAAAGATGAGATTAAATAAAGATTTGGCACAAAGTGCAGCTGTACTTTCCGGAGGGGAAAAACAGCGTCTCGCTATCGGCCGGATTATCCTAATGGAACCAGATGTGTTTCTACTTGACGAGCCCACATCTGCCCTGGACGATGGCACAGAAGAGATAACTATGGATATGCTTACCTCATTTGCTGGTAAACGGCATAAGACAATAATTATGGTAACCCATTCCCAGGAAATAGCCCATAAATATGGTGACACGGTCATTACTTTGCAAAATGGAAAAGTTTTTAAAGTGGAGGAACGGAAAAATAATGGCGAATATTGTGGAAATTGAACTATGGCGCCTGCTATTAGGGTACCTGTTTTTGGTTTTATCATTGTTAATTACATTTCGGCTGGGGGTTAAGCGGGAAAAAGAAATAGTTACTGCCACCTTAAGAATGACAGTACAGTTAATTTTAATGGGCTATGTTCTGGTGGCTGTTTTTCAAGTAAACCACCTGCTTCTTTCCCTTGCTATCTTTACTTTAATGGAGTCTTTTGCCATTTATAACATTCACCAGCGCGTTAAAGTTAAGATAAACGCGAAACTGCGGCGCGTTATTGTTCTTTCTATGCTGATCGGCACCAGCATACCGCTCTTTTTCTTTCTGGCTGTAGTTATTAACGTGAAGCCGTGGTACGAAGCCCGCTATTTTATCCCCATTGCCGGCATGATTGTCGGAAATTCTATGACGGGTATCTCCCTGGGGGTAGAAAGATTGATTAATGGTATGCAAGCCGGCAGGGAGTGGATAGAAGGAGCCTTGATGTTGGGGGCTACACCCTATGATGCTTCAAAGATGGTAGTACATGATGCCTTCAGTGCGGCGATCATGCCTACCATTAATTCCATGGTAGGGATGGGGATCGTTTTTTTGCCGGGGATGATGGTCGGCCAGATTCTTTCTGGTATCTCGCCCCTTGTTGCGATTAATTATCAAATTGCTATTATGCTCGGTATCGTTGGTAGCGTTTTCCTGACCATTTTTATTTTACTTCAATTAGGTTATAAAACATTTTTTAATAAGTGCTGCCAGTTGCTATTGTAAGTGGCAGGGAGATTGTCCTGAACGCCTTAGCTGTTCTTAATGCCAGAGAGAATTCGGAAAAAAATAGCTAAGGAAATAATTATGCCGGTAGGGTTTTGTGGTTTTCCCGTGGAAGTAATGAAATAATGTGGAAGTAATTATGATAACTGTTGTAGTAATCTTAATTCGAGAGGTAAGCGATGGAAGCAATCGGCTGGCAGAAAGAATCTATTATTAACCGGCATGGTTTAAAGCTGGCGGTGCTGCTGCGGGCGGCTGAACCGGTGGAGAAAGGCGGCGGGGCCGGTCTGGCGGAAGAGGCAGTCTCCGGACAGAGCGTCCTTTTACCGCCCCTGGTCATCGTCTGCCACGGATTTACCGGGAGCAAGGAGGGCGGGGGCGGAGCCTTGGCCATGGCCGATCAATTGGCCCGCCGTGGATTTGTCACCCTGCTTTTCGATTTTACAGGTTGCGGCGAGAGCGAGGGGCTCTGGGAAGAGATCACCCTTTCGCGGCAGGTTGATGACCTCGGCGCCGTGGTCGACTGGGCCTGGTCAAAAGGTTACCGGCGGATTATCCTTAACGGGCGCAGCTTCGGCGGGACCACCGTTCTGGCTTATGCCGCCGCTGACCGGCAGATTGCCGCCGTCTGCACCTGGGCCGCCGTGGCGCGGCCGCTGCGGCTTTTCAGCGGATTTACTTCAGAAAAGGGTAACCTTAGCGGCCCCGCAGGTGAAAATATCTCTTTTTTTGACGGGACCGGATCGATCTGCTTGCAGAGACGTTTTTTTCAGGATCTGCAGCGCCACGACCTGCCGGGCTGCGCCGCGCGGATCTCCCCGCGCCCCCTGCTGCTAATCCACGGCAGTGCCGACGAGGTAGTCCCGGTTGAAGATGCGCAGTTGCTCTTTGATTCTGCCGGCGAGCCGAAAGAGCTGGCTTTGGTAAAAGATGCCGACCATCGTTTCACCGACCACAGGCAACAAGTTTGGAATCTCTTCTTCGAATGGCTCTAGCTTAGGACACCGGGCATACACTGCTTCTCCACTCTTACTTTTTATCTCTTGTACAAATCTGCTTTCATTGCGGTAAAAATTGATCTTTTGCTCTGGGGATGCTTTCATCAAAAATAGTTATAATATTCTCATTGACAAGAATATATAGTCAAAGATATAATTATTTACATAAAACAAGTTCGGGGAGGGGTTATTTTGAGAAGACGGGCTGTCTACATAACGCTTACCTTATCGGTGGTTCTCCTTCTTCTCTTTACGGTTAGCGGATGCTCTTCGGAAAAAACAGGGATTTTTGACCTGGCCAACTGGTTTTTACACCAGAAAAGTGGTTTGCCAGTTTACAGCGGCACCGTGCCGGCTAAAGTTAAAGCCCCGGTGGAGATCTATTTTGACGATTACGGCGTGGCGCATATACTGGCTGACAATGAAATTGATTTAATGTACGGCCAGGGATATGTTCAGGCGATGGAGCGGCTGTTCCAGATGGATCTACTCCGTCGTTCCATCGGCGGGCGGCTGGCGGAGATACTAGGCCCCGACCTGGTCGAGTCGGATCGCTTTCACCGGACTATCGGCTTCCGGCGGGCCGCGGAGAAGAGCTACGAGGCACTCACCGGTGAAACCAAAGAGCTGCTTCAGGCCTATGCGGATGGAGTGAATGATTATATTGAACAAAACCAAAAGAACCTACCGCCAGAATTTATTCTCTTCGACTATACCCCGGAGCCGTGGGGTCCGGTGGATTCTGTCTCTATCTCTAAGCTGGTAGCCTGGTTCTTGGGGGGTAATATGGATACCGAGCTTTTACTTGCGGCTCTTGTTGATGAGGTCGGCATGGAGAAGGCTGCCGAACTGTTTCCTTCATATCCTGAAGAGGGGCTTACGATTATGGAGCCGGCCTCAGCCGTATTGAGCAGTAAAAGCGCGTTGGATCTGATTGCGCTAAGCGGCGGAGGTAACTTTCCCCAGGGACTTCCGGGGGTCGGCTCGAATAACTGGGTTGTCAGCGGCAGCCGAACTGCATCCGGCGGGGCTATGCTGGCCAGCGATATGCACCTTCAGCTTGATTTACCCCCGATCTGGTACATGAACTACCTCTCATCTCCTGAAATAAAGGTTACCGGGGTAATGTTTCCCGGTATTGCTGGTGTCATTGCCGGATACAATGAACGAATTGCCTGGGGTGAGACCAACCTTGGCCCCGATGTGATGGATCTTTACCAGATTAAATTTAACGAGGCGGATGACACCCTTTATCTCTATAATGATGAGTGGGTCCAGGCCGAGGTGTTTGAAGAGACGATCAAAGTAAGGGGCGGTGAGGACGAGAATTTACGGGTACGGGAGACCTGTTTCGGACCGGTCATCTCCGACGTGGTTGAATTAAGCCCCGGTGATCTGCCGTTGAGCATGCGCTGGACAGCGCTGGACGCTACTCTCGAAGCTGATGCCATGCTGGCCATGACCCGCGCGGCTGATTTTGACGAATTTCGCCAAGCCCTGCAGAAATTTATGGCTCCGGCGCAGAACTTTGTCTATGCTGATGTAGAGGGTAATATCGGCTATCTCGGGAATGGTCTCTTCCCCATTCGTAGCGAAAGCCACCGCCAGAAGGGGAACGGCCTTCTTCCGGTACCGGGTTGGAGTGATGAATATGCCTGGACCGACTGGGTTCCCTGGGACGAGATCCCTTCGCTCTACAACCCTCCGGAGGGGCTGATTGTTACCGCCAATCATAAGGCGGTTGCCGACGACTACCCTTATTTTCTCTCATACGAGTGGGCTCATCCCAGCCGGGCCCTCTCCATTCAGCGGGAATATGAAGGGCGTAATGACCTGACGCTTAAAGATATGCAAGACGGGCAGGCCTGCTTTTACAACAGCCATGCTGAGGAAGTCGTTCCCCACCTGGTCGGTTTGCTTAAAGGAGCGGCGCTGGACGAGCGTGAAGAGGAGGCCTTACGCATCCTGGAACAGTGGGGACACGAACCCGTGGAGACGGTTGATTCAGCTGGTGCGGCCATCTTTCACCGGCTCTATACGCTGCTCATTAATAATATTTTTGAAGGGCAGGTCTCCGGGGAGCTTTTAGAACGACTGCTTAATTATTCATCCCTGGAGATTGACCGGCTGCTGACAACGGAAGAAACGTTGTGGATTGAAGATCACGCTGCGCTGGTCCGAGAAAGCTTCTCGCAAACCGTGGCTGAACTAAGTGAAAAGCTGGGGGATGAGGTTGCCGCCTGGCGGTGGGGCGAGGTTCATACTCTTACCTTCAAGCATAGCCTTGGCGATGCGGTTAGTAAAAGTCGTTACAACCGCGGGCCTTTTGAAGTTGGCGGCAGCGGTTCGACCCCGGGAGCGCTGGGTTATAGACGGCAGCTTGAACTGCCCTACGAGGTTTACGCGGGCGCCCCCTGGCGCTATGTAATCGACCTCTCGGATCACACTGCCTTCGATATACTGGCCATCGGCAATTCCGGGCATTTCCGCAGCCCGCATTACGATGACCTGCTGGAGAAATGGCTGCAGATGGAATATAAAGAGCGGCTCTTTGACCAGGATGAAATTAAGAAGCTGCCGCAGAAGCTTCTCCTCGAGCCAGCTGAAGGGGAGCAATAGAGGGGCCCTGGCGTTTGTTTACTTTTCGGTTGCTAACGGGTTTTTGCCACGATGATCTACGGGGCTGCTATCCCAAGCAGCCCCGTAGATTAAAAGCTTGGCTGGGGCGGTAGGATTCGAACCTACGATGCGGGATCCAAAGTCCCGTGCCTTGCCGCTTGGCTACACCCCAGCAGAGATAAAAATGGGGTGAGTGATGGGATTCGAACCCACGACCTCCAGGGCCACAACCTGGCGCTCTAACCAGCTGAGCTACACCCACCTCGCGATGATAATTTTAACATGCACCCGTCCAAAAGTCAACGCACAGCGAAAGATAAGAAGAGTACACCACAAGAGGTTACCTCTTTACTCAAATGCCGGCTACCCGGTTCTGCAGTACCTGGAAAACCTTTTCGCGGTTGAGATGGGGGTACCGGCGATGAATCATTTCAAGGCAGATCCCGGCCCCGTAGTCCATGCCCTGGCAGCCCAGCAGTAGAAGCACATCGCCGGGTTGGGCGCGGGAGAGCCCCGCAGCTATTGCTTCTGGCAGTTCTTGATGAAGCTCGACTTCAATTCCCGCTGCCTCCATTACCTCTGAAAAAACCTGTACCTCCTCGGGCGTAACCAGATCCTTTTCGGTGACATGGCTGCTGCTGGTGGTAGCGATGATCTCCTTAATGCCCAGTTGAGGCGCCCACGCGGCCATTGTTTCGGCGTTTTCGCGGTTTACGGTGACGCCGCGGCTGCCGCGGATAGCATAAACGAGGTGCAGCTGGCGGTATTTCATAAACTTTAACGTCTCCAGGGTGACATTGATATTGCCGCTGTTGGCGAAATGATCGTCGATCACTTTAAAATCACCGTCAAAAATTAGTTCAAAGCGGCGCTCCACCCCGCGAAAATTTTCCAGAGCCCGCTGGATCTCGGCAATGGGAACACCGCAGAGCAGGCCGCAGAGCAATGCGGCCATGGTGTTGTAGACGCTGTGCAGCCCTAAAACTGAAAGTTTAATTGGAAAATTGTGCCGGCCCCGGGCAAGGTTTTTTGCCAGGCCCGGCTTTTTAAATTCAACAATAAAATTGGCTCGCCCGGTTGTCAGGTCGAGATCTTTGACCAGGCAGTCGGCCTCGCTGTTTTTGATTCCGTAGGTTAGTGTCTGGGCAGCGGTCTCTTTACTCAGCGAAGCGGTATAGGGGCAATCCAGGTTAAAGATAGCCCACTGCTCCGGTTTGGCCTGCCGGATTAAGCTAGCTTTGGCCTGAAAATAATTTTCAAAAGAACCGTGTAGATCGATATGCTCGCGACTGATATTGTTCAGAACAATGATGTCGAAGTCGACAGAGCCCACCCGGTGGAGCTCGAGACCCGAAGAGGAAACCTCCATGGTTACGTGCGAGACCCCTTGTTCAACCATCTGGTGAAGAAAATAGTGTAGATCAAGCGATTCAGGCGTGGTTAGCACTGCCGGGCGGATCGTGGTGCCAGCTTTGACGATAACAGTACCGATTAGCCCGGTTTTAAGTTGATGCTCCTCCAGTATGGCGTTGGTCATAAAGCTGGTCGTGGTCTTACCGTTGCTAGCGGTTATCCCGATCATCTTTAGTTTCCGCGAAGGGTGGCCGTAGAAACAGTCTGCCAGGGTAGCCAGGGCACGGCGGCTATCTGTGACGCGAAATTGAGGCAGCTTCACCTGTGGTTGAATCTTTTCCACCACGGCGGCGACGGCGCCGTTTTCTTTGGCTTGGTCCAGAAAGCGATGCCCGTCGGTTTTAAAACCCTTGATGCAGACAAAAAGCATCCCCGGCAGCACTTTTTCCGAGTGGTAAGCCAAACCGGTGACAGCCGGGTTAACTTTAGTATTTCCCTCCAGGATTTCGAGATTGCTGAGCAGATCTTGTAGCATGATCATCTGTTTGACGCACCTCTTTCTGACAACGGTGAGCCCTTTCATGTTTCTCGGAACAGCTTTTTAAATCCTGCTGTCCGGAGGGGCCGGTTACAATCTCAATTATTACCAGATGATCGCCGGTCGATGCACCGCCTGGCGAACATCCTTTAAATTCTTTATGCGACTGCCGGGTGAATTAGTCCGTCTTTGTCAAAGAACCCGCTGCAGCGGGTTCTTATCAGGGCTATCCCAGCTTTATCCATGGCGTCTAAAGAAGCGAACTACTCCTCAATTATGATTGACTCGGTGGGACATTCTTCGGCAGCTTCGCGGCATTGTTCTTCGTACTCTGCAGGAACCGGATTTTCTTTTACTTCGGCTTTTTCATCGCCAAGTTCAAAGACCTCCGGGCAGATATCTTCGCAGACACCGCAAGCACTGCACTCATCATCAACTCTAACCTTCATCTCGATCCTCCTCAAACATTTTATCGATTAATCATTCATTATTTCGCTAAATAAGGGGTTATTCCTTTTTTTTAGAGCAAATAAATTAAGTTTACGAATAAAAAAATAGCGGCTGGACGGGAAAAATCAAAATATTCTTGAAGGAATTACCTGGTTTACCGTGAATAAAAAATAAGGCAACCAGTCAGGTTAATAACCTTATTGCTAAGGAGAGAACAATGCAAAGATCGAAACAGCATCGAAAAGGACGCCGGAGACGCCAAGGCGGCGGCGGAAAAACCTTCATAATTTTAGCCCTGGTGGTAATTCTGGGGATATCGCTATGGAGTAGCTTTTGCCGGGTATCCGCTGAGATAGAGGCTGCTGCAGAGAAATTTATGGAGTGTGTTGTTGCCAGTGATACCGCCGCTGCTTCAGCCTTTATCTTCGATGAAGAAGAGCAGGTTTCCAAGTTGGATTTACTCATTGTTCTCTTCCAGGGCGATGATTTTACTTACAGTTCTACCGGTTGCAGCCGCCCGACAGGGCTTTTCAGTGGAACCTCCTTGATCCACTTTTACAGCGACGGCTCTCTCTATACTGTACCGTTGCAGTTGGTTCGCCGCGAGGGGAGCTGGATGATTAAAGCTTTGCCCGATGCGCGGAACATGGACGGGGCCCTAGTCGAAAAATTTGAATCCGGTTCACTACACCTTCTCTGGCAGGGTGAGCGGATTAAGATACCGGTTCCCGACAGATCGACCATTGAACCGGGGAAGGTTGCCCGGGTGCAGACTCTCGGCAGCGCGGTGATTATCAGGCCGCTGGAAGAGCGTTCCCTTTCCCGGCTACTGCGGTACAGTGATTGTGAATGTGAAGGTGAGCTCGAGGGAAACCTGGTTATGGAGAAGCCGCTCTCAGTTTACCTGATCGAGTCGCGAACGGCTCAGGCCCGGTCGGGGTCACTGGCGGACCTGGTTGTCGGCATGACCGATCTTTTACTCTACCTAGCGGAAGGGAAGGTCGTTGCGGTAAAGATTGAGCAAGACTTTTTGCCACAGACGGTTCGGGTCCTGTTAAGGCAAAACCTTAGCCAGCTGAGCAGTGAATCTCTTTTTCACGAACGGCTTTGCCTGAACAGCACCCGGGGATATAATCTTGAGGACAAACAGGGCGGGGCTCTTTTTACCTTTGAGCCCGGGCAAACGTTGGTCGTTGAACCGGCCGGGGATTCGATCAAGGTTACTCCGGAAGGACTGGAGAGCATTATTTTCACAACGCGCATCTTTCTTTCTGCCCATCAGAACGGGATGATCATGATCGAAAACCTGACCCGCGACGGCTGGCCCGGGGGGATTCCGGCTTACCGCGGCACTTTGGAAATTTCAAACCAGGAGGGGCGGCTGATCGCTGTAAATGAGCCGGATCTTGAAAAATACCTCTACACGGTTGTGCCCAGCGAGATGTCTGACCAATTTGGCTTGGAACCACTAAAAACGCAGGCTGTTGCCGCCCGCTCCTATGCTTACCGCTCTATTTTTAGCAGCGGTTACAGCTGTTATGGAGCCCATCTGGACGACAGTGTTGTCTCGCAGGTCTACAACAATATCCCCGAACAGCCGGGTGCGGTTGAAGCGGTGGAGTCAACTGCCGGAATGGTTCTTTTTTACGGGGATCAGGCCGCTGACACCCGTTTTTTTTCAACATCCTGTGGGTTTACCGCTAACTATCATGAAGTTTGGTCCGATCCCGAAACCGGTTCTTTTCCGGCAGAGCCGGTGCCCTATCTAAAGGCAGTTTCCCAGGTTCTGGGTGAGAGTTTTGAACTGGAGCGAGAAGAAGAGCTGGCACGTTTTCTGCAGCACGGAGACTGGCCGGCTTATGACCGCGATTCCCCCTATTTTCGCTGGCAGGTGAAGATGAGCGAAGAGCAGCTTACTGCGGTGATCAATCATAACTTGCCCCAGCGCTACCAGGAGCAGCCTGATTTTATTCTCACGCAAGAGGGCGGTCAGTTCTGTTCGATCGAGATTCCGCGTAACCCTGTTGGACGGCTTAGGGAGATCCGGGTACTTCAGCGGGGCGAGGGAGGCAACATTATGATCCTCGAGGTGGAGGGGACCAACGGCACTTACCGGATCATGAAAGAATATAACATCCGCCATGTGCTTCGCCCGGCGAACTATCTACCTGCCAGCTCCCCGGTAATCCTGTACTGTCATGATGGCAGCAGGGCTTTAAATTATCCGATTCTCCCCAGTGCTTTTGCGTATTTTGACGTCGAGCGGAACGCATCCGGGGAGATAACACAGGTGGTTATCTTTGGCGGAGGCAATGGTCACGGAGTGGGGATGAGCCAGTACGGGGCGCGGGGTCTGGCCGAACAAGGCCATGATTTTAAAGAGATCTTAAACCATTATTATCCTGGTGCAGAGCTGCGCTGCATCTACGCGCCGTAAAGATAGCGGCGCTTTTAAAAACCATCTGTTAAATATTATGTTAACTTTGTGTTGACTCTGTGCATAACCGCTTCGGTTCAGGTAAAAAACAGCCTTTTGACTGTGTATAACTCTGTGGATAGTGTGAATTACTATTAATGGAATATTCAGACGATCCCTTGGTTAATCAGCGATAAAGTGCTTATCGCCGCCTTGTTCTGTCGACATAAGTTATTAACTAAACCTGTTTTTTTCAGGCGTAGAACCATTAATCCAGGGCAGAGCTAATTTATCAGGCAATTACTTATACTGTTTTTCCACCAATTACCCGGTTCGGGTTCTATTGAAAGTAGAGACCGTGCCATAACAGAAAGGTAGAGACAACCCAGAGTTTGCGTGCGTAATCGGATTCCCCCCGGCAGTGTATCGCCAGCATCTGCTCCAGTACGGCCGGATTAAAGAAAATACACGCTGCTTCGCTATGCCAAAGTTCATGTAATTGATCTTGGTAGTGCTCCCGGATCCAGGAGGCCAGGGGCACGGGAAAGCCGAGCTTGGGGCGGTGAGAGACCTCTTCGGGAAGATAACGCGCCGAGGCCATTCTTAGGATATACTTGGTCATCCCGCGGACTATTTTAAAACGGGGCGGGATCGTGGCGGCGAATTCTACCAGTATGTGGTCGAGGTAGGGCAGCCGTAGTTCGAGAGAATGGGCGCTGCTCATCCGGTCTGCCTTGGCCAGGATGTCTCCCGGCAGCCAGGTGTAAAAATCGAGGTGCTGCATCCTGGTCGTGGCATCGGCGCCGGCGCTTTTTCGGTAATAAGGCGCCGTAACCTCCCAGGGCGGCGTCCAGCCTGCCGGGTATAGCTCCGGGTTCAGCAGCGCCTCTTTTTCGGTCTCGGAAAAGATAAAGGCGTTTCCGTAGTAGCGCTTCTCCAGGGGAGTTGTGGCCCGCCAGAGATAATTTTTGCCTTTCACCCCCTCGGGGAGCTTAGCGGAGGCCTGGCGAAGAACCGTTTTAAGAGGACGGGGCAGGCATTGCAGCGGGGCGACCGCCGCTGGTTCCCGGTAGATCTCGTATCCGCCGAATACTTCGTCCGCTCCTTCTCCCGATAGCACTGTCTTGACCTCTCCCGCTGCCAGCCCGGCGGCAAAATAGAGGGCTATCGCTGCCGGGTCGGCGACCGGTTCATCCTGGTGCCAGAGAGCGCGGGGCAGTTCGCGCCAGAATTCAGCGGCACTGATCTCGACTTCGTGGTGAGACGTTCCCAAAAAACGCGCAGTTTCTCGTGCCGGGGTTAACTCGTTGTATCTGCCGCCAGCACAGCCTACGGAATAACTGCGCACGTTACCTAGCCGGCTGAGCAAAGCGACAATATTGCTTGAGTCGACACCGCTACTTAAGAAAGCCCCCGGCATAATTCCTTCCCCGCAGTGCAAACGGACTGACTCTTGCAGCAGGTAACCGGCTTTATCAATAAAGAAGCTTAGGGGCTTCGGTTCGGGGCGAAAATGTATCTCCCAGTACCGGCGGATTTTGGTTTCCCAACCGTCCCAGGTTAAGTAGTGCGCCGGGCGGAGGCGGTAGATCTCCCGAAAAGCGGTTTCCGGATCAGGAAAATACTGAAAAGTAAGATAGTGGGGCAGGGCAGCCAGGTTGACTTCGGCCGTGATGCCCGGGTATTTCAGCAGAGCCTTCGCCTCAGAAGCAAAGACCAGGGCCCCGTCAGCAGCCTTAGCGTAATAAAGCGGTTTAATTCCGAAGCGGTCGCGGGCCAAGTAGAGTATTTTCTTCTTGCTATCCCAAATGGCGAAAGCGAATGGACCACGCAGCTTTTCGGGGCATCTTCTACCCATCTCTTCGTAAAGGTGGAGAATTACCTCGAAGTCATTCTTGGTTTTAAAGAGGTGTCCCCGATTCTTAAGCTCCCAGCGCAGATAGGAGTGATTGTATACGGAGCCGTCAAAGATGATCTGGTAACGTCTCTCTTCATCTGTAAGCAGCTCTTCCGAAGCACCGGGCCCCGGCCTCTCTGAAGGGAGCCAGCCTAGGGAAGCCTGGTTATCAAGATAAAAGATATTTTCACCCGAACCGCGGTGCTGCATGACATCGGCCATCGCTTTCAGCACCAATTCCTTCTCCGGTAAAACCTTACCCGGGCCTGCCGTAAAACCGCAAATTCCGCTCACCGGACTCCTCCCTGTAATATGGAAAAAATTAAGTGAACATTACAGCTTATGCATCTCCGGCGTTGATGTTACAAAATTTGCAGAGCATCCTCGAAACGAGTGATCTGCTCGAGGCCGTGGGGGCGGACAACAAAGGTATCTTCGATGCCGACAGTTCCCTGACCCGGAAAAACAAACTTCGGCTCCAGGGCAAAAACCATCCCTTCGGTGAGAGTGAAATCGTAGTTGCGGGCAATTACCGGGAGCTCGTCCAACTCGAGCCCGACCCCGTGCCCGATAAAAGCGACCTTCTCCTCTGCTCCCATAAAGTGATCTCCCAATCCAGATGCACCGGCAATTTCAAAAGCTTCTTGGTAAAGTTCGGCTCCGTTAGCCCCGGCCCGGCCCAGTCCAGTGAGGGTCTCTTTTATCCGCAGCGCGGTTTCATGGGCCTGCAGAAGCTTCGCGGAGGGCTTCCCCAGGCAGAAGATTCGCGTCTGATCGACCATGTAGCCGTTAAGCACGGTGACAAAGTCAATTAACAAAGGCTGTTCAGGCTTGATTTTACAGGTCCCGGCCCCCTGGGGATAAGAAGGGTTCAACCCGTAGCCCCCGGTTGGCCCGTTAAAAAAGCTGGGAGCGGCCGCGCTTTCACCGGCCATAGTATGGCTAAAAAAAAGTTCCTGGTTGAAACCGCGCATGCGGATAGCCCCCTGGTGTCCGCGAGCACGGGCGAATGCTTCAAGTTCTGCCGCCAGCTCGATCTCGGTCATCCCGGCGCGACAGCTGTCCCGAGCATGGGCAAAAATAGCTTCACTTAGCGCTGCTGCTTTCTGAAGCTGTTCTAATTCATAAGGCGATTTAACCGCCCTGAGATTGCGGACCAACGGTGAGATATCTGTAATTTTAAGAGGAGAGAGTAATTTGGTATAGCGCCGGAAGAGATTTACCGGGAGCACGTCCAGCTCCAGGCCGAGGGGTGCTGTTGGCACGGTCCCGGCTTTGATTATCCCTGCAAGATCTTTCCAGCCTGTAAATGGAGCGACTTGGGGGAGGTTACTTTCTGAACGGGCCCGCTGCAGGTTTCGCCTGACCAGAAGCTGTGGACGGCCTTGCGCGGGGATAAAAAGATGGGCATCTTGGGCAGTGCCGCTGAAGTAAAAGAGATCGACTCGCTGCACGATCAGTGCCCCGCCGATCCCTTGCTCCTGCATCTGCTCTTGTAGTTTTTTCCATCGTTTCTCCAGCTCTGGCAGAGGTGTCTTTTTATTTTCCATTATCGTAATACCCCCTGTCTACATAAAAAGGGGCACTCGGCTGAGCCGGTGCCCCTGGTTCTGCTTATTAACGGTTTATTTTAGACCCGTTCGAAGAGGCCGGCGGCGCCCATGCCGCCTCCGATGCACATGGAGACGACTCCGTAGCGCCCGTTGCGCCGGGCCAGTTCATTCAACAAGGTGGCGGTCAGCTTTGATCCGGTGCAGCCGAGAGGGTGCCCCAGGGCGATGGCTCCGCCGTTGACATTGACCTTGTCCATGTCGAGGCCGAGCTCGCGGATGCAGTAGAGCGCCTGCGAGGCAAAGGCTTCGTTCAGCTCAAAAAGATCAATATCCTCAATATTCATCCCGGTTAACTTCATCAACTTGGGGATAGCCACGGACGGACCTACGCCCATGATTTCCGGCGGGCATCCGGCTACGGCATAGCCACGAAATACAGCCATCGGTTTCAGGCCGAGAGCCGCGGCTTTGTCTGCCGACATGACCACTGCGGCGGCTGCTCCGTCGCTGGTCTGTGAAGAGTTGCCGGCGGTGACGCTGCCGCCTCTTTTAAATACGGGGCGCAGCTTCGCCAGCACTTCCAGAGAGGTGTCGTAGCGGACCCCTTCGTCGGTGTCGAAAATAATCTCCTTTTCGACGATCTTGTTGTCAGGACCGGGGAAGCGATCGATTACCTTAATGGGCACAATTTCATCCTTGAAACGGCCTTCTTTAATTGCCGCTGCCGCGTTCTGGTGGCTGCGGAAAGCCAGCTTATCCTGGTCTTCGCGAGAAACATTAAAACGTTCGGCCACGAATTCCGCGGTGATCCCCATCGGAGCATAGGCCTCAATGTTAACTTCGGCCAGGACCGGACTTGGGGAGGTTTTGTTACCCCCCATCGGGACCATGCTCATGCTCTCCACCCCTCCGGCGACAATCACTTCGGCGAAGCCGCACATGATCCGCTCGGCGGCAATAGCGATCGATTGCAGCCCGGAGGAGCAAAAGCGGTTTACCGTTTGCCCGGGCACCGAATCGGGGAGGCCGGCTTCTAGAGCGGCCATTCGGCCGATATTCATACCCTGTTCGCCCTCGGGAAAGGAGCAGCCGAGGATGACATCTTCAATTTCTGCAGGATCCAGCCCCTTGGCGCGGGCGATCGCTTCTTTAATTACTTCGGAGGCCATGTAGTCAGGCCGAGTAAAGCGCAGCGTGCCTCGCGGCGCCCTGCCAATGGCGGTACGAACGCAAGAGACAATAACAGCTTCTTTCATTTGGTTACCTCCTTAGTTCCTTACTGCCTTGCCTGTGGTGAGAAGAGACATGATCCGTTCCTGGGTTTTCTCTTCACCGATGAGGCGCAGGAAAGCTTCGCGTTCAATATCGAGGAGATACTGTTCGCTGACCATAGTTTTTGGTCTAATGTTTCCGCCGCAGAGGACATAGGCGACCTCGAGGGCGATCTTCATATCATGATCGCTGATGTAGTTCCCCCAGCGCAGATTTTGCACTCCTGCTTTGAAGGCGGCGATGCCATAATCGCCGAGAGCCGGCACCGCTTTTGTCCGCGGCGGTTCGTATCCTTCTGTAAGCATGCCCAGGACAGTCTGTTTGGCATCGTGAATTAGAAAGTCCTGGTTGATCGAGATCTTATCTGTTTTCCGCATGAACCCGAGTTCTTGGGCATGGCGGGCACTGGTAGATACCGTTGCCATGGCAATAGCTTCAAAAGCTTTCTGTACAAAGGGGAGCAGGTCCACATCTACTCCTTCGGGAACTCCCTCAATGAAGCGGTAGAGAAGCTCTTTGTTGCCGCCGCCTCCGGGGATTAGCCCAACACCCATCTCTACCTGGCCCATATAGGTTTCAGCAGCAGCATGGATTCGGTCGCAGTGCAAGACGATCTCCATTCCGCCGCCCAGGGTCATCTGGAAGGGGGCGCCTACTACCGGAATGCGCGAGTATTTTATAGCCATCATGGCATCCTGAAAATCTTTTACCGATTTTTCAAGCATATCCCACTCGCCGCTTTGGGCTGCCATCAGGAGCAGGCCGACGTTGGCGCCGACGCAGAAATTTCTTTCCTGGTTGCTAATGACCATTCCGGCAAAGTTTTTCTCAGTCTCTTCGATGGCTTCAAAGATAAACTGGGTGAAAAGCGGTGAGATTGCCTGCTGTGGAGAATGCATCTCTAGGCAGACAACTCCGTCGCCAAGATCAATCAAGCTGCCATCGTCATTTCCTTTAACCAACTTGTTCTGTTTTTTCAGAGTCGGCAGGTTAATGATCTCTTTACTTACCGGTACCGGCTGGTAGCTCTTTGAAGTAATATCATAATATAAGAGGGTACCATCTTCATCTTCTTTATAGAAGCTTTCGATACCGTTAGCAAGCATCTCCTCGACAAGGGCAGGGATCTTTTCGCCTTCTTTTTTCATTCGTTCTACGCTTTCGCGCAGGCCGACGGCGTCCCAGCTGGCAAACGGCCCCAGCTCCCAGTTAAAGCCCCAGCTCATGGCCCGGTCGACGTTAACGATGTCATCGGCGATTTCCGGAATACGGTTTGCTGAGTAGGTCCACAGTTTCTTTTTAAAGGCCCAGGCAAATTTGCCAGCTTCACAATCGGATTCAACCAGTATCTTTAAGCCATTTTTGAGGCCGGCTTCTTTGGTCTTTTTGAAAATATCATATTTCGCTTTTTCCCGCGGACGGTACTCCATTGTTTTGTAGTCGAGGGTGAGAATTTCGGAACCATCTTTTCCTCTAACCTTCTTGTAGAAGCCTTGCTTTGTTTTGTCACCGAGCAGACTCTGTTCAACCATCTTATCCAGTAATTCAGGCAGCTGCATCTCTTCTTTTTCCACGGGATCGGTAGACTTTTCGATGCAGGTCCTGGCTACATGGCAGAAAGTATCCAGGCCGACCATGTCCATGGTCCTGAACGAGGCGCTCTTGGGATGGCCCATCGGCGGACCGGTAATGGCATCGACCTGTTCGATGGTCATATTATTCTCCAACATCAGCTTAATTGTCTGCACCATGGCGTAAGTTCCGATACGGTTGGCGATAAAGTTTGGCGTATCCTTGGCAAAGACGACTCCTTTACCAAGGGTCTTTTCGCAGAAACGGTACATATAGTCCATTATTTCAGGTAGTGTTTCTTTGCAGGGAATCAATTCAAGCAGTTTCATATAACGGGGAGGATTAAAGAAATGGGTGCCCAGAAAATACTTGCGAAACTCGGCTGAGCAGTCTGAGACCATTTCGTTAATGGAAAGTCCGGATGTGTTTGAGCTGACGATAGTTCCGGGAGTCCAGTTGGCTTCCACATCTTTGAAGACCTTCTTTTTGATCCCCATGTTTTCAACAATGACTTCGATGATCCAGTCACATTCCTTCAGCTTGGCCATATCGTCTTCAAAGTTGCCCGGGGTGATCAGCTCTACATTGGATTTGCGGTAGAGCGGGTCTGGCCTTTGCTTAAGCAAGCCTGCTTTCCCGGCAATGGCAAGACGATTGCGCACTTGCGGACTTTTTAAATCTAATCCCTTCTTCTCTTCATCCGGGGTTAGCTCGCGGGGAACAATATCCAATAAGTAAACAGGGAGACCGACGTTGGCCAGGTGAGCGGCGATGGTGGCGCCCATGACGCCGGCGCCAAGCACGGCAACTTTTTTAATCTCTTTTACGGCCATCAAAATACCTCCTTTTTACTCTCAGTCTTTCTCACCCTACTTGATTCAGAAAAAACTACAGTAATCTTCTTATTACCAGCAGGTCGTCTATGGGGCGCTAGGCTACCCAAATTAGATATTATCTCCGGCATAACCCACCAGGCGACTGTTCCACTGGTTTCCGAAAAAGAACTTTGGGGCGGTACATATGCGCAGGTAGCCACATCAAAGCCCCTCCTTTGACCTTCTGCAATCACCTCCCCGGTTTCACAGTGACCTAAAATCAAGTTAGAAATGGTTGTAAAGTAACTTTCATTGATGGTCTTGCCAATTTGCCGCAGTTCAATCTGAGGCTGCCTTAGCCTGTTCGGGGTAATATTCCTGGGTGTTCAGCTGATAGCTAACTACCGTAGCTGGCTTCTTGTTGGGGTTCTAAATTTCGCCAGCATCGGTCGCAGCTCCTTGATGAATTGCGGTATCACTTCCTGGAAAAGCAAGATCATGGTGTCCTGCTCATAATGCCTTCTATTTTAAACAAAAAATGAATGAATGTTCATTCGCTTCTATTTTATATTTTTTAAGAACAAAAATCAAGCCTTTTAAGAATATTAATAAACGATTTTTAAAATTGATCTAACAGAAAATATTAATTATAAATGATTCTGGCAGGCTATCTGTATCAAATTAAATTTTTATGAAAATAATTTCCATATATCTGGTTCGTGAATCTACCGGAGGTTCTTGAAATAAGTTGTCACCAGTGTTTCAATTATGGTAAAATGGATAGGCTCCATGCTAGTATAACAGGGTATTGTAAGGATGAAATTCTGTAGTTAACGCTTACTTTATTGGAGCTAGGCATATGATATGATTGTATAGGGAGGAGCATAAATGCTGACCAGGTGGGAAAAAATAGAGCACAATAAAATCAAGCTTGAGATAGAGGTGGCTGCTCCGGAGGTCGATACGGCTCTGGAGAAGGCTTACCGGAGCGTGGTCAAAAATATCAATCTTCCGGGGTTTCGGAAGGGCAAGGTGCCGCGGCGTGTTTTAGAAGCACGTCTCGGGCCGGAGGTTCTGCATCAAGACGCCCTGGAGATGTTAATTCCGCCTGCATATAGCGAGGCGATTTCAGAGGTGGATGTTGAACCGATTGATCATCCCCAGTTTGATTTTGAAACGATAGAAGCGGGCAAACCGTTTCTTTTTCAAGCGGTAGTAGAGGTGCTTCCGCCAGTAGGTTTAGGCGAATATAAAGGGCTAGAAGTGGAGCAAGAAAAAATTGAAATTACCGCAGAAGATCTGGAGCGACACCTTGAATCATTACGGGAGCAGCATGCCCGGCTTGTCCCCCTCGAGGAGGAAGATGAAGATCAGGTAGTTCAGGAAGGCGATCTGGTTTTAATTGATTTCCAGGGATTTATCGATGGGGAGCCATTTTCGGAGGGTGAAGCAGAGAATTATTCACTTGAGATCGGCTCCAAAACCTTTATTCCTGGGTTTGAAGAGCAGCTAGTGGGAATGAAGATCAATGAAGACAGAGAAGTTAAGGTGACCTTTCCTGAAAATTACCGTGAGCAGGAGCTGGCCGGGAAAGAGGCCCTTTTCAAAGTAAGCTTGAAACAGATCAAGCGGAAGCAGTTACCTGACCTTGATGATGATTTTGTCAAGGAGATCAGTGAGTTTGAAACCCTTTCCGAATTTAAATCCGATCTCCGGGTGCGCCTGGAAAAAGCAGCCGCAGCGAGGGCTAAAACTGAACTTGAAGAGAAGCTTATCGAAAAGGTTTCTGCTGCTTCGCAAGTTGAACTGCCTTCGCTTTTGGTAGAACGCCAGATTGACCGGCTGCTTGGGGAGCTGGATCAATACTTGCGTTACCAGGGCCTAACTTTGGAGAACTATGTTAAGCTTGCTGGTAAAACAATGGAAGAACTTCGTGAAGAGAAGAAGGAAGAGGCGGAGAAGAGAACCAAGGCCAACCTCGTGCTCGATGCGATAGTTAAAAAAGAAGGAATCACTGTTGAGGACAGCGAAATAGATGCCAAGATTGCAGAGCTGGCCGAAAGTTATCATGATCAACCGGACCGGATCAAAGAGATATTTGAGAAGCAGGGGCGGATGCCGCTATTGAAGGAAGAGCTTCGCATCCGCAAAGCAATTGACCTGTTGGTCCAGGAGGCTAAAATAAAAGAAACTGAAAAGGTGGAATAGAAAAGGAGGACTTTTAAGATGAGCGTTCTTGTTCCCATGGTTGTAGAACAGAGCAGTCGCGGCGAAAGAGCTTACGATATTTACTCGAGACTGCTTAAAGATAGAATCATCTTTGTGGGTAGCGCGATTGACGATCATGTTGCCAATCTAGTTGTTGCCCAGATGCTTTTTTTAGAATCAGAAGATCCGGAAAAAGATATTAATTTATATATTAACTCACCTGGCGGCTCAGTTTATGCCGGAATGGCTATTTACGATACGATGCAGTACATTAAACCGCCGGTGTCTACGATTTGCGTCGGCTTGGCAGCCAGTTTTGGTGCGGTACTCTTGGCAGCCGGGACTAAAGGGAAGAGATTTACCTTGCCGCACTCCCGAATCATGCTGCACCAGCCTGCCGGGGGTGCACAAGGTCAGGCGGTGGATATTGAGATTCACGCCAAAGAAATTCTAAAGGTGCGCGAAGCCTTAAATGAGATTTTGTCCAAGCATACAGGGCAGCCGGTGGAGCGCATCGCTAGGGATACAGACCGCGATTTCTTTATCTCGGCTGAAGAGGCGAAAGAATACGGGCTCATTGATGAAATCCTGGTTCACCGTCCCTAATTACATCTGATGAGCGGGGTGAAACCGAATTATGTTTAAGTTTACTGATGAAAAAGGGCAGTTGAAATGTTCTTTTTGTGGAAAGACCCAAGAGCAGGTGCGGAAACTTGTGGCCGGTCCGGGTGTTTATATTTGCGATGAATGCATCGAGCTGTGCAACGAGATCATCGAAGAGGAGATCGGCGAAGAGAGTGATTTGAGTTTTATCGATCTGCTGAAACCGCAGGAGATCAAGCAGTCTTTAGATCAATATGTGATCGGCCAAGAAGAGGCTAAAAGGGTTCTCTCGGTGGCAGTTTATAATCATTACAAGCGGATCAATGCCGCCCAGAAGCTGGAGGATGTGGAGCTGCAGAAAAGCAATATCGTTCTCATCGGTCCGACAGGTACGGGGAAGACACTTCTGGCGCAGACCCTGGCCCGGATTCTGAACGTTCCTTTTGCCATCGCCGATGCCACCTCGTTGACCGAGGCCGGCTATGTGGGTGAAGATGTGGAAAACATTCTTCTAAAGCTTATCCAAGCTGCCGATTACGATATCGAAAAGGCCGAGAAGGGGATCGTCTATATAGATGAGATTGATAAAATCGCCCGCAAGACTGACAATCCCTCCATTACCCGTGATGTCTCCGGAGAAGGGGTTCAACAGGCGCTGCTGAAAATTCTTGAAGGGACGGTAGCCAGCGTTCCACCCCAGGGGGGGCGCAAGCACCCGCACCAGGAGTTTATGCAGATCGACACTACCGACATTCTCTTTATCTGTGGCGGGGCTTTCGACGGCCTGGAGAAGATTATTCAAAGCCGTGTCAGCAAGAAAGGGATTGGGTTTGGCGCAGATGTCCAAAGCATCGATCAGGAGAATATCGGTTCGATTCTGCGGCAGATATTACCCCAGGATCTGCTTAAGTACGGGTTGATCCCTGAATTTGTTGGCCGTATCCCGGTCATTGCTACGCTTGACTCCCTGGATAAAGAGGCGCTGATTCGTATTCTCACCGAGCCGCGCAACGCGCTGGTAAAGCAGTACCAGAAGATGTTTGAACTCGACGGGGCTTGCCTTGAATTTAAAGAAGGCTCTTTACAAGTTGTTGCCGACGAGGCGATCAAGCGCAATACCGGCGCCAGGGGGCTGCGGGCGATCATGGAAGAGGTCCTGCTCGACGTGATGTTCGAGTTGCCTTCGCGTGAAGATGTTAGCCACTGTGTGATCACCCGTGAAGTTGTTCTTAAGCGAGAAAAACCAATCCTGGTAACCGAGGATAAGCGGAAGAAAAAAGAGGTAACCGCCTGAGTCGCTCATTTTTATTCACTTGAACAACGGCTGCAGCTTCTGCCTGGTGGCAGAGATGCAGCTTTTTTGTAAGCCACCCTGCTTTAGCAGCCTGCCCGGACATTTTCCTGCCGGGTTTGCTGGCTTGGATCAGCCTCCGCTCTCGGATAGATTTTAACCGACAGGGGATAATATTGGCTGGAAAGTGAGGGTGACTATTTTTGGGCAATTTTGTCGGGATTATCGGTCTTGTCCAGATCTTTTTCGCTATTGTCATCGGTATCTATTTTTTTACTCTACTGCGTAACCAGCAGAGCAGCCGCGTGGCGGTGGATAAAGAATCGCGAAAAGAGATGGACCAGCTGGAGCGTCTCCGCCGGATCTCTTTAACTGAGCCGCTCTCTGAAAAAACACGCCCAAAGACCTTTGATGAAATTATCGGACAGGGAGATGGGTTAAAAGCGCTCCGCGCCGCCCTCTGCGGGCCCAATCCGCAGCATGTTATTCTCTACGGACCTCCGGGAATCGGGAAGACTGCCGCGGCCCGGCTGGTCCTTAATGAGGCCCAAAAAAGCCCCCTCAGCCCCTTCGGTAAGGAAGCCCGGTTTATCGAGCTCGATGCTACTACGGCCCGCTTCGATGAGCGTGGTATTGCCGATCCTCTAATCGGCACGGTTCACGATCCGATTTACCAGGGTGCTGGACCGCTTGGCATGGCCGGTATTCCCCAGCCGAAACCCGGTGCCGTCACCAAGGCTCACGGCGGGGTTCTTTTTATTGATGAGATTGGTGAGCTTCATCCCATTCAGATCAACAAACTGCTTAAGGTACTTGAAGATCGCAAGGTTTTTCTCGAAAGCGCCTACTACAATAGTGAAGATAGCAGCATTCCGCAGCATATTCATGAAATCTTTCAGCACGGGCTCCCGGCAGATTTTCGCCTAATTGGGGCAACCACCCGCATGCCCCACGAGCTGCCTCCGGCGATCCGCTCCCGCTGTCTCGAAATATTTTTTCGCGGTCTCTCTCCTCACGAGATTCGTGCGATTGCCGCGAACGCTGCCAGGCGTATTGCCTTTACCGTTACCGGAGCGGCCCTGGATGTAATAACTCGTTTTGCCACCAACGGCCGCGAAGCGGTCAATATTGTTCAGATGGCTGCGGGGATTGCCATGGGGGAGAGCCGCACTGTCATCGAGCAAGAGGATATTGAATGGGTGGTTAACAGCACACAGCTTCCGCCGCGCCCGGAAAGAAAACCCCCGGCGGAGCCACAAATTGGTTATGCCAACGGACTCGCCGTTTATGGCCCTAACATGGGGACCCTAATTGAGGTGGAGGCGACTGCGTTACCGGTAAAGCAGGGTCAGGGCAAGGTTACTATCACCGGAATAGTTGAAGAAGAAGAGATGGGGGGGATAGGCCATACAGTTCGCCGTAAAGGTACAGCCAAAGGATCTGCAGAGATCGTTATCACCGTGTTAAGTCGCTATATGGGTTTGAACCTGCACGATTACGATATTCACCTCAACTTTCCCGGCGGCACCCCGGTCGACGGGCCTTCCGCCGGTGTGAGCATGGCTGCGGCGATCTATTCATCGCTTACTGGAGAGCCGGTTGACCCGCTTACGGCGATGACCGGAGAGATTTCGGTGCGGGGCCTGGTTCGGCCCGTTGGCGGCATTCCAGCGAAGATCGAAGCTGCCGTTGATGTCGGTATTAAAAAAATATTGATCCCGCGGGTTAACTGGCAGGAGAGTTTCAAGCGTTACATTCCGGTAATAATTGTTCCGGTAAGTAATATTGAAGAGGTTTTCCGAGAAGTGTTTCTAAAGAAAGAACCGATGGCTGTGCTGCCCTCTCGTTAAGAGGATAATTACCGGAACGGTGCTTGACCGGGATGATCGTTTAAGGTCACAGTAGCAAGTAAAAAAGGGAAAGCAGAAGCGGGAAGCGAATATCATCATAGCTTCTCGCTTTTTATTGGATTTGTATGGGAGGTGACAGAGCGATGCGTAAAGAAAAAGAACAGTTGCCGCTGCTGCCTTTACGGGGACTTCTCGTGTTTCCTAACATGGTCTTGCATCTTGATGTAGGGCGGGAGCGTTCGGTAAAAGCACTGGAGGAGGCTATGGTCGGGGACAACCGGATACTGCTGATGGCTCAAAAAGATGCCAAAGTGGACGAACCCGCGGAAGCGGATCTCTTTACCGTCGGTACCGTTGCCTTAATTAAACAGATGATTAAACTACCTGGCGGGACGATTCGCGTTCTGGTAGAAGGGTTAACCCGCGCCTCGATTATCCGCTATCTGCATACGGAGCCGTTTTTTAAGGTTGAAGCGGAATTAATCCCGGAAGAGACCGTTAAAACACCGGAAGTTGAAGCTCTCCGCCGCAGTCTGCTCTACCAGTTTGAACAGTATCTCAAGGCCAGCCGGAGAATTCCCCCGGAGACGCTGGCTACGGTATCCGGTATTGAAGAACCGGGACGGCTGGCCGATATAATTGCTTCGCATTTAAGTTTGAAGATTCAACAGAAACAAGAACTTCTGGAAGCGGCATCGGCGAAAGAGCGCCTGGAAAAGCTCAGTGAAATTCTCAGTCGCGAGATAGAGATCGTTGAGATTGAGCGCCGTATAAATATGCGTGTGCGCAAACAGATGGAGGAAACCCAGAAAGAATATTACCTCCGTGAACAGATGAAAGCGATTCAGAAGGAGCTTGGTGAAAAAGACGAGCGCACCGCCGAAGCTGACGAGTACCGTGAAAAAATTTCCAAGGCCGCGTTACCGCTAGAGGTTGAAGAGAAGGCTCTCGAAGAGGTAGAACGATTGGAGAAGATGCCCCCGGCCGCAGCCGAAGGGATCGTCATCCGAACCTACCTGGACTGGCTTTTAGAACTGCCCTGGTCAACGGTGACTACGGATCGTCTCGATCTGGATCGTGCCGCCGAGATCCTCGATGAGGATCACTACGGCTTGCACGAAGTGAAGGAGCGGATTATCGAATACCTGGCCGTGCGGCAGCTGGCCGAAAAGCTAAAAGGGCCGATTCTTTGTCTGATTGGCCCACCTGGTGTAGGGAAAACTTCGCTGGCCAAGTCGATTGCCCGGGCGCTGGAACGTAATTTTGTTCGTATTTCGTTGGGTGGAATCCGTGATGAGGCCGAGGTCCGCGGCCACCGCCGCACTTATGTGGGAGCGTTGCCGGGCCGGATCATCCAGGGGATGCGCCAGGCGAAGTCGAAAAACCCGGTGTTCCTGATGGATGAGATCGATAAGATGTCTACGGACTTTAGAGGCGATCCCTCCGCGGCGCTGCTTGAAGTACTCGATCCCGAGCAAAATCACGCTTTTAGCGATCATTATATCGAGCTGCCTTTCGATCTTTCTCAAGTTATGTTTATTACTACGGCGAACGCGCCCCATAATATTCCCCAGCCGCTTCTTGACCGCATGGAGACGATTCATTTGCCCGGCTATACCGAAGAAGATAAAGTTGAGATTGCCAAAAGACACCTTATCCCCAAGCAAATTTCAGAACACGGCCTGGACCCTTCCAACCTGACCATCTCTGAGGGAGCGGTGCGGGGGATTATTCGCTTATATACCCGTGAGGCAGGGGTGCGCAACCTTGAACGCAGCCTGGCAGCGATCTGCCGCAAGGTTGCCCGCGAAGTAGTTAAAGATCGCGATGTCCAGGTAAATGTAACCCGCAGAGGGTTGCAGAAATATTTAGGGGTTCCCCGTTTTCGTTATGGCACGGGTGAGAAAGAAAACGAAATCGGCGTGGCCACGGGGCTGGCTTGGACGGAAGCTGGTGGTGACCTGCTCTCTATCGAGGTAACCCTGATGAAAGGCAAGGGGAAGATGATCCTCACCGGCAAACTGGGCGAAGTGATGCAGGAGTCAGCCCAGGCTGCGTTAAGTTATATCCGTTCACGGGCGGAAAACCTGGGGTTGGACGAAGATTTTTACGAAAAGATCGACATTCATATTCATGTTCCCGAAGGAGCAATCCCCAAAGACGGACCTTCAGCTGGTATCGCCATGGCTACGGCGCTAGCCTCGGCCTTGACCAAGACACCGGTTTGGCGGGAGGTGGCTCTTACCGGTGAGATTACTCTGCGCGGACGCGTTCTCCCCGTAGGGGGAATCAAAGAGAAGATGCTGGCGGCGCACCGGGCAGGAATTAAGTATGTAATAATGCCGGTAGAAAATCGCAAAGATTTAAGTGATATTCCGGCAAACGTACGGCGCAAAGTCGAAGTCAAGCTAGTTGAGCACATGGATGAGGTTCTTGACTTCGCCCTGTTAGGGGAGCCCTCAAAAAAGCAGCAGACCACTGAATCGCAGGTAGAGGCAGAAGAGCCGGTCGGGGCCATCTGCCATGATGATCCCGGATTACAGCATCGGGATGACCCGGCGCTTAGACATTAGCAACGGTAATTCAAGACGTGTCACCCGGGGGGGGGCGAACGCCGATCTTAATTAAGAAAGCGGTCCTGGAGACGGTAGCCTACAGGAGCACTGATCTGCCTCTTAACGGATTGCCCGAGATTGCTTTTCTCGGGCGTTCCAACGTGGGCAAATCATCGCTGATTAACCAGCTCCTCGGGCGCAAAAAACTTGCTTATACCAGCTCTACGCCTGGAAAAACACGGGCTCTCTATTTTTACCGGGTAAATGATGCTTTTTACTTTGTTGACCTGCCTGGTTACGGTTATGCCAGGGCCAGCAAGGAAGAGCAGCGGGTTTGGGCGGTCTTGATTGAAAACTATCTCGAAAAGCGCAACCCGCTTTGCGGAGCCGTGCATATCGTGGACTGCCGTCACCGGCCTACGGCAGATGATCTGCTCATGGCCCGATGGCTTCGCTTTCACCGCTTGGCCACGATTACCGTGGCTTCTAAATCGGACAAGCTTTCACGTGGAGCCCTTGCTCGGCAGTTGCCGGAGATAAAGGCTTCGCTAGAGCTCAGTGCAACCGAGGAGTTGCTACCGTTTTCCGCCCGAACCGGCGCAGGCAAAGAGCACCTGTGGAGCGCTATTTTGGTTTTGTTGAAGCAACATAAACGTGGCGGAGAGTAGGGGGAATCGATGGGGCAGCAGCAGGGTGAGAAAATTACAGGGAGCAACCCGGCGGTGGTTGCTGGTATCGATGTCGGCTCGCTTTCAGCTGAAGCAGTGCTTCTGGAGGCCGGCCGCGTGGTTAACTTCTCGATTATCCCCACGGGGGTGGACAGCAGGAAAGCCGCCGAAAAAGCTTTAACAGCGGCCATGGAATCTGCCGGCCTCCAGTTTGATGATCTGGCGGTGATTGTTGCTACCGGCTACGGTCGCATCAGTATCCCATTTGCTCACAAAAGGATTACCGAGATCACCTGTCATGGCCGGGGCGCCTTTTATCTTGATCCGGCCGTGCGTACTGTGATCGATATCGGGGGCCAAGACAGCAAGGTAATCCGGCTTAATCAGCAGGGCAAAGTGCTTGATTTTGCGATGAATGACAAATGTGCTGCCGGGACAGGGCGTTTTCTTGAAGTGATGGCCACCGCTCTCGAGGTGGAACTAGAGAACCTGGCTGCTTTAAGTGATCAGGCGGTCCGGGCTATCTCTATCAGCAGCACTTGCACCGTCTTTGCCGAAACCGAGGTAGTCTCTTTGCTTGCCGGGGGGGCGGATCGCGCGGAGATCGCCCGCGGGTTGCACGAGTCTATTGCCGCGCGCACTTCGAGCCTGGTTTACCGGGTTGGCCTGGACGAGGCCGTTATGATGACCGGTGGTGTGGCCAAAAACAGCGCCGTCGTGAAGGCGCTGGAAGAGAAGTTGCAATTGCGGATTATCGTTCCGCCGGAGCCGCAGATTGCCGGTGCACTCGGCGCGGCGCTACTGGCGTGGGAGGATTGCTGTGCCGCCGGGGCAACTTAAACTCTAGCTCTCCCCTGTTATAGATTTATTTACCAGGATGGGATGAGGGCAAGGTTGCACCCTTTTTTTAATTTTAATGCCAGCAGATGCAACCAGGGCGATCTTGGCCAAGTCTGCAAGGAGAAAGGGAATTACACCGGCGAGAAGGGCCTCTATAGTACTATAGCCCATCACCAGCGCCAGCTGCACCGTACCGGCGAGGTAAGTGCATCCGAGGCAGCAGAGCATTGCCGCGGTGGTCCGGATAAAGCCGGGTGTTTGGTGCTTCTCTAACAGCTTTCCGCAGAAGAATACACCGGGAAGAAATCCCCAAAGGTAACCGCCTGTAGGCCCGAAAAGGAGACCCGGTCCTCCCCGTCCATATGAAAAGAGGGGGAGGCCGGCGGCCCCTAGCATCAGGTAAGCCAGTACAGCAATAAAACCGTTTTTGCCGCCCAGGAGCAACCCGGCAAATAGTACCCCGATCAGCTGTCCGGTGAGCGGCACGGGGCTGAAGGGAAGAGGAATGCTTAGCTGGGCTAGGAAGGCCATGAGGGCAGTAACAAGAGCAATTTGGTTCAATTCACGTAATGACATTTAAGTTGTTCCTTTTTCTTAAACAATTTCGCCATAGGTAATGCGATGGTGTCTCCCCCGGCCGTCTTCGATTAAAAGTGCCCCTGCGGGGTCGAGGTCTACCGCTTTCCCCTGCAGCACTTCACCGGGCCGGGCCAGCTCCACCGTGTTTCCCAGGGTGGCGCTAATCTCCTTCCAGAGAGGTTGGAACGGGGCAAAGCCTGTTTTGAAAAAGAGGCGGCAGTTACGGCGCACACTTTCCAGAACCGAAAGAAAAAGGGCGGTCCGCTCAAAAGTAAGGCTACTTTCGAGGGATAGTGAAGTGACGTATTCACGCAGTTCTGCCGGGAAGTCCTCGATCTGATGATTGATATTCAAGCCAATGCCCAGTACCAGGTAAAGTAGATCCGGCCCGTTGGTCCTGGCTTCTGTAAGAATACCCCCCACTTTTTTCGTGCCGATCAATAGATCGTTGGGCCATTTTACAGCGATCTTTATGCCGGTAGTCTCACGCAGCTGCCGCGCTGCGGCTACTGCAGCGACCAGGGTTACCGGTGCCGCCGCGGCCGGTTTAATTCGTGGTGGACGCAGCAAGATAGAAAAGTAGATCCCTTTTCCCGGAGGCGAGTGCCATAAACGGTCTCGTCGTCCCCGGCCTGCGCTCTGCGCATCGGCCAGGACTACCGTATCGTCGGGAGCGCCTTCTTCTGCCAACCGCCGTATCTCGGCGTTGGTTGAATCGAGCAGCGGGTAATAATAGATTCCATTTGCGTTAAGGAGCTGTTTATTAAAAGGATCAGGGTATAGCATAAACTTCTGCTCTCCTACCGGGTAACTTGGCACAATCATAACCACTCGATATGCTAATGTCAAACCGTTTGCAGGGTGTTTAGGTGACAGGAGAACCGTCCCCCTGTCACCTCCTAGAAAAAAGGCACAGTGCTTACTGTGCCCAAAGAGATATATTTAAAAGAGGGGGTCAACTTGCTTTTATTATAAGGGCAGAACATTACAGAAATATTACAAAGAGATATTATTTTTGTGACAAATTGAGTTTATTTGGCAAGAAACGGGTGGACCTTGGTCTACGGGTGAAAATTTACAGGGTCTTTTTGGGAGGGCCTGAGAACTATTCCTCCGGTTGACTTTGATAGAGGAAAAGAATAATATAATTTGCAGTAGTAAGAAAGAAGAGGTGTAGGTGTGGCCAAAGATTTAATTCCACCGGCTTATGATCCGTCCGTTGTAGAAGAACGCCGCTACCGGTTTTGGCTTGAGGGGAATTATTTTCGGGCAGCCGGAAAAGGCAGACAAACTTTTACGATCGTCATCCCGCCGCCCAACATAACCGGATCTCTGCATATGGGGCATGCTCTTGACATCACCATCCAGGATACATTGATTCGCTGGCGGCGGATGCAGGGCTATGATACTCTCTGGTTGCCGGGGACGGATCATGCCGGCATCGCCACGCAGATCCGGGTGGAAGAGGATTTGCGGGCCGAAGGTTCAACCCGTCATCAGCTGGGCCGGGAGCGCTTCCTGGAGAAGGTCTGGGAGTGGAAGGAGACTTACCATGACCAGATCATCAGGCAGCTTTACTCTCTTGGTGCCTCCTGCGACTGGTCCCGGGAACGTTTCACCATGGACGAAGGTTGCTCCAGGGCGGTGCGGAAAGTTTTTGTCGATCTCTACCGGGCCGGGCTGATCTACCGGGGCGACTACATGATCAACTGGTGCCCCCGCTGCCATACCGCCCTTTCGGATATCGAGGTGGAGCACGAGAACAAAGAGGCTACCCTTACCCATATTCGCTATCCTCTGGCCGGCGGTGGCGGTTATATTGTGGTGGCTACAACCCGCCCGGAATCTATGCTTGGCGACAGTGGTGTAGCCGTTCATCCTGAAGATCAAAGGTACCGGGATCTGGTTGGCCGCGAGGTCATCTTACCCTTGCTTAACCGGGAGATCCCCATAGTTGCTGATACCTATGTCGATCCGGCTTTTGGCAGCGGGGCGGTCAAGGTTACCCCGGCCCACGACCCCAACGACTTCGAGATCGGGCAGCGCCATGATCTTGAAATCATTCCTGTGATCGGCGAAGATGGGAAGATGACTGAAGCAGCAGGCCCTTACGCCGGCCTTGACCGGGAGATCTGCCGCGAAAAAATAGTGGTCGATTTACAGGTAAAGGGCCTGGTGGATAAAATCGAAGATTACAGCCATTCGATTGGACATTGCCATCGCTGCCATACGGTTGTAGAGCCACTGATCTCGCGGCAGTGGTTTGTGAAGATGAAACCGCTCGCCGAGCCGGCCCTGGCGGCGGTGCGTAATGGAGAGACCGTTTTTGTGCCGCCGCGGTTTATCCATACTTACGAAAACTGGCTTGAAAATATTCGTGACTGGTGTATTTCGCGGCAACTGTGGTGGGGACACCGCATCCCCGCCTGGTACTGCTCCTGCGGTGAAATTATTGTCGATTATGAAGATCCGGCCTCCTGCCCTGCCTGTGGCGCCGGGTCGCTGGAGCAGGATCCCGATGTTCTTGACACCTGGTTCAGTTCGGCCCTCTGGCCTTTTTCCACCCTGGGTTGGCCCGAGGAGACCGCTGATCTGGCCCGCTATTTCCCGACTGATGTCCTTGTGACCGCCTATGATATTATCTTCTTCTGGGTGGCGCGGATGATCTTTATGTCGCTTCATTTTATGGGTGAGGTTCCCTTTAAGGTGGTCTATATTCACGGGCTGGTGCGCGATGCCCTGGGACGAAAGATGAGCAAATCACTTGGTAACGGGATCGACCCGCTCGAGGTAATCGCCGAGTACGGCGCCGATACCCTTCGGTTTTCCCTGCTCACCGGGCAGGCCCCCGGCAACGATCAGCGCTTTCGTCAAGAAAATGTGGAGGCGGCGCGTAACTTTGCCAACAAGATCTGGAACGCCTCCCGTTTTGTGATTATGAATCTGGCCGACGAATCCGGCGGCATGCTTGACTATATACCTTTTTTACCCGATTCTCTGCCGGAGGGGTTGACCACAGAGGATCGCTGGATTTTGCATTGCTACAACGAAGCGGTGGGGCGGGTCACCGCCAGTCTCGAAGAGTATGAGCTTGGCGAGGCCGCCCGCCTGGTCTACGAATTTCTCTGGAACGACTTCTGTGACTGGTACGTCGAGTTGAGCAAGTATTATCTTTACTCTGAAGGCGGCACGGCGGCTTCGCGCGAAGACCGCCGCCGGACTCGCGGCGTCTTGCTCTATATCCTGGACGGGGTACTGCGCCTGCTGCATCCGTTCATGCCTTTTATCTCAGAGGAGATCTGGCACTACCTGCCGCAACGCGAATCGGCCCTGGTTGTTGCCGATTGGCCGCGGGAGCACCCCGGGTTGAACTTTCCTGCTGAAGCAGTCTCCATCTCCCTGGTCCAGGAGGCGATCCGGGCGGTGCGTAATCTGCGCAGCCAGGTGCAGCTGCCTCCGGGCCGGAGAGCGCCGGTGATCTTAAAGCCCTCCCCTGCGGTGGTTGCCGCATTGGAGCAAGAGCGCCACCAGTTGAGCAGGATGGCTTTTGCCGAGCCGCTAACAATCGATCCGGGCTCCTCCAAGCCGCGGCAGGCGCTGGTTGAGATTATCGGTGAGGATCTGGAAGTCTATCTTCCCCTGGCCGGAGTGATCGATCTCGAGGCCGAGGTGGCCCGGCTTAAAAAAGAGCTGCAGCAGGTTGAAAAAGAGCTGCGAAGGACTGAAGGGAAGCTACGGAACCCGGGATTTTTAAAGAAGGCTCCCCCGGAAATAGTGGCCAAAGAGAAAGCGCGCCTTGAAGAGCGCACTACCAAAAGAAATAAATTAAAGGAAAGAATCCAGGAGCTTCAGTAATCGATGTTGCATGAAACAGAGGCGGCCTATCGCCGCGCCCTTGAGTGGATTCACAGTATCGGTCGCTTTGGCATCAAGCAGGGTTTGCAGCGGATTGAGGCGCTGCTCTCTCTTCTGGGCGATCCTCACAAGCAGTTGAAATATATCCATATTGGTGGGACCAACGGGAAAGGCTCCGTCGCAGCAATGATTGCCGCGGTGTTACAAGCGTCGGGATACCGTGCTGCTCTTTTTACCTCGCCCTATGTCCTCTCTTTCACCAATCGGATGAGCATTAACGGCCGTGATATCAGCTGTTCCGAGTTGGTCGAACTGGTAGAGCAGGTGCGTCCCTTTGCCGAAGAGCTCAGTGAAGACGAGCGGCTCGGCCCGCTCACTGAATTCGAGGTAGTTACGGCGTTGGCTTTAACTTATTTCGCTCGCAAGCAGCCCGACCTGGTGGTTCTGGAGGTGGGTCTTGGCGGGCGCCTCGACGCTACCAATGTGATTACACCGCTGGTTAGCATAATCACTAATGTCGGCCTGGATCATACCGAGGTGCTGGGAAAGACGGTTGAGGCTGTCGCCCGCGAAAAAGCCGGTATTATCAAGACCGGCACCCCCGTGGTTACCGGCACGACAGATCCAAGAGCGCGGCAGGTGATCGCAGAAACCTGCCGGGAGCGGCTGGCCCCTCTTTTCTATGCTCTTCCCTCTGGTGAAAGTGCTCCCGCCGGGGTAAACAGTGCCTTCGGCACCCGCCGGGAGATTGTCGCGGAGGGGCAACTGCTCGACTATGATGGCTTCACCCGCTCTTATCAGAATCTATACCTACCCTTGCGCGGAGACTACCAGGTTGGTAATACCGCGGTAGCTTTGGCTGCGTTAGAGATGCTGTCTGAATGCGGTTTCTCTTTCTCCGAGAAGGATCTTCGCCGGGGCCTGGCCGAGACCGTTTGGCCGGCCCGGCTTGAGCTTCTCAGGCGGGAGCCCCTTTTGATCATGGATGGTGCACACAATCCGGCGGCCATGAGCAGCCTGGCCGCTTCGCTTCCCAAGTATTTCAGTTACCGCTGCCTGATATTGGTCCTCGGCGTAATGGCGGATAAAGATCTCTCGATGCTTGATTTTATCCTTCCGCTGGCGGATACGGTGGTCTTAACCAAGCCCGATCTTCCCCGGGCCGCTGCGCCAGAGATGCTTGCTGCCTGGCTGGAAAACCGCTTTACCGGGAATGTGATCGTGCAAGAAAAAGTGGATCATGCCCTGAACGTAGCGCTGGCTCTGGCCGGTAAAGATGACGCCGTCCTGGTGACCGGCTCTTTCTATACTGTCAGCGAGGCGCGGGCTGTTTATCAGGACCTCATACAGCACCGGACTGAATAGCTAATCGAAGAGCTCCCAACCTGATTTAACCTAAGCGTCGAGATGATCTAAACTACTTTGACGGCCTTTTGTCACTCCCAGCTTGTTAATGCTCATTAACAAACTTTAACAGATTTTAATTGTTTTAATGGTATTTGAGGAAGGATATTCTCATAGTATTAGCGAAGACTAGTCTATAAACATAAAGAGGGGAGGGCAATTGAATGAAAAAGATGCTCAAGTGGGGATTAACGTTAATGATGGTTTTGGCGATGGTCTTTGTCTTCGCTGTTGGCTGTGCGCCGGCTGAGGAGATCGAGGACGAAGATGCCGAGGGCTTTGAAGATGTCGAAGACGAAGAGGGTGCTGATGATTTTGAAGACATCGATGAAGAAGAAGACGTAGGTATCGACGAAGAAGACGAAGAGTAAAACCAGGGTTTGTTAGTAACCCTGAAATATGAAAAGGGGCAGGTGGGTTTTACCTGCCCCTTTCGCATGCCCGGGTTATCTTTAGCTCGGAGCAGTTGTGCTTAGATGCGTATAAATTGGCTTGATCAATTGGGGGTTATAGGGCATAATTTAAGCATTCCGGTAAATCGGTATGCCGATGAAAATAAGTTTAAAGGGTGGACAGACCAATAAGTTATCATCAACTTCTTGAAACCGGAGAACTGCATTCTCGAATGACCCGGCTTCAAAAGCTGCTCGAGCCCTGCCAGCTTTGCCCCAGGGAATGCGGTGCCTTAAGGATATCTGGTGAACGCGGCGAATGTGGGTCGGGGAAGGATGCCGAGATTTCAAGTTTTGGCCCACATTTTGGGGAGGAGCCCCCCCTCGTTGGCAGGGGAGGCTCGGGAACAATTTTTTTTGCCTTTTGCAGTCTGCGCTGTGTCTTTTGTCAGAACTTCGAGATTAGCCGGGGGATGGTCAAAGATACCGTTACCGCCAATGAATTGGCCGACATCATGATCGGGCTGCAACAAAGGGGTTGCGAAAATATTAACCTGGTCACCCCTACCCATTACCTGCCGCAGATCATCGAGGCGCTGTTGATAGCCGCCGGGCGGGGGCTGAAGCTGCCCCTCGTTTATAATTGCAGTGGCTACGAGAGGATCGAGACCCTTCGCCTCCTGGATCAGATTGTCGATATCTATATGCCCGATTTCAAATATGCCGATGAAAAAATGGCGCAAAAATACTCTCAAATTGGCGATTATTCCCGGGTGGCTCGGGAAGCGATCAAAGAGATGCACCGCCAGGTGGGCGACCTGGCGCTGGATAAAAACGGAGTGGCTTTTCAAGGGCTCCTGATCCGCCACCTGGTGATGCCGGGAGGGGTCAGCGGCACGGCGGAGCTGATGGAATTTATTGCCCGGGAAGTTTCTCCCCATAGCTGGATCAACATTATGGAGCAGTATCATCCTACTTATCTGGCTAATCGTTACCCTGAAATTAACCGCCGGATCACTCGCCAGGAATATTTAGAGGCGTTGGCTGCGGCCAGAGAAAGCGGTCCCGGGTTTCATCTGTTACATTAATGTAAGGTTGCTCTTTGGCCGGGTAATTAGCAGGAAAAGTACTGAATTTAACGAAATGATAAGTTATTATAAAAAAGTGGTACATCCTGGTCAGTTTGATCTTCACAGAAAAGGGGTGAGCTTATGAATATAGGTAGAGCAATTTTCAAGGGAGGCGTTCACCCGGAATACCGCAAAGAGCTGACCGCTTCTCTGGCTGTCACTACGCCCCCGGTTCCCCAAAAGGTCGTCATTCCGTTACAACAGCATATCGGGGCTCCGTGTAAACCGCTGGTGGAGGTAGGTGACCTGGTTAAGACGGGGCAGAAGATCGGCCAGAGCGAGAGTTTTGTTTCCGCGCCGGTGCATGCCAGCATTTCGGGTCAAGTCACGGCGATCGGTCTTTATAATCATCCTCTTGGTCGTAAGGTAACGGCGATAACCATAGAAGGTGATGGACAGGACGAATGGGATGAGCAGGCAAATTCCGTAGAAAATCCCGATGATCGATCACCGGAGGAGCTCCGGAAGCTTATTCGCGAGGCGGGCATTGTCGGAATGGGTGGGGCTACCTTTCCGGCTCATGTAAAACTGTCACCGCCGGACGGCAAGATGATCGATACAGTGATCATTAACGGTGCAGAGTGTGAACCATACCTGACGGCCGATCACCGTCTCATGCTGGAAAAGCCGGAAGAGATTATCTTCGGTCTTGAGGTGATCATGAAAGTTCTGGGAGCGGGAAGAGGAATTGTCGGGATTGAAGACAATAAGCCCGATGCTATCAGGGTAATGAAGCAGGTGGCTGAAGGCAAACCTGGTATCTCCATTGTTCCCCTGAAAACGAAATACCCACAGGGTGCAGAGAAGATGTTAATCCAGGTAACCACACGGCGTCGGGTTCCCTCCGGCGGACTTCCTCTCGATGTAGGCGTGGTCAACCATAACACCGGTACTGCCGTGGCGATAGCCGATGCTATTCAAAAAGGCAAACCACTAATCGAGCGGGTGGTTACCGTTACTGGCGAAGGGGTCAGGCGGCCGGCCAACCTGATGGTGCGTGTGGGCACGCTGGTGAACGAGCTACTTGACTTTTGCGGCGGCTTGAAAGAAGAGACTCGTAAACTGGTCATCGGCGGGCCGATGATGGGCTTGGCTCAACCGACAACCGATCTACCGGTAATAAAAGGAACTTCGGGTCTTGTCGCCCTGACCGTTGAAGATGTGGAGCTTTCTGAAAGCGGTAGTTGTATTCGCTGTGCCCGGTGTGTTGAGGCCTGCCCGATCAATCTGGTCCCTACTTTTATTGCTCAGGCGGCTGAGCACGAATATTTTAGCCGGGCGGAGAAGCTGCATGTCACCGATTGTATTGAATGCGGTTGCTGTGCCTATGTTTGCCCCGCCCGAATTCCCCTCACTCAGTGGATTAGAATTGCCAAAGCAGAAGTACTGGCCAGGCGCAAAGGTTAAAGCAGCGCCTTCGGAATAGGAGTGATTCAATGAACGGTAAACTGGTAGTATCATCATCGCCTCACATCCGGACTATTCAATCCGTTCAAAGTGTGATGCTCGATGTTTTAATTGCCCTCGGTCCTGTGGTGGCCGTGGCTATCTTTTTGTTTGGTTATCAGGCTTTGATCACTATGACCGTGGCCGTGGCTGCCGCCATGTTAACCGAGGCGCTCTGGCTGCGCCGGTTAAATATATTTGGTGACGGCAGTGCTGCGGTAACCGGCCTTCTTTTGGCGATGACCCTGCCGCCTAACGTTTCCTGGTGGATCCCCGCAATTGGATCTGTTACCGCGATTATTATCGGCAAGCAGGTTTATGGCGGTATCGGCAACAATATCTTCAATCCGGCGCTAGTTGGCCGGGCTGTCCTGGTGACCTCCTGGGGCACTCACCTGGTTGGCCCGATCTGGCCGGTGCCGAAGCCATTCCATTTCTTCGCCGATATCTCTGCGGTTACTTCGGCTACTCCCCTGGCCAGCGAGGCCGAGGCTCTTAATACCGCGCTAAGCCAGCTTCTAATCGGCAATGTCGCCGGTGCCCTGGGTGAAACCTCCGCCCTGGCCCTGCTACTCGGGGGTTTCTGGCTGCTCTACAAAGGTCATATCGACTGGCGGATCCCGGGAGGCTTTATCGGAACCGTTTGGCTGATGGGGGCTCTATTCGGCGGCGGTTTCTATGGTAATAATGTTACTACCGGGTTTTTTCACGTTTTGGCCGGAGGAGTTCTTCTGGGAGCGCTCTTCATGGCTACCGACATGGTTACTTCACCGGTGACGCCCTGGGGCAAGCTTATTTTTGGGGTTGGATGCGGCTTGATTACGATGCTGATCCGCCTTTTCGGGGCCCATCCTGAGGGGGTTACCTTTGCTATCTTAACCATGAATGCGTTAACCCCCCTGCTCGATAAATTCACTATTCCCAGGAAATTTGGGGAGGTGAAGCAAGTTGCCTGAGTTCACCCGCCAGGTTTTAACACTGGTCGTGGTTACCGTGGTAGCCGCCGGCCTGCTTGCGGGAGCAAATATGATTACTGCTCCGGTGATTGCCGAGCGGCAGGCAGAAGATTATCGCAGTGCTCTTGAAGAATACTTTCCCGATATGGCCGAGTTCAAGACCGAGGTCCTTGACGAAGGTTCTTTTGACCTGGTTTACAATGCTGGAGGCGAACTGCTCGGCGTGATGGCCTCGGCCAGTGTCCAAGGTTACGATGGTCCGATTAGCTACAACCTGGCCGTGGATAAAGAGGGAGCTATTCTCGGCCTTCGTATTGTCGAGCATACCGAGACCCAGGGTGTCGGTGATGTGATCGAGAAACCTGAATTTCAGAACCAGTTTCTTGGAAAAAGCTGTCTTGATCCGCTGCAAATTGGAGAAGATGTCGATACGGTCAGCGGGGCGACCATAAGCACATCGGCGATGATTAACTCTATGCGCCAACTTCTTTCAGTGGTTGCTGAAAACTTGCTCCTTCTTGAAACAGAAGAGCCTCTTGATATTACCGCAGTGCCCGACGGGGCCTATCGCGGCAGCGGTGAGGGATATTTGGGCGAGATTGGCGTTGAGGTAACCGTAGATAGCGGAAAGGTTACTGCTATCGAGATCGTGGAGCATCATGAAAAGCCTACCTACCTGGTTGAAGCGGTGGCTTCAATCTCGCCGCAGATCATTGACGGACAGACATTAGAGGTCGATACGAAAACCGGAGCCACCGAGAGCAGCATCGGTATCGTAGACGCAGTTAAGGATGCCTTAACGAAAGCTCTGAATGCGGAAGATGTTGAAAGCGGTGAAGATGATGGATAATCTATATTTAAACGATTTTACCCGGGGTATTTTTAAAGAGAACCCCACATTTCGCCTGGTGCTGGGGATGTGCCCGACCCTCGCCATTACCGTTCTGGTTAAAAACGGCTTGGGGATGGGGCTGGCGGTAGTGGCGGTGCTGGCCTGTTCCAACGTGGTTATCTCCAGTCTGCGGCGTTTCATCCCGGAGCAGGTCCGGATTCCATGTTACATCGTCATCATTGCCACCTTTGTGACGATTATTGAGATGGTGCTGCAAGCTTTTATCCCCGCTCTTTACGACGCTCTAGGTGTTTTTGTTCCCCTGATTGTAGTCAATTGTATTATTCTTGGCCGGGCGGAGGCTTTTGCCGGCAAGCAGCCGGTCTTGCGTTCACTTTGTGATGGTATTGGCAGCGGGTTGGGTTTTACCCTGGGGTTGCTCCTGCTCTCCCTGGTGCGGGAGATCTTCGGCAATGGCACTCTTTTAGCCGAGACAAACTATGCCATACAGTTGTTTGGTCCTAATTTTGAGCCGATGCGGATTTTTGCACAGCCTGCCGGGGCATTTATTGTCCTTGGCCTGCTGTTGGCGTTGACCAATATTATCTTTAAGCGGTTTCAGATCGATTAAAGCCAGTGCACTAAGCTTAATGGAGGGCGGTTATGGAAAAGCTGATTTCAATCTTGTTTATCTATATCTTAGTGGACAACTTCGTCCTGCAGCGTTTTTTCGGGATTTGCCCCTTTCTGGGTGTCTCTCGAAAGATGGAGACCGCTATGGGGATGGGTATGGCGGTAGTCTTTGTGATTACTCTCTCCACACTGGCGACCTGGTTGATTCATTACTATATCCTGGTTCCGTTAGGGTTGGAGTTCCTCCAGCTGGTTACTTTTATTTTGGTTATCGCCGGCCTGGTCCAGCTGGTGGAGATATTCTTAAGAAAAGCCAGCCCTACTCTTTACCAGGGACTGGGAATCTATCTCCCCCTGATCACGACCAATTGCGCTGTCCTGGCAGTAGCGCTGCTGGCGGTGCGGCAGGAATTTACTTTGCTGGAGTCAGTGGTCTTTGGGATAGCGGCTTCGCTTGGTTTTTGGATGGCCCTGGTAATCATGTCCGGGATCCGGGAACGGCTTGAGCTGACAAAGGTCCCCGGGCCATTACAGGGGACCGCCATTACTTTAATCACCGCAGGAATTCTTTCGCTGGCCTTTATGGGTTTCAGAGGAATGTTGACCTTTTAATCATCTTTGGCGATCTGTATAGTGATAACTGGCAGATTAATTTTTTGACAGCGGGGTGAGGTAGGTGCAAATATTATATGCCGTGGTTACCTTGGGGGGTGTGGGGGCATTTTTTGGTCTTCTCCTGGGGTTGGCGGCCCGTTTTTTTGCTGTGGCCTCGGATCAGCGTGTCGAAGCGGTCCGCGAAGCGCTGCCCGGTGCCAATTGCGGTGCCTGCGGTTACACCGGGTGCAATAAATTTGCAGAGGCGGTGGTCGAAGGAGAGGCGCCGGTGAACGGATGTATTCCCGGTGGGAGCATCACTACTGAGGAGATTGCCGCAATCATGGGGCAGGAAGTTGCTGCGGTAAAGCCGATGGTGGCGGCGGTTTTTTGCCGCGGGGATCGGCGGCGCGCTAGCGAGCTGTTTATTTATCACGGGGTTCCTGATTGTGCTTATGCGCAGCAGTATCACGGCGGTTTCAAGGCCTGTGCCGACGGCTGTTTAGGCCTGGGCAACTGTGTGCGAGCCTGCCCGTTTGAGGCTATTTCCATGGGGCCGAACGGGTTGCCGAAGGTTGACGAGACCAAATGTGGCGGTTGCGGCCTCTGTGTTGATGCCTGCCCCCGCGGTATTATCCGCCTGATCCCGAAGGATGAACAGGGACACCTGGTTAGCTGCAACTCACATGAGCGCGGGAGGAAAGTGAGTAACGCCTGTGAAGTAGGTTGCACCGGCTGTAAGGCTTGCCTTAGGGTCTGCCCACACGAGGCGATTACTATGGAAGATAATCTTGCCGTGATCGATCTGGAAAAATGTGATGACTGCGGCCTCTGCGTAGAAAAATGTCGCTTTAACGCCATTC
>FZPS01000191.1_pt110 | contig 63905 bp, 50 predicted proteins | sample 1817821 | NCBI WGS metagenome assembly FZPS01 (sample SAMEA104158645, study PRJEB21678) | metagenome | place: Germany | collected 2015-04-21
CAATATCATTAAAACTCTGATAAGAAGAGCCTATGGATATAAAGATTTTGACTACTTTAGACTAAAAGTATTACAGCGCTGTGGATACCTCATGAAGGGGCTTACCCACTATAATTGAAAATGAGCCAAAAGTATTACAGCGCTGTGGATACCTCATGAAGGGGCTTACCCACTATAATTGAAAATGAGCCCTAATTAACACTAATTTATACGAATTATCACAAATTGAGATTGGGGATTTAGAGAGCCCCACAGAACACAGCAAGCTGTATCTAATCAGCTACTTAGCAACTCCCAGAAGACATCTATTCCCACGGCTATGCTCTCATCCATGGGCAGATATTTATCCGAATGAAGAGGATGATCACAGCCACTACCCAACCAAAAGAGCAGCGATGGATAGAGACTACTGAAAAAGCCAAAATCCTCTCCGGTCATCACCGTCTCTGCCTCTACGAAGGTATAGCCCAGCCTCTCGGAACTCTGCTTCAGCTTCTCATACAGCGCAGCATCGTTTATCACGGGATCGTAAGAACCTAAGAATTCAAGCTCATATTTCGCGCCATACTCCTCTGCAATCTCAGCCGCAACCCTATCAATCAGAGCACTTAGCTCTTCTTTCATCGCTCTACTCAAAGTTCGATGAGTCCCCTCTAATAGGCAGAAATCAGCAATAGAATTACGCACAGAGCCGCCGTCCATCTTACCCACATGGAAGATAAGCCGCTCTTTGCGAGCCATCTGCATACTCTCTTTTTTCATCCTGATAAGGAACTCAGCCGCGCAATCCAAAGCGTTCACACCATGTTCAGGAAAAGCCACATGCGAACTTTTACCGATGAAGCGCAGATCAAACTCTTGCGGAATACCAAAGAATATGCCTGCCTTTGAGCTGATCTCACCCACTTCCATCCCACTCCCGCTATGCAAAGCAAATGCCGCCAAGACGGGATACTTCTGCAAGATTCCTTTTGCTATGATACGCTCCGCCCCGCCCGCACCTTCCTCCGCAGGCTGAAAGAGGAATATAATATTTTTAGCAGGCATATCTTGCGCAACCCGCGCAATGAAGCCCATCAACACGCTCATGTGAATATCGTGTCCGCAGGCGTGCATGACCCCCTCGTTTTCCGAACTATACTCCGCACCCGTATTTTCACCAATTGGCAAAGCATCCATATCCGCACGGAAAAGCCGGTATGACTCATCCCCCGCCGCACCATGATAGAACAGCACAATACCGGTCATATCTTCAAACACAAGAGTCTCAAAAGCAGGTTTGCCCTCGGTCAAGCTCTTGATCTGATCCAAAAGCAAAGCCTGAGTTTGATGCTCCTGATAAGCCAGCTCGGGAATCCTGTGCAAGTCGTGTCGAAGAGCGGCGGGATCAAACATTTTACTTTTCTCCTTGAAGCTCAAGATGGCGTTTTAGTATGCTCACCGCATTTGCCGCGGCTCCGATGCGAACATTATGCCCCACATTCCAGAAGCAGAGCGAATAATCGTCCACAGCCTGACGCAAGCGACTCACATGCGCGAGGTTAGAAAAGCCCAACTTGAGCGGAGTCATATAACTATCTTCCTTAAGATCAATGGCTTCGGCAGACTTCAGCAACTTAGAAGCAAGAGCTAAATCCACCTTCTTTTCAAACTCGCAATACACAGAATTACTGTGCCCATAATAGACGGGAACGCGCACCGTCGTCGCACAGACCGCTATCTCATCATTACGCAGGATGCGCCGCGTTTCATTGCGCATTTTGTGTTCCTCGGCGCTGTATCCATCATCATAAAATACACCTATATGCGGAACCACATTCAGATCTATAATCGCCGGATATATGCCTTTATCTTTGGAGCCGGCACGCTGACTTTCCAGAGTCTCCACTCCCTCGCGCCCGCTTCCGGACACAGATTGATAGGTGGAAACCACCACCTTTTTGAGCGTGAAAGCCTCATCCAAAACAGCCAGAGGCAAGAGCATCTGAATGGTGGAACAATTAGGATTTGCCACAATACCGGAGTAATCTTTGAGCAGATCTCCATTGATTTGAGGGATTACCAAGATGGCATCTTTATCTTCTCTAAAAGCTGAGGAATTATCTATCACGAGGGTGGAATTTTTACGAGCCAAAGGCGCATAAGCAAGCGCTATCCCCCCTCCGGCGGCAAAGAAAACATAATCATAAAACTTATCGAAGGTCCTTTCACTAAGCTCCTGCACCACCACGGGTCTATCGGCAAAATAGAGGGTGGTTCCCGCAGATTTAGCCGAGGCAAAAAGCTCTACTTCATTTGGCGTGATGTCAAAATCATGCAGGCATTCAAGCATCATGCGTCCGACTTCACCGGTTGCGCCGACAATGGCAATTTTCATCGTTATTTTCCTTTGAATCAGTAATATTTCATCAAAGTTCATTATGCGATATTATGATATTTTGTCAATGTAAACTTGACGAATAGCGCCAATGTAAAAAGCTTGTCCACGATATCTGCGCCCCTGTAGCTCAGGGGATAGAGCAGCGGTTTCCTAAACCGTTGGTCGGAAGTTCGAATCTTTCCAGGGGTGCCAGATTATTTAACACAAGAAAAAAGGCAGTAAAAATGAATCAGCAAAGCCACTCCGGAACAGATTTTGAAGGCAAAATCGTTTTACTTTATGAGCAAGGAGAACTCCTATTCGGACAAATCACAGAGCAGGACGACATCAGCGTTTTAGTGAGAACAAAGTCCGGGCACGCGCTGCGTGTAAGGCAAGCTCGCATCATGCTCATAAGCAGGGATAGCTATGGCGCTGATAAAGACCTGACCGCCTTCAAAGAAGAGCTGAGAGATATCACACTGCCAAAGCTAAGCCATGATCTCTTCCCCGCGCAATTTGAAGAACTCGCAAAGAAACTGAACATAGATTCCGATCTTTCCCTCTTTGCCCTCTTTTTACATCTCAAAGAAAACACGAATCTTTTCTATAGCAAAAAAGGGCGCTATTTTAAAAGAACTGAGGAAGAGCAGGCGCAATTTCACGAGCGAAAACAAGAGCTGAAAATAAGAGAGAGCCACCTAAGCGAAATAGACAGCTACTTTGAAACTAAGCAAAAACTCTCCCCGGATGCGCAGGAAACCTTGCTCCGCGACACAAGAAGCATGCAAAGAGGTGAAAGGATTGAAGACATCGAAAGGCTTTTGCGCAAACGCTTCGGCAAATATGATCTCACGGCAATACGCAGGAGCTTGGGCGATTGTTTAGAAATCCCCGATCCCGTCTTGGATAGCTCCGGCTTGCCCATAAAGTTTTTAAGGGACGGCAAAGAGCTAAAGTTTTGCTTAGACGATCTGCCCGAAGCCACGCACAATGCATTCAGCATAGACGAAGACGATAGCAAAGACTTCGACGACGCCATCAGCATTGAAGAAACCCCTGGCGGTTATATGCTTGGCATACACGTGAGCAATCCTGCCTTCTTTTTTGAAAAAGACAGCCCCTATCTTATCGAAGCGATAGAAAGAGCGTCGTCCTTGTATCTGCCTTCGGGAGTGGTTCCCATGCTGCCTCCCCTACTTTCGGACGAGGCATTTTCGCTGAATACATCCGGCTTCAAAGCCGTTCTCAGCCTCTATGTAAGCTTTGATGATAAATGCAGAATCACGAGCTGGGAGCTCAAGGCACAAAAGATAAAGATCTGCCAAAATCTCAGCTTCAGCAAGGTGGAAAAAGAGTTCAGTGATCCAAGGTTAAAGATCCTGCAAAAGATAAGCCAAAGCTTAAGAGAGGAGCGCGAGGGCGCAGAGAAAAACGAAGATAGACGCTTCTTTTATAGCTTGCAACTGAGGGACGACGATATAATCGCAATCAAAAAAGACATGCACTCACCGGTACGCCTGATGATTGAAGAGCTGATGATTTTATATAACAGATACATGGCGGTCTATGCTCAAAACAACGACGTGGCAGCACTGTATCGCAATATCAGCCAATATACCGATCCTCAAAGCAAGAAGCAGAGCAATACCGCTTATTTGGACACAAAGCCCGGCTTCCACCCCGGAATAGGCAGTAGCGCCTATCTGCATGCCACAAGCCCCTTAAGGCGCACGGTGGACATAATCAATCAAGCGCAGATATATAAAAAACTCTGCGGCGAAGATCCGCTGTTTGAAGCTGATGAGCTAAAAGAGATCATCCCGCAAATAGAGAAAAGGCTGCTCTTCATTCGCGAGACCATGCAAAGATCTGAGCGCTATTGGTTCTTAAAGTTTTTAGAAAAGCATCATTTGCATGCACCGCTACAAGGCGAGATCAAGGCATTTAATAAGGGCAGAATGAGGGTGGAGATATTGCCTTGGGGCAAGCAGGTGATGATATCCTCCGAAAGTGCGGTAGAGGGCGAGCAGCTGCATTTTATCATCTATCAAATTGATTTTGAGAAAATGCTGGTGAGTATATACCTCATCGGCTGATTGTTTTCTGATATTTTTCCATCGTTTCACGGCTCTTCCTTATTGGATTCCGGTCATGATGTGGTCATGATATGGTCATAGGCATGAGCGTATCATAGGCGGGAGATAGGCTGTATCTAATAGGGGAGCAATGGGATGTGCGTGGGGAGCCGGGGAATCGGGTGTGTTAGTTGGGTAGATCACCTGTTTTTGGGTGTCTTTGGTGTCGCTCGTGGCAACGGGGGCGTTGCCACACCGGCCGCTTAGATGGAGTAGCATGCGAACAACGGGGACGTTCCTGCCCCAAATATGGGCAGAGCTCGTGGCAACTGGATTTTTCTGAATTTACTGCTTGAGCCATAGTCTTTATCGACACGAGACGTGTCGAATCCAACAACTACTTGCAGCGATGGGGACGTTGTTGCCCCAATCCATTTATTCTCTTGCAATAAAAGATAGAAAGCGAGCTTTCTCAGGCAACAAGATGTTGCCTGCCCAAACCCCCTACCCACGGCAAGGGGGATGTGCTTGCAGCAATCCCTTTCCCAAAATCTAAACGCAAAAAAAGAGCCTCCCGAAGAAGGCTCTTTTTTGCTATTTAAGCTAATGATTTATTTCATCAACATCATTTTACGGGTCTGTGAGCCGAACTCAGTATTCAAGCGATAGAAATAAACACCGCTGGAGACTTTGTTTCCGCCGTTGTCGTCACCGCTCCAAACAACGTTGTTTCTGCCGTGTGCGGCAACATCGTTGAAGAGGGTTTTTACAAGCTGACCTTTAACGTTGAATACTTCAATTTTGGCATTGCCTGTGCGAGGCATGTCAAAGCTGATATTTGTTTCAGGGTTGAAGGGGTTAGGATAGTTCTGATTGAGCAGGTTTGCAACGCTGGGTGCAGTTCCATCTTCCACGGAGTCGCCGGGGAAATCAATGATCATTTCCATGAACATTACGTTTCCGCCATCTGCTTGAGCGTGTGCGGGAGGCTGGTTCACGTGTGATCCCCAGGTATTGTCATGGTAGAACATGAATGCGATCTTACCTGATTTTGTGCCATCACCATTATCGCTCACGGTGATAACCTCATTTGCGGGATATACCCACATAGGGATAAGGTTGTGGAACTCAGGGGTTTCTACGTTGTTCAGAATGATAGGGTCTGTCCAATCGTAGCCGTTTGAAGAAACACTGATCCAGACTTCAGGGGTATTTTGGAAATCTGCATAGTCTTCCCAAGCGTTTTCGTTGTAAGCTTTTGCGCGATAGCAATCTTGCCAAACAGCGACCATAAGTCCGTCTTCGTTAGGATTGGTCACTTTCATGTGGTTGTAGTGGAACATCATTGCATCTTCATGCAAACCTTGGTCGTAGTGAGGGAAGGGATAAACAACTTCCGGATCAAGATACCAGTCGCCTTGAATTTCAACGTGTTCGGGTTCTCCCCAAGGAGCTTCTACGTCCCAGGGAGTGAACAATGTGTTATAGTCATCATCTTCGTGTTTGCGAGGATAGATGTCTTTTACTACAACTTCACCATCTGAAGGATCGATAACAATGGATTTAGGATATTGGAAAGAGGGATAATATCCGCCATAAATTGAGGTAACTGCCATAACTGCGGGGAACATGAAATTCCCGTTATTCAAGCGAACTGCGTTAAAGTGGCTGGAGTTTGCGACGTCCCAGATCAATTCGTGGTCTTGATAACTGCCGTCATCGCCTTGGAAATATCCTTCGCCTTGGCCGTTATCAGGGTTCCAGGTTGATCTTTCGGCTCTGCCGCTTACATATTGCCATTCGCCTTCACCGTAGTTTGAGCAAATGAAAAGGTCAATCTGAGGTTCGTCGATTGCAGTTTGATCATCATCATCGTGATAGCCAAAGTGGTGTCCGACATAGTAGATATTACCTACATCGTCTGCAAGGAAGCTATTGCTGGGACGACGCCAGGTTCCGTCACCGGCATGGTGCCAAGCATCATGCCAAGGAATGCTGGTGTAGTTCCATTCGAGAGGATGACCATATTCAACACCCTCTGTATCAAAATCTGCGAAAGCAATAAGTGCGTTTTCGCTGGGAGCAACGTCGCCATCCCAAGGGGTGTGGTTGCTGGCATTACGTCCGGAGACATAAACTCTGCGCATTCCATCTACGGGAGAGGGTCCGATTGCCATCTGAGGCCAGATAAATTCGTTGTCATCGGTATCGCCGATTCCATCCGGATTGGGGTCAATCGTGGTCCAGGGGTTGTCGATTGCGATTGAGCTTTCGTTGAAATATCCGATCATTCCGGCATAGTAGCTATCACTGGTTACTTCTACTTCGAGGAAAACAGGATCGTCGTCTGCATTAGCGTGCCATGCATAGAAAGGCTTATGGCCAACAGGATCGATTGCCATTGCAGGATATCCTTCCTGTTTAGCTGTTTGAGTGACATAACCTTGGTCTGTAACAAAACCACTGGCATCAATTGCTGCATAATATACGCGGCGGGCTGTTCCGGCTGCGTTATTTGCGAGGCCATGATATGTCATGAAATAGCCGTCGATGTTACCATCCACATCTCTTTTGATGTGAATTGGAATACCATTGTAGCTGCCTATCATGTAGTCATAGTAGTTTACGCCTACAACCATAGGCTCAGTTGTGAATGTATAAGCGGGAGCGCCGCTACGCACGCTTTCAGCTGCGCGAGGCATAATTTCCGCTTCAAGAGCCTTTTTCTGGGGACCGGGTTGCATTGGTTTTGCATAAGCAAGCCCGATAATCAGGGTAAGGCTGAGAGCGATTAAGAGAATCCTTTTCATCGTTCCTCCATTTTATTTTAATATTTTAGTTTGAGCGACACTCTGTGTGCACTCTTTAAGAAACTTTCGGTTAATTTGCCCATATCAGTATAGGCGTAATCAATATTAAATACTCCAAGTCTGGTTGCCAGCTGCCAACCTGCGCCAAGGCTGAGACCTGCAGCGTCGTAGTTGAACTGGTATCCTCCTCTAAGGAAGAGATTACCATACTTATATTCTGTTCCGGCACTCCAAGTTTCCATACGGTCGATAACGTTGTCCATCTGGGCAGAAACTATCCAGTGTTTTGTGTCGTCGCGCAAGATATCTCCGGATACTCCCAGAGAGAAATGCATGGGTATTTTAACTTCGAGTTCGGGGCCATCTTCATCAATCAGTCCGTCTCCATCGTTGTCAAAGAGATCGAAGGGGTCTTCATCATAGAGACCGTCTCCGTCGTCGTCAACGCGATGGCGAATATCGGGACCAAAGTTTTTGAGTGCCATACCAATGGTAATGTTGTGCCAACCGGTGTTATATTTGGAACCGAGGTCTATTGCATAGCTATTTACAGGCTTGATATTGGAAGCGCCCACATAGAGGTCTTCACGAATATATTTGGCGCCTATGCCGGCAGAGAACTTATCGGTAAACTGCTGACCATATACTGCGCCAAAAGCCATGCTTGCAGCTGTGAACTTTTCGCCGGTGGGGCCAAAAGTTTCTTCATCGGTGATGTCCATATTATCCATGTGGAGGACATTTCCATATAATGCAAGGGTCGACACACCATTAGTGTAAGTGGCAGCTGCATATTCATGCATGATGCCTGCCAACCAATTGGTATGTGAGAAAAACACTTGGTTATTAAAGGAAGGAGCCAATCCGGCGGGGTTCCAAAATGCGGATGAGATGTCATCGGACACAGCGGTATAGGCTTCACCCATACCGATAGCGCGAGCATCCACACCGAGCTTTAGAAACTGGGCACCGGCTGTTCCCACCTTGCCAAAAGGCTTTGCAAATACTGCGGATGGGACAAGGACAACCGCCAGAGCGAGGATTAAGATATATCTTCTTTTCACTTTTTCCTCCCTTATTTAATTATTACGAACTTGCCGACTTTGATCTTCTTATCGGCTTTGTTTTCCACACTAAAGAGATACACGCCGGGAGCCGTGATCTGATTGTGGCGGGTTAAGAGATCCCATGAATGCATGCCGCTTGCGGCTAAGCCTTGAGTGGCAGCTTTGGAGATCGTGAGTATATCAGTTTTGGTGACACCCTCGTGATCCAAGGTTTGGACGAGGTCGCCGGCCAAAGTGTAAATTCTGATGGTGCAACGTTCGGGGAGATTGATGAACCACAAGCGGCGGCTCTTGTCGCCTTTCTCGTCGTTTTCTTTTCTTCCGTCAAATGAGCTGCGTCCCATATAAGGATTCGGGACCACCATGATATTGTCCATCTTCTCTTTTGCAAGAGATCCGGGGAATACCACTTTCATGTTTGCAGAAGCGTCTCTACCGGTTTCGAGATAGTCGAGATGGTGAGAGGGCATTCCGCGGTCATAAGCGGTGGCTGCGATGTAATATTCAACGCCTTTTCTGGGATACATAATGCTTGCTTTATAATATCTGCGAGCAAGGCGTTCTTTTTTGATATTTGCCTGAGCAACAGGATCAGGATCTGCACCTATTGCAAAAGCAAACTTCTTCAGAGGGATAAGACGACGCTCAAAGAGCTGGTCAAAGATATCCGGTCTGCTTTCCAATTCCGGGTGCATGAACAATCTTGCCTGAAGAGTTTGAATTTCATCATCCGAAAGCATATGATTGTTTGTCTCGATGTCGTCAGCCATTTGCTGAACATCTTCGTTCCAATCCATATCGGGATCATAGAGCGGCCATCCGTAGAATGTGTCTGTTTCCTCTACGGGAACCAAATCATACTCATCATTCAATTTATAATAATATTGATAGTCTTCGGTTTTACCCCAACCGCGATATTGAGGATCGGGATGATCGGAGGGATTGGGTAATCCTGTGTCTTCACCGCGATATCCGCCGTAATCGACAAACAGGTCCATAAGCTCGTCATCAGCTTTGAGATTCTCATTAACCTTATAGTCTATGAGGTCTTGAGCTGTATCAACCTTATCCCAACGCTGTATCATTTCCCAATCTTCGTGACTTCCGCTGCCGGAGCGTCCCCAGATGGTATAACCCTGGAAGTCGTGACGTAATCTGTGTCCCGTCCAAGGGTTGACCATGGCGTTTTGGTTAAACACCACTCCTTCTCTATCCCACCTAAATTGATCCGGCATGCCAATAGCATCCATTACAGCGGGCGTAAAGACAGTGGTACAAGCATCTACCAAGCCCATAAGCTCGTCCGGCTCTGAAGGGTCTTCCTCGCTCGGATATGGATTTCTCCAGCCGATAACAGCGGTTGAAACTGTTTTCACGTCGTATGAAAACTCAGAGCGGTTATCCCAATAAGTGTCTATCCTGCTTCCATCTTCCAACATATCTACATAAAGACCGGGAATTGCAGGCGGTTCGGGCGGATTGTAGTGCGGGAAGGTATCCGGAAGCACCACGGTCGTAAGAGTTTGGGCTTGCCCATAAACTTCTTTTGCCCAACGGGCGGAGCTTTTGAGGTCCTCGAGGTTTTCACCGGGGAAAACAGCGATGACAATCTTCATCGTGTGCCCGGGTTTGAGGTCCCATCTTTTTGCGTCATCTTCATAGTCCTGAGTTCCGGGCTGTGCGCCATAGAAAGCAAAGAGGAATCTGGTATCCACAGGCGGATACTGTTCGTAGTGAGTTTCCTCGCCTTCAGGACGCAAGGGACGGAACTTGCTGTCATCCGGGTTTCTGCCGGTGAGCAACCAGTATTTTTCGTTTGAAGTCTTCTTGCCGCCGGGTCTAACAATTTCACGCGGGTAGAAGTCGTCCGGACCGTCTCCCACTTTCCAATACCAGCAGTGGAATTTAAGCTGTTCGGGGTCGGGAGTACAAACACGTGCACCCACTATACCCGTGGTGAGTCCGCCGTCTCCGTCATAGTCTCTGGTGTAAGCAAATTCATAGCCTTCACCTTTAACATAGCCAGATACGTCATCACGAGCTTTTTCACTGTCCCAGGTCTGAGGACCAACGTCGCAGTCCATGTAAATACCCATGGCGCAATCAACGAGATCGTCTTCGGGGTTCATATTGGTGATGTTAAACTCAATGTAAACGAGGTTTTTAATAAACTCGTAGCTCCACTGATAGCTCATCTGGCGAACACGGATATTAAGAGGCCAGTGTTCGTTCCTGTTTTTGGAGCCACCCCAATCTCGGTCGTCAGTGGTGCCGAAAGGACAATAATCATAGTAATAGGCAATGAAATCTTGTTCCGAAACGGGAGCTCCGTCTTCGTCTATTCTTCCATCCCCGTCATCGTCGTAGGGTTCGGCAAAGTTGTATGCGGGAAGCATATTGTATGATAGGTCCATAAATCCGAGGGGGAACCATATTTCTAAGGTCGCCGGATCATCCAATATGGCGTATTCATGAGGCATTACCTCATGCAGGAAACGTCCTGCCCAGCCTTCAAACTGTACAGGCAATTCGCCGGGACGCCATCTGAGAGGGAAGGTGAAGCCGGGGCCATCTTCATCAGTGAGTCCGTCTCCATCATCATCCACACCACGCTGCTGCGTTCTGGTGGACATTGCCATCATTTGGTCATATTGGTTATGGGCATCATAAAAGTGCGCCAAATCAGCCTTTGAGCCGACAATGGGGTTGTATGCGGGCAAAAATTCGTAGAGAGAGTAGTCTCCGTCGAAACCGACAGTCACCAGGGTGTCGATAACCGCAACCATTCCTTCCACATAGTCGGGATGGGATGCGTTGATTACATCTTTATCGTCCGGTGTAGGCGGATAAGTTTTCCAATAAAGCTTTCTGCCAAAATCATCTCGTCTTTGTTTTTTTGCTCCAAACCACAACGCGCCTTGGAACAAATAGTCAATACCCCTGCCTCCGGGATATTCCAAGGAAGGCCAGCGGGGTACTGCATCACTACCGGAGCCAAAAAAGCCGTAGTTGCTGACTCTCAGCCAAATATTACCAACGTCGTGGTAATTTGTGAGGTCAAACTTTTTGTCTCCCATAGAAGGAACTGCCATAGCCGCATAAGCTGAGCCCGCTAAGAGCATCATCAATACAGCAAGACAGATCGTAAACTTATTAAATCTCATTAAAACACTCCCGGATTTAATTTAATTTAAATTCAACCGGAACGATGAGCAAGACGTCAACTGCTTGACCGCTACTTCTTCCGGGCTGAAACTTAACATTTTTAACGGCGTCTATGGCAGCCTGATCAAGACCGCCGGGAACCGAACGTCTAACGCGAACGTCACGAACGGAGCCGTCTTTAAGAACTTCCACTTCCAGAATAACTGTGCCCTGGATCTTGTTTCGGAGAGCAAAATCCGGATATACGGGTGAAATGCTCACCAAAGGTACCGGCTCATCATCGTATGGCACGAAATTAACCGGCGTATCGTCCTGGGTCAGGCTCGAAGTGGTGGTTGGGTTGATGTTGCCAATTTCTTGCAGAGCGCGTTCATAAACCTCAATATCAACGCTTTCTTCACCGAAGTCGTCGCCGATCACCAGCGGGATATCAATCTCCAGCTCGGTTTCCGGGGGTTCGATCTTTTCACGCTCTTCCATGGGGATATCCACGAGTTCCATCTGCTGGGTCTTGAAGACCTGTTTGCGAACCTCTATCCTGGGCGTCACCATCATTATGAAAAGCAACATCGTTATCGACAAAGCTAAAGCTTTACTAAGCTGACTATCTGCATAGTCTTTCCAATCTGAGTAATCATGCTTCATCCCTGCCTCCTAATCCATACGCTGTTGGGCTTCGAAAGCTACGACCAGGGTTTGGGCTATCTGTAGCTGGCGCATTACGTCGCTCATGGCGCCATACTTGGTCTCTCTGTCCGTTCTAAAACAGACCACCAATTCCGGGTCATCGGCTTTCTTTCTGATGAGAGTCGTGGATACGAACACGTCGTCATGACTCTCAATACGCGTTGGTATATCATCAATTAAAATAGTCTCATCCCTCATCACATATACCGTTGATGTGTGATTTCTCGGAATGCGTTCGATGCTCTCGGCTATAGGCCAGCGATCACGCTCGACCCAAAACTTCTTTTCCTGAACAAACACGGTGCTGACCATGAAGAACAGGAGCAGCAAAAACGCAATATCAGACATCGAGGATGTAGGAATATTGACTTCACGGTCTCTCTTGATTTCTAATTTTGCCATCTATTCCTCCTCTTAGTTTGTAGATAGAGATATCTTCTCGATCTTTGCGGCTTTGAGGCGATCGACCACGCGGATCATATCGCTGTAAGCGGCTTCACGATCTGTGATAATCTTGAAGATCATATCTGAGTTTATCTTTTGTTTTTGCTGAATCAAGACATCCAATTCTCCGCTTTCGAATCTGCGCGGAGTTTCGTTGTTCACCGAAATGAGACCTTCTTTCGTAATCTGCATACGTGTCATCTCGTTTTCGGTAAGCGTAAGAACCTGGGTCTCTTGAGAGCTTTCATCGGCTGCCTGAGGGAGGACTATCCTGATTCCTTCCTTCACGTCGAACTTGGTAGTAGACATGAAGAATACGATCAAGAGGAATGCAATGTCAGACATTGATGATGTAGGAATCTCTGCACCGCCTTTCCTTTTTCGTCCTATTTTCATTTTCTTTCTCCCTTAGGCCAATTAAAGCATTGCGTCAATGACTTGTTCTGTTGCTTTCTGCATGTCGATTACCATGCCATCGACCATGGTAACGAAGATGTTGTTGAAGAACTGAACGGGGATAGCCACGATCAATCCAAATTCGGTGGTAATAAGAGCAATCTTAATACCGGAAGCAACAATTGTAGCATCCACTGCACGTGCGGCTGCGATAGCGTCGAATGCGCTGATCATACCGGCAACGGTTCCAAGGAAACCCATCATCGGGGCAAGCGTGATAGCAGTAGATAACTCAAGGAAGCCTTTTTCCAGATAGCTCATCTCGATCATTGCGGCATTTTCAATGGCTTTTTCAACCGCTTCAATTCCACCGTCTGCTTTGAGCAAACCGGAATAGATGATTGCAGCTACGGGACCACGGGTCTCCTTTGCAATCTCTGCTGCTTCAGCATATTTCTTCTCTTTAACGAGAGGAACTATTTTACCCATAAACGCGTTCACGTTTATCCTGGCATGGATGAGGGCGATGAATTTCCAGATCACATAAGCCAGACCATAAAGCGCAATGATAATGATAGGCCACATTGCCCATCCGCCATCTTTAAACCATTTTACCATACCGCTGCCAAAAACAAGCTCGGCAAAGTTTTGCATGCCTCCACCACTTGTTGCGGCATCTGCTACCTGAGCTGCTTCCTCAGCAAAAGCCATTCCCGGTAATACCAGGATGATAACTGCTAACAGAAGCATAATATAAGAGAACTTTCTCATTTTATGATTCCTCCTTGGAATAATTTAGAAACTATAGGATACGCCGAAGGTCATGCCTCGGTAATTATCAATGAGCGAAGGATTTTGGATCTGCCTGAGGTGAGTGAACTCGACTTCAGGATATACAAAATCAACCATTGAATCGGTGAGATCAGCTCCGTCTTCATAAGGAGAGCCGGTCTTGGGATATACGCCCATAACATTTTTGGTTTTAAATATATTTTCTACGTCGAAGAAAAATCTGAGGCTGTTTCTGCCGCCAAGATAGACGCCTTTTGCAAGCCTGAGATTCGCTTGGTGTGTAGCTTTCATGCGTTTGCTATTTGTATCCATCATAGCATCGCTGATTACGTTTTGAGGTGTATAAGGTCTGCCGGAGGCAAAGTTCCAGTTAATGCTAGCAGAAAAGTCGTCCAACGGCAGAATAAGATTTGTAAAGGGAATGAAAAACTCTTCGCCGCGACCGATTCTGAAAGTGTAGTTAACGGAAGCGTTGTGACGAATATCCCAATCCAAGGGGAACTCGCGCAAAGAGGTGTTTTCATCCTGAATCCTGGTGGAAGAGTTGTTTCCATGAGCCCAGGCAAGGGAATATGCCAAAGTCCATGTATTGAAGTTTGAGAGCATCTTTTCAAGCTGAACGTCTATGCCGCGAGTTGAACCATAGTCTTCAGAAATAAAGCGATACCAAGATACGCTCTCTTCGCCAACTTTACGTTCTTTCATGGTGCTAACATAGTTATAAAGGTTCTTGTAATATGCTGTCATGTCAATCACATAGTCATCGCTGAGCTGGTGGGAAAGACCGACCTCATAGGTTACGGTGATCTGGGGCTCAAGAGTGGGGTTACCAACTGTTACATGGATGTCCGAAAGAGTTGCGTCTTCCGGGGTCTTGGATGTAAAGATGTACTGCATCTGAGGCAATTGGTTCTGATAGTTGTATGCAAAGCGCAAGACATCACGCTCGGTGATGGGGTGGGATACACCCAAGCGCGGGGATATCATCATCTGCATTCTATCTTTGGATTTGAAATCTCTATTTCTAAAGGTTCCGTCGTCCTGAAGAACCTTGTAGTGATCGCCCAGATACCAGAAGTCAAAGCGCAAACCTGCGTTCACGATCATGCCTTCCCATTCCATCTTATCTTGCACGTAGTAAGCAGCCTGCCATGGGGTTGCAGCATATCCGTCTCTTTGTCCGGATGCAGCCTTGGCAGCATTGTAATAGTCCAAAGGCTTATAAACGGGAACCATATGGTTTGCGGTTGAGGGCAATACAGCATCACTTCCGGTAACGGAAACAAGTGCGTAGAGCTCATCCGGTACATCCACTGTTCCATCTGTGTGGAACCTGGCAGTGTCTGCGTCGGTCACATTATATATGCCTTTAAGGAATTCCTGTCTTCTGTCTTCATAGACGCTGAGGAAGTTTTGCAGCTGGTTCTTTTCAATGTCATGACGAATGAGTTCCAAGCCGGTTTTGGCAAGGTGAGTCTCATTGATCTGCCATTCAAAGTCGCCTCTGAAGTTGAGGGTGGTTGTCTCGTCATCAATAAAGTTTGTATAAATCGTTCCGGGTGCATAGAAACCGGGAATAGGACGAGTGTCCACCATGCTCTGCAGGCGATATGCCCAGTCAACGGCAGGGCGGAAATTACCATAGTCATGTACGCCGTCATAGTCGTCGTCAATTGTTATATAACCATAATTACCGACGGCTACGTCATCAACGTAGTTCTCACCGGGATTATCGGGGTCTATGATCATGAACATAAAGTTATCACGATCAATTCCGCGAGGGGCAAGTTCGGTAGTTTTGTTATAATAACTCGCTTTGAGAGTGAGGTGCATGGTGGGATTGAACATGTGATCGTATGTGCCGATGTACTGTCTTTGAATCACTTCATTGTATTGGTAGTGGTCCAAAGCGTAGCGCCATGCATAAGATCCACCCGGGCTGAAGGGGGTGTTAAAACTTCTATCACCACGAACCGCAAAAGTAAGCTTTTGAGCATGATTGATGTCATACTTAGTTTTGAGGTTCACATTATAGTTATTGTAGTTGCGATTGCCCAGATCGATTCCTAAAATGCTTGAGCGATCTTTGTAAGGATCGTAAACAGGATACACATGATCCAGCAGGCTCCTACCATTATAAGTATAATCTGCGTTGGGATCTGATACAAACAAGTCTTTATAACGACCGTCCATCCATTCTCCTCCACCATTGAGGTAGAAGGTAAATCTCTCTTTCAAATCCTGAGATGAAAAAGGAACGACGGGACCACCGATGGCAAGCTTCACAACGTCAGAGTTGCGCCCGGTTCCGATAATGTGGTCTGTGTTATATTCGATCTTTCCTGAGTAGAAAGGATCACCGTCTTTGGTGACGATGTTGATCACTCCGGATTGTGCGTTTCCAAATTCAGCGGGGAAACCACCGGTCATGACCTTCATATCTTTAATAGCATCTGTATCAACCGAGAGGGCGCTACCGCCATCAACGGGGTCTGATACGCTCATACCGTCCACGGTGAAGTTCACTTCGTTGGATCTTCCGCCGCGAATATGCAATTCACCGCCGATGTTGGTGACTCCTGCCTGCATGGCAACGATGTCTGTGACGTTTGTAACAGATGAATCGAGATAGCTATCCATGTCGATCTGATGAGCCGAACCTATACGGTCTTTTCCAACGGCGTCCGCTTCTCCTTGAACCACGACTGCCGCAGTTTCAATTCCGCGACGAGCCATCTGAGGATCAACCTGAGCGGCTTGACCTACTTGGACGCGAATATTTTCATAGGTAACGGTATCGTATCCAACCAAGGAAAATCTAACTGAATAAACTCCCGGTGGCACATTAATAATAATGAGTTGGCCACGAGCATTTGTCTGACCGCCGGTTATCCGCTGATTACCGGACATAACAACGACGTTCACAAATTCAAGAGGACGCCCTTGGGCATCACGAACTCTTGTGACCACTCTACCTGTAGTCTGGGCATCGAGAAAAACGACGCCGACGAGTAACACTATAAGCAGTATCAATGCATTCTTTCGCATCGATAAACCTCCCTTAATCCTGGCTTAATAATTAAAATATAAAAGTTTATCAAGGTAGAAGATTCCTTAAGAGAAATACTCTCACCCCAATAGTCTCGCATATATATCATGCAAGAACATGTCAAGCAGTTTTTTTATTATAAGGTTTTTAGTCAAGACTAATTCTTTGTCTTATCTAATAATGCACGAGTTATAAAAACTCATCGGAACATAACCCTTTCTTTTGCATCAGACGAAATAATCTCACCCAGATAGCGGGCTGAAATACTATTATGCAATTTATCCGCCAAATCCTTGGATAAAACTAAGATCATCCCGATTCCGAGGTTGAAGGTTTGCTTCATTACTTCGTCGGAAACATTGCCGCCTTCTTGAATTACCTTAAAAAGAGGCGGGATATGATCGTGATCCAGCTTAATCTGCGCTTGTAGGTGATCGGGGATGACGCGGGATAGATTTCCTGCGATGCCTCCGCCGGTGATGTGAGCAAGAGCGCGCAAACCGGGATCTTTCAGATAGGGCATGAGCTCGTGTAAATAGCTCTTGTGGACCGCTAAGAGCGCTTCGCCGACCGTCTTATCTGTGCCGGGAAGAAGGCTGTCCACATCTAAATTCATGACTTCAAAAAGCACCTTGCGGGCGAGCGAATAGCCATTGGTGTGAAGGCCGCTGGAAGGAAGCGCAAGAAGCACATCTCCCTCCTGCATGCTGGCTCTGGGCAAGAGGTAGTCTTCCTCTACGAGCCCTATAATGGTTCCTGCCAGATCAAAATCGCCTTCTTTATAAAGTCCGGGCATCTCCGCCATCTCGCCGCCGATGAGAACGCAATTGTTTTCTTTGCATGCCTTCACAAAGCCATCGACGATGGAAGTGATGACATCCACAGAGAGCTTGCCTACTCCGATATAATCCAAAAAGAATTGAGGGATGGCGCCTTGCACAAGAATGTCGTTCACGCAATGATTTACGAGGTCTTGGCCTACGCTGTCGTATATTCCTGCCCTGATTGCCACCATGAGTTTTGTTCCTACTCCGTCTGTGCTGGAGACCAAGATGGGCTTATCCCATGCCTCTTTATCCATGCGATAGAGTCCGCCGAAGCTACCCAATTCGCTGAGCACATTCTCGTTGTAGGTAGAGCGAACCCTGCCCTTGATGTTCTTCACGGCTTGTTCGCCGGCTGCGATATCCACTCCGGCTTGTTTATAGTCCACGGAAGCGGTCTTTTTTTCAGTCATATTCTTTCCTCATATTTATATTTTTCATCAGCGAAGCTTTTTTCACGGATGGACAAGCACAATCCGAAAGGGGAAGCATTTGAACCTCCCCTCTCGGGCATTATTAATCTTATGAAACACCGAAGAAAACTTACTGTAAAGGAGATTCTTGGCTATCTTCATGGATCTGCTCTTGGCTTTGCTCATCCCTGGTCTCGGGCTCGTCAATCTGAGCTTCCCGGGCTTCGGTTTGCACCTCAGCCATAGGCTCTGTCACGACATTTCCCGATCTCTGTAATACGGACATTACATAGAGGATGGCTGCCAAAAGAACGACCATGACGATCAGTTTTGGCCAATTATATCCTTTCTTGCGGCGCTTACGCCACTTTTCTTCGGCAGCTTCGTTGAAATCTTTCACGAGCTTAGTTCCTTAAGGTATTTAGCAAATCTATTTACACCCTCAATGATGTTTTCCATGCTATTTGCATAGGAAAAGCGCACGGTTCCAGGCATTCCGAAGGCCTCACCGGCAACGAGGGCTACATGATATTTCTCCAAAAGTGCATCGCAGAACTGCATGCTATCTTTGATGCCTTTATCGTTATTATCGAGATACCACTGGATATTGGGCATGATATAGAAGGCGCCCTGCGGCTTTTTGCAGGTGAGATTGGGGATCTCCATCAGAGCGTCGTAGAGATAGTCCCTACGCTTCCAAAACTCCTGCCTCATATTCTCGATGGAATCGTCTTCATTATTCAGCGCATCCACGCAAGCCCACTGGGTGATGGAGTTCACGTTTGAGGTGGCATGAGCTTGAACTCTGCCGGCTGCTGCGATGATGTCTGTAGGACCGGCTGCATAGCCAAGTCTCCAACCCGTCATGGCATAAGCCTTGGATACTCCGTTGATGACCACCGTTCTGGCTTTCATTTCGGGGCTGAGCGATGCAATAGAGATGTGCTCGGCATCGTCATAGACTAATCTTTCATAGATTTCGTCCGAGATCACCACGAGGTTATGCTCTTCGCAAAGATCGGCGATGGCTTGCAATTCTTCACGGCTATACACCGCGCCGGTGGGATTATTCGGCGAATTCAGGATGAGAACTTTCGGGCAAGCGCTTTCTTTTATAACGCGCTCGAGGTCTTCAGCCTGAATCTTATATCCGGTTTCTGCCGAAGTGGGCACGTAAACCGGCTCTGCATCTGCCAAAAGGGTTTGATAGGGATAGCTTACCCAATAAGGGCTTGCCATGAGAACCTGATCTCCCCTATCGCAAACGGCGATGAGTGCATTGACGATTGATGCCTTAGCTCCCGGTGAGGTGAGGATTTGATTCGGAGCGTAGTCAAGGTTGTTTTCCCTCTTGAACTTCGCACAAATAGCCTCTCTGAGCTCGATGATTCCGGGGTTTGGGGTATATCTGGTATGATTGTTGTCGATCGCCTTGTGGGCGGATTCTTTGATATACTCCGGGGTATTGAAATCCGGCTCACCAACGCCAAAACTGATCACATTGATCCCGTCCTTTTTCATCTGCGTCGCTTTTGCGCTCAGACTCAAAGTAGGCGAAGGTTTGATGTGTTTTACACGATTAGACAGCTTAATTGCCATCTTATCCTCCTATATTATTTTATTTTTGAGACATAAGTAAGACGAGGACGGAGGTGTTTACCACATCCTCGATTGAGCATCCGCGCGAGAGATCGCACACGGGAGCTGCCAAGCCCTGAATGATGGGGCCGATTGCTTCATAACCTGCCAAGCGCTGCACTAATTTGTAGCCGATGTTTCCTGATTGGAGATCGGGGAAGATCAGCGTATTGGCATTGCCCTTCAGCGGGCTGTCAGGCGCTTTGCTCTTTGCCACGGATTCCACGATTGCGGCATCAAGCTGCAATTCACCGTCATAGATAAAATCAACTTTTCTCTCTTCTAAAATGCTCATAGCAGAGCGGACTTTCTCCACGAGTTCATGCTCTGCGCTTCCTTTTGTAGAGAAAGAGAGCAGTGCGACTTTCGGTTCGTCGCCCAAAATGCTCTTACGCGTTGTAGCGGTGGAGGTGGCAATATCAGCCAATTGTGCATCGGTGGGATCCGGCACCACGGCGCAGTCTGAGAAAAGCAGGCTTTCTTCACCTTCATTGGGAGAGACCATTATAAAGGCGGATGAGACCGTCTTGAGTCCCGGCATCACGCCCACGACCTGCAAAGCAGAGCGCAAGACATTACCGGTGGTATTCGCCGCTCCGGCAACCATTCCGGATACCAGCCCTTCATGCACCATCATGGCTCCGAAGAAGAGCGGATTTTGCATGGTTTCAAGCGCGGCTTCCTTAGTGACGCCTCTTTCTTTGCGCTTTTCATAGAAGATATCGGCAAAGTCCTGAAGCTTTTCATGGCTGGAAGGATCGATGATCTCCATGCCGTCCAGCTCCACGCCTATCTCTTCAGCCTTAGCTGTGACCTGATCTTTGTTTGCAAGCAAAACTACTTTTGCAAGCTTTTCACTCACGATAATGGCAGCAGCTTTGATGATTCTTTCATCAAGCGCTTCGGGTAATACGATTGTGCCTCCGATTTCTTGGGCACGTTTTTTCAAGTTTTCAAGGATGTGCATTTATTCTCCATTTGTTTCAATTTCGACAACGAGCTGAGAAAGATCGGCAACGCGATTGAACTCACGGCGTATATTATAAAGCAAGGCATAGCGGTTTTGCCTGATCTTTTCATCTTCACAATTCACCAAGACCTCGTCAAAGAAGTGATCGATATCCGGGCTGAGGCTCACTAATTCTTTCAGCGCGCGTTGATAGTCCAGCTTCTTGAGCGCCTCGCCTATCCTGATGCTGAGCCCGCCTAAGGCTTCATGCAGCCTGCGCTCTGCCTCGTGCTCAAACTTGCCTTCATCCAGCGATGCAAAGCTTTTTTCATTGGCAATGATGTTTGCCACGCGCTTATATCCCGTAACGAGGCGAATAAAATCGTCCTCTTCTTTTTGGGATTGCAAAGAGCGAGCTTTGGCGATGATATCCGGGATGCTGCGTATCCTTGCGCGGATTACGGCGGCGATCACATCATAGGGGATGCCACTTTGTTTGAGCAGCCATTCCACTCTTTGCACGAAGTAATTCTTCAAATATCCACTTAAATCTTCGGGACCGCCTTCTTTGGGCCCCACGATCCTGATTGCATCGCTTATTAGCTCAACCATATCCAGATCCCACTCTCTTTCGGCGATGATCTGAACCGCACCGCCCGCGGCACGACGCAAGGCAAAGGGATCGGCACTGCCGGTGGGTAAAAGTCCCACGCCCACTATTGCCGCCACTGTATCCAGTTTGTCTGCAACTGCACAAACCGCACCCTCAAAGGTGGTGGGCAAGCTATCATTGCCGCCTCTGGGCATATAGTGTTCATAGATGGCTTCGGCTACGGTGGGGTCTTCTCCGCTCACCAAGGCATATTCTTTGCCGATATATCCTTGCAATGCGGCAAATTCATTCTCGCCCAACATGAGGGTGACGAGATCTGCCTTACACAGCTCGGCTGCACGCAGGGCACGGCTTTTCTCAGCTTCATCGGCACCGAGCCTGTCGCAGATGATCTCCACCAGCGCCATGATGCGCAGACGCTTGTCATCCAAAGAGCCCAGTTTCGCCTGAAAGACCACATCTTTGAGCTTAGGCAGATAGCTCTCTAAAGGCGTTTTACTATCTTCTTCAAAAAACCACAGCGCATCGTCCAAACGCGCTTTGACCACCTTCTCATTGCCTGCACGGATGATGTCCGAAGCCTCGGGATCGCCATTGGAGACGAAAACAAACTTATTTGTCAGCTTCTCATCTTCGTCATACACAGAGAAATATCTCTGATTTTGGCTAATGGTGGAGGTGATTACCCTCTCCGGCAAGCTCAGATATCCCTCATCAAAGCTGCCTATCACGGGCGTGGGATATTCCACAAGATTGCTCACCATATCCAAGAGCCTTTCGTCTTCTTTTACGCGATAGGGACTTCCCTCAAATAGCGCATCGGTCTCTTTTCTGATGATTGCCTTTCTTTTATCATGCGAGGGGATCACATAATGAGCTTCCAAGAGCTCTTCATATTTGGCGGGACTTGGGATAACAATTTCTTTATCAAGTCCTAAAAATCTATTTGCATAGCTGATATTCCCGCTTTTGATGCCGTGGAACTCAAGCTCTATCACGCTCTCATCCATCATTGCTATGATATGGCGAACGGGACGCAGGAAGCCGAAGTCTTTATCCTTCCAAAGCATTTTCTTTGGTAGCGGGATGGTGGGAACAACCTTTAATATCCAGTCTTTGAGTATCTCTTGGCTCAGCCTTCCTTTTTGGATAAAGCTGACCGCCATGAACTCACCCCTGGGAGTATCGACGATGCTCCAATCCTCTTCTCCGGCGCCGCTACTACGCAAGAATCCTGCGCCTGCTTTGGAGAGATTACCTTCTTCGTCGAAAGCAATCTTTTTAGAGGGACCGGTCTTTTCCACTTTGACATCCTCTTGCTTTTCAGGGATGCCTTTTGCGAGAATGCTCAAGCGACGCGGAGTGCTGTATGCAGTGATCTTTTCCGCGCTCAAGCCTGCTTCTTTCAGGGTTGATTCAAATGAATTTTGCAGATGTTTCAGTGCCGGTGCTAAAAAGCCATCCGGCAACTCTTCTGTTCCCAGTTCAAATAAAAATGACTTCAAATATATTTCCTTAACCTAAACTTATATTTCAAAACTTATACCCCAAAGAAAGCCTATTGCTAAGCCCTAAGTCTCCTAAAGAGACCACTGCATAATCCAGCTGCAGCTTTGAAAGAGTGTAGCCCACACCCATGCTAAATCCACCCAGGAACCCCATATTACCACCCATATTATAATCGCCGAAATCAGTTCTCAGTCCTGCTCTAAGCGCCAAAACCGAGAGAGGCAGATACTCCGCACCTATGCGCGCACGGACGCTCTCAGAACTCGCCTTCTCCAGCTCGAAAGAGCCCAAAAGCTTCTCGTTTGCCTGCATGCTGATGCCGGCAGAGTAGATCAGCGGAAGCCCTTCTCTGTGCTTTGCTTCCGTGTAATAAGAGGTCTGCAACCCAAGATTTCGTATGCTGAGCCCCACCTTGATCTTTTCATTTGCAGTGTGATGCAAAAGCCCGAAGTCCAGCGCTACGGCACTTGCAGATTTATCGTCAATACTATCCGAGATCATCTTAAGAGTTGCGCCGATATCTATGCCGTCATTGATATAATGAGCCATGCTGCCATAGAGGATAAAGCTATGTGCACCAAATGTTTCCCCTGTATCCACATACTCGTTGGAAGCCGAGATCTCCGTTCTATCCATCAACCCGCTATTCCAATATTTTATCCCGCCGCCAAAAGCCATCTTATCATCCACGGGATGAACGTATTGCACGCTGCCGCCGCCGCTTCCCACAAAGTATGAAGCAAGGCTGCTGGATACGCTTTTGCCGGGACTTTGTAGTATCACGGAAGGATTGAAAAACAGCCCTTCGGCATTTGCGGGGATGCTGTTAAAAGCTTCGCCCATCGCGGAACTGCGAGCCTGATAGTTGTGTCTCAGCGTGGCAAACCCGGTGCTGCCGGCATTTTCACTTTGAGCCGGGAGCAGCGCTATCGAGCCCGCCAAGAGCAGCAAGAATAATGCTTTCCATTTGTTGAACATTCTGATACAATTCCTCTTCATTTTTGGCTTGCAACATGGCATGCCGTTTATCGTCCTGACGCAGATATTCGGAAAGATGCCTCAAGACTTGCATATATTGAACGTTAGAATCCTGGGGCACAGCGATCATAAAAACCAAATAGACCGGCTCGGAATCCACCGAACCAAAGTCCAGCCCCTCATTTAGCAGGCAAAGCGCAATCCCCAGCTTGTTCACGCTGTGATCACGCGCATGAGGAATGGCTATTGCGCGCCCGATCCCCGTGCTCATCGCCTCTTCTCTGCTTTTCACCGCTTTGATAAAAGTATCCGTATAAGCAAGGATATCATGCTCATGAAGAAGCTTTACCATGTGTTCCAAACACTGGTTTTTGGAAGCGAATCCTTCCACTTTGCGGGTCATCTCTCGCCGAAAAAGAGTGTTCATGTTTTCACCTGTTTTTTATGTTAAAAGCCATTGTTTTTTAATCCCTGCAATCGTCAATCTATTTTTAAGGGAAGAATCAATGTGAAGCGGCTACCGCTGTTTAATTTGCTCTCTACCTCAAGCTCTGCACCAATCAAGCGTGCAAAATTTGAGGAAAGAATAAGCCCCAAACCGCTGCCCGCCTCATTCGCCGTGCCATATTGCCTAAGCTCGCTATTAAGACTAAATATATTGTTGAGATATTTTCTGGGAATACCTATGCCTTGATCCAACACGCTGATTTCCACCTTATCATCTTTGATGGCAACCGTAATGCTCACCTGCGATTCATTCTCGGAAAACTTAACCGCATTGGAAACCAGATTCCTGATGATCACCGAGATCAGGCGCATATCGCTATAGATTCTGATATCCTCATCCATCTCTATGATGACTTCCAAATTCTTTTGCTGTATGGAAGTCTCAAACTGTTTAACCGCATATTCGATCAAGGGTTTCAGCGACACATATTCCTTTTGCAGCATGATCTTACCCGTCTGCAGACGAGACCAATCGAGCAGATTTTCCAAAAGAACGTGAATGGTGCGCGCGGAATTATTCACCTGCCTAAACGCAGCATGAAGCTCTCTTTTCTCCAACTCATTACAATTATCCATCATGAATTCCGAGAGCGAGATCACTGCATAAATGGGATTTTGCAAATCGTGGGCAAGCAGCGTGAAAAACCTATCTTTACTTGCATTCATCTCCGCGAGTTCATGCGCCAAACTGCTCAGCTGCTCGTCCCTTTCCCTGCGCCGGCAGATATCGCGGATAAATCCGTCCAAGACCACGGGATTGCCATCTTCATCATAGAAAGCGCAGCCCGTTTCCAAGACCCATGTGATCACGCCGGATTTGTGCATAATTCTATATTCTATCTGAAATTGATTGCCGGACGCCACTCCCTCGTTGATGGTATTGCGCACGAGATCCCTATCCTCGGGCACGATGAGTGAATCATAGCTGAGCACTGCATTGTGTATGAGTTCGTGCGGATGGTATCCCGTGAGCTCATAACATCTTTCAGACAAAAAGAGCATAGTCCAATCTCCATCGTTTTTACAGCGATATGCCAAGCCCGGCAAATTGTGTAATAGGTTTGCCATCATCAGCTTAGCATCACCATCAAAAGCGGGATCCGAGAGTTGGTCTAAGTCTTTGTTTCTATGTTTTGTTTTGTCCTTTTCCATAAAAAGCATAGTGAACTAAATGGCACTATTTTGTCAAGACCCAAATTTTGCCTGCAAAGCCCTCCCTCTTTGCAGGCATCTAATACACTATGAATTTATAACGATAAACTTACCTGAAGCCCGTGATTTACCATCATTTACTTGGTAGAAATATATGCCGCTGTTTAGTCCCGAGATATCCAAGTTTCTGTCGTTTTGCCTCAGCATATTCTTTTTCACTAATTGACCGCGCAGGTTGAAGATGGAGACTGTGGTCTCGCCAAACATCTCACCTTCCAGCTTGAGCATTCCGCTCTGATGCACGGGATTGGGATAAACTCCAAACATCGCCGCAGGAGCCACCTCATCGCTGATAGAAACCGGCTCCACCCAAATCTTGATATCCGAGGGCATCATCCCAACCGTGTAGCTTCCCCACGGGATGAAATCTTGATCATAGATCTCAACGGTGCCGTTTTCGCCCCAATTTGGCAAAAGCAGAGCTATAAACTGATCACTTCCGCAGATATCCGATGCACTGAAGGCAGGCGCCGAAAGAGCCTCCGCCTCAAAGCCATCAAAATAGTAAGAATACATTGCATCACCGGAGCTATCCGCCACAAATGCCACGCCTTCGGAATTAAACCAGATATTCCCCGGAGTTCTACCCAATTCAAACGTGGTGATGATATCCGCATCCTCGTCCAAGATCACTATCTGTCCGCTGATATCCGCCCAATTGCCCGTGCAGGAAACGTGGATATTCTCCTCATGCACAACCACATACTGCGGATTTGCCGGCATTTCAATATCATGGACAATAGAAAAGCTATCCAATTCTATCACCACCAAGGCGCTGCCGGCATGATCCAACATATAATCGCCGCTGCAAACCGCGTAAAGTTTATCATTGTAGATCGCCATCCCCTCGGGAGCTACGCCCGCATACACGGAAGCCACGACTTCGCCCGTATCGAGATCCATCTTATAAATCTTGCCCGTAAATAGTCCGCTGATATAGCCAAAACCTTCGTGCAAAACCATATCCCAGGGATTGCTGCCCACTTCCACCAAGTAATTTGCCAAAGTTTGACCGCTGACGGGATCTATCTTTTGAATGGAATTGTCGCCGGAATTCACCACCCACAGGGCGTCTTCGCTAACGGCGAGTTTATTAGGGGAATTGCCTAAAACGGCAAAGTTGTTTTCAGCCTGAGCGTTGTCGGTATCAATACGGCTGAGCGTGCGCGATTGGGAATTGACCACCCATATCGTCTCTGCGCCCAAAACACTGATCAGCACAAGCGCAAAGAGTATCAGGATAATTTGTCTGAGTTTCATCTGTTCACCTCTTTTTTAATGATTGTGACTTGAGATGAACGCTAAACAGGATTGATCTCAAAACTCCGGAGATCTCACCTCTAAGATACTTGCTGGCAGGTTTCCTGGCTCACAGTGGGTTGCTCGGATTGTGTTTCCGTAAGCGTCGAGCCCTGCCTTCCCATTTGATTTTTTTCAAACAGTGGCAAAGCCCACCCTTGATGCTGCATACAGTGGCGGAGGCCGCTTCGCTTGCGAATTCCCTATTACCTATGAATTAGCACCGTCAAGTCACGATACCAAGGATATCAGAGGGCGTGGCAAGTCAAGGGATTTGTTGTGCTCACTTCGTTCGCCGATTTGACGATTTAACGATTTAACGAGCTGTCTCGGCAGGGGTGGGAACGTCCTCGTTGCCACGAGAGACAGCACTCCTTATATAATAGAACACGGATTTAACGGATCGAACGGATTTACACGGATTAAAAGAATAGAAAGCTGCCGCTTTCTCGGTTAACGAGGGCGTTAACCTACCAATTCAATTACGAGCTGCTGTCGCTACCGGTTTGGCAACGCCCTCGTTGCCAAGAGCGACAAGTGTTGCGCTGTCTCGGTCGGGGTGGGAACGTCCTCGTTGCCACGAGAGACAGCATTCAATCTAAGTTAATATGAAAAGGAGGCCCTCAGTCGAGAACCTCTTCCAATCATTTATTTATTTTTTCACACTATCAATTTGCATTTCTACAAACTCGAAAACCAATAACGGTGCCCTTACGGATAGGATAGTCGCAGCCGCGATTTCCAACCCGACAGTTGCCTGCGTTGAAGGTCCAACTACCGCCACGAATCGAACGTCGATTCCCGCTTTCAGGACCGGTTGGATTATCGAGAGAATCGCTACTATACCTATCATACCAATCCCAGCACCATTCCCATAAATTTCCACTCATATCATATATACCGAGTCCGTTAGGAGCTTTTTCTCCCACGGGATGTGTTTTTCCGCCGGAATTAACATTGCACCAGGCTACTTCATCAAAATTATCCGAACCGCTATAGAGGTAATCAGGATCGTTTGTGCCACCACGAGCGGCATACTCCCATTCTGCTTCCGTGGGTAAGCGGTAACCATCTGCAACCCAATCACACATCACTATCATCTCATAGCTTAAAACCCAGTCAGCAGGATCAGTGATGCCGTCTATTGTATAAGCAGGTGTTAATCCTTCGTTCATGCTACGTAAATTACAATATGCTATGGCATCATACCAATTCACATTGTAAATAGGATAATTATCACCTTTCCCAACTCCTAAGTACGGAATGGAACCCACGATAGCCTCATATTCACCTTGTGTCACTAGATATTTATCCATATAAAAGGAATTCAGCGTCACGCTATGAGTAGGAAGATGAAAGTCGGTATCTCCCTCAAACCTGCTATCACCCATTATAAAAGTGCCGCCGGGGACGAAGACCATTTCGGTGCAGTCTAAATTGATCGTATAATCAACACTTGCTATATCACTTTCGATCCAACCGTCTTTGAAGGCTTGCGCTATAATTGTGGCATCCGAATTCACCATAATAGGCGCACTATACGTCAAAGAGGAGGAATCGGGCTTACTTCCATCAGTAGTATAAAGAATTGTTGCACCTTTTGTGGAACATTGGATGGTCACATGCAGAACTTCGTCATAAGCTCCTGCTGTGGGACTAAATATGGGCGTTGCTACCTTTTCTGTTTCCGGTTCTGTAGTTTTCTTTCCACAACTAAATATCAACATAGTTAAACACAACACAAAGACGATTAAGGCAATATCTTTGAACTTTTTCATGGTATTTCTCCCTTGCTTATTATTTAGGTGAAAATGAAAATCGTCGGGTGCGTTCTGAACCGGCATAATATCTAACTCTTTGTTTCTCTAGTTGATGAGTGCGCATTATGCTCTCAAGTTATTCTTGATTTGTGTTCATTAAGATTACTGATTGCACGATATAAGTTTATAAAATATTTGTCAAGTAGATTATGGAATAAAACATTCCTTCGCCGATTTAATGTGATAGAAACTGCGATTTATCGGTCAATGAGGGATTTAACCTACCAATCTATATGGGGTACTGTCGCGATCGGTTTGGGAACGCCCTCGTTGCCACGAGAGACAAGTGTTGCGCTGTCTCGGTCGGGGTGGGAACGTCCTCGTTGCCACGAGAGACTGCATTCCTTAATAAATAGAACTCGGATTTGACGGATCGAAGGGATTGCGCTCACTTTGTTCACCGATTTAGCGATTTAAGGATTTAACGGGATAGAAAGCTATCGCTTTATCGGTTAACGAGGGCGTTAACCTACCAAACTATGTGGAATGCCTCGGCGCATAAACTATAAATAAACAGAAAACTAAAACAAATTCCACAAAAACAGATTGCAGAGAAAAAAACATCTTGCGTCTCAAAGCCACAGTCAATATTTTAATATCGATACAAAGCGAGCGAATGCTCGTAAAAACCGCGTTTTTTCATGCGAGGAGAGCATGCATGACAAACATCAGGGCTAACTCCCTGCTTCCCTATTAATTACAGCTTAGCTTCCGCTTATGATATGCTCATGCTTATGACCACATCATGACCACATCATCACGAGAACCCAATAGGGAAGCTATGGAGAAAAAGTGTTCAGGAAAGGTCAATCAATAAATATTTCGCGAAATAAAGCTTGACAAATATGCCGCTAAATTTATATCGACATTAAATTATTGATTAAACAAAGACGCGCTGACGTGTAAAAGTTCGACAAGAAAAACATGATAAACGCGCAAAAAAAAGAACAGTAAGATGTAAACGATAAAAAACGACTCAGACAACTCCAAAAAGCCCGGATTCCTTCTCCCGGGCTTTTTCTTTTACCCATGCATATTCCAAGGTCAAAACTCCCGTTAAAATTGCCAATATTCAGGAAAAGTATTTGAGATTTCATAAAAACTGATATATCTTATCTTTAAATAAGAAAAATACACCAAAAAAGGGAGTGCGACATGATTATCTTTTATAAGACTCAGAAATTAAAAGAGATACAATCTTTTTATCAAGGCAAGATGGGTATGAATCTCTGGCTCGACCAAGGCTCCTGCCTGATCTTTGAAAAAGGCAATTTGAAGCTGGGCTTTTGCAATTCAGACGAAGCTGAAACCGCCGGAACGATCACCTTTCTCTATGATTCCATAAAGGAAGTGGACGCCGTTTATCAGACCTTTGAGGAGATTTCCACCACAAAACCTAAGGTAAATCCCGATTATAATATCTACCATTTTTGGGGCAAAGACCCCGAAGGCAGAAGCCTGGAATTCCAATATTTCCTTAAACCAGGTGAGTGCCCGGAAGGCGCGGAAAACCCCATAGAAATCCTCAATCCCGATGAGAGCAAACCAAAGCTTTTGCTCACGCGCCTCATCCCGCAAAATGCCATTGATCTTTTAAGCGAAGTGTTTGAAGTTCATGCAAATACCGCCGAGCGCGGACTCAGCCGTGAAGAGCTGTTGGGAGCCGTAGCGGATAAAGATGCGCTGCTCTGCCTGCTTTCAGACAAAATCAATGCCGAGCTCATGGACAAAGGCAAAAAGCTCAAAGTGGTTTCAAACTATGCCGTTGGTTATAATAATATCGATCTTGATGCCGCAAAAGAGCGCAATATAGCGGTTTGCAACACTCCCGGTGTGCTCACGGAAAGCACCGCCGATATCGCATGGTCGCTGGTCATGGCTGCCGCGCGGCGCATCCCGGAAAGCGAGATTTTCCTGCGTCAGGGCAAGTTCACGGGCTGGGAACCCATGCTATATTTAGGACAAGACGTGCACGGTCAAACCTTGGGAATCTTAGGAATGGGACGCATAGGCCAAGCAGTTGCGCGAAGAGCCACAGGCTTTGGCATGCGCATCATCTATCACTCACGCACTCCAAAAGAGCTGGATTTTGAAGCCGAATTGGTGGATTTTGAGACTCTGCTTAAGGAGAGCGACATCCTGAGCTTACACAGTCCGCTCACGCCCGAAACCGACGGTCTCATCGGCGCCAAAGAGCTCGCCATGATGAAGAAAAGCGCTGTCTTGATCAATACCGCCCGCGGTCAGATCGTGGATGAAGAAGCCATGATCGCGGCGCTGAAAAATGGTGAAATCTTCTCTGCGGGATTAGACGTCTTTGCACAGGAACCCTTTATCCCGGATGAACTTATGCAGTTGGAAAACGTTGTGATGCTTCCGCATATCGGTTCGGCGAGCTTCAAGACCCGCTCCGACATGGGCGAACTTGCCGCAAAAAATGCCATCGCGATCGTGCAAGGCGAAGAGCCTCCGGCAAGAGTAATCTAAGAAATTATAGCAAAAAAACAAGGCCGCAAAAAAAGGAGAATTTGCGGCCTTTTTGTGTGTTGAGGGCTATTAGGGTTTAAAGATACTTCTTGATCTTTCCCTCTATGAGGTCACGGATTTCTTCCATGCGCTCTTTTGTAGTTGCTTCATAGCGTGTGACGAGAACCGGCGTGGTATTTGAGGCACGAATGAGTCCCCAACCATCGTCAAAAGTGATGCGTGCGCCATCGATATCGTTCACGTTATAGCCTTCTTCTTTGAATTCTTGGCAAACCTTGTCCACCACTTCAAACTTACGGCTATCTTCACATTTGGTATGTAATTCGGGAGTATTGAACATCTTGGGTTGATCTTCCAGGAAGCGGCTCACGGGAAGCTCGCTCTTTGCCACGATCTCCACGAAACGGCAACCGGCATAAATGGCATCGTCATAGCCCAGATAGCGATCGCCCAAAAAGACGTGTCCGCTCATCTCGCCGGCAAATTCCACGCCAACTTCTTTCATATACATCTTGATATTGGCATGTCCTGTTTTATACATAATTCCTTTGCCGCCATAGGCTTCGATATCGTCGAAAAGAACTTTGGAACACTTCACGTCCGCTATCACGCCCTTGCCGGGATTCTTCTTGAGATAGTCGCGCGCGAGTATGTTCAAAATCTGATCGCCATAGAGCATTTTGCCTTTTTCGTCCACCACTCCGATGCGGTCTGCATCACCGTCTAAGCCGATTCCCACCTCATATTCGGCTTCCACGATGTCGCGGCTGAGATCCACCATATTTGCCTCAACCGTGGGGTCGGGATGATGATTGGGAAAATCGCCGTCAGGATCTGTATACATTTCAATAACTTCACAGCCTTTCCTACGCAGGATTTCGGGAAGATAGGGTCCGCCCATGCCGTTTCCGCCATCAACGATTACCTTAACGGGGCGCTCAATCTCAATGTTATCAGTGATATAGTCAATATAAATGTCAGAGATTTTGTCGTTTTGCTTAAGCGTGCCTTCGCCTTCTACAAAACGCTCGTCCAAGATGCGCTGAAGCAGCTCTTGAAGCTCTTCGGCATATACGCTGCCAAGGCCAAGATTGAGCTTGCAGCCGTTATATTGAGAAGGATTGTGGGAGGCAGTGATCATTGCGCCGCCGTCCATCTTAAGCTTCCAAATCGCAAAATAGAGAACGGGAGTGGCAACTAAGCCCACATCGGTGATATCACAGCCGGTTTCCATTGCACCGCGGATAAAGGAATCCATAAAACTGCGGGTGGTATGACGCGCGTCTCCGCCGATGACAATTGTTTTCAAGCCTTTTTCGCGCAGCATAGAGCCAAAGCCTTTGCCGATGAGATAGTAGCTCTCGGCATTGAGCTGCTCATCCACTATGCCGCGGATGTCATATTGTCTAAAAACTTCTTTCTTAATCATTTAAACCTCATTTATTCGTTAATTAATAATACTTGTTTGATGGATGGGATGATGTTTTGAATTGCTAAAGCGCGATGCGAAATCCTGTTTTTGGTCTCGTCGTCGAGCTCGCCGTAGGTCTTTTTAAAGCCTTCCACTTCAAAGATGCTGTCATAGCCAAAGCCGAAGTCTCCGCGCTCTTCATGAGTAATACGTCCGCGCACAACTCCGTGGCTCAGCGCGATCAAGCCGCTATCATCCGTAAGCGCAATCGCCGTCTTAAAATATGCGGTTCTATCCTCAATACCCTTCATTTGTTCTAAGATGAGCAGCCTGTTATCGCGATAGGTGCAGTCCTCGCCTGCCCAGCGTGCAGAATATATCCCCGGCTTGCCGTCCAAGGCATCAATAAAGAGTCCGGTATCATCCGCAAGCGTGATCATCCCGCTGTGTCGCGCGCCCTCCAATGCCTTTTTGGCGGCATTCTCATAGATGGTCTTGCCATCTTCTACAGTGTCTGCAAAATCCGTGAAATCACTCCTACTGAAAAGAGCCACACCAAAGCCGGATAGGATGGCGCCAAGCTCGGCAATCTTATCCGCATTATGGGTAGAAAGAAATAAATTGTGAAACACTTAAAACCTTCTAAGCCATCTCTTTATCCGTCTGAGTACGCGCCTATCCAAGAAGGCTTCGGCTGCGGCAACTATGCCTTGCATTTGCTTTAACACATCGCCTTCACCGCTCCAATTATCGATGATAATGGCGCTGTCTATTTCGTTTAGAATCATATTCAGTCCCATCACAACGAGAACAAGATCGTCCAAATATCCGATAACGGGGATGAAATCCGGGATGATATCAAAGGGTAGGATCACATAGGCAATGATGCCGCCCACATAGGCTTTTTGCTTTGTGGGCACCCTCTTATCTATCATCAAGCGACCGAGGAGTATAAAGAAATCAGGCAATAAAAAGAGATATTCGCCGAGTTTGCCGCCCAGCTTACCTGTCTTTTCTTTTGTCCAACCCTTGGCTTTCTGCCTGAGGTCTTCATAAAACTTAAACTTAACGGGGTCTGACTCAAAAATCTTGTGGTCGAGCTCTTCTTGCTCTTCCGGGCTGATCTCGCGAGTGACTAAAATATCGTCTGTCATTTTTGCCTCCTTTGGAGTTAATTTAGTTCATAAGCCGCTTAAAAAAAGAAATATATCGGCACTTTCATTTCAAAGACATGATAATCTTGATTGCAACTTATAGTCAAGAAAAATCTCAAAAATTATACCGTCAAATATTTTCTGCTTGACAGTTTCTTGGCATGAAGCTTACATGTTATATGATAAAAAATATTGTACTTATAGGAGATATAGATGCTTACCATAGACTGGAAAGAACGGTTTACTTTGGATACGGAAGATTATTTGAAAAACAAATTGCCCAATGGCGACTATGATTTTGAAATAATCTTTAATGCCTACCCCGAGCGTGTCAATGGTAAGATTCCCTCCCGAGTGATTACTTATGTCTCTGGAGTGATTGTTTCACGCTTGGGGCGCAAACATGCCGACTATCTTCCTTTCTATCGCCATCTTTGGCAAGAAAAGGACGAACATGGCAAATTGGCTTTTGCAGCGATACTTCAAAAACTTATCCACAAAAAGCCTGATGTTTACTTCCCTCTTTTAGAAGAAGCTTTTGAGGGTTCAAATAGCTCTCAAATCAATGCTCTCTTGGATAGAGTTTTGCTCTCCCATCTGCGCAGACATCCCGATAAATATCTGGATAAAGTGTTAGGCTGGGTGAGAGACGAAAATAAAGACCTCGCCTGGGCAGCTACGAATCTCTGCCTAAAACTCATCAGAAGGCGAGATGATCTCATCGATGAAATCTTGCACTGCTTGCAAAATCAATGGGCTTACCCCCTTGATGAATTGCAAAGCTTGCATGCAATGTTCCTAAAAACGGTTGCAAAGCAATCCAAAGAGATCTATCTTGGAGTGTGGGAAGAATTTGGAATTACCAGAGATCCACAGATCGTGGAACTGCTGGCTGCATCGGTTATAGACTACCACCCCGAGATCGAGCCGATCGTGGAAACGTGGACAAAAAGTGGTAACGCTCGCGTAAAGAAGGCGGGAACTGCCGCATATAGGATTATAAAAAGAAAAAAAGGAGCTAAAGCGTAGTGGATCTGAGTATTTATATTACAACTCAGGGAATGGAAAGGATGCAAAAAAGGATAAATGATTTGATGACGGAAAGACCTGAAGTCATCAAAGCTGTGGCTGTAGCGCGGGAATTCGGCGATCTAAGCGAAAATGCCGAGTATAAAGCTGCCCGTGAAAGACAGCGCGCCATTGATTCCGAAATAGATTTTTTAAGGCGCCGTGCCAGCACTCTCAAGGTGGTGGATAGCGCTGCCCTGCCCAAGGATGTGGTTCGTTTTGGCTGTGATTGTCTCACCAAAGACGAGGCTACCGGAGAAGAGCTCCGCTTTCGCCTCGTGGGTGCGGCAGAGGTCAATTTTTATGAAGACGAAAAAGAGATTCAAGTGGTATCCGTGGTCTCTCCGATAGGACGCGGATTGCTTGGTAAAAAACAAAATCAAATAGCCGAAATCAATGCCCCCATGGGCAAGAGACGACTTCGCGTTATAGAAATATATTAATAAAATAGAAATGGAGACTCCAATGGAGAAAAAAGAACAAGATAGCTCCTTGACTTATGAAAGGAAGAACTTCTGGAAAGAAGCTCCGAAAGCGGATCAAGAAGCTGCAATGGACTATGCAACAGGCTATAAGAACTTTCTCAATGAGGCTAAAACCGAAAGGGAAAGTGTGAAATGGATTGTAAATGAACTCAAAAAACATAAATTCGTAGAATTGGGCGGCGAAAAGGGCTCAAAAAAGGTTTATGGTATCTTCAGAGGCAAAACAATGGCGATTGCCGTGCTCGGTTCCGAGCCCATCGTAAATGGCTTCAATATGGTGGCAAGCCATATAGATACACCCAGAGTTGACCTCAAACAAAATCCCCTCTTTGAGGACGGTCCTTCACAGATGCTTTGTGCACAAACTCACTACTATGGCGGAATCAAGAAATATCAATGGGTTTCCACTCCCTTGGCGCTGCATGGCGTGGTCATCAAAGCCGATGGCAGCACGGTGGAGATCAATATCGGCGAAAAAGAAGATGATCCCGTGTTTGTGATCCCGGATCTCTTGCCGCATTTGGCGCGCAAACAGCAGATGGGTAAGACCATTGGCGAAGCCATCAGTGCATCACACATGAAGCTTATCTTCAGCGGAAAAGTGGAACCTGAAGCCGAAGTTAAGCAGGCTGCAAAGGTCTATGCACTGGAAATCTTGAACGAACTTTATGGCATCAAAGAAGCTGATTTCCTCTCTGCCGAGCTATATCTCGTGCCCGCAGGAAAGGCTCGCGATGCAGGCATAGATAGAAGCATGGTCTTGGCTTACGGTCAGGACGACAGATCTTGTGCATACACCTCGCTCACCGCACTTTTGGCAAACCTGGACGCAAAACCCAAGCGCACCATGATAGCCTATTTCTCGGATAAAGAAGAGGTGGGAAGCCAAGGTGCAACGGGTGCGCACAGCGTTTTCATCCAAGATTTCGTAAGTGATCTCATGGAGCATAACGGCGAGTGTAATTCCTCGGCAAACCTGCGTAAGGCATTCATCAATTCACAAATCTTGAGCGCGGATGTTGCGGCTGCTATCAACCCCAACTATCCCGGAGTTCATGAAAAACAAAATGCCGTGATCTTTAACCATGGCATAGGTATCTCAAAATTCACCGGCGCCGGCGGAAAGTCATCTTGTAATGACGCCGATGCCGAATTCACCGCAAAAGTTATCAAAATATTCAATGAAGCCGATGTGCTCTGGCAGATGGGATCTTTAGGCAAAGTGGATGAAGGCGGAGGCGGAACAATCGCTTACATCCTGGCAAATCTCGGCGCCAAAGTAATCGACTGTGGAGTGGGACTCATGGGAATGCACTCCCTGTATGAGCTCAGCTCCAAAGCTGATGTTTATTCAACCTTCAAAGCTTACAAAGCATTTTTAACTTCAGACTAAGGAGTATAGTGATGAAAAGAATATTACCTCTAATGCTAATTTTACTGCTATTGGCGGCATGCGCCGGAAACAAAGCAGAGATGGATGAGCAAGCTGCCCTGGGTCAAAAAGATCAGGCTCTATCAGCTCAACCTAAGGTCGAGATCGACGGAGAAGCAATCGACAAGCAATTGAGACAAAATGAAGCCGACATGAGAATGATTATTCGTGAAAACAAAGAACTGGCTTCCATGCTCGAAGAACTCAGTACGGCTGTAGTGGAATCTGACCGCGCTATCGTAAATATGATCCGCAATCTCGAGGGTCGCGTAGACGGCATGGTTGTAGGCGTTCGCGACGGTGTGGACGGTGAAGACGGAGCCGACGGCGAGCCCGTATATATCGTTCAAAGCGGCGAAGGGCTGAGCCCCGAACAGCTGCAAGAAATGGAAAATCTCAAACGTGAGGTTGCAACATTGCGCAGAGAACTTGCTGACTTGAGAGCTGATTTCAGAGCAGCACCGTCAGGAACTTCCACGGCAGGTGTATCAGCAGCTTCTTCTTCCGGCGAAGAAAACGAATATGAAGCCGCACGCGCCGAATATGGCAAGCGTAATTTCAATACTGCCATAAGAAAACTGGACGCTTTCAGAAACAAATATCCTTCCAGCAAACTGGCAAGTAATGCCGTCTATTGGAAAGCCGAAAGCTTGTATGCACAAGGCAAAGTGGATCTTGCTATGCAGGAATTCAAGAATGTAATAAACAACTATCCCGGTGCCCACAAGGCGGCTGATTCTCAGCTGAAGATAGGAATGTGCCAATTGCATCTCGGCAATAAAAAAGCTGCTCGCGATGAGCTGAACAAAGTTAAAACGAACTATCCCAAATACAACCGGATGGACTTGGTAGAAAGATACCTCAATCAAGCAAAATAAGACGAAATTAATGTGATAAAACGTGTATTGATCACAATCACGATTGTATTTCTGTTCGCCCGCGTCTCTGTGGCGTGGGCAACAGAAATCAAAGATCAATCCCAGGTATTGGCGCTGAGGATTGCCGATCTGCTCAGCTCCGAAGAAATACACGTTTTGGATATTCGCTGCGGGGAATGGACTCCTTCACTCAAGCGAGAGCTAAGCGCAGAATTGCTAAAAAGAGAGTTTGATGTCAGAGAGCCTCACTCGATAGAGAGCTTTTTGCCCGCCGATGAAACCGGCGTCTTGGTGCAAATAGATCTTAATCTCGATTGGCAACAAGTGGAAGAAAAAAGCTTCTTTTCATATACCACGCGCCGCATTCCCATCAGCACCTTTGTGGTCAAACAAATCTCTTTGCCACAGAATCGTCTGCTAAAGCTTGACAGTTTTGAGGTCTTGCTCAATAGTGAATCAAAGCCAAACAGCTCAGCTGTCCGCCTGCGATGGTTTGATCCCCTGATAGCCATCAGCGTTGTGGCGTCGATAGTCTTTTTGCTGTGGACAATGGAATAAAGGAATTATTACTAAATGAAGCGATATCTATATCTATTACTTGTGATCGTGCTGGTCTTCGGCGTCTCTTGCAGTCGCAATAGGCATGAGCCCGGCGCCGATGAAAAGCTCGCAAAAGCCGATGAGCTCTTTGCCAAGGGCAAGTATGCGAAAGCTGCCACCATCTATGACGAGATATCTTTTGAGAGGAAATCTGCCGCAACTGCATACGCCACCGTGCGTCTTGCAGACAGCTATTTCGAGCAGAATAAGTTCGTGGATGCGCGACTCAAATATCAACAATTTATCGATGCTTTCCCGGATCATTCAAACGTTTCGGATGCCTACTATCGAGTTGCCGTCTGCTATTTTGAAGAGTCGCTCTCACCGCATCTGGATCAATATGAAACCTATCTCGCCATCGATGCTTTCGGCAATTTCATCGATAGATATCCTCGCGATCCGCGCTTTGAAAACGCCTTGGAATACATTCGTAAAGCGCAGTATAAACTCATAGAAAAGAAGTATCTGAACGGATATATCTACTATAAAATGAAAGACTATAGCGCTGCTTTGATGTACTTTGAAGAAGTGACAGATCTGGGCAATATCGATGAGCTTGATTGCAAGTCGCTGTATTATTCTGCACTGCTTTATCGCCATCAGAAAAACACTGAAAAGGCGCAGGAAAAGTATCAGATATTGGCAAGCCGATATCCTGATTCTAAAGAACATCGTAAACTAAAAAAGAAGTTTAAGAAGAAGTAAGATGAAGACTGTAGAACTCTTGCGCGGTTCCTTTGCAATCTTGGGAGGAAGCTTTGATCCCGTCCATAACGGGCATATCTATCTGGCAAGAGAGGTGCTCTCAAGAACGCCTGTCAGCAAGGTTCTCATGGTTCCGGCATACAGGCATAACTTCAAGAAAAAGGACATATTCCTGGACTATGATCTGCGCTTGGAGCTGTTAAAAAAAGCCATTCAAAACTGCAATCTGCTCAAGTTTGTAAGTCAGCCGGCAGAGGAGTTTAGCACACCCATAGAGGTTTGGGATAGCGAAAGAGGTGAAAGCGGCTATACCAGTGATCTCATCCGCAAGCTAAAGGGCGAACTTCCCGATCAGAACTTTGCCTTTATAATAGGCGCAGATAACCTTGAAAAGCTCCACCTCTGGCATGACTATCAGTGGCTCAAAGAAAACGTGATATTCATCGTTCTGCCGCGTCCGAATGCCATCATCCCCTGCAATATACTTTCCGAGATCACTCACCACTTTTTAGATATCCCCATGTGTGAGATATCTTCCACTCAGATACGTTCCCGCATAGCACGAGGGCAAAGCATTACGGGCATGGTAGATCCTACTATTGAAGAAGAGATAATCAGGTCGTTTAATGAATAAGAAAAGCTTTTTAGATCGCATCCCGCTCAGCCCCAAACAAAGCCTTCCCGAAGAACTGGCAAATGCTATCACTCATGGAATAGGCGCCGGACTCTCCATCGCCGCATTGGTAATTCTGGTGGTCTATGCCGCCAGGATCAGCGACGTCTGGAAGGTGGTATCCTTCAGCATCTATGGCGCAACTATGATCACGCTCTTTATGTCGTCCACGCTGTACCACTCCTTTCCGCAGCCCAAGGTGAAGCGCTTTTTCAGGATTTTAGATCATACCTCCATCTTTCTGCTGATAGCCGGAACATATACGCCGGTGACGATAGGAACGATGCGCGGCGGCTGGGGTTGGACTCTTTTTGGCATCATCTGGGGACTCACGATAGCCGGGATATTGCTCAAGATATTTGCAATGGGCAAGCTCAAATGGCTCTCAATCGTCATCTACCTGCTCATGGGCTGGATGGTGATGATAGCGGTAAAGCCGCTCTTGCAGACTGTTCCGCGCGGCTTCCTGACATGGATGCTCATCGGCGGTGCTTGCTATTCACTGGGCATTATCTTCTATGTGGCGCGCAAGATGCCTTTCCATCACGCTATATGGCATCTCTTTGTTTTAGGGGGCTGCATCTGCCACTTCTTTGGCATGCTGGTCTTGATGCAATAAAGGGACAAGCAAATTCATAGCTGATAATGATAAACCATTGCTTCCCTAGGGGATACAGCCTGTGCTCTGCCTATGATGCGCTCATGCCTATGACCACATCATGACCATATCTTCACCAGAAACCTATAAGGAAGGGCTTAGAAATTAGTCTCACATAAGCTATTTTCAAGTGAAATAAACGCACTGAAGCCACAGATTTTAAGTGTTTTTGTTTAAAGTTTTACAGCTTGGTGCATTTGGTAAAAAGCGGCTTGCTCACTATGATTGAAAAAGAGTAAAAAAAGACAGTGCCATAACACTGCCAAAAAAAATACTCGTGGTTTGCTTGAGATGATTCTCCCCCAAAAGTCCGCCCGATTATTGCCCTTAAAACTCAGTCTTTAAAAACCTACCCACAACCTTGATCAGCTTGCCACTCTTGAAAGATACCGTTACGATGGCATCTTCATCCATGCCGTTCACTGCCAGAATCACCCCATCATGATATTCATCGTGCCACACTTTTTGCCCTATCTTATAATGCTTTTGACTGTCCCTAACCTTCGTTCTCGGCTTTCTATATGTAGATTGCGGCCTCTGCGGCACAGGCGTTTGAGCCTCTAAGACGGATGTATCCAAGCCCCTAAGAAAGAGGCTGGGACGCGTAACCATAAATGCATCGTATAACCTTCGCGTTTGAGCCAAACTGAGCACCAGCCTTCTCTTCGCACGTGTGATGCCCACATAGAAGAGTCGCCGCTCTTCCTCTATCTCCTCGCGGGTTTCCATGCTCATCCTATGCGGCAAAAGCTCATTTTCCATCCCGGCGATATACACGGTGTCAAACTCAAGCCCCTTGGCATTGTGCAGGGTCATGAGCATGATGCTCTCCTGCTGCCCCTCTGCCCTATCAAGATCGGTCTGCAAAGCCACATGCGGCATGAAGTCTGCAAGCAGCGCGGCTCTGTTATTCTCTTCACTAAAGCGATCGGCAAATTCACTGACGGATGCCACGAACTCAATGAGGTTCTCCGCACGCGCAATCTCTTTCGGATCGCCACTCTTGCGATATTGCCCGATGAAGCCAAGCTCTTCCACGAGTTCCTTGACCAGCTCCACAACGGGATCTTTGCCCACCCGCGAAGCATAGCCTTTCATCATCTCGGCAAAATCACTGACCTTTGCCCTGAGCCCGGCATTGATCTTAGGAACAAAGTCAACATTTTGCACGGCTTGATACATGGAAATATGCGCATCTGCCGCATGCGAAAGCAGACGTCCCTGCGTGGTCTGTCCAATCCCGCGCGCCGGCTCGTTTATGATCCTGAGCAAGCTCTCATTATCAGCCGGATTGATCATCACATTCAGATAAGCAATGAGGTCTTTCACCTCTTTACGCTGATAGAAATTTTGACTACCCACGATTGTGTAAGGCACTTTCTTTTGAGTGAGCGCAATCTCAAACAGTCGGCTTTGAGCATTGGTTCGATATAGCACCACCATCTCTGATAAAGCAAGTCCATCCTGCCACATATCATAGATATCTTTTGCTATCATATCCGCTTCGAGATTTGCATCTGCATATACGTTCAGAACCGGCTTCAGCCCTTCACCAAGCTCACTGAAAAGCGCCTTGGGATGTCTCTGCCTATTTTCCTTGATCACGATATTTGCCAATCTCAGGATGGAATTTGTGCTACGATAGTTTTGCTCCAAGCGTATCTTGCGCACGGAATCATAGTCCTTCTCAAATTCAAGGATATTCCTCAAACTGGCGCCTCTGAAACTATATATAGCCTGATCGTCATCACCCACCACACACACGCGCTGATGCTCCTGCCCCAACTGGTGAATGATCTCAAATTGCGCCATATTTGTATCCTGATATTCGTCTATCATGATATATTGGAAGGTCTCACGATATTTATTGCGTAGCATTTCATGACTCTGCAAAAGCCTCGCCGTATATAGCAGGATGTCGTCAAAATCCATGGCTTTATTCATCAAAAGAGTCTGCTGATACTGATGATAGATGTCTATCACTCGGCTCTGATATACGCCCAAGTTTTTCTCTTCTTCGCTGATCTCTTCCGGCAGGATGAGTCTATTTTTATAACGACTGATGCGACTCAACACACGATTGAATGGATAGTTTTTCTGATGATAACCCTTCTCTTTGTATATCTTTCTGAGTATAGAGCGCTGCTCATCATCGCCATAGATACTGAAATTCGCACCAAAGGGATGATAGTCTTTCTCAAAGCGAAGTATGCGCAGGCATATAGAGTGGAAAGTTCCCACCCACAGCGAACTTGCATTGATATTGAGCAGATCTTCCAAGCGCTCTCTCAGCTCACGCGCGGCTTTATTGGTGAACGTAACAACCAGTATCTTCCAAGGCGGCACCCCTTTTTCTTTGATGAGATATGCCACTCTATGGATGATGCAGCGCGTCTTGCCGCTTCCCGCCCCTGCCAAGACGAGTATGGGATTCTCGGTATCCGTCACCACCTCGCATTGGGCGGAGTTTAGATCTTTGAGATATTTGGACATTTAGGGTCGTATTCTGATGAAGACCGGCGCCGTATATCGCCCTATGAGAATGTTTTCCCCATAGGTTTTGTAAGCTGCAACACGATACCAATAATCGCCCGGGCGCACCGTTTCATCGCTCTGGCTGCTATGATAGAAATCTTGAAGCTGATCCCCCGCCACATGTATCGTTTCGCCAACTTTATGATATTGACTGTTATAGCCCAAACTACGATAGACATAATATCCGTCCGCGGGCGTAGCGGAGTTCCACACCAGCCGAACTACATAGGTATCGGGGCTGCTGCCCACCATTGCTGCATTGAGTCCGGTGACGTCTCCGGGACGCGTGATTCCATGATCTCCCATGGGGTCCAAGGGGTTATCTCGCCTCATCCCGCAAGAGCTAAGTAGTATGGCAATAAGCAATGTAATGATGAATAAAAGATGCTTTTTCATGGACTAAAACCTCACTTGAATGCCGGCAGGGCTGATGCGAACAGGCGCATCCTGATCTCTGGAAAGAATATCCAGCCAGAGCTTATCGTTATAGTCGTTAGCGGATTGGACAACATCGAAGATATTATAAAACCACACAATCCCCGCCAATCCCGAGAGCAAAAGGGAATAGATATAAGGCTCTTGCGCCTTACTCCAATATGTATTTATATCGTCCAACTGATCAGCCTGCATATACTTCTCGTGATAGCGCATGGAGCGATTGTAGAAATAATATGCACCCATCACGCTGAGCACCTCTGCACTCATGATGATGGAAGCCTTGGTATTGTGCTTTGTATTGAATTGTCCCCAACCCGGGAACACAGCGCTTTTGAGCAGGTTTCCTTCAAAAGAAATAGCCTCCATTTCATAGAGCTGGAGCTTGCCTTGCCTCGTTAGCAGATCTTGACGATAGAGGTTGCGATCAATATAGTTTTCCCAGTTATATTTGGTGGTATCGGCAAAAGCTTGCAGATCAAATTCCACCGCACCCAGCACGCCAAAGATCCCCAGCATGCTCAAGACCAAAGTAAAAATCAATAGTTTCTTTTTCATGGTAAGCCTCCCCTAATTCATCATCTCTTCTGATTGTTTGTTCAGCGGGATGATAGACCTATCCCTGAGATTTATCTGCCAGACATACAGGAAGGTCGTCACAGGCGTGAGCAGATCATAACGAGCCTCAAACTTATATTGTCCCGAAGAGAGCAAAAACTTCCATCCGCTATCCCTTATCTCGTTTGATTTATACTCTTTGAGTATATCCTGACGCTTCTCTTCCACCCTCCGCGGGATGATGCCATTGCGATGTGAATACAATATTCTTTGCGCAAAAGCGAGAGGATCGCGCTCGGCTTCCACCATGTTTTGCGCCAGACGCGCCCTTTCCTGATATATGGGCAAGGCGTCCAAGGCAATAGCCTGATTGTAGAGCCTCAGCGCATCCGCGATCTGTCCCTTACGCTCATATTCTTCGGCTTCTTCCACGAGTTCAATCGCTCTTGCGATATCGCTTTCTCTCTTATCCAAAGCAGCAAGCGCCAGATTCGCGGGCTCGTAATCGGGAATGATATCAAAAGACTTGTTATAGTGTAGCCTCGCCTCATCAAACCTGCGCTCACCCATCAGTTCATTGCCTTTGGTGATATAGAGCCCGATGATGCCTTCCAGGCGCGATTTGACCTCGCCCTCTTTATGCGGATTATATTGAACTGCAATGCGATAAAGCCTATCCGCTTCAATGTAATCCTCTTCTTGAACAAACTGTTCACCCTGAGCCATATAGACATCGCCGATGAGAGCATTCACCACGCCGATCTCCACCACGGGATATTGCGAAAGCTCAAAAAGCTCGCGGAATGAATCTGTATAATATCCGCCATTTAGTAGCCTCGTTGCATATTCCACGCGCATATCGATGAATTTCTTTACCTCTTCGCGCGCCAAAAGCTCATATTCATGATCGGGATAATTGTCATAGAGAGCCTTATACTCCTCATAAGCGGCGTCATAATCTTTATATTCATCCACAAAGATATTGATGCGGCGATAGGCAACCATCGGCATGAGCTCGGTTTCAGGGATCTCGCGCAGGATGTCCTGCATATAACTCATGGCTTTCACCAGATCGCCTTCTTCATAGACTTCTTCACCCATGCGATAGTACAGAGAAGCCAATTCATGATCCGCATCAGGTGAATTTGCCAGCTTCAAAAAGCGGATTGCCAAAGGACGATTGTCGCGCTCAAGAGCCATCATGCCCAGCGCAAGATAGCTATCGCCGCGCAGGATCTCGGCACGAGTGGCGATCGCACCGTTATTTGCCGTGCGTATCAGCTGATCCGCAGCCTCGATTGCGCCCACATAACTCTTTTGCCTGTATAAAGCTTCGGCATTATTGAGCTTATTCATCTCACAGCCGGAAATCAGCATCACCGCAAGCAGGAAAGCAGCGATGATCAGCACAAGATTTTGCCTATTTTTCATATCGTGTAGCTCTCCCCTTGCACTATTTCTTCAAAGCGTCCGGCATCTTGCGCCTTTAGCTTCATGATCGCTTCCTTGGGTGTTTCATGCGTGAAAATCACACGCTTAATAGATAGCTCTAAAAGTCTTTCCAATTCCTCATAAGGAGGATGCAAGCCATCACAGATGAAGGTGTGCACGCCGTCTATCAGCTTTTCAATGCTCTTGATATCGCCGATATCCGAGCTATATGCCATGTCCCCTTTTTCACCGGCTATTCTCACCGAATATGCCCTTTGCTGATTTGGCAAGCCCCCTTCTTCTATCACAGCCGTATAGCCGATGAGATGGTCGTTTTTCATTAAACTAAAATATGGATAATCCTTGGGCAGATCCAAGATGGAGCAGATCTCAAGCTCGTATGCAAATCTCTCTTCAAAGAGATACATATATTGCATGAAGCCCAAGAACTCATCCTCCCTTTCCGGTAGATATAGTTTCAGTGGCTTTTTGCGCCCTTTCAGATACATGGTTTGCATGAGCATAAAAATCCCGCAAAGGTGATCCGGATGATAGTGGCAGATGATGATCGCCTCGATCTCGCGGATGTCGTAATCCATGCGCAAAAGTGTCTGCGTACAGCCTTCGCCGCAGTCCAAAATGAAGCTCTTATTTTCTCTTTCAAGCAGATAGCAGGAGCAATTTAAGTCCTTGCTCGCCATGCCTGAGCCCGTCCCCAATGCATAGAGTTTCATGCCTTTTTCACCTTCTTTTGATTTTCCGGAACCACGATTGGAACTTGGTCAAGCTTTCGCCCAAAGAGCAAGAAAAACACCATGAAAAGCAAGGTGCAGGCGATGAGCAATTCGCGGGAACCGATGTTGAATATGATGATGGAGGTCAAAACGATGAGGATATTGAGGGTATATACTATCCCCGCCGTCACCTTTACAGAGCCTAAGACGTTATTTATCCTGTGTGTAGAGTGGTCTTTCCCGCCCTGCATCACGTGGCGCCCATCCCGCCTGCGAGTGATGCTCACCAAGCTGATATCGAATATGGCATAACTCAGCAGCAAGACGGGCAGAAGATAGAAGAACTTGTCATTGTGTCTATTACCTGCATATTGCGCAACTAATATGCCCATGGACGATAGGAAATAGCCGATGAACATGCTGCCTGCATCGCCGAGGAAGATCTTGGCAGGATTGAAATTATATGGCAAAAAGCCAAAGGTAGAGCCGGCAAAACTAAGAGAAATCAGCGCAATCAACGCCATGGCATTTTCGTTTGATGGATTGCTGTTTGAAAGCGCGAAAGCAAAGAAGCCCAGCCCCAAGATCCCCGCCATTCCGCTGATGATGCCATCCATATTGTCCAAAAAGTTCAGCGCATTCATCAAGCCCACCATCCAGAGCAACATCAATGGAATGCTGATAAACATGTTGCCAAACATCTGTTGCAGCTCAATGATCCTGAAATTTGTAAAGATGAAGATGATGCTCACCAAAAACTGTCCGAATAGCTTTACCAGCGGCTGCATCCCGCGCCTATCGTCGATGGCGCCGATGATTATGATGAGAATGGAGCCCGCAAGATAGCCCAGCATGGGTCTATCGAAATATCTGCCGGATGAAATGGCAACATCATAGACGCACAATAAAATGAAGCCGAGCCCAACGCTGATCCCGCCCATGAGCGGAACTGTCTTGAGGTGCATCTTGCGCGCCTCCGGCTTGTCCACAAAATTTATCCTATTGGCAAGCTTCATCATCAAGGGAGTGAGTCCATAAACGAAGAGCCATGCCATAATGAACACGCTAAGGTATTCATAAACACGAAAATCCATCGATTTCTCCATCAAACATTACTATTGTGCCATTTACTTTCCATACGCATATTCTGTCAATTCTTTTCGAGTATAATGTAAGCAAACTCATCTTTATCCTCCTTCTGTGCTTTTTATTTCTCATGTTTCACCAAATTACAACTTGATCGATGCGGCTTTGATAAAAATAATAGCCTCTACTTTTATATAGGAGCCCAAAACGGGATTTTACTCCCAAATATCGCAACTATTTTTTCATCACTCTTCTAAGTGATTGAAATATAAGGCTGGAAATATTTTCAAATTTCTAAATATTTAAAATGTTATGTAAACTTGATGGCTTTAATTTCATTTTCTTTACTTGATAACCAATTTTATTAACAGATCTTCAACAACACAGAAAAAGGGATGCAAAAAAGCTCGACACAAAAGCATGTCGAGCTTAATAAAATCAGGCTATGGTCTCTCTATTCATCTTGTTTCAGCATAGCTAAAATATCTTCATAGCTCAACATAGACATACCCATCTGTCTCGGTATTCTGAAATTCTTTGGTAGCTTATGAGCTGCCACAAACTCATTTTCTTTGAAATCCTTAATTAAAACGCTGTTTCTATGATTTAGAAAGAGGGTAAAGGTGACGGCTCTGGGACCTATGCTTTCATCCAAACTAAAGACTGTAAGTCTGAACGTTTTGCTATCTTGCATGATTATTTTCCAATCGTGGATTTCATTTATCCCCTGCATAATGCTTTGGACTTTCAGAGATAATTCTTCATCTGATTTTACATATCTTTCGATGTTTTCCATGCTTAAAAGCTCACGAATGAACTTTTGTATAGCATTATATTGATTGTAATTGAGTATGCTTCGACTTACTTGCCATCCCATTGCAACCTTAGTTTTTGATTTCAGATCGCGGATGATCTTTTCTTTTCTTTTTTGAGCCACTTTTTCACTTACATCCATCGATTCAGCAAATTCCTTAAGACTCTTAAAAGAGATCATTTTCTCATATTCCTGAAATTCTTCGCTGGCAATAATCGCTTCCTTGTCAGAATCGCTTAAGTTCACAATATCAAAGCTATCATCATGCGCATCAAGTTGTTGGATGACGGCTGCATTATTTCTCAGCATCTCAAAAAGCTCTCTTTCTTGCTTCTGACTTTCATAATATTTACACAAAAGGTTGTTTGTCACCTGAAAAAGCCATGCGTTGATATTGTTGATCTTGTTTTTGGATTTGAGCATAGCCATAATTGCTTCCTGCGAGATATCCTCGGAGAGTTCAGGCTGTTTTGTTTTTGAAAAGCAATAAGAAAAAGAGATTTTCTGATAGTACTTAAAAGTATTTTCAACCGCTTTGGGAGTGGCTGCATCAATTGATTCTTGAAATGCCTCATCAGCAATGCCCGGCATAGAAGCCTTAAAGAGATCAATAAATATTTGATTCGTCACATCATCAACGATATTAAGAAAACGGAATTGCTCTTTGATCATTTTGTTAATCGATTCAACGATACGATTATAGGCAATATCACTTATGTCCGAATATTCAATTTGCTTCATCAATTTGTCCTGAATTTTATTTCATGCAGTATGTGGAAAAACACAGAAACCGTCAAGTGGAAACTTTGGAGTGGGCAATTTCTCATATTATCGATCACAAAGGCAGCAGACTAAACAGTTCCCCGCTTTTTTTTAACTTGACAGCAAATCCCACATAAGCGTATACTGACAATTATGATAGAAATAACAGGTAAATATGGTTCAGCCATTGTTTTCACAGAGAATGTGGAGGCAACGGCGTATTCCCAACTCAAAGAGATATTAGATTCCGAGACGCAGATTGCTCTCGGCGCAAATATTCGTGTGATGCCGGACGTGCATGCCGGCTTGGGCTGCGTGATCGGCACCACCATGCTCATCACAGACAAAGTGGTTCCAAACTTCGTAGGAGTGGACATAGGCTGTGGCATGAAGGTTCAAAAGCTAAAAGAAAGAGCTGAGGACATAGACCTCGCCAAGCTGGATAATATCATTAAAAAGCGCATCCCTTCCGGATTTTCCATACGCAAATCTCCCCACGCTCTCGCCGGCGAAACCCGCATTGAAGAGCTGAGATGTAAGAACTTCGTAAACCTCGATAGAGCCTATAAATCCATCGGCACTTTAGGCGGCGGAAATCACTTTATCGAGATAAATGAGGATGATGAAGGCACGCTCTACCTCGTGATACACTCCGGCTCTCGCCATCTCGGAACCCAGATTGCAGGCTACTATCAGGAAGAAGCACACCTTCGCCTCAGCGCCAAGCACAACCAAAGAATCCAATTTGACGGCAAAGTAAAAAAGAAAGATTTCAAGCGCGCCAAACGCAAGCAAGCCCAAGGCAGAATACCCAAAAACTTGGCATATTGCGAGGGCGAACTCATGCAAGATTATCTCTTCGACATGGATATCGGTCAAGAATATGCCTTCATCAATCGCCGCGCCATGGCAGAGACCATCATCAACACCATGGGCTGGACTGTTTTGGATGAATTTCAGACCATCCACAACTATATTGATACCAAAAATATGATACTCAGAAAAGGCGCCGTTTCCGCGCAAAAAGATGAGATCTTGCTCATCCCGATAAACATGCAATTCGGTTCGCTGATCTGTCGCGGCAAAGGAAACCAGCATTGGAACTACTCTGCCCCACACGGTGCAGGCAGGGTGATGAGCCGTCGTCAGGCACGCCAAAGGGTCTCACTCGATGAGTTTCGCGATAGAATGCAGAATGTATATACCAGCTCGGTAAGCCGCGCCACCATAGACGAAGCACCGATGGTGTATAAGCCCGCCGAAGAGATCATGGAAAACATCAAAGATACCGTGGATGTGCTCAAGATTATCCGTCCTATTTATAACTTTAAAGCGGCGGATTGATAAGGAGATAGAAAAAGCGTTTTCTCGGTCAATGAATACATTGATCTAAAACACACCTCCATATTTCAGGGATATAACTGATTTGATAAACTTCGTAAATAACGACATTTCAGCGTATTTCTAACAGATTCTTTCAAGTTTTACACCATTTTTATTGACAGATATTACAGCTGCTTTTAGTCTGCAATTAAAGTGTTAGGTAAAAACAAATGGGATTCAAGGAAGAACTTTACTACATTGTACACTTGGATAATGTGCAAAGCATCATCCAGCATGGGATATTATGCCATAATTTAGCTGCCAAATTTGACCCTAAATCAATTGCGATGGATGAGGTTCAAGCCCGCAGAAAGCATCTACATGGCGATGTGAATTTATATTTTAATCCGCGCAACCCTATGATGTATAAGATAAGATATCTTTTTGATACTATCTGTGTATTGGGCGTAAGTGATGCCGTATTGCAGCTTCCTTCAGTTAGGATCTCCGATAAGAATGCTGCAAAGAACTTTGTAAAATTGTCAACACCGGAACAGGGATTTAAAGATTTAGATTTTAACTTAGTCTATCTCAGAGATTGGAATGTTTCTGATCCACAAGAAAAATACAGATTAAAGGGTATTTTGTGCGCGGAAGTATTGGTTCCTAAGAAAATTGAGTTTGAAATGGTAAATATAGCTTATGTTGCAAATGCTCAAGTAAAAGAAAAGTTGCAAAGCTTGCACTTCAATAAAAAAATAATAATCGACCCAGATAAGTTTTTTCAAAAATAAGGAGCAGATAGATGATAAAGGTTTTAACCGGAGATATTTTCCAAAGCCAGATGCAAACAAAAGTGAACACTGTGAACTGCGTTGGCGTGATGGGTAAAGGAATTGCACTGCTTTTTAAACAGCAATATCCGGAGATGTATGAAGACTATCGTGATCGTTGCCAAAACGATGAAATCGAAGAAGGTGTCCCCTATCTTTTTGAAAATCTTTTTGGTGAAAAAATAATCAATTTCCCCACCAAAGGACACTGGAAAAATCTTTCTAATATTGAAAAAATAGAGCGTGGCTTGGATATTTTTATCGAAAACTATAAAGAGTGGGGCATAGAATCAATCGCGTTCCCACCCTTAGGGTGCGGAAATGGTGGACTATTGTGGCAAGAAGTAGGTCCAATCATGTATAAAAAGCTCTCGCAGCTTGATATACCAGTAGAAATATATGCTCCTTTCGGAACCAATAAAAAGTATCTCAGACCGGAATTTTTGCTCTCTACACCGGATAAACGTGCCTTGAAGCCCATCATTGATCGAGAAATCCCACTCGGTTGGGTGGCCATCTTAGAGGTTATCCATAGATTGGAAGATATGATTTACAGCACTCCCGTTGGTAAGATAGTTTTCCAAAAGATATGCTACCTTGCAGGGCTTACGGGGCTTGAAACTAAGCTCACGTTTTCACGAGGCAAATATGGACCCTATTCTAAAGATATCAATAGGATGTTCATTATTTTGGGTCGTGAAAACTACTTGAAAGAATCAAAAATTGGGGCGCATAGCAGGTTTACCACCGGTGTTGCTTATCCAAAATTGAAAAGCGATAACGAGCTATACTTGGCTGAAAATGAACATAAAATCGATATGTTAGTTGATCTTTTTAGTAGAATCAAATCAGCTGAGCATGCTGAAGAGATTGGAACCATCATGTTTGCTGTTGATGATTTGACTACAGAAAGTGAACTTGCATCTGAAATGGACTTTTATGAATATATCATGAAGTGGAAAAAGGACTGGGATACAGACGAAAAACGTGAATCAGTTGCTGAGTCAATCCGTCATCTCGCACAAAAAGATTGGTTAAAGCTGAGCTTCAGTGAAGAATTACCAATTGCAGATTTTTGATATGTGCCTACAAGCCTTTCACTATCTGTTTAATGACTATACTTTGCTATAGAAAACTCTCGTTTTATCAGTAAACGAGGGCGTTTACGCACCAATCCATTTTGCGATAACTTGACGTTAAATCGGCGAACGCAGTGAGCTAATCCGTGTTAATCCGTTTAATCCGTGTTCTATTCCGCTCGCGGCAAAGCACAATTGAAAAAGCCCTCTCCACACTCACGGAAAGGGCTTTTTTATAATCAATATAGCTTTTACTTCATCTTGATCACTTTCGTCTGTTTATAAATCCCCTTACTATCTCTAATAAAGTAAATACCGGTGGGACAAGACCTGCCCTTACTGTCATATCCATCCCAAACATATTCGCCGGCACGCGAGCTTTCTAAGTTTCTGACTAATTGCCCTTTAATGTTATACACCTCTAAGCAAGCAGAAGCCTCCTCCGGTGATGCGCCGTCTATTTTCAGATTAAGATGCTCTTTCATGGGATTTGGATAAGCACTTATCTTTTGAAGCGGCGGCACGGCAATATCATCCTCAACCGGCACTTGTCCGGTGGGCAAAACCTTAGCAACTGCTAAATGAGGACCATAACGATAACTGCCCGCCACATAGATGCAGCCGCTTTGGGTGCTGCTAAGTAAATGATGGGTATGGATGTAATTTTCATTACCTGTATAGAACCGGAGTTCGGGATGATTCCATGACCAAGCAAGCTCATAAGAATCTGTATAATTAAAACGAGCTAAGCAATAATCAGATTCAGAGATTGCATTGGATATAGTATAAACATCATCTCCGATTGATATCATTGACCGTGTGTCTCTGAAAGAAGAATCAAGCATTGTCTGGTAAGTTATATCATCTTCAGCCACCCAAGCAATTTGTAAGATTTGATTCTTGGAAGCCGTTGAATATACGCTATGAGCAACAACCGTGTGCTCTGATCCCGGACTACGGTGAAGAATAGCCGGAGAATCGGCATCCTGCAACTCAATCCTCTCGACGAGAACGCCATCCATAGTCAAACGTAAGAGTTCGTCTTGATCAGGATTTATTTTGCAAGAGATCAGAACATTTCCATCGGCTTCTATTTCTGCATCATAGAGTTTGGTGCGGGTAAACTCGGTGTCCGGAGGTATAAAAGAAGATGCCAAAACTTGGGCATCGGAACTAATCCGGTAATATGCCAGATTTAGAGGATATAAGCCGGTTGACACCATATCGCCGAGAGCAATGAAATCTCCTGAAGCTGTACGTAATCCCTTGTTCAGCCCGATAGATCCCTCACCCAAGTCCAAGGGTATGCTATCGATATCCCCATCGCTATCCACATGAACCAGATATTTCTGATCGTTATCAAACGTACCGGTAATCAGGCTGACAGTGTCGTTTTCATCAATGCCGAGCCCCACAATCCAATCAATATCCCCGTAATCGGATGGATCAGGAAAATACTTTATCCATAACAGATTTCCATTAGGACTCAGCTTTGTAATTGAACCGCAATAATAGTTAAAGACATCATCCGGACTAAATACTACCCTGGATACGATTACCACAGCATCATCGGAACAGGTATAGATGGATTGAGGATAAACGCCGGCAAATCCATGATCACTTAAATAATGCGGTACATTCACCACAAAGCCTTCCTCGGCGTTCAAGGGAGCGTATAATAGCAGCAGAAGTATCGCACTGCAAATCAGCGCAAGCAACCTATGTGTGGAGCTTGCAAGTTGAAGCTTTGGAAAAGGGACAGCATGTTTCATAATAATCTCCTTATTATGTTTTCTTATTTCACTTAGAATCGAGTGTTAAGTTTTTAGCTTGGTATAAATTCTAATTCTTTGATTTTTAGCTTCTAATGAGGGTATGCTTTGCATCCTTCGCCACAGCAACTTATTTTCAAATAAGCTGCTAAAAACAGTTTTAATATTATCTATCTTTAAGTCAAGTATTTTCATTTTTTAATCTCTTTAATTGGGGTCTCTATAAGTATAGTGTCGAAAATGCGAAAATTGAGATGCTGGAACGGCATTTATTTTTGTTTTTCTTAAAGTATTTTTCAGTGCGCGGCAAGATGAGCCCAGCGAAGACTATGTTATCAAGCCTTTTAGCTATCTTTTTATGAATGATAGTTATTTTGCATATATTTGTGAGTTTTTGGCTTGAGAGAGGTTTTTATGGTAACGGGGACGCCAAAACGGGATGAAACGGTCGGTGGGGCGACGCCTTCGTTGCCCCGAGCGTCAATGCTCCTTAAATATGCGCTCCCGCGCATGCGTAAACGAGGACGTTTACGCACCAAAAGAAAGAAAGCTGCGCTTTCTGCGGCAACGAGGACGTTCCCGCCCCAATAGAGGTATGCGCTTTGCGCATGAGTTAAAACAAAGCCGACTGAAGTCAGCGGAAACTGCCGACTGGAAGCCAGCGCTACAAAAGGTTGCCACTCGTTAAATCGCTAAATCGTTAAATCGGCGAACGCAGTGAGCTAATCCGTTCAATCCGTTCAATCCGTGTTCTCTTATCTTATCTTAATAAGCTTCTTGGTCCGGAAGTCCGAGCCTTGTCCCGCTCTTAGGAAATACACCGAAGCAGGCAGATCCTTTCCACTCTCGTCTTTTCCATCCCAAGTTAATTTCGCTCCGGAGGGCATATTAAAGCTTCTCACCTTCTGTCCTCTAAGGTTAAAGATCTCCATTTTTATCTCTCCGCCCGCCTTGGATTCACCAAGAATATTCACATTCCCGGCAAAGGGCTGAGGATATACGCTGATATTGATGGGCGAAATAGCCGGAGCGCTGAGATCATGATTATCCGTAAGCGTCATATAGCTCGTTTCCATAAGAAAATCGTCGATAAACTCGCCTTCATGAAAGGCTTCGCCAAGCTCTTCTATCATATTGCCATGATCGTCATAAGCGTAAGTATTACGATAATAATTTATCCAACCGGGAATGGATGCAATATCAGGATCAAAACACCTTTGATAGTGTATTTTTTCAGTTCTCATGAGGTCTGAATCATAGTCGTAAATGTATTTACAATCAGTCATTGGGTCATCATTCCACCAATGTGTTTCGGCTACTTCTGTCACCATGCCATACATCATCTCCCCTCCCGTGAATATGAGCATCACGATGTTATCGCTGATATATCTGATAAAATCTTCAATGGTGGAAGTGTCTTGATCATGATAGCTAAAGATATACTCGGTACCATCGCGCCAGTAAGAATTATTATAGGAAAAACGGATATTTTGACGTTGTATCCTATTTTGGCTATCCAGCTCGATTTGCACCTTTTGATACTCCACCTCGCTATATTTTTGGATAAAAACAGAAATCTCCATATCCGTATTCGAGGGATATTCTATATCAATTCTTAGCTCTCTTAAGAGTCCATCAGTTAGCCAATAGTCCATTTGAGCTTCAAATTTTGTAAGACGATCATAATCATCATATTCCACAGTCCCCACAAACCATACACTATATATTTCGCCTAAGCCGCCATAGATTTCAAATTCCGTGCAAAGCCGGCTTGCATTATAGTCAAAATATCCGTTTATAGGCATCGGCTCATCTCCACCTGGTTCCACAGATATAAAAAGATGGTCGAGTTGCGGTCTGCCGCCATGATAGGGTAGGTAATCAAAAGTGCATTCTGAACTTGGATACCACTCTGTATCGCCTATTTCTTTTGTAAAAGTATTAACAGATTCGGGAACGTAAGTGCTTTCGCGCAGGAAGTTAGGATTAAGCTTCAAATCTGTTAAGGGCCTGATGCCAAATACAGAGCCGAAGACCATGATGGGCAAGAGTAACCAGAAAAGAATAACGCTGAGCTTTTTCATGACAAACTCCTTTGGTTTGTTGAGTCATAAAGATTGGTTTAGATATATGCTCTTTTGTTATGAGCTTTACGAGAACATTGTTTTTATTGGCGCAACTATTTCTGTATTGATAAACGATAAAGCCATTATCGATATAACTCTTCACACGTCAAGTGTTTTCTTTTAAATGAAGAGAGCCAAACATATGCACATGCGCGGCAGCAAAGCCGGATGACGCGGTCGGTGGGGCGACGCCTTCGTTGCCCCGAGCGTCAATGTTCCTTAAACATGCGCTCCCGCGCATGCGTAAACGAGGGCGTTTACGCACCAAAAGAAAGAAAGCTGCGCTTTCTGCGGCAACGGGGACGTTCCCGCCCCAATAGAGGTATGCGCTTTGCGCATGAGTTAAAACAAAGCCGACTGAAGTCAGCGGAAACTGCCGGCTGGAAGCCAGCGCTACAAAAGGTTGCCACTCGTTAAATCGCTAAATCGTTAAATCGGCAAACGCAGTGAGCTAATCCGTGTTCTATTATCTTATCTTAATAAGCTTCTTAGTCTTAAAGTCCGAGCCTTGTCCCGCTCTTAGGAAATACACCGAAGCAGGCAAGTCTTTTCCGCTTTCGTCTCTTCCATCCCAAGTTAATTTCGCTCCGGAGGGCATATTAAAGCTTCTCACCTTCTGTCCTCTAAGGTTAAAGATCTCCATTTTTATCTCTCCGCCCGCCTTAGATTCACCAAGGATATTCACACTCCCGGCAAAGGGCTGAGGATATATGCTGAGTTTGATGGGCGAGATAGCCGGAGCGCTAATATCCTGATTGTCCGTAAGCGCCGTATAGCCCGTTTCCGCAATATAGGCTTCATAATACTCGCCTTCATGATAGTCATCACCAAGCCTTTGGATAAGGTTTCCATGATCGTCATAGACATAAGTTTCGCGATAATCATGTATCCAACCCCCGGCTGAGGTATTATTCTTATCATCAATTTCCTCATAATAATACGATTTTTTCGTGGTTTTCAGGAAGTCTGCATCATAGTCATAGATATCCTTATGAGTGGCTCTCCAGATTTGACCATCCCAATCCAATTGAGTATGTTCCGTCACCATGCCATACATTATCTCATTTTCCGTGAACATACTCATCACGAAATTATCGCTGAAATATCTGATAAAATCCTGGATAGTAGAGGTATCTTGCGCGTGATAGACAAATGTGAACTTGGTATCCAGCTCCCAATTTTCGCCATCATCAGAGATATACGCAGTTTGACTCTGCATTCTATTTTGACTATCCAGTTCTATTTCCATTTTTGTATATTCTAAGTAGTCTTCACCTTGCTCAACGGAATTAATCAACATAGAGTTATCGGAAAGATATTCTATTTCAATCTTATGCATTCCCTCATGTTCATCATCTAAAACTGCCATATCTTCAAACTCTATAATTCGATCATAATCGTCATACTCTATCATTCCGATTGAGACATCCATAAGTTCCCCGTCATCATCTATTAATCTCATTACATATTCCGTACAGAGCTGACTTGCGTTATATTCAGTAAATTCAAAGCGGACAGGAAAAACAAAAGCACCAAAGGGACCAAGCCACATATAGACATCGAGATCTACACGTTTGAGCTGCGGTCTGCCGCTATGATATGGCAGATATTCATAAAAGACTGTTCTATCAGCCAACCATTCTTCTTCATCTATATCCCATATTTGCGATTCAAAGGTCTGGGGAACATATACAGTATTGCGGAAGATATTCGAATCGAGCTTTAAATCTATTATTGGTTTTAAGCCAAATACCGCTCCGAAGACCATCATGGGCAAGAGTAGTGATAAGAGAATAATGCTGAGTTTTTTCATGGTTAACTCCTTTTGTTTAATCTTATATGTCAAATTTAATGTAAATATACGCTTCTCTATGACGAACCTTTTAGAGAACATTGCTGTGCTCTACACCGGAATACTTCACCAGTTGAGCAGTAATAAACACAGTATTATCGCAGCGGTTTTCAAGTCAAGTATTTTATGTGAATCTCAGCAAGGAATGCTGCCGCTGGTAGCAACGGGACGTTTCCAAACCGATAAAAGAGGAACACGGCAACGCACAATAGAAAAAGCCCTCTCCGACTCATCGCAAGAGGGCTTTTTCAAGCTGTTAGTGATATATTCTTATTTTACCATAATCATCTTTCGGCTTTTGCTTTGTTTTTCTGATTCAACCCTGTATAGATACATCCCTGAAGCCACAGCCGAACCATTATCATCCAAGCCGTCCCACACTCTGCTATGTCGCCCGCTGCTAAGTGCCTCATTAACCAAGGTTCTCACCACTTGACCGCGCATATTATATATCTTCAAGCTACACATCGCCGGCTCTTTTAGTTCAAAGGCTATGGTGGTCTCAGGATTAAAAGGATTGGGATAGTTTTGTTCTAAGATCAAATGCTCTAAAATAGGTGAAATAAGGTCTTCATTTGAAACCCAAGGCTTGGAATTATACTCAAAACAGCCCATATCGATGCGACCGTTCCAAACCCTTTGATTTCCTGCCAGATCATAGGGCGGAAGCCCCAGATCGCTAATATCCGGAGTGCCGCTATCTACGCAGGGCGAAAATTCAGAAAGATTATAGTTAAAGTCACCCGGGATGCCATATCCATCACCGGCGAAAAGTGGATCTTCATCGATATTTGTATCCCGATAGTCAATACTATTCCATGGAACCGGAAACTCCAAAATGCCGTCTATACCATCTTTTATCAAGCAATAATCAAAGGTAAGATGAGTCTGTTCATTGGGATCATCCACAGGGATCACTCTAATCTGATATTCACTATCGTTGTCAAATATAGTATTGATAAAATTCACTTCACCTAAAGTACTTAAGGTGTATCTATCACTACGATTACCCGCAAAAGTGCAATTAATAAAATCTATTCTTGGATTATTTGTCGTAACAATTGCCGCGATTTCGCCTCCCCATTGCCCCACCGCAGGAGCTACATTATCCACAAACAAGCAATTTCTCAGAGTAAAGTGATTTTGCTGTTGCGGAAATTGAACCCCAATAACCTGTATGATCGTGGAATCATCATCAAGCATGGTCAGATTTCTAAATTCACAGTTTTCCATTATGAGCTTTTCGTCTGCTTCTATAGTAATCATAGGGAATGCCCAAATAGACTGCGAAGTAAAGCTATTTGTGAAATTTCGGACTACAAGATTTTTGATCTTGCCCCGGAAACCGGCTCTCTCCTCACCCGGAGTTCCACTGCCTCCTATATAAAGTAGATCGACATCACCGGTTTCAATATCTTCTATTATAATATTGTCAAAGAAGCTTTCATTTTCGCCTGATACGTATAAGTTAATCATCCTAGGATTGTTAGTGAAAGCTCCATGATAACCGGCAGGAATATCATGTATGCGTAGATTCGATAAATGTGCCTCAGTAGTTCTAAAGTCACCGTGGAGAGCACCGCAATAGTTATCAAAACCTTGTGCTGTGATAGACATACCATCCAAATATATATGAGGCTCAATAAAAGCTGAAAAGGCATAACCACCTAACCTAAGTTCTATCAATGGGCTTGGTTCACATATTATTTTCGTTACGTCAATTCCACTTCCTTGAACTTTGACCCACTGCTTCAAAGCAATGGGAAAGATTTGGTCATTTGCCGTGCGGGAATACTCTCCCGGCAATATAAATACGCTATTCTTATTCTCACTATTTGAAGCGGTTCTATAGATGGCTTCATGTATGGTTTTCAGAGCGGTATCGGGAGTAAGTCCATCATTTGCATCATCCCCCTCTGTGGATACATATAGATCGCTATCAACCTCCCCATAATATGCGTTTAGAATATCAAAATTGATTTGATAATTGCTGATAAGATTATCGCAAAAAAAGCTTGCATGATATTCCGATGGATTTAGCACGGAAAACGTATCAAGCGGCATATCCAAATCTCGAGCAGCACGATGAATACTTATATCCTGTCCTGCGCCGGCACGGTTATTATAGATCGAACAGCGGTTATCGGGATCAAAGCTTAAAGGATATGTATCAGACATGTCGGAAACATGTATGCCTCCCCCATGGATAATGCCATAATTGTCTCTGATTGTAACCCCACTCAAGGATACATTTGCCCTTATGATGTTTATTCCTCCTCCCAGTTGTGCTTGATTGCCAAATATCACACAATTTATCACACTTGTGCGCCCGGTGATGCTCATGCCTCCGCCGCTACCTCCACCAATTCTTGCTCCCCTTGTGATGCTGAAGCCTCTTATGATGGTGTTTTCTGTATTTTGAGCTACTCTTATACAGACACTGATATTGTTGCCATCAATAATAGTAGAATCTATATAGCTTGAGTCTCCGCTATTCGCTTCCAAGCTTTTCAAGGTGATATTATTTTTATTAATCTCTATATTTTCAAAATATCTACCGGGATATACTAAGACGGTATCGCCGGGATCGGCGGCATCCAAGGCATCCTGTATCCGGGTATAGTCTCCGCTGCCATCTTGCTTTACATTGATCGTGACGGAAAGCAGCATACAAGGCAAAACGCTCAAGATCGCCATTATTATCAAAGCTTTATTTTTCATCTTTATTTCCTTTTAATATGGGGAAGGAAGAGCATACTCTTCCTTCCCTACTGTCTTTTTATTTCATTAAAAGCATTTTTTTGCTTTGTTTATATTCGGGAGTGCTGAGGCGATAGAAATAGACTCCGCTTGCCACAGGCTTGCCACTTGAATCTTTACCATTCCAAGTTACGTTGTATATTCCCGCTTCAATATCCTCATCTACCAATGTCTTTACCAATTGTCCCTTCAGATTATACACCTCAAGCTTCACCTTGCTCGCCGCAGGCAAAGAGTAAAAGATGGTGGTATTTGGATTGAAGGGATTGGGATAGTTTTGCTCCAAATTCGGAAGTGTGGGAACCTCTTCCTTTTCTTTGCTATCTGCCAGGTTTATCTCAAAATATTGATAGTTAGCACCCGCAGCAGTGTGCTTAGGCATCAATTGCTCATGACTTACTCTTTTGACCTTAGGCAAGGGAAGTGCGCTTTTGCATGCTCGCGGAACGAATGTCAGTTCCACTTCGCCATTAGCCAAATCATCCGCGCTTGCCACGTAGGCAGATATTTGTTCCAGATTTTCTTCCACCACTACTGCACCTTTGCACACACCGTTCACATACAAACCGACTTCTTCATATTGCATCACCATCTCATCCGTGAGCGTGAGATAGACGGGGATGTAGTCTTCTTTTTCATCATAGACAAAGCCTTGCGGGCTTGACTTTGTTCGTGGAGGAACGGGAATATTTTCACCCCATTTAAATATATGGTCTTCTGTGGTCTTCACTATCACCATATCGCCGAGATTCAGCGGCATTATTCTACCGACAATATGCCACTGATCATCGCCTGATTCGCCTATGCGGAATAAACTCCAATCCTTGGCTTTGATCATAGTAATATCGTCCCAGATGCTTGCAAAGGCATCTTCGGGCATGCGGGAATCATCGCAGAAATAGCCTATCCAATTTTCCCTATTTCCATATATGGGAAATTCTGTATGATCAGGAGTCTTAAATCCGCTGTGCCTGAGCACCACGGGCTGCGGAAAATTAGGATTTAACCGTGTTTGCAACATGATCTTATAACCCTGAGGACTGGAGACGATATGTTGCATACATTCATAATTCCACCACCTATTTAAATCATCCCATAAAATTTGCTTCTTAATAGTTCCTGTTTTTACCCATACGATTTTTTCAAGGTAAGTGGGAACATCTTCACCAAAATGGTTTACATGTGTATGCAGCAAGTCCTTAAAGAATTCATTAGCATAAAGTGCCCCGTCCGTGACGGTATTGAGAATAGGATAGCTTACCCAATGCCATCTTTCCACATCAGCTTGATCCTCAAAGGCATATTCCCAATAGCGATGATCAACGGCGGCATAGGCTCCTATATCGGCAGGAGTACCATCTTCATCGAAACCAAAGCCGGAATCGATACAGGGAGAAATCACGGTTTCATCCCATATAGGACGATATGAAGAATCAAGATGCATGTTTTCTACATTGCAGCTCGTATTGTTGAAAGAGGTAACTCCCTCAAACTCATTATCAAACATACAGTGTGAGACGGTTATGCTGGCCGGTTCAGAATTTGAACAACCACTTGAAAAGACAGCATCAATATCTATAGTCTTAAAAATACAGTTTGTGAAGTTTAAGTTGACCGGCAAGTGTGAATAGACGATCTTTTTGTCACTGAATGAATCACCCTTGATAAAAAGTCCACGATCGATATTTAATGTTCCGGAGCATTCATAGTGCATAGCAATAAAGTCATTGCAGGAACCATGGCTTCCGCTATGGATAACGTTCCCGGAGAAAACATCATTTTCAGTAAAAACGCAATAAATAAATCCCACAGCATCGCAATGGGTATTACACAGTCCGACTTGATCTACTTGGTTAAACAAGAACTCATTATCTGATATATCAAATTGTGAGATGTTATGCAGATATACCGGACCTCCGCTTCCTGTTGTTACATTATGTTTAAAACAATTGTTTCTAATATTGATCTCGGATGAATCCACCGCATACATAGCCCCACCGGGGTTAGCATCCCCAATTTGGGTATTAGGGCATACATATGCGGTAGCAGTATTTGCATAAAAATGGCAAAGTGAGATATCTACATCTTCACAATTTTCCAAGTATATTGCACCACCTCCCCTTGCTTGATTCCTAATGAAATATGAGGAGTTTATTAAGACGTCTGAGCAGTTTAAAAACCTCATTGATCCGGCATCTATGTCGTTGCTATATTTTACTATACAGTTGTTAAGCGATAATCCTGACAATCCGCTGAAGGTAGTGGAGAAAACATTTTCTGAATAAGAAGATGTTCTGCCGAAATGACAGGATACAAATGAGTATTGAGCATTAGCGCCGGAGGTAAAACTTAGCTTATAATCACCTGTTCCCGGTCTCATAAACTTGATATTTTCAAAAGTGGCATTCACCCTATTAGCATATATGGATACCGATGAAGCTGTAGGCTCAAAATATACGTCATCATCATGGAGTCCAATGATTTTCAGTTTTAAGGAATTGTTTGCCGGGTTTGTGTAGTTCAAATTTGGGTACGATGAAAGCTGATATTCGCCCTGATGTATGAACAGCTTTACCGAATCGCCGTCATAACCGCTATTTACAGCATTAAATATTTTATTCAGGGCATGATAAGGTGTCTTGAAATAAGGAAGAGACGTATCAGAAGACACTCTTACCAAACTCAAGTTATATCGAGATAAGCCGATGTCTCCCAGGTCTTCAAGATGAGAATTGAAAGGTATATTTATATCTTGAATTTTATGAGGATATGTAAACTTTCCCAAGTCTGGGCGAAACATCTCTATCGAGATATAATATTGCCCGGGATTAGTGGAAAATGTAAATCTTCCGGTAGAATCGGGATTCAACTCATAGACAAGATTATTGTCGTCGGCATTATAAAGTTTTATATTAGTATATACAACATCTGCATGGTCAAAATCTAAAGATAAAGTCCCGGTAATGTTGGGTATATCTCTCTGGTCGGCAAAAAGCCCTGTGCTTATAAGCAATAATAATAACGGAATTATTAGCCTAAACATTATGCCAAAGATGCTATTTCCCGAAGAATCGGAATTATCAACAAATTCTGACATTGTTATTGTTGTTATTTTTTTTGAGGGGGGGGGCAAGTTTACTCTGACTTTTTGTGCCTATTAACAATTTCTACATCCTTTCCCTTATAGGGAAATTAAGAGTTAATTTGTAGATTTACATGCGTGAAAATTATTCCACGATGTTCATCAAACTTCCTGAAGGCGTCTTTTTATCCTTCATTGCTACATGATAATAAATAAGGTTTATCGTTCGATGACAGATTATAAAATTGCGAGGCAATGTCAATGTTTTTTATGAATATTTCTGGGTGGTAAAGCCAAAAAGTATCCCCCTTGGCTATTAACCTTCTCTGCGTGCTTGATGAATCTGTCAACCACAAAAGGCGGAATGACGGGCACAGTCTTCCTTTTTCCCAGCTCCATTTTAAATATCTGATCAGGAGACATATTGTTTCTCCCTCTATTTGTTCTTTTACTATTAAACCAGATTTGATATGCCCAGCTCCGAGCAATCAGATCAGTTTCATCCGCCGGCTTCTCACAGGTAAAGAACTCTTCTTCTATTAGGTTATGATAAGACTCAACAT
>FZPS01000194.1_pt6 | contig 63862 bp, 65 predicted proteins | sample 1817821 | NCBI WGS metagenome assembly FZPS01 (sample SAMEA104158645, study PRJEB21678) | metagenome | place: Germany | collected 2015-04-21
CCCCAAGACGTGAAGAGAGCCAATAAGCCCGGTGGTTTGGGCAATCTCTCGGTGGACGCAGGTATCATCTATCCCACTCCTGACCGGCCATTCGCGCTGGCAGTGTGCGGCAGCTTCCTGCCGGGAGGGCCTGAGGAAGCCACAGCCGAAGTCGTCCGGAGGGCTTTCGGCTACATGACGATCTTGGCCAGGTGTACTGAACTCGGAAGGTCTTGAGCGCACTTAATAGCACACAAAATCCTGCTAAAATGTGGAATGAAAAAGCCCTGTAACCCCCGTAAACACAAGGGTTTGAGGGCTTCTTATTTATGCTTATAACTTACTACTATATCATCTACAATAAGCCGAAAAAATATATGTTACATTAGTATATAATATACAAAGGTTTTGCAATGATGGTAACAAAAATGGTGCTTTACCAAGAGCGATTTTGGAGTAATGCTTCTACTTCTTGCTTGAAGCTATATTTCTGTAGATATTCTACTAAGGCAGTTTCTATAATTTCTCGCTGTGTTATGTTTTTTTCCTTGCTAAAATCTCCTACTGTATTAGCCAATTTTTCGCTCATATAAACAGCTTTACTTCTTGAGTGTCCTGGAATTGCATATTTGGGTATCATGCCATCTTCCCTAACTCCATCTATTATCTGATAGACCTTTTCCCTTTTATCATATAGAAATTTAATAAAAGGAATAAACTCTGCAACAGAGGATTCTTCAATAGTTTTATCACATTCTTCTTGAAGCACTATGTCAATTTCGTTTTCCTTAAATCCTGTGATTTTTATATAATTATTTCTATAAACATTCCATTCAAAACCTTTCACCTTCATATACTCTGCCATTTCTTTATGACTACTAAATCCTGCTTGCTTTGCAATTTCCTTTGGGTCGGGGTTTTCCTTTGCAAAGGCTTCTATTATTTTTCTAACTTTATCCGGTGCAGAGCGCAGATTAAATCCCTTTTCTTTCTTCTCTCTCATTTCCACCGGTACATATTGCTCTTGACTGCTATCATAAATAAAGTTTTTTCTTCTCATGTACATGTCCAGGCTTTTCCATGTCTTATAATTCAATTTTTCTGCAACTTCATTTCTAGTTTGGAACTTCATCATCTCAATAATTTTTGTTGCTTTTGCCGTATAAATCGGTTGTTACCGCCAAGTTTGAATGACCTAGCAACTTTTGAATACTTACAACGGATGCTCTCCTTTTCAAGTAAGTTACTGCTAAAAGAATGTCGAAGATTATGGGCACTTATCTCTTTGTCCCAATCCAGCTTAATTACCGCATTCCTAATGCATCCATTGACATAATTATTGCTTACCCTGCCTGTTTTATTAGTAGTAAAAAATCTATCTGTTTTAACTTCAGGCCTACGGATATTTTTTAAATAATTGGTTAATATTTTATGGAGTTTAAGGCTTTGCGCTTGAGAGCATGGTTGTTTCCTCCCTATAAAATGATTAACTAGCAATGTTCACATGAACATTTATCGAGGGTAACACCCTATAAACTCCCCAAATTGCGTTAAGTCGCCGATCACAGTCTATTCCGTTAACCCTTGATCTTATTAACGCTACTAATCATTTTTGGCAAAAACGGCTCTATGAGTAGAGTCAACGAAAACGCGGCGGCGCACACCCCTAGCCATATCGATGAAACCGGAAATACGGAAGTCAGGAACAAGTATTTTTGACAAATAGCCCACAAAAGAATAGCAAGTATCGAAAGGGAAATTCCTATTTTGAATATGAGTGCTGGTTTCACCGCATTTTGCTGCCAGGGATTGGACCGTAGGTTGGCCTTCATAATTTTCCTGACAATACCCGCTATAAGGCATAGTGTTACTGAGATGGTCAGACCAACTAATCCCCATAAAAAACATTCCCCTAAGAGGATACGCGCCATGCCGGGCGGAGAGAATCCACGCCAGCGCGCCCATCCGTTCAAGAGGCTTGAGATGAACGGCCAGCTCCGCTGACTGTTTGCTAAAATCACAATCGCATCTCCCGTTTCTGGCACCGCATGGAAATGGCTCATCCAGCCAGTTCCCTGCCCGCCGTGGGACACCGCAACTTTACCGTCCGAAAGCTCCTCAGTATAATAGCCAAAGCCGTAGGCATCAAATACCGCGCTATATATTCCAAGGCTGTCAGCCTGCTCAAAATAGAGTTGTTCAATGGAAGGGCGGGCAAGTACCCGTTGATCAGAAAAATCCGGCATCCCCGCGATGCAAAAACGGGCGATATCCTCCGCCGTAGCGATCAATCCTCCTGACGCCCTTTCAGGGTAACGATAGGGGGGGACCGGCGTACCATCCAGCGTGTACCCAAGGGGCACGGAACTCAGAGTTTCTTCACTCCATTCGAAATCCGAATGATACATGCCGAGGGGATAGAGGATCTCGTTTTTCATATATTCGGCAAAGTCCCTTCCCGTAACCTCTTCAATCATAAGCTCCAGTAAGTTATACCCGACATTGGAATAGGAAAATCCTTTTCCCGGTATTTGAAACAGGATTGCCGAATGGGTCAGGCTTTCTTTCAGAGAAGGCATAGCCTCATCCGGGGAGTAAAGCGCAAAAACATCGCCAAGGGGCATTCCTGCAGTGTGGCAGAGCAGCCGCTTAATCGTCACACCATTCGGTGGGTAGTCTGAAGCAGGCAACTTCCATCCCTTGAGGTATGTTTCGACAGGATCTTCCAGATTCAGCTTCCCTTCCTCCGCCAGCTTCAGTACAGCCCACGCTGTTACAGATTTTGATATGGATTGAACGCGCATAGGCATGCCTACCGTCATTTTCTGTCCAGACTTTTGGTTAGCTTCACCGTAGGCTGCCGAATATACAATCTGCCCGTCTCTAACAAGGGCGATACTAGCTCCTGGTATTCCGTACAGCCCCATCAGCTTCGGGGCTCTATAATCCAGAAAAGCCGCGAACTCTTCCGCCGATGAATGAGTCTTTATTTTTCTGTCCGGCAAATATAGGGCAAGGGCGGCTGCGCCAAAGAAGCCGATGACAAAGGCCGCGATTATGAGGATACTTGTGGCGCGCTTCCTGAATGCTGGGCGCGCTGCTTCATACGTTTTCATTGTTATCCCTCCAATTCGCCCCAAAGCGCCAATTAAAGACTGCCAACAGGCAACGCACTCCTCACGACTCATGTAAGGGAACATGCCTATGGGCTGAACTTCCTGGGCCAGATACTCCGTTCCTCCAGGGTTTCAAGTCCCGTGCCAGGGTGGCGGGGGTTGCAGGTGACATAGTCTTAATTTAGACTTCCTCTCACTATTTCTTTTAGGATAGGTAAAACATCGCTTTCAAACCATGGGTTCCGTTTGAACCACCCGATGTTTAGTGGAGAAGGATGAACCAATGGCAAGTATTGTGGCAGATAGTTTTTAAAGCTCTTTACCGTTTCAGTTAAGTTTTTCTCCCTTCTTTCAGCAAGATAGTATTTTTGCGCGTAACTTCCAACGAGGATTATCGTTTCTATGCTTGGCATTTCTGCCAGCAACCGGGGATGCCATTTTTCTGCGATCCCTTGCGGGGTGGCAGATCCCCTTGCTTGGCTTTACCTGGGTAGTAGAAATCCATGGGTAACTGGGCAATACGGTCGGTCTCATAAAATTCTTGACTAGATACCCCCATCCATTCCCGAAGGCGGTCGCCACTTAAATCATTCCAGAACAATTGAGTTTCTTCTGCTTTTCGCCCTGGTGCTTGCCCAACTACGGCAATTCGGGCATTCTTTGATGCTTTAAATAGAGGTGGGATCCCTTTCCTTGTATAGAAATCATTCATTGTATCGGCCATTATTTCTCGTTTAAGGCATATAACAAGCTGTGTTCAGAACAGCTCAATAAATTTTTATTTGTCGCTTAAAAGTCTATGCCTACTCATCTTATTACATTATTTTTAGCATGTTGATTAGTCTAAATATAGCATTCTTACCTCGGTTATTGTTACAGTTGGCTGTCCTGTCACCTACCCTCGGTTCTTGAACAGCCGTGGCCATGCCCTTACCTGGCCGACCGCAGCACCTTATCAATAAGGCGCTCGTCAGAGTCTGACGAGTGCCACAGTCTGTTTACTCAAACTAGTAGAGTGGATTCCAGCGAATATCTCTATCTCCGCAGGCATCGCACCGGACTTCGATAGAATATCCCCAATTCGAGAGCAAACTAAGATGTCCGTAATTACAGGATGCGCATCTTTCATAGGTCTCGGCTGTCAGACTCCAGCTATGAGGACAGTCCTTGGAAGTGAAATGCTTCCTCCATTCCGCCTCCATCGCATTCCACAAGGGATCAAATACAAAGCGACCGAGCGCCCAACCTATAAGGGCTGATACAAGGATCTGGCAGTAGGGACATTTTACCCATTCATCACCAGATAGAGTCACAATGACAGCTTCATCGCTCGAGGTATAGCCATATTGTACCTCACTAGCAGATAGATGGCGAGTCACTTCAATGGGAAGGAAGCTCCTCGGTACTACAATGGACGATTCGGCAACCATTATTCTTGTTGACTCATTGGTGTATAGTTCCAGCCACTCCCTGTATCTGTCAGGGGAGAGGACCACGACAATTACTTCCGAGTCCTTATTAGATCCGATAATGTTTTGGACTGGATATTGTAGGTTCTGCGGTTGCTTGGTTAACCATGCACGGAAATCCTTTGTTTCCCACAAGGTTCCTTATTTTCTAGCTCCTATCAAAGAGGAACTCTTGTACCGTGGGTTCCTGCTGAATCGTCTGTGTACAATTGTTGGTTTTTGGCCCGCTGCGATTGTTTCCAGCGCGATATTCGCGTTAGGGCATAGGAACCCGTTCTCGGCTTTCCTTTCCGGTATTTGGTTAAGCACGCTCTACTCGCCCACCCTTGGCGGCAGCTTGGTATTTCCGATCATGATTCACATGATCCAGAACATAACATCAAATATGCTAAGTTTGCCCAAAGGTTTCTTCTTCTGATGCAAGTCCACACCCGAAGCTAAGGGGGGCTTCTGCCATGAGAAAGACGTGGTCACCATTACTAAGTACCATGTACGGGAACCAAATGAGCACGGCCATGCCCCGTCCTAACTTCTAGGCATAGCGTATTACAGGAAAGGTTTGACTTACTATCTCCGCCTCTCTCCGTGTGTGAGAATTTGAACCCCCTCGTTCGGGGCATAGATGCTGTGAGCATGCGGCGGTAACAAGTTTACTGTGTGGCAGTAACGTCGGTATTAATCACGAGTATTGGGAGATTAAGAATTACATCGAAATATACAATGAATTCCTCAACACCGCTCACCCGACTGTTGTCCTTAAATGAAGTAATTGATTCAGAAGGAAACGTGGCATGGGAAGGATACATTTATACTGGATATGGTCAGACCAGAGGGAGTGTTGAAGGCAAGACTGCCAGTATAGAATTCCCTGATAGCAAGTTTGGTGTGGTGCCAGCCCTTAGGTACGGTTACTGCCCGGATAAAGAACGGCTTTTGGTGGGCAGGGCCCTACGAATGGGGGAAATATTGGAGTAGGTCGAAAACCGTGGCTTATGACAGATCCGAAAAGGGCTGACCCACTAATTTGGCGGTATCCGATGAGGCATTGCCCGGATACGCTCTTATGAAAGTGTAGTAGTCGGTGTTGGAATAGAGCTGATTACCGGTGAACGTTCCAACGGTGTATACTGGCTCTTCAGGATCGTCATCAATAGTAGCGTAATCCAGATACGCATTTGGAAGATTCGACTCCCATCCCAACCCTGAAGTACCTCGAAGGCCTGCCGCCCAGTGAAGACCATCGTAGTTGTTGGTAACGAAATCATGCTCGTAACCTTCGTTGGACGCGAACTCCAGGACAGACGTGCCTAGCCATGTGAACTCATTGTAGATGCAGCGCCACCCTTCATGGTCGGTATACGTGGTGGCAACGCCGTAGGCTGGAGACCACGCTGCGTCACCTTCCACTATTGTGGTTTCAGCAGATTCCACACTCTCGGCGCGGGGACGCGTTGGCTTTGGGTACTCAATGTACTTGGCAGGTATTGCTCTCTCTCTATCAGTGAACGAAGCGAAATCGGCATGCGTATCCATCTGTAGAGACCTGAGAATGTTCGCCGGTCCTCTTAGCGCGATACCATAGATCGGAACGCCATGTGTCTCCAAATCCAGTAGTCGCTGTTCGAGGTTAGTGGCCCGTTTCGCTGCCTCTCCTTCGTGGAGAGCCAGTACCATGTTTCTGTAGAAATCGCGGACGTATTCAAGTGCGTCAACTGCAGAAAGACCCTGGGGCGGCAAGATGCCCCCGAACAACCGGTGTCTCGCCCGGGTATGTGTAACGCACCTCTGCCACAGCGAGCCCAGGATACTTGAGAATATATTCCGCTAATGACCCAAGATAGACGGGTTTTGAGAAAGAGAGTGTCGCCGTTAGTACTCTGCCATTCGCCGCAGTGACAACCGAAGTGCCAACCAAACAAAGAATCAGGGCTAAAGAGACATATACTAGTTGTAGATACTTCCTCATTGATACTCCTCCTTTTTAGGGGTCGGAGCTCACGAATGAGTATGGTTACTTCTGCTATCTGACGAAAACGCATAAGTGCGGATGATTAGCCCCAGTGATAACAGAATACAACCAACTACCACACCAAGGATGCCAATCCAGACCTGGAGGGGACCACTGCCAAGTCTATCCAGAGGATAGGGTCCGGATATGATCCATCGACGGCGTTCAGAGTTCTGCATCCACGTAAGAAAAAACAGCACCAGCGCAGGAAGGGACATGCCCATGCCGACAAACGTTGAGCCAAGAAGATCTAGCCCCAGACTACCCACAAGCTGGCCAACCGTGTGCCTGTAGCGGCGATAGGCAGCCCGAACCAACAAGATGCTTCCGCCCAGAAGCGCTAGTATGATAAGCATCTTCCCAACCCTCCAAAAAACCCTGACAATTGATCTCCCCAGCGGCAAAACTGGTACGCACCGAACAGAATAACCACCATAGAGACTTTAGATAGCCGTCTTAACATGATGGGAAACCTCCTAAATCCTTGCGCTCGCTGACTCTTTAGGTAGGTGAGTCATGATGGATATTGCGTAGATGACTGCTGTTCTTCTTCATTAAATTGCACTAAATTTGGAGTATTTTGCCTTTTTCTGAGTTCTCTTGACCTTGAAACCAGCCTTATACTGAGAAAGCAACCCACTTGCTGCGCATTTCCTAGATCATCTCCTTGTTTTCTCTATGTGCCCATGCACAGCACATCGCATGTCATCTGAGAGGCACCTGACCAATTTCAGTGTATAACACGTATGCCACCTCCAGCAACTGCCGACACACGGACCATGAAACCTTGTCGTAACGCTCGGAACTTGGTAATTTTCAGTAGCCCGTTCTGACGAATACTCCGTGCCACTGTTTCTGTTTGGCGGAGCCATTGAAATTCCTGCCAATCCAAATATTGTTTGTCGTTACATACAATCTATGGTTGTCTAGTAAGTTGCCATCCCAATTGCAGCCGCTCAGTGGGCATCGCTTACTACCTTAGCAGCGCTGCTACTGCGTAACCGCAGCATGTTTGCCCTAAGAAGCGTCGCTCTCATTGTGGGGGCGATCCCGGGAATCGCCCTTTAGACGTTATTGGGTCCATCATAGTCATTAGGATCACTGACTATGGAACCAGGGACTTAGTTAGTGCCCTAGTGTTTCTTCCCGTGGTCTTCTCATCGTCAGCACTGTACGATATGTCCTCTGCCCCTCAATGGCTTCAGGTGATTGGAAAGATGAATCCTCTCAGTTGCCACGCAGACTTGCTAAGGGCACTGTGGCTAGATGATAGGGTCCAAGTTTGGCGAATGAGACTTATCCTGGTGTCTCTGTCAACGGTGATCGGACTGTTAGCTTCCCATGCTATGCGAAGAGCGGAACTAGCGTCGGCCCAGCGCTTTTGAGCGATCCTAGTGCGGCTCGTTCTTCCTGGCTGTAACTGTCTGTAACGAAACACAGGCGAACTATGCTCTCAGCAGTCATAAGTCCTTCAAGAGCAGAGGTTGATTGCTCCTCCAAGTATTCTGGCTTGCGAGGGCGATACTTCTCATGAAGAGCGCCACTGCCATTCACGGATTGCAGCTGTTAACAGGAAACATTATGGTCGGGGAGACAGGATTTGAACCTGCGACCTCATGGTCCCAAACCATGCGCGCTACCAAACTGCGCCACTCCCCGACACTCGCTCATTCGCGGTCTTAAGTTGCTCGATAGCTCGAGGGCTAGAGATATTATATGATTTTTGCAGTGCTGAAGCAAATGGATAGGACTCTCCCCTCTCGAATCCCAAATAGACATCCAGACATCCCATTCGTCATTTGCTTCAAACCAACTCCGGCTTGGGATGGCGCAGTCTGTGCACCATTCTTCCGCGGTTTCCTCACATAAACCAGCAAAATGGTGCACCACATGCACCAACCCTTACAGCCCTGACCGCAGAAAGCAGGAAAATGGTACATCATATGCACCAATCATCTCTGCCTTGGCGCCGGATCTTCGAAAAATGGTGCACCGTGTGCACCGTTTTGCCTAGCTTCCGGGCATTCGTCAACTGAAATGGCTCACCGGGTGCACCGATTTTCGCCTTTACCGGAAGAAATCCAATCCAACTGGTGCGTCCTGTGCACCATTCTTAGGTCTTCTCAAGTGGATTGCTGAAGGAATGGTGCATCACATACACCATTGTGAGTGACTTCGATACAGTATCCGATTATAGTGGTGCACCACGTACCCCAATCTGGCTAGATCCCCCGCCGCACGTCGCCGAAACGGTGCACCAGACTCACCATCCCGAACCGTTCCCCAATAAAAGCCTCCCTAATGGTACACCTGGTGCAACAGATGCCCCAAGGGAAATTACCGGAGGGAGCTTGCCACGAACACCGGTTATAGGAATATAAGATCCGCCCTGGGAGGCCGTTGCGAAAGGTCTATCATCGCGATAGAAGGCTGATAGCCCTGCCGTGGGCTATGGAGGCTCCCTGGATTTACGATAAGAATGCCGTCTTCACAGAACACTTGGGGAGTATGGGTATGACCGAACACCGCTACGTGTGCATCCAACTCTTTAGCTCTTTCCACCAACGCCTTAAGGTCCCGCTTGACATTATAAAGATGCCCGTGGGTCAAGTAGATCCTGTAGCCATTCAACACAAGCAGTTCTTCAAAAGGCCCGCGCACCATATAGTCGCAGTTGCCGGCTACCGCGGTAACCTTGCACTTAACCGCCGCGTCTATGTTCTGGGCATCTTCGAAGAAATCCCCGGCGTGGAGAATATGTTCAACTCCTTCTAAATAGGGCAACGCATCAAGTATGCGTTTCCTGTTCCCGTGGGAATCGGAAATCACACCTATGAGCAAAGAGCAACCCTCTTCCTTCCAGATCCTATGCTAAACGGCGCTGTTTCTTTGGTTTCACCCTGACAAGGGTTGTTTGGCCAGTTCGATGCTCAAGTTCCCTTTATTCATCTAACGAGCTCTGGTCCTGTCTTAGAGTCTCTAGCCGGCTATCAGACCGTGACCGTCTTTCTTAGTTGCATTTGTTGCTTGCCTTGTCCGGCATAGCAACATAGATATCACAACATGATCCGTTTTATCGCCGGAATCAGCCCCTGGATAGCTCTCCTCCTGTGGCTGATGGCATCTTTCTCCGCGTCAGACGCTTCCCCAAAAGTCTTTCCCAACTCAACCGCATAGAACAAAGGATCGTATCCGAATCCGTTTGTCCCCCGGAGTTCCGTATGTATAATACCCTCTACACTCCCGGTAGATTGGGCGATTATGCCTGTGGAGTCAGCCAGTGCAATCGCAGCCTTGTACCGGCAGGTGCGCTCATCCCAAGGCACCCCATCCAAGAGATCAAGCAGCAGCTTGTTGTTGTCCTCATCCGACCCGCTTTCCGAAAAGCGGTGCGAATTGACGCCAGGGCCACCGTCAAGTTTATCTACTTCAAGCCCTGAGTCTTCGCCAAGGCATATGTATCCTGAATACTTGGTGCCGGCCAGGTACTTTGCGCCTGCCAGCGCCTTGATCCTGGCATTTTCAGCAAACGTGCTACCTGTTTCCTCAACTTCGGGCAATCCCAGGTCAATTGCGCTTAAGAAACGCCACTTTACATCTGGAACATAATCCGAAAAGATGCGTTTGAACTCGCGGATTTTGCCCTGGTTGCGGGATACGACAACAATAGTCCTTATATCAGACATGCATTCAACCACCATCCCAAGTCAGGAGCGGATTCCCAGTCACTATTCAGCACTCACCGGCTTATGGCCAGAGCCAATGAGCCCAGCAGCAGACCCTAGCGCCCGCTTCTGTATTTCTATCAGGGTCGCAATACCCTGCTGTGCAAGCTCTAACAGTTCCTGCAAGAGTTCTGACGAAAAAGGCGACTGCTCTGCCGTGCCCTGTATCTCGATAAACTCCCCGCTGCCGGTTAAGACGATGTTCATATCGACATCTGCTGTTGAATCCTCAGCGTAGCAAAGATCAAGGATAGGGACACCTTGAGAAATACCCACGCTCACTGCAGCAACATGGTCACGTACAGGAAACCTGGCCCATCCCTCAGTCTCGTTGAGTTTAGCCAATGCAAGCACCAGTGCAACGAACCCGCCTGTTATAGCAGCAGTCCTGGTTCCTCCATCCGCCTGAATGACATCACAATCTATCCAGACAGTCCTTTCTCCTAACGCTTCCAGGTCAACCGCTGCCCGCAAGCTCCTGCCTATCAAACGCTGTATTTCCATGGTCCTGCCCCCGGGCCTGCCACGTGATACTTCCCGGGAAGTCCTTTCCGGCGTGGCTCCCGGCAGCATTGAGTATTCCGCAGTGATCCACCCTGAAGAAGTACCTTTGAGGAAGGGAGGAACCCTATCATCCACCATGGCGGTACAGATTACTCTGGTGTCTCCCGCTTCAATAAGACAAGACCCCTGAGGATACTTGAGATATCCTGGGGTAATCGAAACCGGCCTCAACTCCCCTGGTTCCCGGCCGTCAATTCTCATCTCATGCACCTCTTTACACTGCTCTAACCTGGGCTTTAACCTGGTTCCTCTAACCTGGTTCAATGAGCTATGCTACCCAAGTTACCTTATTGTAATCTCAATCACTTCAAGAAGGGTGTAACTCCACCGCGGACCGCCCGGGTTTCTAGCACGGTCATGAAACAATCAGGGGCAAATTCTTCAATTATCGCAGTGAGCCTTGGCAAGCTCTTGCGGCCAGTTGACACCAGCAGGACCTTCTTCGGGCCCTTCATCCCGTAGCCCGTAAGCTCGGTAACCCCATATCCCGCAGTTCTTAATGCCCTGAGAAGCTCTTCGGCATTTTCATCAGGTGGAATTACTTCCAAAGATACATGGCCGAGTGCAAGCCGTTCCTCGACCATACTTCCAAGCACGGTCCCGGAAGCGAAGCCTAAGCCGTATGCCAGCACTTTCAACGGGTCATCTATGTTGCTTATCACCCTGCCAAGCGCTGTAATATAGATACTGGCTTCCACCAAGCCGATAGCCGCGGCAGGATACCGTTTACCTCTTACAACTAATAACATCCTCACTGTTGAGAGAGTCACATCACATACCCGTGCTAAGAAAATAAGCAGGTATTCAATTAGCACTGCATCTCACCTCTGTCTGTTTGCGTGAACTGCTCCGGTACCCTTGCCGTTTGAAACGGGACTAGACCTCACCGGCAACCATCAGGGCATCCAGTTTCTCCAAGGAGCGCTCCAGCTGGTCAATTTCCTCTTGGGTAAGTTGGGCCAAGATTGATTCTACATAGCGCCTCCGGGCGTTGATAACCTGGCTGATAATGTCCTTGCCTTTTCCAGTTATTGACAATCTTATAACCCTGCGGTCTTCAGGATCGCGGTTCCGGTCCAGGTAGCCGTTTTTCTCCATCCTGTCTATCAAGTCAGTCGCGGTTGAGCACGCCAGGAAAAGCCTCTCACATAGTTCGCCCATCGTAATCCCCGGCTTATCCTTCAAAACCACCAAAGCTAGAAACTGCGGTGTGGTTATCTCAAAGTCGCTGAGTATGTCTCGTCCCCGCTTCTTGATTATAAACGCTACATGTCTCAAAAGGCGTTCGATGCGGACTACAGAACCGGAAAATTCCTCCTTCGGCAATCAGGTCACCTCCTCTTGCCTGGCACTATGAGATGTTTTCAGCTTCAAAGTAAGTCTAAAATTAGAGACTCAATCAGTCAAGAAATCGCCAGAAACTTCTGCACAGCCGAAATATTTACTAGACTGCGGTGTTGAACCTGACTGTCATGGATTCGCTCATGCGGAAAGTAAGGGCCAAGAAACGTGCGGAGAAATATGTGAAGATTTGGTGGAGGCGGAGGGAATTGCACCCTCGTCCGCAAGCAACCAAGTTTCAGTCTCTACGAGCGTAGCTCCGGTACTGTTCTCGCAGGGTAAGCCGCCCCGGAGCGGGCTTCTTTCCCCGCCAGCTCAGAATCGGGTTCCCTGTAAGGTCCCGAGCACCCCCTTACAGGTATCTTCCCTAGTGACGGTAGCTCAGGGATAGGGAAGCTTTCTCCCTGGTACCGTGGCTGTCTAATTAAGCAGCCAGTGCGTAATTTGTATTGGCAGTTATTTGTTTGCCGCTGTTGTGGGTGCGGCACCCATGCTCGCTACTCAAACCCAATTACCTACGTCGAACCTGATTCGCCCCCAGAGCTCATGCAGTCCAACTGCTGCGTCAACAATTCTATCACGTAACCATCAAACTGACAACATATGGCTAATCGAGATAGATGCCTCTCTTCAATACTCCCTATCCCTGCCCCTAAACGCCCGCCGGGCTTCACGCTCAAGGTCCCTTTCCCTGATAGACTCCCGTTTATCATAAGATTTCTTCCCCCGGGCGAGAGCTAGCTCTACCTTGGCCTTACCGTCCCTGAAATAAATCGAAAGCGGTACAAGAGTATACCCCTTCTGGGCCACCCGGGATGCCAGTCTCCTGATTTCTCTTTTGTGGAGCAGAAGCCGCCTTGGCCGCAGGGGATCGTGGTTGAACCTGGCAGCCGGCTCGTATTGATCGATATGGGCATTTCTCAGGAACACTTCGTTCCCTACAAGCTGGGCATAGGAATCCTGTAAACTTGCCCTGCCCATGCGGAGGGACTTGACCTCTGTCCCGATCAAAGCAATGCCAGCCTCGATTACTTCTTCGATTATGTAATCGTGCCTGGCCTTTCTATTTCTAACCACTGTTTTCACATTGTCGCGCTTTTTCATGTTTCCTCCCGCGGACCAACGCAATCCTACAACCCTAATTCCTTGGAAATCCCCTGCATAGCTTCAAGCGCCAGTGATACAAACTCTTCCACTTCGAATCCTAGTTCAGAGCAGGACCGTATAGCGTCGCGGTTCGCACCTCTGGCAAACGCCTTCTCACCCATCCGGTTCATCACAAATTCAGTGTCGATGCCCGCCAATCTCTTACCTGGGGAAATCAGCGCTGAAGCTACAATAAGCCCGGTAAGAGAATCGGCCGAATATAGCGCCTTGGCCATTCTTGTGTCTCTCGGAAGCCCATGTATGTCGCTGTGAGCTTTCACAGCATCCACTATTTCTTCGTCAAATCCAAGCCCGGCTGCAATTTCGGCTGACTTAATACTGTGGAGATGCGGGTTATCTCTAGTCTCATCATAATCAATGTCGTGAAGCAGCCCAGCCGCTCCCCATCTTTCTTCGTCTTCGCCAAAATGCCTGGCCAGCCGCCTCATAACCGCTTCCACAGCAAGGATATGCTTAAACAAATTCTTTGTAGTTACGCGCTTTGACACCTCAGCTACAAGTTCATCTCTGGTCAATGTATCATCCCTCACTTGTTTTACATCTTGGTTCGAAAACAAACCTTCTGAAGCTAACATTCACGCATGCCCTGGCCCTCATTAGGGCTCAGGGCATGGTACATACCGGGATAATATCTTGCCGGCACCTCAACTACTTTGGTTGCCGGCACTGCAACAAACTAGATTACTCACACTGTCTTTGAACTGCTGAACAACCTAAAGTGACACTACCTAAACAGCGACGCAAACACCAGAGCTACTATGCTCATCAGTTTGATCAATATGTTAAGCGATGGCCCGGCTGTATCTTTGCACGGGTCGCCCACTGTATCACCTACAACAGCCGCGGCATGGGTAGGCGTTCCTTTACCTCCAAGGGCGCCTGCTTCAATATACTTCTTTGCGTTGTCCCATGCTCCGCCTGCATTGGCCAGGAAAACCGCCATGACAACACCTGTCACCAAGCTGCCGGCCAACAGCCCTGCAAGAGCTTCCTTACCAAGTGCAAGGCCAACAGCAAGAGGCACCAAGACCGCCAGCAGCCCAGGCACCATCATCTGCTTCAAAGCACTTGCAGTGGAAATGTCCACGCACCGTGCATAATCAGGACGTGCTTTGCCTTCCATAATCCCTTTGATTTCCCTGAATTGCCTTCTCACTTCTTCAACCATCTGGAACGCTGCCTTACTTACAGATTCCATCGTCATCGCAGCGAACAACATTGGCAACATTCCGCCTATGAGAAGCCCGGTAATCACCTTAGCATTCAAGATATCTATGACGTAAAGCCCCACAGCTTGCGAATAGCTGGCAAATAGCGCCAGGGCGGTAAGCGCGGCTGAGCCAATGGCGAAGCCTTTTCCAAGGGCAGCGGTGGTGTTGCCCAAAGCATCCAGTCCATCAGTGATTTCCCTGACACCCGGATCTTGGTGGGTCATCTCTGCAATACCGCCTGCGTTATCAGCTATAGGACCGTATGCGTCGACTGAAACGGTCATCCCTGTAGTGGACAGCATCCCTACCGCAGCCAGAGCGATTCCGTATAGCCCGCCGTACCCGCTGACGTCACCGAACTTGAAGGCCAATAGACTCGCAAGCCCTACCAAAATGAGGGGAGCAGCTGTGGACTTCATTCCTACAGCCATACCCTGGATAACGTTTGTAGCCGGCCCGCTGGTAGACGACTCGGCAATGGTTTTCACCGGAGCAAAATCCGACGATGTATAGTACTCTGACGTAAGCCCAATGAGCACACCGGCTGCTACACCTGCAAACACAGGCCAGAACAGGGTAGATGCTCCTGTGGCAAACACAATAATTCCATACGATACAATTAACACGATGATACTCGATGAAATGGAACCCACCCTCAAAGCTACTGAGGGTTCAGACATCTTTGCCCTGACGAAAAAGGTACCCAGTATAGATGAAAGCACGCCGCCTGCTGCCAGCACCAGGGGCAGCATGACAGCGACCAGCGCCTTGCCCGGTGTGTCCATGACAGCTCCCAAGGCCATGGCTGCCACTATGGAACCGACATAAGATTCGAAAAGGTCTGCGCCCATCCCGGCTACGTCGCCTACGTTGTCACCCACGTTGTCTGCGATGACTGCAGGGTTACGGGGATCGTCTTCAGGAATGCCTGCTTCAACTTTGCCTACCAGGTCTGCGCCTACGTCTGCAGCTTTAGTGTAGATACCGCCGCCAACCCTGGCAAAGAGGGCAATTGAGCTGGCGCCAAACGCAAACCCGTTTATAACTCCCATAGAAGCAGGATCGTTAACATCGCCGAACAGGAAATAGACAAGCCCCAGCCCGGCCAGGCCCAGTCCTACCACTGTCATTCCCATAACGGCCCCGCCGGAAAAGGCAACGTCAAGTGCTCTGACAGTGCCCTTCTTGGCAGCCTGGGTTGTCCTTGAGTTGGCCATGGTAGCCGTAGTCATACCTATGAATCCTGCCAAAGCTGAAGCCACTGCCCCGAGGATAAACGCAATGGCTGTTTCTGGCCTCATCGATCCGGGATTCATGTAGCCTGCGACAAACATGAGAAGTGCAACTACCACTACGAAAACCGCCAGATAGCGGTATTCCCTGCTCAAGAACGCCATGGCGCCTTCGTGTATGGCATTGCCGATTTCCTGCATCTCCTTTGAACCGGGATCGCTGGATGCTACCCGTGAACGGAGAAGCACAGCAAACAATAATGCGAGAATTCCTGCTACAGGTGCTGCTGCCCACCCAGAGCTCATCATGACCCATATACTCCTTTCAAATACCATTTGCCCCGCCGGCTAGCGGCCGGTACAACGGCCTGCTGAGGAGTCTGGTTTCCACCCAGTGTCTAGACGCCTGCAGGCATCATAGCTGCCGGCCGGCAGTCTCAACGCCTCAGGAATGCAAGCGCCAGCGAGGTAACCATGAAAGCTATTGCGAAATACACAGTCAGCTTGGAGAACAGTGATTCAAGCCCTTTCTTTTTCCGGCTTGACATGCCCTCAAGGCCGCCTCCCATGAAACTCAGGCCTGCACTCCTGCCTGGCTGGAGCACCACAACTGCAATCAAACCTATGGTTACGATCCAGTGAAAAACCCTAACGACGGTCTCCACTCAACTCACCTCTCTCCCAAGAACACCTGCCGCCAAACCCGATTGTAACATCAGACTGAGAAGCAAGTCCATAATCGCCTGCTATCCGATTCCTTTGTAAATGGCAGCGGCGCCCAGCTCCTCTTCAATCCTGAGAAGCTGGTTGTACTTGGCTACCCGTTCACTCCTGCAAGGAGCACCTGTCTTAATCTGACCGCTGGAGGTAGCTACCGCGAAATCGGCGATGAACGAGTCTTCAGTCTCGCCTGACCTGTGGGATATAAGCCACCGGTACCCTGCGTCTTTGGCAGTCTGTATCGCCTCTAGAGTCTCAGTCACAGTGCCAACCTGGTTGAGTTTAATCAGGACTGAGTTACCTGCACCTACCGTGATTCCCTTTTCAATGCGTTGTTTCTGTGTAACGAAAAGATCGTCTCCCACAATTTGCACCTTTTCGCCAAGCGTTCTGGTAAGCAGCACCCAGCCTTCCCAGTCATCTTCTGCAAGCCCGTCTTCTATGGATATTATTGGGTAAGAGTTTACCCAGGAAACGTACTTCTCAACCAGTTCACCGGCAGTCCCGGTCCAGTTCTCACCTGCAAGTATGTAACTGCCTTCTTTGTAGAACTCAGAAGCTGCAGCATCAATGGCTAAATAGCAGTCTGCTCCAGGCTTGTAACCTGCCTTACCGATGGCGTCTGTAATCAGTTCCAGCGCTTCTTCATTAGACCTTAGATTAGGGGCAAAACCACCTTCGTCCCCCACTGCAGTGGAATGGCCTTTAGACTTCAATAGGTCTTTCAACGAATGATAAATCTCAGCGCACATTTGCACTGCACCGGCGAAGGTTTCAGCGCCTAAGGGCACTATCATAAACTCCTGTATGTCCACGTTGTTGTCGGCGTGCTCGCCGCCATTAAGGATGTTCATGAACGGCGCAGGCAAGATCCTGACCTGGACACCTCCCAGGTACCTGTAAAGGGGAAGCCCCACCGACTGTGAAGCTGCCTTCGCAACAGCCATAGAAACTGCCAGGATGGCGTTGGCGCCCAGTCTCGACTTGTTCGGGGTCCCGTCCAACCTAATCATGGCATCGTCGATATCTTGCTGGTTCAGGGCATCCCGCCCGATAAGCGCAGGCCCAATCACATCAACTACGTGTGATACAGCTTTGGTCGCACCTTTTCCGCTGAATGCTTTATTCTTATCCCTGAGTTCCAAAGCTTCATATGTTCCCGTGGATGCTCCTGAAGGCACCATGCCGCGTCCCATCGAGCCGTCGCTGAGTATCACATCTGCTTCAAGAGTGGGGTTGCCCCGGGAATCAAGAATCTGCCTTGCTTTGACCTCAACGATAATAGACACTTGAAATCACCTCATTCAATTGATAACAAGACCAGGATTTCAATACAATATGAGGCTGTCCCTGTCCATCTCAGCCGGTTTGTCCAATTCCATTATCTCCAATATTGTAGGGGCAACATCGGCGAGAATTCCTTTCCTGAGCCCCTTCACAACCCGCCCGCTGACCTGGTTATCTTTCGTCACCAGTATGCACGGGACGTTGTTGGAAGTATGATAGGTATGGCCCCCCTCTTCTCCCTCCTGGAACTCAACCAACTCCTCTACATTGCCGTGGTCTGCAATGATGAGAGCTGCGCCACCCCCGGCCAAGACCGCTGGAATCAGTCGCCCAAGGCAGCTGTCCACTACCTCAACCGCCCTCTTGGCTGCGTGGAAACAGCCTGTATGCCCAACCATATCAGGGTTGGCGTAGTTGAGAACCACAAAATCGTACTTGCCGCCCTGTATCCTCTTGATAACCTCATCAGTTACTTCGGGAGCGCTCATCTCAGGTTTCTGATCATATGTAGCAACCTTAGGCGAAGGGATCAGGCACCTGTCTTCACCTGGAAAAGGGTCTTCCCTCTTGCCGCTGAAAAAGAACGTCACGTGGGCATACTTCTCTGTCTCTGCGATCCTAAGTTGCGTGAGGCCCGCACTTGAGATTACTTCGCCCAGGGTGTTTTTTAGGATTAGAGGCGGGTATGCGAAATGCCCCTCCAGTTCTTCTTCGTACCTGAGCATCCCCGCAAAGAAAACTTCAGGATGCTTGGTCCTCGGAAACGCAGTGAACTCCCTGTCACAAAAAGCGTGGCTTATCTGCCTGGCCCTGTCCGCCCTGAAGTTGAAAAACACAAGCGAATCGCCGGTTTGCACTACAGATGCCTCGTAACCTAAGACTGTGGGGAGTACAAACTCATCTGTCTCCCCTTCGGCGTAGGCCGTGTCCAGCGCATCACGCCAATCCCGGGCGGACCGCGCTTTGCCCAGGGTAAGCATGTCGTAGGCAGCTTGCGTCCTGTCCCACCGCTTATCCCTGTCCATGGCATAGTAACGGCCTGTGATTGAGGCTATCCTCCCTGTCCCAAGTCCGGCGATTTTCTCCTCCAAGGACTCAAGGTATATGGAAGCAGATTGAGGGGGTACGTCCCGCCCGTCAAGGAAAGCGTGGACAAACACTTTATCCAGGCCGTGGGTTTTTGCCATTGTTAAGAGCGCATACAGGTGTTCCTGGTGGCTGTGGACCCCTCCGTCTGACACCAGACCCATGAGATGCAGAGCACTGCTATTACGCTTCACATTCTCAATTGCATCCAAGAGCACAGGGTTCTCGAAAAACGCACCCCGCTTGATGTCATTTGAAATCCTGACAAGGTCCTGGTAGACAATCCTGCCTGCGCCTATGTTAAGATGCCCTACATTTGAGTCCCCCATCTGGCCGGGCATGAGACCCACAGCTTCTCCTGCAGCTTCCAGGCAGGTGCTAGGGTACTGCTGCATCAGCTTAGTCATGTTCTCTGTGTTTGCCTGGGATACTGCGGTCTGGGTTGTGCAATCCGAAAGCCCCCAGCCGTCGAGTATAACCAGGACTACAGGTCTAGGCCTTGCCACTTTCATTCCCCCGTTAACAGGCGCTGTACACCTACCGTGGTACAGGCACCGTAATCGCCGGCACCATCAAATTCGGGGGGTGCCGTTACCGCACCCCCGAATACCTCAGCTATCCTGCAAACTCATCGCAGGTTCTGATATTCGCTAGCTCCTGGCTTTGTGCGCCGCTTCAACAAGTTTGAAGAAATCGTTTGGATCAAGGCTTGCACCGCCAACCAGGGCACCGTCGATCTGCTCCTCAAGCATGAACGCCCGGATGTTACCTGGTTTCACGCTTCCGCCATAGAGTACCCTGAGTTCATCAGAGACCCCTTCGCCGAACAAGGCGTCAACTGTCTCGCGGATACTCCCTATTACCTCAGCTGCATCTGCAGGATGAGCTTCTTTGCCTGTGCCTATAGCCCACACCGGTTCGTAAGCTACCACCACTGAGGGGACTTCCTCAGCCTTGATTTTGGAGAAAGCTGCTCTTATCATATCCGAAACCACCTGGTTCGTCTTGCCCTGCTCCCTCTCTTCCAGGGTCTCTCCCACGCATATCACAGGCTTAAGCCCGTGATCCAGGGCAGCCCTGGCCTTCTCGGATACATCTTCATCAGTCTCCCCAAACAACTGGCGCCGCTCAGAATGGCCGGTTATTACAAAGGTGCATCCGGCATCCTTCAACATTGAAGGGGAAACCTCGCCGGTAAAAGCTCCTTTGTCCTTCCAATACATGTCCTGGGCGCCTATATGTACATCTTTTCCGGCAAACACGGCACACAGTGCAGGAATCCCTAAGAAAGGCGGGCATATCAGCACATCTACAGGCATGTCGCCGCCTTCGAACCGTTCAAACAGCATTTGCCCGAAGGCACCGGCAAAAGTGAGAGCTTCGCCGATAGTCTTATTCATCTTCCAGTTTGCTGCTATAAGAGGTTTTCTCATCTTTGACTCTCCTCAGCTGTTCCACTACGTGACTCAATCCTACTCTTGTCCCACCGGCCAATCTTCCACTGGCTTTTTCATACCTGGATCCTAGTTCCCACCTGGGACTTAAGCCCGGTCAACAAGACACTCTATTCCTGGAAGTCTCTTGCCTTCGACGAATTCCAGGGATGCGCCACCTCCGGTGGAAAGGTGGCTGATCTCCCCAGCATATCCTGACATCTCCACGGCTGCAAGCGAATCGCCGCCTCCTACTACGGTAAACCCGTCCACATGGGCGATAGACGCAGCTATTTCAAGGGTGCCTCCTCTGAAGGGTTCCACTTCAAACACACCCATAGGCCCGTTCCAGAAAACCGCTCTAGCCTGGGCGAGTTCCTCCGCAAACACCTTGCGGGTTTCAGGGCCGATATCCAGGGCCATCATATCCCCTGGAACGCCGTCAGGCTCTACCACTTTCACCGGGACCCCAGGCTCAGGCGCGTGAGCTACAACCAAGTCACAGGGAAGCAATAGCTTCTTGCCTGAATCCGTGGCCTTCTCCATGATCCTCAGGGCGGCGTCAACCTTGTCCGGCTCCACCAGGGACTTACCCATATTATGTCCCTGGGCCAGCAAGAAGGTGTTTGCCATGCCGCCGCCAATAATCAGGCTGTCGACCCTGTCCAGAAGGCTTTCCAGTACGCCTAGTTTATCTGAGACTTTGGCTCCGCCTATCACCGCCACAAAAGGCCGCCCGGGGGACAACAACAGTGTACCCAGGGCATTTATCTCCTTTTCCATGAGGAATCCTGCATACCCTGGTATGAACTCAGCTACTCCGGCTGTTGAGGCGTGGGCCCTGTGGGCTGTGCCAAAAGCATCGTTGACAAATATGTCGCCAAGGGACGCAAGCTTCCTGGCAAATTCCCTGTGGTTCTTTTCTTCTTCAAGGTGGAAACGGACGTTCTCTAGGAGCACCAGCTCGCCCGGCTTCATCCCCGTAACTGCCTGTTCCACTTCGTCACCTATGCAGTCGTCAAGCTTACGTACTTCTGCATCCAGCAGCTGCGACAACCTCAGGGCAACAGGATCCAGCCGCAAGCTGTCCACGACTTTTCCCTTGGGCCGTCCAAGGTGGGTTGCAAGTACTATCTTTGCGCCCTGATCCATCAGGTACTTGATAGTAGGAAGAGATGCCTTAATTCGCGTATCGTCTGTGATTTCCGTCCCTTTCATGGGAACATTGTAATCCACCCGGCAAAAGCAACGCTTGTCTGCTAAATCTACATCCCTAATCGTGGCCTTAGGCACAGAAGTTACCTCCTTAACACAACCTTACGGCCTTGTCACACGCCTTTCGCGATAATGTAGGAAATGAGGTCTACCAGGCGTTCACAATAACCCCACTCGTTGTCGTACCAGGCAACCACTTTGACAAGGGTGCCGCCTATAACCTGGGTGGAAATCCCGTCTACCACTGCCGATTCAGTCATTCCCTTGTAGTCTGAAGATACCAGCGGTTCATAGGATACCCCTAGGATTCCCTTGAGTTCGTTTGCAGCTGCAGTTTCAAAAGCCTTGTTCACGCTTTCTACGTCGCATTCCTTAGATACCTGGCATGTGAGGTCGACTACTGAGACAGTGGGGGTAGGAACCCTGAATGCCATGCCGTTGAACTTGCCCTTAAGCTGTGGAAGCACCAGGGACACTGCGCTGGCAGCCCCGGTTGTTGTCGGGATGATGTTGAGGGCTGCAGCTCTTGCCCTACGCAGGTCTTTATGGGGTAAGTCCAGTATTACCTGGTCGTTTGTATAGGCATGGATGGTGGTCATGAGCCCTCTTTCAACGCCGAAATTCTCATCCAGCACTTTCGCCACAGGGGCAAGCCCGTTGGTAGTACACGACGCATTGGAGATAACGTGGTGACTTGCAGGATCGTAGTCTTTGTGGTTGACTCCCATCACTATGGTTATGTCTTCGCCCTTGGCCGGAGCTGAAATAACTACCTTCTTGGCACCGCCTGATTCAATGTGGGCGATAGCTTTGTCCTTGTCACGGAACCGCCCTGTAGCTTCCAGGACGACGTCGACGCCCATGTCTTTCCAGGGGATGTTACGAGGGTCCCTTTCTGCAAAAACCCTGATTTTCTTTCCGCCGATTACAAATCCATCCTGCTCGGCCTTTACATCTTCATCAAGGGTTCCATAGTTGCTGTCATACTTGAGAAGATGTGCAAGGGTACCGGGGTCAGTGAGGTCGTTAACCGCTACTATGTCAATTTCCGCAGCACGTTTGGCTGCCCTTAGAAAACGGCGGCCAATACTGCCAAAGCCGTTAATACCGATTCTGGCCATTTGGAATGCCCTCCTTAGCATTATCTGGTTACTATTATATTTCACTTTACAGCACTACGAAACAGTATTCCCTGCACCTCCTGAATCTTGTACTACGCCGGCTCCCGGTCAATAGGCTGCATTCAGCAGCAAAGCACAATGCCGGCAATGCTTGAAATACCGGTGGCGGCCTTACCACTTGCGGCCTGGGCTACCTACAACCAAACTACACGCAGCCTGACAAATCAGGCGTACTGCAGCCTAGCTAGAAGAAAAGCATTATCCGCCTGCGCTTTGCAAAGGTGGCAACCTGACGGTATCCCACTTTCTTTGCAAGCTGCCGGGCAAGAGATATGTCCCTGCCGACCTCTTCCGGGGTATGGGCATCTGAACCGAAAGTAACGGGGATCCGGTATTCATAACACCTGCGCAAGATCTCTTCAGACGGGTACATTTCAGCTACAGGTTGGTACAGCCCGCTTGTGTTGATCTCCACGCACAAGTCCGCGTCTTTGATTGCCTTGAGTACAGGCTCTGCGTAGTGCATGATGCCTTCTGGGGGAATTCCTGGGTTAAACAGTTTTATCAGGTCAAAATGGCCCACTACATCAACCAGCCTTGTCCCACAAGCATAGAGCAGCCGGTTATAGTACTGTTCATAGACGGTACTGAGATCCCGCCGCTTGAACTCTTCTTGCAGCGCAGGATTGTTGAAAAGCCAATCCCCGATGTAGTGGACGGACCCGATCACAAAATCAAGCTCAGGCATGTCCAAGGCAAGCTTGAGTTCTTCTTCAGTGTCTCTTGAAAGGTCGAGTTCAAGGCCAAGCTTGAGCTCAACTTCGGGGAAGTATGTGTTGGCTTGGCGTAACGCGGATACCACCCGGCGCGGGGCTAGTTGTGTGTGATCGGCAATCCCTAAGTGCGCCAATCCTTGCTGTGATGCTTCACGGAAAAACGGGATAAGCTCTTCCAATGAGTTCCCGCATTCCCCGTGGCCTAGTGTATGTACGTGATAATCGACTAGCATGATGCCCTCCTAAGATTCCCGTGACCCTGCAATCCACCGGGGTTATGTCAACGTGATCACCGTTTCAGATTATACTCTGCATACCGAGACGTCAAGCAAACACTGCCGGTAAGCAGGGGCATCATGACCTGTACATCACCAAACCTGCAGCTCCCGATATCACAAGCAGCAGCACAGGGTCTACATCAAAGGCAAGGATGGCCACGATTGCGGCTGCCGCTACGATGGCCGGAACCACGCCTGTAACAGATGTAGAGAAAACTGACAGGGCAGCACACAAAATGAGCGCTACCACCACAGGCCTGATCCCACTCAGCATATCCTTGACCACAGGGACTTCCTTGTATTTCAAGAACAGCCTGCCGAGGATCATCATTATGATAAAAGGCGGCAATACCACACCAAGGGTGGCTACAGCCGAGCCTGGTACACCGGCAACTTTGAAGCCTACATAGGTGGCGCTGTTGATGGCGATGGGGCCCGGGGTGCCTTGGGAAATGGCGATGACGTCCACGAACTCGGCCATATCCAGCCAGCCCCTGACATTCACAACCTCACCGCAAATCAGAGGGATCATGGCGTACCCTCCTCCAAAAGCTACAGCGCCTATTTTGAAAAATGATGAGAAAAGATCGAACAGTACTGACATTCCCAAACTTTGCTCCTTCCGTCCGGTTCACCGCACCGGAGCTTTCTCTTTCCTGACCCCTTCCCAGGCCTGGCCGCCAAGCTTCCTGCGCCTCACTGCACCGCAGGTTATCCCTCCTGTTGCTGCAATCACTATTGCCAGGATAGGATTTACTTTGAAGCCCACAAGCAGTACGGCCCCAATCAACGCAAGCACGATATCTTGCCTGCTTCTCACTGATTTTCTGCCTACCTGCCACACAGCAGAAACAAGCAGCCCAAAAATGGCAGGGCGCATACCCCTGAAGATGGAGTCAACTGCCTTAGAGTCCCTGACTCTAAGAAAGAAGGTGGCAATCAGCAGGATTGTCATGAAAGAAGGCAGACTAGAGCCTAAAGTAGCTACCAGGGCGCCTGGCAGCCCTCTCATCCTGTAGCCGCATAAGACTGACGTGTTTATGGCTATTGGGCCAGGCCCGCTTTGGGCGATGGCAAGGATGTCGACGAACTCCTCATCCTCCAACCACTTCCGCTTATCAACAAGTTCTTTCTTTATGAGAGGCACCATTGCCCATCCCCCGCCAAAAGTAAACGCGCCGATCTTGAAGAAACTCAGAAAAATGTGGTTCAGACTTGCGGTCCGGGCAGAAGGCGCCATCTGGGCAGAAGAAACACGGGACACAGGGTTTTCATACTTGCTTTCATCCTTGTTTTGAACACCGGTGCTACCCTGGAGCGACTTGACTGCTACGCCGTTACCGTTATCAGAGTTCATATCCTAGTCCTCCTAAACTTGCCGATCCGTAAAGGGACATACATAGTCATTATATACTAAAAATCAATAAGCCCGGTAGCCCGGGCTCAAGACACAAACCCTTTCTGCCTGCCGGCTGGTATTATGTGAGGTAATCCCTGAGTTTCTTGCTCCTCTGCGGATGCCTGAGTTTCCTCAAGGCCTTAGCCTCAATCTGCCTTATGCGCTCCCTGGTCACTCCGAACTCACGCCCAACTTCCTCAAGAGTCCTGGCTTTGCCGTCATCCAGGCCGAAGCGGAGCCGGAGTACCCGCTGCTCCCGTTCGTTCAGGGTGTCGAGCACTTCTTCAATTTGCTCCTTGAGCAGCATAAACGATGCAGCTTCTGCCGGAGCCAGGGCATCCACGTCCTCAATGAAGTCACCAAGGTGGCTGTCTTCTTCCTCGCCTATGGGGGTTTCCAAAGAAACAGGCTCTTGTGCGATTTTCTGGATCTCCCTTACTCTTTCAGGGGTAAGCCCCATCTCGCCGGCGATTTCCTCTGCAGTGGGCTCCCTGCCCAGTTCCTGCAGGAGCTGCCTGGAAGTCCGCACAAGCTTATTGATTGTTTCCACCATGTGCACAGGAATCCTGATGGTCCTTGCCTGGTCTGCAATGGACCGGGTGATGGCCTGTCTTATCCACCAGGTGGCATAAGTGCTGAGTTTGTACCCTTTCCTGTAGTCGAACTTCTCAACTGCCTTTATGAGCCCCATGTTGCCTTCCTGGATTAAGTCGAGGAACAGCATGCCCCGTCCAACGTACCGCTTGGCAATTGACACCACAAGCCTCAGGTTGGACTCGATGAGACGCTGCTTAGCTTCCTTGTCGCCCATCTCCATGCGCTTGGCCAACTCTACCTCTTCTTCAGCAGTGAGAAGCGGGACCCTTCCTATCTCCTTCAGGTACATCCTGACAGGATCGTCCAAGGCAATCCCTTCAGGCACAGACAGGTCGATTCCAGTGTCTTTAGCCTCTTCTTTAGCTTCAACCTCATCAGAATCACCGGTCCCGGTGATATCATCATCTTCTTCGGCATCTTCGTCAGAAAGAGGGGTAGGCTTAACGCCAACGGTTCCGGCCGGTGCTGTAGCAGTGCTTTCTGAATCCCGCCTTTGGGCATAAGCGCCTTTGGCCGATTGCCGCTCACTGATCACTTCTATACCTAAATCGTGAAAACCACGATAAACCTCTTCAGCCTCAATTTCGCCTATATCGAGACCTTCCAGGGCGTCCGCGATTTCCTTATAGGTCAAGAAGCCTTTTTCCCGGCCTTGGGCAATCAGCTGTTTGATTGCATCAGTGTCTGCTTGTAAATCCTTCAACCCTCTTCCCTCCCGGGGAAATCATCGGGGAAACTGTCAAGACTATCTCCCCTGGTAGACTTCACTTGTCTAAGTAGTTCCTGGTATTCGTTTATTATCGCCATCAATCTCTGCTCGTCTTGCGCTTCTTGAACCAGTTTCATCTCTTCCCGCAATTCGCTCAGTTGGAATTCCTTAAGTCGTCGCACACAATCCATTAGTACGCGTTCAGGACGGTCTACGGGTCCGAATTTGGCGCAGATCTCTGCGATCCAGCCTGAAACTTCATGGTCTTCGGGCAACTTGGGGGAGCTTGCCAAATTCGTATATACTAGACGACACATATTGCCGGCGAAGTCGCTCTCATCAAGATAAGCACTTGCCATCCTTATTAGTTCAGGTTTTTCTACAAGAGCCCTAATAATTCCTTCCTCAGCCCTCTGTCGTCCAAGTGCAATACCGCTGCCATGGACACCATAATCTTCCCTTATAGAACGTGACTGGTTGTCATAACCTGTAGTATTGCTGTTTTTTGGATTTTTATACTCCGAAGCACCTGCCCGTGACCCCCGCAACCTCCGCCTGTATGATTCCACGTCTTTCTCCAAAGATTCTTTTCGCACGTCAAGCTGCCTGGACAGCTCTGATGTGTACACCGAGATCTCGAACTCGCTGTCCAAGGACGCCAGCACCGGTATCATTATGTCCTTAACGTGAAGTTTACCTTCAACCGTTGAAATATCCGCTGACTTTGCCGCCTCCTCGTATATGAACCTAATGTCCGTAGGTGCATTCTCAATCAGTTGCCCGAACCTGCCTCCCCCGTACTTGCCTACAAATTCATCAGGATCTTTTGCGCCTTCGAAGGTAACCACCCTGCTGCGCCCGCCTGCTTCCCGGAACACATCTATGCAACGCCTCACTGCCTTCTTTCCTGCTTCATCCTGGTCATACGCCAGCACCACATCTTCGCACAGCAAAAGGAGCGCACGGGCTTGTTCAACTGAAAAGGCAGTGCCCATGCCTGCAACAACGTAGTCTATGCCATTTTGGAACATGCTGATAACGTCCATGTATCCTTCCATTACACAGACTCTTCCCTTGCTTCTGATGCCGGGCTTAGCCAGGTGAAGTGCGTACAGTTCCCTACCCTTGTGGAATATAGGTGTATCCGGTGAATTGAGATACTTTGGCTCCTCGTCGCCTAGCGCCCTGCCAGCAAAGCCAATCAGTTCGCCCCGGGTATCCCAGATGGGAAACATTATCCTGTTCCTGAAGCGATCGTAGTAAGTCCCTCTCCTGCCTTGGATAGCCAGCCCCGACAGTTCAAGATACCTGACGCCTATACCTGCCTTGATGGCTCCCTGGGTGATGAAATCCCATTGGGCCGGTACGTACCCAAGCTGGAACATGTCGATTATATCGCGTGACAATCCCCGGCCTTCCAGGTACTTGAGAGCTTGTACACCGTGTGCCGAAAAGAGCATCTCCCGGTAACGGTCCCTGGCGAACTCAAGCGCTTTACGGATGCCCGCCGCCTGTGCCCTCCTCTTCTGCGCTTCAGGATCCAGGCTTGCCTTGGGAAGTGGGAGTCCTACCTTCCTGGCCAAGGTCTCAACCGCGTCCTGGAAGCTCATGCTCTCCATCTTCATAAGGAACGTGAAGACGTTCCCGCCCTGGCCGCAACCGAAACAGTAGAACAACTGCTTTTCAGGGTCGACGCTGAAAGACGGCGTCTTCTCCTGGTGAAACGGGCATAAACCCACATAGCGCCTCCCTGCCCTTCTTAACCTCACGTACTCGGAAATCAGGGATACTATGTCGGCCCGTGACCTTAATTCAGTTAGGAACTCTTCAGCGTAGCGCCTTCTGGACACCGTCTTACCTTCTAGCTCCTTCCCTAAACATTCTTTGGGATTTGGGCACAATGTAACCCGTATAGTATTCGACTTCCATTCCGGAATTCCTTCTTGACCCGTGATAATCATTCTGAAGTTACCAGAGTATTGGGCAATAACGTAGGAGTCCGGATTTGTGACTTGCCTGCAATTGTATATACGACCTTTAGAACCAAAAGTCCTATGGAGACGGGAAGGATGTGAGAGGATGACATGGCTGATATTGCGGGCGGCTTCCGGCCCTAGACGCTTCAGGGCCCGGTTTCCCGGGCCCTTTTCCCAAAGCTTTTGCTAGCTTCTACAGGCTCCTTATGCCGGCTCGATCTTGCCTGTCTACTGCTGGCTCCGTCTATGGTTCCCCCTAGCCTACAGACGCCGGGTCTATGGCCTTCGCCTGCCTACTGCCTGCTGAGTCCATAGACTTCACTTGTTTCTAAGCGCCGCCTGTGCAGCTGCAAGCCTTGCCACAGGCACGCGGTAAGGCGAACATGATGTGTAATCCAGTCCGGCCTTGTGGAAAAACTCAATCGACGCAGGTTCGCCGCCATGCTCGCCGCAGATCCCTATCACCAAACCCGGCCTGGTATCCCGGCCTAGTTTCACAGCAGTCTCAACCAGCTTGCCTACGCCCTTTGTGTCAAGCACCGCGAATGGATTGTCCTTAAGAATTTTCTCGCCCAGGTACTTGTGGAGGAACTTCGCTTCTGCATCGTCCCTTGAGTACCCGAAAGTGGTCTGGGTGAGATCGTTGGTGCCGAACGAGAAGAATTGGGCGTGTTCTGCAATTTCATCTGCAATGAGACAAGCCCGTGGGATCTCTATCATGGTGCCGACAACCACTGGGAACTCAACTTGCTGCTCTTCCTGGACCTTGGCGGCAACATTCACCACCCGCTCCCTGAGAATCGCGAGCTCTTTAGCCTCACCAACCAGGGGGATCATGACCTCTGGCAACACGTCAGAAATACCTTCCTTAACCAGCCTGGCTGTAGCTTGGAAGATTGCCCTGGCTTGCATCTCGTAGATTTCCGGATAGACTATGCCCAGCCTGCAGCCTCTCATCCCCAGCATCGGGTTCATTTCCTGAAGCCCTCTTGCCTTTTTGAGAAGGTCTTCAACGTGGGATATTTCAGACTGGGGAGCTCCCTTTGCCCTCATGTCAGACAAGGTTCTAATCAGTTCTTCTATGTTGGGCAAGAACTCGTGAAGGGGAGGATCCAGCAAACGTATTGTGACTGGGTAACCCCTCATGGCTTTGAGGATACCGTAGAAATCCTCTTCTTGCATTGGAAGGAGCGTGGCTAAGGCTTTTTTCCTGAGTTCCTCAGTGTCTGCAAGAATCATCTGCTGCACTGCAGCCATCCTGTCGTGCCCCATGAACATATGCTCGGTACGGCACAGCCCTATGCCTTCAGCCCCAAACTCCCGTGCGCGGCGGGCATCTTCAGGGGTGTCGGCATTAGCTTTGACGCCCAGTCTCCGCACTTCATCAGCCCAGCCCAGTACTTCCCTGAAGGACTCTCCCATAATCGGTTCTACCAGGGGAATCTCCCCAAGATAGACTCTTCCGGTCCCGCCGTCTATTGAAATCACGTCGCCTTCCTTGAGCTCTGTTCCGCCTATTACCGCCTTGTTGCCTTCCAAATCGATCCGCAGGGCATCACAACCTACAACAGCCGGTTTCCCCATACCCCGGGCAACAATAGCGGCATGGCAGGTCATTCCGCCCCTGGAAGTCAAGATTCCCTGGGCGTGGACGATTCCCGGCATATCGTCAGGAGTAGTCTCAGGCCTCACAAGGATTATCTTCTCGCCCTTCTCGCCGAGGCTTTCAGCTGTTTGGGTGTTGAACACAACCTTACCTGTTGCAGCGCCTGGGGATGCAGGCAACCCCTGAGCCAACGCTTCAGCGGTGGCCTTGGGGTCAATCGCCCTGTGGAGGAGCCTTGCTACTTCTTCAGGGCTTATGCGCATAACCGCCGTCTCCCTGGTAATCTGCCCTTCATGCACCATCGCCCTGGCTATCTCAAGGGTAGCTTGGGCAGTGCGCTTTCCGGTCCTGGTCTGGAGGATATACAGCTTGCCCCGCTCTATTGTAAACTCGATGTCCTGCATGTCTTTATAATGGTCCTCGAGAAGCTTTGCCACCTGGCTCAGTTGCTCAAACATTCCCGGAAGGTCGGAATCGATTTCCGATATAGGCCTGGGAGTCCTTAACCCTGCCACAACGTCCTCTCCCTGGGCATTCATCAGGTACTCGCCGTAAAGCACGCGTACACCAGTGGAAGGGTCTCTTGTAAACATAACCCCGGTACCTGAATCTGAACCCATGTTGCCGAACACCATAGTTTGGACGTTTACCGCAGTACCCAGGTCATCGGGGATCTTGTTAATACTCCTATATATAATGGCCCGCTCGTTGTTCCACGACTCAAACACTGCCGACACGGCCATTAACAGTTGCTCATACGGGTCATCCGGGAACTCAATACCCGCCTTCTCCCGGATAATCTGTTTGTACGATCCTACAAGCGACTGTAGCCCTTCGGCTGACACGTCCTGGTCCTGAACCACGCCTTCATCCCTTTTGAGTTGCGATAGCACCCGTTCAAACTCACTGTGAGCGATGCCCAGCACCACATTGCCGAACATCTGGATAAACCGCCTGTAGCAATCGTATGAAAAGCGCAGATCCTGGGTAGCTTCATACAGCCCCTTGACGCTTTGCTCATTAAGTCCAAGGTTGAGTATGGTATCCATCATTCCAGGCATGCTTATGGGGGCGCCTGACCTGACAGACACCAAGAGGGGATTGCGGCTTCCCCCGAAATTCTTCCCTGTCTTCTGCTCCAGCCCTTTTATGAAGGCTTTTATGTCTGCTTTGAGAGAGTCCGGGAGTTGCTTGCCCGATTCGTAATAAACTTTGCAAGCTTGGGTGGTGATAGTGAAGCCCGGAGGTACCGGCAGACCTATCCTTGTCATCTCTGCAAGGCCTGCCCCTTTTCCTCCAAGGATTGACCTATGCTCCTCCCCGCCTTCCTCAAACCAGTACACAAGTTTAGCGGCCACTTTTCATGCTCCTCCCCTTGATTATCTCCAAGACCTCATTAGCTGTTTCTTCAACAGCCTTGTCTGTAACATCTATCACACTGCAACCCAACTCGCGGAAGATCTTGTTCGCATAGTCGAGTTCTTGAAGAATGCGCGTGAGATCAGCATAAGACGAGTTTTCATCAAGTCCCATGGCCCTTAGCCGTTCTTTCCTTATCTTAACCAGTTTCTCAGGGCTCAGGGTTAGCCCTATAACCCTTTCAGCCGGAATCTTGAACAGCTCAGCCGGCGGCGGAATCTCCGGCACCAAGGGCACGTTTGCAACCTTGTATACCCGCTGGGCCAAGTAAAGGCTTACAGGAGTCTTCGAAGTGCGGGAAACGCCTATGAGTACCACGTCGGCAAAGGGCAAGGACAGAATGTCTTTGCCATCGTCAGCTTTGACCGAAAACTCAACTGCCTCAACACGTCTGAAATACTCTTCATCGAGCCTGTGCTTCAACCCAGGTTCGAATCTGGGCTCTGACGGGGCAACTGTGGCAAGGGCATCCAACATGGGCCCTAACACGTCTACTGACAGTATGCCCCTGATTCCGGCCTGGACTCTTGCGTATTCCCTGAGTTCGGGTTTGACAAGGGTGTACGCCACAATGGACTTCCTTCTTTGAGCTTGGTCTAGAATCGTGTCAATCGCCTCTTCGCTCTGGACGTACCCGTACTTCCGGACATCCACACCTCCGGCATTAAACTGTGCGGCTGCAGCTCTTACTACAAGTTCTGCTGTTTCACCTAGTGAGTCCGAAAATACGAACACTGCAGGCCTTTCACTCTCCACATGTAACCCTCCCTGTCTGCCTCAAACCTGTGCCAGGCCATACCGCGCCAGGCCAACTGCACTCAAGACCTCCAAGGTTAGTTCTTACCTGTCAGAGGCAGCACGTAAGAAAAATCAGCAAACCTGGTAAACATGTCTGACACAAGGCCCAAGAGGTTGAGCCGGTTTTGCTTGAGTGCTTCATCCTCTGCCATAATCAGCACGTTATCCAGGCAGCTGTCTATGGGAACCCTCAAAGCCGAAAGTTCCTCAAGGTACTCTTCATATTTCTTATTGTCAAACAGCTCATCCATGAGCGCGCTCTTGCTCTCGATTAAATGGCAGAGCTGCTTTTCCGATTCTTCAACAAGCAGCTCCTCAGCCACTTGCCTGCCTTGCGCCTTGCTCCCCAGCACAGAAGTCCTGCGCCATCCTGTGACCACGTTATCCAAATCTTCTGTGCCCACAAGAGCCGCAAGCGCCCGCGCCATATGGGGCAACCTGGCGATCCTGGTTTCGCCCCCACTAATGACACCCCGTATCATTTCTATGGGTAACCCTTGTTCAAATAGAAGGGCCTCCACCCTGTAGAGTATGAACTGCTTCAGGTTGTGGATCAGGGACGCTTCATCCAGGTGCTTCCCTGGTTTGCCTCCCTTAGGTTGCCTGCCAGGCTGCCTGCCAAGCTGATTGCCTTGTTCATCCCGGTCCTGTTTCACTGCACCCACTGCAAGTTCCGCAGTGAACTTGAGCACCTTATCGAGGTTAAGATCGTAACCGTGGGACATGATTATGTTTGCTACTCCTGTTGCAGCCCTCCTAAGCCCCAGGGGGTCCTGTGACCCTGAAACCTGGGTACCCAGGGCAAAAGCTACGGACAGGGTATCAAGCTTATCTGCGAGCGCCACCAACGCACCTGCACCCTTGTGAGGCAGCTTGTCCCCTGCGCCTTTGGGCATGTAATGCTGGGATATGGCTTCAGCTACTTCTTGGTCAGCCCCCTGTGCCCTTGCATAATGACCGCCCATTATCCCCTCTAGTTCGGGAAGTTCCCTCACCAGCAAGGTTACCAGGTCACATTTTGCAAGACGGGCCGCTTCCAAGGCAGGTTCCATTTCTGTGTCTGAGAGCCCGAGACTCCGCCCGAGGTAGGCGGTGATATCCACAAGCCGGTGGGCTTTATTCCACAAGGTCCCGGCCCCGCGCAAGAAGTACACTCCCTTGAGTTCCGGAAGCCTGTCGGCAAGGGGAATGTTCAGGTCCTGGGAATAGAAGAACAAGGCGTCTTCCAAGCGCGCCACAAGCACCCATTGGTTACCCTTTCTCACATTATCCATGCCGTACGTGGCACTGCCGTCACGCACCCCTATAAAGCCTGGAAGCACATTCCCGTCCTTATCCAAGATGGGAAAATACCGTTGGTGATGCCGCATGACAGTGATGAGTACTTCCTTGGGAAGTCTGAGGTATCCCGGGCTGAACCCGCCCCTGAATACTGCCGGATGTTCACATAAGCAGCTAACCTCATCTAACAAGCCTTTGTCGTCCAAGGGTTCCCCTGATATCTCACCTGCTAGGGCCCTTGCGCCTGTGAGTATGATTTCCCGCCGGCGGTTGTGGTCAACTATCACTCCTGCATCTTCAATGGTTTCAAAATATGAGGAAGCTGATGTGATTTCCACATGGCCTGGATGCAAGGTCCGGTGGCCAAAACTGGTGCGCCCTGACTTAACCCCGGCAATCTCAAGAGAAACCGGATGTTCACCGTAGAGGCAAACCAGCCAGCGTATTGGCCTGTACCAGCGCCAGTCGCCTTCACCCCACCTGAGCGGATGAGGGCAATCCATGCCCATAACCACAGAGGGCAGGATTTCCGGAAGGATCTCTTCCACAGGCCTTCCGGATTCATGCTTGAAACCGTAAATGTATTCGCCGCCGGATTCTTCTTCTATAACCGCGTCTGATGGGTCTATGCCCAGCGAACGGCTGAACCCCAGAAGCGCCCGGGTAGGCTTGCTTTCACTGTCGAAGGCTGCCTTCTTGGAAGGGCCCCTCACCTTGGTGGTAATATCTGTACTCCTGGGAGCTAAGCCTTTTACGTACACTACCAACCGCCTTGGGGTACCGTAGGATTCCACACAGTCGAAACCCAGCCTTGCCTTTTCCAGGGCTTCAGCGGTCCTCTCCCTGATGCCCTTGATGGCAGGCAAAAGGTATCGTGCCGGGATCTCGTCAGAACCTATCTCAAACAGCAAATCTTGATTCATTTCTTGTCAAACCCCCGCAGACTCATATACTTATGTGCGCACTGGCGTGTGAGGTTGCGGATTCTGGCAATGTAGTTCTGCCGTTCTGCAACTGAAAGCGCTCCCCTGGCATCCAGCAGGTTAAAGATATGGGAACACTTGAGGGCACAATCATAAGCCGGCCTTACCAGCCCTTTGGCGTTGAGTGCCCCGCTCTCCTCCTCGTAACCGGCAAACTGTTTCCTGAGGAATTCAATGTCGGCAACTTCAAACCCGTAAACCGAGTTTTGCCTTTCTTGATCGAGGAAAATCCGGCCATATGTAATCCCTGGCGACACCTGGATATCCCACACATTGTCTACATTCTGAATATACGCTGTAAGCCGCTCCAATCCGTATGTAAGTTCTGCTGCAATCGGCTTGATCTCCAGGCCGCCCATCTCCTGAAAATACGTGAACTGGGTAATCTCCATGCCGTCAAGCCACACTTCCCAGCCTAATCCTGCGGCTCCCAGAGTAGGTGATTCCCAGTTGTCTTCAACAAGCCTGATGTCGTGATTCCTGCGGTCTATGCCCAAACGTTCAAGGGAATCGATGTAAAGCTCAACCACATTGTCAGGCGGGGGCTTGAGGATCACCTGAAACTGGTAGTAGTGGCCCATCCTGTTGGGATTATCCCCGTAACGGGCATCCTGGGGCCTCCTGCAAGGTTCAACATATGCCATGTTCCAGGGGTCAGGGCCGAGCACATAGAAAAAGGTTAGAGGATTCATTGTTCCGGCTCCCTTTTCAATGTCGTAAGGCTGCCCTATGTAACAGCCTTGCTCCGCCCAGAAATCTTGCAGCGCCCTTATCACATCCTGAAAATAGAGAAACTCGCCCACGGTAATACTCCTTCCCATCACCATGAAATGAAACACCGGGGACGATCCCAAGGCCAGGAGCGTCCCCACTGTTTCATCATCCCCAATGCTTCACCTGTTACTGTCCATTTTCACCAAAGGGACGTTCTATTTCAACAGTCCACGTGCTTAACAACAGTGCCACTGAACCCAAGAGCGCCAGCCAAGGGGCAAACACCGTTGCCACAACACCTATTGTAACAGGTATGTCAGCAACAACGTAATCCCCGCTCCGTACAATGATCCTTGACGCATTCCCCCTGCGTATGATTTCTGACACAGTCCGCACCAGGTCGGGTCCTTTGACCTTGATGATCTCACGCCTGGGAGACGACTTTTCAAGTTCCACCAGGGCTTCGACTAGGTCGCCTGACGCTCTCTCAAGCGCGAGTTTGGCCGCTTCGTAAGTCGCATTGGTCCTTTTCCTGAGTTCATCTATTTTGTACAACATATCATCTTGGTAAGGCATGCTTCCCACTTGCAAATCACCCCTGTACTTGTCATTTCTTCTCATCTTCTATACTTTCCACCAAAGGGGCTGATTTAAGACGTTTATCAAGCAAAAAAGATATATATTTCCGCGAAACCTCATTGATCTCTGTCCTTACCTGCCCCCTGGCTGTTATGTTAGGGCAGGCAACCCTTGGCGAGGCCACGTGGGTGGATAACATCTCCAAAGTCCTGAGGGTTCCTGGCGAAACCTGGATGAGTTCGCCGTAGGCGCGCACCTGGCTTTCTGGAGAAGGTGCACTCATAGCTGCACCAGCCGGTGCGGGTGAAAATATGGCGGGAGATGCGGCGCTAGATGCGCCCTGGCTTCCGGGAAAAGCAGCCCCCAAGGGCATACATGCCGCGCACAGGGCGCCGCCGTCCTTTAAGGAAAAATGCACAGGGGGTTCCTGCACTTTGCTTCCACATGAGACGCAGCGGGAAAACGACGGCGCAAAACCGGCCAGTTTGAGAATCCCAAGCTCAGCCCAGCGGGCAATTACCCACGGATCTTCCTTCTGCTCCAGGCAACCGAGCACTGCCAGAAACAAGTCAAACATCGCACTTGCTCGCTCTTTTTCAGGGAGCACGCTTGCCAGGAGTTCAACCAGATAGCGCGCGTAAATCATCTTTTCATAGTCGTCTATGATCCCAGGAAACCCGTTCCTGACTGACACCTGGGTGACCCGGTCCAGGCTCCGTCCGCGGTAAAGCTGGAACAGCCCGTAGGTAAGGGGCTGGGTGAGCCCCCTAAGCTTGCTCCTGGGCCGTTGAGCGCCTTTTACCACCGCCCTTACCAGCCCTTCCCGCCTTGTGAAAATCCTAGCTATCTTATCGTTTTCCCCAAAGTCGCCCTGGTCCAGGACAATGCCTTCAGACTGGTAAAGCAACTAATTCTCCTCCTGAACAGAACCTGTGCCTGCCTTGCCCGGTCCGGCTGAAACCTTGCTTGCGCCGCCAAGGGCTGTTTCACTAGCTTTGGAACCGGCAAAATGCAATACGCCCCAAAGGGAAGGCAGCACGAAAACCACGACATATGCCAGGAAATAACGCCACCTGTACCTGGCAAACTCCTCAAATACGCCTGGGAGGTTGCCCAGAACCGGGTAGAACACGATAGCACCAATTACAACTGAGAAAACGGCAGTCAGGAGCACTCCCGCCGCAGCCACGTCCTTGATGAGTTTGGCGATCACGCTATATCCGGGTTTCATCAAGTCCACAAGCGACTCTGTAAGCGTGTTAACCACTTCCGCCGTCAACACACCCAGCACAGCCAGGGCAACCATAAACAAGTCGGTCCTTCCCAACCCCACAGCAATACCCGCAGCAAACACCAGGGAAGCAACGAAAACATGTATCCGCATGTTGCGTTGGCTGACGTAGATGTACCTGAGCCCGTCCCAGGCATGGCGGAAGCTGTCTCCAAGGGAACGGGACTGGAAGTCCCGGTGTTCTAAATATTGAGGGCTTTTAAGATCGCGTCTTGCTTCGCCCACATAATCGCCTCTTTTTGAGGGTCATCATGGTCATAGCCAAGAAGATGTAAAGTGCCATGGACTAAGAGCAGAGCTATTTCCTGACGCAGGGGTCTTCCATGGGCATCAGCTTGCCTGGCTGCTGTATCCAGGGATATCACTATGTCGCCGAGCATGTGTGGCATCGGGGATTCGCCTGGTTCAAGATCCTGGCTATCTTCGCCGTCGTCCATTGCAAACGCCAACACATCGGTAGGACCTTCTTCATCCCGGTACCTCTTGTTAAGGGAGGCTATGAAATCATCGCAGGTAAACAGGACAGATACCTGGATGGTTGCCAGGTCCACGCCTTCCCTCCTCAGGGTATAGCGTATCACCCGCGAAGCCAACCTTGCCAGAAAATCCATCTGCCTTGGACTGATTTCAGACTCAAGGTTTGTGGTTACCTCAACTGTCATCTGCTTCACCGGCTCCGTTCTTCACTTGGTCGTTATTTTTCCTCGGGTACTGGATTCTCGTATGGAACAACCCGGACAGTACCTGAACAAAGGTCTCTGCTATGGTATCCAATTCCCGCAAGGTTAGATCCGATTTGTCCAGCTGGTGATCAAACAGCCGCTCCTGTATGATTTTCCTCACCACAGACTCAATGCGCGCCGGAGTGGGCCTGGAAAGTGACCTGGTAGCTGCTTCAATGCTGTCAGCCAGCATCACTATTGCAGTTTCCTTGCTGCCGGGCCTGGGTCCTTCATACCTGAAAGCCCATTCCTCAGGCGGCTTCTCGTCTTTAGCTGCAGCTTCTTCAGCCGCCTTGATGTAGAAGTACGAGGCAAGGCCGGTTCCGTGATGTTCCTTTATGAAATCTATAATCTGCTCAGGCACTTTGTGCTCCCTTGCCAACTCAACGCCATCTTTCACGTGAGAGATAATGGCGGTGGACGACAAGGACGGGCTCATCCTGTCGTGGGGGTTCTCCATGTCGAACACCTGGTTCTCTGTGAACAGGTACGGCCGCCTGATCTTGCCGATGTCGTGGTAATACGCGCCTACCCTGGCAAGCAGGCTGTCAGCGCCTATGGCCATGGCGGCGGCCTCGGCAAGGTTGCCTACCATTATACTATGGTGATACGTACCCGGTGCCTCCAAGAGAAGCCTGTGAAGCAGCGGATGCTCAGGATTAGACAGTTCAAGCAGCCTAATCGGGGTAAGTATGCCAAAGACCGTCTCGAAAATAGGCAGCGAACCCACTGCGAGCACCGCCGACAGGGGCCCATTGGCCAGCACAATAAGCATTTCCCGCCAGACTGACACCTCATCCATAGCCATAGCTCCTGTGAGCCCCAGACACGTGTATGTGACCCCTGCCACTATAGCAACCACAAGCCCCGCCTTAAACAGTTGGGTCCTATTCCAAACCTTTCTCACAGCGAGCGCAGCAGCAAGCCCCGACGTGAGGGCTAACGCTACGTACTTGACCTCAAAACCAGTGAGGACCCCGGATGCAAGCGCAAGCCCTGCCCCGAAGAATGCCCCAAACCTTCTGTCTATCAAAGTGGCAGACAGCATAACCCCGAAAGGTACAGGTGCGAGGAAACTGGAGACTCCGGTCAACACCTTGAGCACGACCAGACTCCCCATGATCACCAAAGCCAGAAGCGCCGTGTTCTTAGGCGTAAGCATCTCTGTGTGGTAGGAAACGAGGTACACCCCGATAAAGCCGCAGAAGATGAGCGCTATGAGGAAAGCGCCTGATATCTGGGAAAACCTTACCCGGGTTCCCATTATGCCGAGTTTCTCCAGCAACACTATGTGATTTTCGGTGACAACATCGCCTTTTCTGACTATAAACTCATCCCGGCGGATTTTGACTGCCTCTAACGAAGCAAGCGCCTGCCTGATCTTCTTTTCAGTCTCTTCCTGGTTGAGGATGAGGTTAGGTTTCATATTCTTTTGGATAAAACCTGCAAGAACCTTGGTGACCTGTTCCGGGACTGAGTCATCGACGAGGAGCTGTGCGACGATATCTTCCTTGCCCTTTTCAAGGTTCTCAGACTTGAGTCCCCTGGACAGCGTGTCTTCCACCAGTTGCTGTGCCTTGTTGACTGCATGTTCCACTATGGCAGGGGAGGTAGCTACAAGCCCTATAATGTCAGGGTCTGACACGTCATCAGGCACAAAAGGCCTCAGTTCCCTCACAATATCCTGGGTGGAAATATCCTCAGTGGAGGCCAAGGTCTGTATCTTCGACAATAGGTCATCAAAAAGAGCGTTTATCTCGTCGAGCACCCTGGGATTGCTGTCGTAGACTTCTGAAACTCCTGCAATAATCTCTGCCCTGAGTGCCTCTGTGGCTGCTTCGTCCACCACTTCCTTGGTAGCCCTTACGTCAATAGGGGAAACTTCGCCTACCTTGAGTTCCACCTGAGGAGGCACCAGCGAAATCAGGAAAACAGCAAAGGTGACTACAAAGGTTACCGCAGCCCATACCAACACATGGCTGTAGGGCTTTAGTTTTTCAGCTAACCCCTGGATATTGTTGTTCTGGTCTTCCCTGTTTTGCCTCTTGCCGTTACCGGAAGACGCTGAGTTATTAATGCTGTTGTTGGGCTTTCCGGGTTTCTCCGTTTTTCGAAACACTGGATTTCTCCTCTTTCCAAGCTTCTTCGTCGAAGTTATCATAAGCCCGTATTATCCTGGACACAAGTTCGTGCCGGACTACATCTCTATCTGTCAGGTAAACCATCTCTATACCTGGGACGCCCGCCAATACAGCCCTGACCTGGTCGAGCCCTGAGTACACTCCCTTGGGCAGGTCTATCTGCGTAATATCGCCGTTTACCACTGCCTTCGAGTTCATCCCTAGCCTGGTGAGAAACATCTTCATCTGCTCAGGCGTTGTGTTCTGGGCTTCGTCAAGAATAACGAAGGCAGATTCCAGGGTACGGCCTCTCATGTAGGCGAGGGGGGCTACTTCGATAAGGCCCCGCTGCATGTGTCTCTCAAACGTGTCCAGCCCAAGGATATCAAAGCAGGCATCGTACACAGGCCTCAGGTAAGGGTTGACTTTTTCCTGTATGTCTCCAGGCAGGAACCCCAGTTTCTCACCTGCTTCAACTGCCGGCCTGGTAAGGATAATCCTGTCCACTTCACGCCGCTTGAATGCAGCCAGAGCCATAGCTACTGCAAGGTATGTCTTGCCTGTACCTGCCGGCCCGACCCCGAATACCAATGCGTTGCGCCTGATTGCATCAACATATTGTTTCTGGCCCGGCGTCCTTGGCCCAATGGTCTTACCCCGGTGCGTGACTATAATAACGTCGTTGTAGTCTTTCAAGACATTTCCTTCCCTGACTGACCTTACGGCATAACGCACATCCTGGGCAGTCACTTTATGGCCTGTCCTTGCCCTGCCCACCAAGTGCTCCAATACTTTCTGGGCATCGGAAACTTTGTCACTCGGGCCTGATACCGTTATGCTGTTCCCGCGGGCGACAAGTTTCACGTCAAGCGCATCCTCAAGGAGAGCAAGGTTTTCGTCATAGGAACCAAACAGGTTGAATGCTTCTGCGTTACTGGATAGTTCAAATATCACCTGATCTTGAGATGGCAACTCTAACTACCAACCTCCGTTTATATCGCCTAGCCAGGGCGCAAGTTCTCCGATTTCCTCTATGGTGCTGGCCACAACCCTCACCAGCACTGATTCTGCATCGCCTGATGTTTCATAGGTAAAGTCTATCAGTTTTGCCGTAGAAGGCAACCGGTCCTCAATGGCTCGTTTTCCTCTTGCCTGAGCCCGAGCAACCGCTTCTTCTATGGAAACTTCTGTCCACTTCCATTGTACTTCAAAAAACACCCTTGTGAATAATTCGACCGCAGACGCTACATCACCTTTTCCAAATACCTTAATTGGATATTCTTCTATTTCGTACCACTCAAACATTGTGCCCAATGGAAACAAAAGGAATTCATTGTCCCCTATCCTGGCCACCTTGACTTCTTTCTTCCTGCTGGTCCTAACCCGCTCCAACCTGGACAAGGGCTCTTCAGCGATCACCTCATACCAGGTCTTCGCCGTGACACTGCCTCTTGCCCCTTGGATCCCCCCTGAGGTAACACCTGCTATCAGCAGGTCGCCCTTCTTAACAGTTTCCCCAGGCTGCACCACAGGCACACCTGACAACACGAGTACTGATTCTACTATCCCGTCCTTCTTTGCGACAATGTCACCCGGGCCGGGCACATCAGGCCTTACTTTCTCTACGATTTCTATTACCGCCAGGGTTCCTTGAAACCTCACATACACCCACGAGATCTCGGGAAATGCAATGGCTATGGCCTGTTGGAGGCTGTGGGTGGAAATATGGCTTTTCCTGGCCCCTATCTTCAGCCCGTTATCAGATGCCACCTGGAGGATATCGCCCCGTGATACTTTGGTATTGCCTTTTACAGAGATGGCCCACACCGAGCCCGACAGCCAGAACAGCACGATAAGGAGGATAGTGCTGACAACGATGAACACAGGCCGTCGCCTTACTTTCCCTATGGTGAAGGGGATTCCGATGCGTTTCACTATCCTAGGAGCGCACATCGCCTTGCGGGCCAGGGGCCGGATTTCCCTGTACTTGGCGAGGGTGGTGGAGAAATAGAGGTTGTTGTCTATGAGCGCGATGTCCCAGATGGGGAAACCTGAACAGACACACAGGTTGACCAGGCGCTCCGGGTGCTTGCCCCTGACCTGCACTCGCACGCTGCCCAGTACATATCCTATCAGCCTTCGAAGAGTCAAACTTGCCCCGCCTCTCTCGGGTTTGTGGTGTTTACCTGCTTGGCTGCCTCTGCCGGCTTGGTCACCTCAGCCGGCCCTTGTTCGTTTGGCCTGGATGAGTCCATCGGCTAACCGTGTTGCTTACAGGACCTATGCGGCCGCTACTTGCCCCAAGGTCGTGCGTGTTACTCCCAGGGCCAGTGCCTAGCCGGCATTTTGAACGTATGCCTACGGCTAAGCGGTGTTCATTTCTACGAACTTGATAATGCCTCGTACCGCCATTTGCTCCTTACCGACTTCCTCGATTTCCAGGTTGTCTCCTGATATGATGATTTGGCCTGCCCCTACGCCTACGACGATCCGGTCAGGCGAATACTGCATGAGCCCCCTGTGGTTTGATATGAGTACGCCTAGGTCTCCTACGATGACTACCCGGGGAAGGTCCAAACTAATATCCATGGGCAGTTCAAGAATCTCTGAAAGCTCCATCCTGAATTTCCTGCGCATTGCTGACTCTCCCTGTGCTAGATGTTGATGTCAGTCGCCCTGTCCCAGATGTTGACTCACTCGTACTGTGCTAGATGTCGGCTCGCTCCCACTGTGCTAGATGTGGACTCGCTCGCACTGTGCCAAATGTTGGCTCACTCGCACTGTGCTAGATGTCGGCTCGTTCGCACTGTGCTAGATGTCGGCTCGCTCACACTGTGCCAAATGTTGGCTCACTCGCACTGTGCTAGATGTCGGCTCGTTCGCACTGTGCCAAATGTTGGCGCTTTGGTAGTTCGAATCCGGATATACCGCTACAAAATAGTCTATGAGTGAACTCTCTCGCACTTTACATGGGTGGGGATGTTTGAAGAGGCTCAGACTGATCGCTTGGATCTGGCCATCATATCTGCTTTACATGGCTGGTCTATTTCCCATGGCTGGGGACGTTTGAGGAGGTTCAAGAGCCTGGTCGCTAGCCCGAGCGCTAGTCTCGCCGCTAGCCTCTTTGCTCATATGGGCAGTCTTCGGGGTCCCTTCCATTTTGCTTTGGGAGTCTCGGGAGGTTAAAGCCGTGGCTCCATATGTTCTCCTGTACTAAGAATAATCGGAACGACATCGAATAAGCAGCTGCTTATTATTTCATTAATAGGTAGAGGTAGCTCACTAATTCACCCATAAATGAAAAAGCCCGGGAACCGGGCTTTCCTTTTTCTCTGTTATCAGCTGTGTCCGCACAAGCGTTCCGGCGCAGCAAGAACAAGGGTGTTGAGTATTCCTTAAGTGCTTACAGGAACGCTGCAGAATCTTAGTAGTCCCGACGACGGCGTCGGTTCCTGCGTGCACGGGCAGCCTCAGCCTTCTTCTTACGCTTTACGCTTGGGCTCTCATAGTGCTCACGCTTACGCAAGTCACGTAGGATGCCTGAACGCTGGCATTCCCGCTTAAAGCGGCGCAGGGCCCTATCAAAGGACTCGTCTTTACCAACCCTGATTTCCGGCAAACGTGATCCCTCCCTCCGCCGCATTTTTCCCTCACTACAGTCAGGAGGCCTCAATTTCAGGATTGCCACCTGCTGCGGTAACCTTAAGAATTGTACACCACTTGTTCTGGAACGGTCAACTTGTGTCACAGCAAGGTGCGGGTAAAGGCAGTGGTCCGTCATGCTGGCGGGGAGTTACAGCAGGAGTGGTGCGCCACATGCACCAATCAAGGTCGTTTTCGGCTTGGAATCCTCCAAAATGGTGCACCACGTGCGCCATTCAGCGCCGATTTCAGCCAGGGAGCTCACAGAATGGTGCACCACGTGCACCAATCAAGGTCGTTTTCGGCTAGGAAGTTCGCAAAATGGTGCACCACATGCGCCAATCAGCGCCGATTTCGGCCAAGGAGCTCCCAAAATGGTGCACCACGTGCACCAATCAAGGTCGTTTTCGGCTAGGAAGTTCGCAAAATGGTGCATCACGTGCACCATTCAGCGCCGTTTCGGGCCAAGGAGCTCCCAAAATGGTGCATCACGTGCACCATTCAGCGCCGTTTCGGGCCAAGGAGCTCCCAAAATGGTGCACCACGTGCACCAATCAGCGCCGATTTCGGCCAAGGAGCTCCCAAAATGGTGCATCACGTGCACCAATCAAAGTCGTTTTCGGCTTGGAATCCTCCAAAACGGTGCACCACGTGCACCAATGAGCCGTGAATCCACGAAGGATCGCTGCGAAATGGCGCACTAGGTGCACCAAGTCCTCAAAGTCAGACATTCAAATGGTGCACTACGTGCGCCAATGGCAACAGACATTTGCTTCAGCTACAAGACTGGCTCTAGCTAATCAAGGCTGGCTCTAGCTAATCACGCATCACCGGAAGCACCCACACGCTTAACATGCCTGTAACTAGTGCTCTTCCGCTCCAAGGCGAGCTCAACCAGGCGCTCTACAAGCTCAGAGTAGGGCAAGCCAGACGCTTCCCAGAGTTTCGGATACATACTCACTTCCGTAAAGCCAGGAAGTGTGTTGATCTCATTGACATACAACTCGCCTGTGTCAGGATAAACAAAGAAATCAATCCTTGCTAAACCGCTGCAGCCTGCGGCCCTGAAAGCGTCAATAGCAACCGCCTTCACCCGATCTGCGAGGGAATCCTCAAGCGGAGCAGGCACAACCAATCTAGTCGACCTGTCCAGGTACTTGGCTTCGTAGTCGTAAAACTCTCTCGAAGGAATGATTTGACCAGGAACCGACGCCGCCGGCCTCTCATTGCCCAGAACGCTGCATTCAATCTCCAACGCGCCTTCCTGGGAAGGTTCAATCAGAGCTTTAAGATCATAAAGGAAGGCATTATCAATGGCACCAGGCAGGCCGTTTCTGTCTTTGACCTTGGATACCCCCAAGCTTGAGCCGGAAGCTGAAGGCTTTACAAACACCGGAAAAGCAGCATGTGCGCAAATCTCCTCAAGCACCTCATCCCTCTGGCTTTGCCACTTCCACCGCTCCACAGTAATCGCCGGCACAATGGGAATCTCATGCTTGGAAAGCACCATCTTGGTCGTATCCTTATCCATGCAGATGGCAGAAGCAAGAGTGCCCGAACCCACAAACGGGATGCCGGCCAGTTCCAGAAGCCCCTGCACTGTCCCATCTTCGCCAAAAGTTCCATGAAGCACCGGAAATACAACATCTACGTCTATCCGGGCGCCTCCGGAGGTACGTTGGCCCCGTGCAGCTCCCGGCCCTTCCGGACTATCAGACAACTCATACACATTGGTGCCGTTAACCCAAATGCCCGGCCTCAATGGGTCAGGCAGGATATAGCATGAAGGCCCCAGGCCAACAGTGACTTCTCCGTACCCCTCTTCAAGGGAACTCTTATCAAAGAAACCCACAGCTTCCTCAATGAACACCCAGTGCCCTTCCCTGGTTATCCCCACACAAACAACATCAAATCCGCCCTCTACCAGTGCCCCGAAAAGCGACCTTGCCGACATGACCGAGACTTCATGCTCGCCTGATCTCCCACCGAACAAAACCGCTACCCGCATCACAAAACCTCACTATCCGTTCTCTTCAGAGTCTGTTCAAAGTCTATTCGATGTCTACTAGACGCCTATCGACTGTCCATCCACTGGATGCCGCTGTATATCACCTTCTACATCGGCCAGGGATCCGGCTCCGGAATTTGGTCAGGTGCCATCCACTGGATGCCGCTGCTATCACCGTCTACATCACCGACTATGTGACTGGCTGGGTCACTGCCTATGTCACCCGCTACGTCACTGGCTATATCACCGGCTCGCATAACAGCCCTTCAGGAGAAGCCTGGTATGCCCGGACGACTATTACTTGTCCCTTGAGCTCGTCGTGCCCGTCGAACCAGGTTCTCACGTAATTCCTGGTGACTCCCTGGAGCCTTCCGTCCCGGGCCCTGTCGTCTTCAACCAGGGCCTCAACTTCCCTGCCTATCAATTTACGATGGAAGTCCAAGGATAGTTCCTTACCCAGGGCAATCACCGCCTTGCTGCGCCTTTCCATTTCCTTCCCTGACACTTTTCCGGGAAATCCAAACGCCGGAGTACCAGGTCTCGGGGAAAACTTGAACACGTGTAGCCTTGAGAACTTAGCTTTCCTGATGACATCGAGCGTGCTCTCAAAATCTTCCTCAGTTTCGCCAGGAAACCCGACTATCACGTCTGCAGAAAGGCCAATGTCAGGAGCCACTCTCCTCACCTGGCTCACTATATCCAAGAAAGTAGCTACATCGTACCGGCGCCCCATCATCCCCAGCACCCTGTCGCTGCCGCTTTGGACTGGCAGGTGGAGGTGGTTGCATACCTGGGGAAACCTCAAGCAGTGGACCAGTTCCGGAGTCACATCATGGGGCTCCAAAGAACTTATCCTGAGTCTGAGCAAGCCATCAATCCCGGTTAGTCTCCGGACAACAGCAGGCAAATCAAGGTCATCGCCATCCAGGTTCTGTCCGGTCGAATCCTGCTTAGACAAGTCCTTCCCGTATAAGCCTATGTGAGTCCCGGTCAGGACTATTTCCTTGTAGCCCTTTACCACGAGATCCCTTGCTTCTTCAATGATAGAATCAAGCGGCCTGGACCGCGACGGGCCCCTGGCATAAGGCACTATGCAATAAGTGCAATAATCGTCGCATCCCTCTTGGATCTTCAAGAACGCCCTGGTGAGGCTTGGCTCCCGTACGGGCGTTTCCTGGAAAACCTCGCCGCTGCTGTAAGGCCTTACATCCACAACAGTCTCCCCGGTTGAAAGCGCTGTCCTGGCAATCTCCGCCAAAGACTCCCTGTCAGGCACACCGGTGATAGCTATAACGCCAGGCAGGTCCTTGAGTTCGTCCTGGGCCACCTGTGAATAACAGCCGGTCACCAGCACCTTGGCGCCTGATCTGGCTGCTTGTCTAATAGCTTGCCTGCACTTGGCGGCGCTCCTGGCTGTAACTGCACAGGTGTTAACCACCACCAAATCGAAGGGACCGCGCCCGGGCGCACTGAAGCCTGCATCATGGAAAGCTTGCTTCAAGAAATCGGTATCATACTGATTGAGCTTGCATCCGAAAGTCTTGAACCCGATTCTTGTTTCCGCCAATGGTTTTCCCCCACACCTTACAATTTACCCAAAATGCCATGTCAGACACTCTGCTTTCACATTATACAGTCTGGGGGAACTAGTGGAAAATCAATGCATGAGTTCGGAAACGGTAACTGGGGTCAAACCTTTTTCCTTGAGCCCGGCGATTATCTCCGGCAGGGCTTCAACTGTGGGTTCAGTTGGATGCATGAGAATCAAGGCCCCGGGTTGTGCGCCTGCGAGAGCCCGCTTCCAGATGGTTTCAGGCGCAGGCCTCCGCCAGTCCACAGTGTCCACAGTCCACAAGATAGTCTGGTAGCCGATTTCCAATGCGTACTCCACTGTGGAATTAGACCATTCGCCGTATGGAGGGGCAAAAAGTTTTGATGGAGCCACGCCTGCGGCCTCAAGTATCATCTGCTCGCCGTCTTTGATGACTGCCTGGAACTCTTCCTTGGGCAAACGCTCTACGTGGACATGGGAAGCCCCGTGATTGCCCACTTCGTGCCCTCTGGCAATAATCTGTTTGAGGAGATCGCTGTTTTCCTTTGCCCAGATGCCTGTGGGGAAGAACGTAGCGGCCGCGCCGTGCTCCTCAAGGATATCAAGCAGTGAAGGAATATATTCCTCGCCCCAATCCACGTTGAACATAAGGCTTACACAGGACTTGTCAGCGCTTCCCCTGGATATAGGCGCCATGACTGCCAGTGACATCTCGCGCTGGTGCATACCAACAATATCAAGACTGACCCCTATCCACAGTACAACCGCCAGAAGCACGCCTATGAGGTATTCTTTCCTGAAAACAAACATGCCCAGACTACCTACCCTGTTTGCTTTTCTGGAAGATTCTATGTGCGATGCAGTCAAAACATGATTGAAGCGGAAAATTGGGCGCTTTCTATCGTATTTTCCCCATTCCGGGGTTCCGGTTCCGGAGGCCCAGGGGACAGTTGCTGACAGGTGGATGGCCTGCGTTCTATGGTATCTCCGTAGTCTCTCAGTAGCTCCCCGGCGTCCCGTCAGCCCGACCCATGAAGCATATGGTCTATCACAATGGCGCACGCGGCTAGCGAAGCGGTCTCAGCCTTAAGTATATAGGGACCAAGGGTTACAGCTTGCAGTCCTCTCTCAAAGGCTGACTCTATTTCCCCGGCGTCGAACCCGCCTTCAGGGCCGATAAATATCGAAACCTCTTTAGCCTGCCCTACTGCTTGTGCCACGCTCTTTGTGATTTCCCGCTTTTCCATGGCCAAGAGGGGTACACCAGGCAAATCAGTAGAACCGGCAGCGAGCAGATCTGTGAAACGCACCGCTTCCTTGATCTCAGGGATGAACGGGCGGCTTGACTGTTCAGCGGCAGCCCTGGCCAGTTTCTGCCACCTGGCTGTCCTGGCTGCAAGCTTCTTTTCATCCAGACGCGGTACTGTACGTGCAGTCACCATAGGGGTGATTGACGTAACCCCTAGTTCAATGGCTCCTCTCACGACCAGGTCAAACTTGTCGCCTTTCAATATGGCAGGATAAAGGTGCAAAGCGTAGGACAGTTGTCCGGCCTCTAGTGTGCTGCATATCTTACCCACCAACCGCTGGCGGCTCACTTCCAATACTTCTGCCTCGATTATCTCAGCAGGCTCACCTGTTTCAACTACAACGCGAAAGAGCTCGCCCGGCTTAAGCCTTTGGCTCATGGCATGCTTCAGGGTGTCGCCCGTAAGATAAACCCTGGAAGCTGTAACCGCTCCGGGCTCTACAAAGAACTGTGGGGGAGTATTCCTGGATAAGTCTGACACTTAGATCAACCTCTGTTCGGTAAGTTCCGGTACTCAGCCAGCCTCTATGCCCACGACCCGGCATAACTCAACACCCGGCAAAGCCCGCCAGCGACCGGTGCCTGGTACGATTCAGCTATCCCTGTTCCCTCCGGCCGCATCCCTCAGCCTCTGGAAAAACGACCTGTTGTCGCCTATGGTTTCGTCCTGGGAACGGCCGAGCTTCATGATGAGTTCCCGTTCCTCAGATGACAGCCTGGTAGGAACACGTACATTAACCCTTACCATCAGATCTCCCCTGCTCCTATACCTAAGTTTGGGCATGCCCTTGCCCCGCAGGCGTAACACAGCGCCAGGCTGGGTACCTGCAGGAATGTTCAACTCGACGTCGCCTTCAAGGGTAGGTATTGTTGTTGTGCCACCCAAGGCCGCCAAGGGAAAACTAATGGTTCGGTTTAGGATAAGGTCGTCGCCTTGCCTTTCGAATATGGCATGGGGCTTGACAAACACAGCAACGTACAGATCACCGGGAGGACCTCCCCTGCGCCCTGCATCTCCCTGGCCTGCGAGCCTTAGATGAAGCCCTGAGTCAGCGCCAGGCGGGATTGTCACAGTCACAGTACGCGTTCTGGCGGTCTCGCCTGAACCCCGGCATTCTGAACACGGCCTTTCAACTGTCTTGCCTGTACCGCCGCATGTGGGACAAGTCTTCACTGTGGTCATGGAGCCTAGCACGGTGTTGACAGTGGTCCTTACCTGGCCGGCACCGTTACAGGTCCGGCACGTGACCACTGAAGTGCCTGGTTCTGCGCCTGTTCCGTTACATCTGGAGCACGATTCTACCCGGGTCACCTCTATATCCTTATCCACCCCTGAAAAAGCTTCTTCAAGGGTGACCTCAGCGCTCACTTCAAGGTCCCGGCCGCGCACAGGCCCTGTGCTTGCCCTGCGCCTTGCGCCGCCAGTGAAAAGGTCTTCAAAAGAGCCGAAAACATCACCGAAGGGAAACCCGAAGTCGCCAAAATCCCGTCCTGTAAACGGGCCTCCCCCTGAAAACGGGCCGCTGCCCCCGCCGGTTCCAAAAGGGCCGTCAGGGTTGCCGTAAGCATCGTAGTTTGAGCGTTTGGAAGGATCAGAGAGCACCTCATATGCTTCGTTTATTTCTTTGAACTTGGCTTCAGCGCTTGGATCATCTGGATTCCTGTCAGGATGATACTCCTTGGCAAGGCGCCGAAACGCCCGCCTTATTTCATCCTGGCTCGCATCCTTGCTTACTCCAAGAATCTCATAATAGTCTTTGCTCAAAAACCTTCCTCCACAGATCTATGAAATTGGCTGCCGTCTCTGGCGCCTGAATCATCGTCACCTTATTTCTTAGTGATCGTGTCTATCTGCAAGATTGCGCTCGCAATCTCCATAACAGCTTTGAGCGCCTTCTGGTGCCGTTACTTATGATAACGCAGTTGACACCTGGTTCAAACGCTTGTTTCAGGTTTTGTTCCTAGCGGGCTAAGTGCTTGTTCAGCATCTGTTCGCAAAACCTTATGATCGCCACTGCCCTCGGGTAATTCATCCTCTTGGGGCCCAACAGGCCTATCCTGCCCGCGCTCTGACCCAGCCTGAATGTGCCGTACACTATGCTGAAGTCCTTCACTTTGTCCACTTCGTTTTCCTGGCCGATGGTAATAGCCGGATCGGTTGTTTGGGATTGGGTAATTACAATGTTTCTTATAAGAGATCCGTTCTCTATAGCTTCCAACAGGCCTTGAACCCGGTTCACATCCCTGAACTCAGGTTGGTTGAGCAAGTTGGCAGTCCCGCCCATGAACAGTTTCTCAGTCTCACTATCTTCAGTCATGCTGGTGAGGAACTCAGCCACCTGGGCAATTATCTCACTGTAGCGTGACGTCTCTCTCCTGAGAAGCGCCTGTGCCTTAGAATGAACCTGGTCCAGGCTTAGGTTGTACAGATGCTCTCTCAGTATGTTGCTTACGTATTCCATTTCTTCACGGGACATCGGCGGAACGTCTATAAGGCAGTTTTCCACAACTCCCACGTCACTGACTATAACCAAGAGCGCCCTGCCCACTGACGCAGGCAGCAGGTAAATGGCTTCAAACGTTGTGGTTTCATATTCAGGGCCCAGCACAAACGCAAGGTAATCGGTTGCTTCCGATAACGCCCTGACTGTTTCCTTGAGCAAGGAAACCACGTCCCGGATCTTTGAGCGGAATAGCGATTCTATCATGGCTGATTCCTGGCGGGAAAGTTTGGCGTCTGTCATGAGCTCATCTACATAGACCCTGTAACCCCTGTCTGAAGGGACCCTGCCTGAAGAAGTATGCGGCTTGTCGAGATATCCCATTTCCTCAAGATCAGCCATTTCGTTTCTGATGGTAGCGGGGCTTACCCCGAGACGGTATTTTCGCGCTACGGCCCTTGATCCAACAGGAAGCCCAGTCTTGACGTGATCTTCGACTATCGCCTTGAGTATCTGAGCCTTCCTCCTATCAAGTGCCAATTTCGAACCTCCTTTTAGCACTCTTGGGTTGTGAGTGCTAATCACCTCGACGATAGCACGGGAAGGGAAGAAGTGTCAATAGGGGCTGAGCATCAGGAAGAACCCCCGTTTCTGCGCTGCTTTATTGCTCACTGTGTGTTTGCTCTCTGATAAAGTCCCGGATAATCTTGCTCACCGGCGGATTCAGGTCTAATTTTCAAATTCCCCTTGACAAACCTTCCGCGCGGATCTATATATAATATAGTTCCTAGTTAAGAATCCTTCTTAGGAGGTAATTCTTATGGTATGTAAGCCGGAACGCACTGAAGGTTTCCCGTTGCTAGGTGATGCTTTCCCAGAGATGACAGTTCAAACCACCCATGGCCCGAAAAACATTCCCGGAGACTATGCAGGTAAGTGGTTCATGCTCTTCAGCCATCCTGCAGACTTCACTCCTGTATGCACCACCGAGTTTGTGTCGTTCGCCAAGCGGTACGAAGATTTTAAGGAACTTAATTGCGAGCTAATCGGACTATCAGCTGACCAGGTATTTTCGCACATTAAGTGGGTCGAATGGATCAAGGACAACTTAGATGTAGAAATCCCCTTCCCCATTATCGCAGACAACGGCGACATAGCTAACAGGTTAGGTATGATCCACCCGGGTAAGGGCACCAACACTGTCAGGGCAGTATTTCTTGTAGACCCCGAAGGCATAGTCAGGTTGATCCTGTATTATCCTCAAGAGATCGGCCGCAATGTTGATGAGATTCTAAGGGCAATCAGGGCTTTCCAGGTATCAGACGCTAGCGGTGTAGCTGTCCCGGCAAACTGGCCGAATAACGAGCTCATAGGCGATTCAGTGATAATACCGCCTCCCAAGGATGAGGAAGGCGCCAAGGCAAGACGCGGTTCCGAGAATTGTTTCGACTGGTGGTTCTGCCATAAGAAACTCTGAAGCGCCGGATGATTCAACGTAAGAGAACATAACTAAGCCGTATTAATACGCTGCCGCAAAACGTAAACCCGTCTAAGGCTTGGTGGAGATGTGAGGACGGCCCCGTTCAGTCAGCATACACATGGCGGGGCCGGCCTCCTCCGGGAACTGCAAGTTGACATAGCAAGGAAAATGCTGTAGGTACCCTACTAGTACAAGATGCAGGTTTCTACCGGCGGGATAGCGGAAAGATAAAGATAAGGGTAATGAAGATTCGGAACAATGCCGAAACAAAACGAGAGGGTATTGTAGGTATTTCGGCAAAGGCCAAGAACCGATTGTTGAGAGGAATGGAACATGAGACCACAAAGCAAGCCAAGTGATAAGGCTGCATTGGCAGTTCAGAAACTGAAAAGCATCGGCCTCCGGGCCACCCCCCAGCGAGTAGCTATCTTGGCGTTTCTGGAGGGTAACACTTCCCATCCATCTGCGGAGCAGATATACGAGGCTCTCAAGCCTGATATGCCTTCACTGTCCCTTGGAACTGTGTACAACACATTGGATGAACTGGCTCAAAGGGGCCAACTCCAGGAACTTGCCATAAGTCCTAACCGTAAGCATGTTGACCCTAATCCAAAGCCTCACTATCACTTCTTGTGCAGAGTGTGCGGGAGGATCTACGATTATCCGGGCCAGCTGCATACCGGAAACCCTTCTGGGGAAGCCAAAGGGTTCAAAGTAGAAACATATGCAGTCTACCTATACGGGACATGTCCATCATGCAGCGAAGAGCGCTCATAGTACCTTTGAACTTGCCTCCCTCGCTCCAAATATGACCGCACTGATGACAGGCTGAAACAGCCAATATCCATTTACAAAACAGAACCCGTTGAAAAGGTGACCGTCCATATTATGGAAGAGCACTTGTGCAAGAGTACTTGCGATAGGCATGTCTGAGATCAAATGGACCCGGTTCTGAGAGGAATAACCATACCCTGCACCGAAATCAAGTTCAGTGTCTATTCACTCAGGCCTTCGCTGAGACTAAGCATAATCCGGATTCTGCTTCAAGGGGGACAAGCAAAATGAGTACCTGGCTGGTTAACTGCAGGCTGATTGACGGTACCGGAAGTCGTCCTAAAGAGAACGTAGCTATCGAAGTTCGAGGCTCCAGAATCGGAAGAATCGTCTCGGGAAATGTGTTCGGAAAAGAGGTAGTGGCCGGGCCACAGGATGAAGTGGTGGATCTAGACGGAAAAACAGTAGTTCCAGGCTTGTGGGACAGCCACATGCACCTTACCTTCTTCATAGATACAAGGCAGGACTTCGCACGTATCCCTGACCTTACCCTAAGGGGTGCGCGGCGGGCTATGCAATTCCTTGCCGGAGGAGTTACTTCATGCAGGGTCTTGGGCGATGAATCAGGAGTGGATTTTGCTCTAAGGGACCTGATCGCCAAAGGCGAGTTCCCTGGGCCGCGTCTATTCACCTCTGGTGAACCTGTTACCACCACAGGCGGACATGCCCATGACAGTTCCGGCATAGAATGTGACGGCCCTTACGAAGTGCGCTGGGCAGTGAGGGAGCAGCTCAAGCGTGGGGTTGATTTCATCAAGATCATGATGACCGGCGGGATAATGGGTGCTCATGAAGGTTTCGGAGCCACCCAGATGACCCCTGACGAAGTTCGTGCTGCCACTGAAGTGGCCCATTATGCAGGCAAGCACGTTGCAGCCCACACAGGAGGCGCTGAGGGCATCGAAATGGCCATCAAGTGCGGTGTGGATACGGTAGAGCATTGTTATGCCCTGGACGAGAGAGTTGCCGGTATGCTTGCTGAATCCAACACCATATGCGTTCCCACGCTGGTGGTTACTGACTCTATACATCTTTACCGCGAAGCAGGCGCGCCTGAATATGCCCTGAAAAAACTGGAACTCGCCAAGGAATACCACCGCAGAGGCTTCCAGTATCTACTCAAGGCCGGCGGCAAGTTTGCAGTGGGATCTGACCTTCCGTCGGCAAGGGTCAAGGGCATTGTGGCCACCGTCAGGGAAATGGAGGTAATGGTGGAACTGGGCGCTGACCCCATGGATGTTATTATGGCTGCCACCAAGGTCCCTGCAGAGCTTTGCGGGCTCATAGACGAAGTGGGCACCCTGGAGGACGGCAAACTGGCAGACTTAGTTGTGGTAGACGGATGCCCGGTCAAGGACATCAGGGTTCTGGAGCATCCTGTCTCGGTGATGAAAGACGGCAAATGGGTTAAGGTAACCAAGGATGCAGAATCGCCTGACCTGGGCGGATGGTAAGCTATTCTGCTCTGCTGCAAAGGAGGACGAGCAAAATGAGTACGCGGCCGGTCAACGGCAGGCCCATTGACGGAACGGGAAGCAGTCCCGAGGAGAACCTATGGACAAATTGGCAGAGTTATTAACCGTCAAACCGCGGCTATTCGAACCCGGGGAGCCACTGTTCTGGAATGATCCTCACATCTCTAAAGGCATGCTGAAGGCCCATCTTGATCCAACACACGATGCGGCCAGCAGAAGGCCAGAGATAATCGACAACATAGTCAAGCATTTGCTGGACTCAGGGGTGCTCACTCCGGAGATGAAACTGCTAGATCTAGGGTGCGGACCGGGCCTGTACGCGGAAAGGTTTTGCCGGACCGGGATTCATGTCACCGGGATTGACATATCTGAACGATCCATTGATTATGCGAAGAAACATGCAGCAGAATCCGGACTGAAGATAGAGTACCGCTGCATGGACTTCTTCGATATGGATTACACCGGAGAATTCGACGCGGTTGTCCAGATATACGGTGAACTCTGCGTGTTTCCCGACTCAAAACGGGATGAGCTGCTGGCATTGACTCACAAAGCCCTCAAACCGGGCGGTGTGTTCGTGTTCGATATCACTACCAGGACTCACCGTATGAAGGCAGGCCTTAAGAACAGGTGGTATTTCAGCCAGGGAGGGTTCTGGTACCCCGAAAGACACCTGGTGCTTGAACAGGGTTTTAACTACCCCGAGGATAGCGTGTGGCTCGACCAGTACATAGTCATTTGCAACGAGGGAGTCAAGGTGTATAGAAACTGGTTCAGGGATTACTCACGGGACTCCGTCAGCAAGGTCCTGTCAGACGCAGGTTTCAGCATCAAACACGTATGGAACGACCTTACGGGCGCTGAGTTCTCGGAAGACGGGGATTGGATAGGGATTGTCGCAGTGAAGGAGTAGGAACATCGTTCCCCCATAATGCGGTGCCGGACGACTCCGCCCCGGCGGCTCCATCCCTGGCGGACGAATCAGGTGCCGGAGGCGTTCTGGCACTTAGTCAGCCCCGGACGGGTGCTTGTGCTGGACAAACACAATACGGCCGCCCAGAGCGACGAAATCCTCCAAGGTCACTTCGACCACATCTACCGGAATGACTTCTTGATACGATTTGCCCTGGAGCCCTTTGCGCTCGGGAAAAAGGGCTCCGTCGAAAACGTAGACGTATCCCCTGTTACTTGCCAGCACATCTCTGAACACGGCGTTGAAAGTGGCCGTCACTTCGCCCGTGTCTGTGTCTGTGGTCACGGTAAACACACCCGTATATCCCTTCCTCAGGGCGAAAGGTATAGCTAGCGCAGGCTCGGTGGTTGCATACACTGCTTCATCTTTGTTCCATGGGTCATCGCCAGCGTCATGGGGTTTGTAGGGCCGCGATACCTCTAGCCTCCCGCGGATTGACCCGTGGAACACGAACCCGCGTTCTTGATACAACAAACGCTCACTCAAGACGCCAACTTCTGGGGTGATCCATGACCGTCCCCAGTTTGTTTTTTGCTATTATAAGACCGAAAGGCATAAACCCTATCAATCCGTTGTTGATTAATAGAAAGGAGGGGTGCATATGGTTACAAGTTCCAGAGTTGAAATCAGTAGACAAATATACCTATGGGCCGTTAGAGAATCCCAGAAAGATCTTGACGAGATACGAAGCAGATTCAAGAGAATCGACACTTGGATTTCTGGACAGGAATACCCCACTTTCAGGCAGGTAGAACAACTGGCGAAGTTCTTGAGCGTGCCTCTGGGATACATGTTTTTGGAGCAGCCTCCTAAGGAGCGCTTTATTGAGTCTGAGTTTAGAACCATTGGTAACAAAATCCCCAGAATGAGGGCGGAGACTATTACCTTACAAACAAGAATCGCATTAGTGAAACCTTCGCACGGGCTGTAGTCGAAGCAGCAGAGTCCGGCGATATCACGTATACCTACGCATTCGATCTTCTGGGTGGTTCGGCGAAGTTGTACGACTACTTCAAAGAGGAATTCATGACCTATGGGCAATAAATGCTTGGTTGATGCCAACATCTTCATAACTGCTTACAGACGGCTCTATCCATTCGATCTTGCTCCAAGTTTCTGGGAACAGCTAATTGAGAAAGCATCACACAGAATACTCATAATTGAACAAGTAGATCAGGAAATACGAAAAGGAAAAGATGTGCTCAGTCAATGGTACGAGGATGAGCGTAGCAAGTTTACGATTCTTGGGCAACCTAGCTCACAAGTGCTTGAGTCCTGTAAAGCCATAATAAACTGGGTAAATGGTAATCAGCGCTACACTCAATCAGCCAAGGACGAATTCGCGTCAAGTGCCGATCTGTGGCTATGTGCACATGGGCTAGCCTTACAAGAGACTATCGCAACCCTAGAAACATATGACCCGGAGATCAAGAAGAGAGTGAAAATACTCCAATATCTGCAGACAGTTTGGCATAAGGTGCATTGATCTATTGCAGTTTATGAGGGAAATAGCTATGAAACTTTAGGACCAGACTGTTTGAACCTGTTCCAATCCAAAAAACCTCCTGATATCATCAATCTCAAAAGTCCTGATTGTTTGCGGTTCGCCATCGCATTGAGAAATCCTGCTTGGAGGTTCGGGAAAACAACACAAAACATTAGAAGCCCGTTAAATAAAGCTTCAAATTGTTCCCTTGAACCCGAAATCATCCCCTCGATATGTTCCCATGAACGTATTTTGTCTCCTTAAGTCGTGTAGGAGCTAAAACCGTGGGAGAACTTAATTGTTTGTTCTCCAACGGAGGCCCACTAGTCTGTAAGAACGATCGGCTTGTTGTGATGGGCGCCTATTCAAGTGGTGAAGAATCACCCCGTACGGTTCATACCGCACGGGGTACAAGTGTACACAGTGATATTCGACTTATCCAGTGACATCTATCACTAAATCAGATCTGACTGCTGCAGCAGTCTTCTTATAATCACCGCGGTTTCCGCTCTTGTGATATTGTCTTTCGGGGCGATTAACTTGCCGGTCTTGCCTGCAACTAATCCCGCCTTGACGCATCTTGCAATGCTGCTTCTGGCATAGTCTGAAGAGCTGCTTGCATCGCTGAACTCTTCAAGAATTTCATCCATTTCTCCATCGGTAAGCTCTACTTCTAGGCCTGTTATACCCATCGCCCTGGCTATCATGGCCATGGCCTGCTCGCGGGTTATTTTGTCATCCGGGCCGAATCTACCGTCATCATAGCCGAATACTATCTCATGTCTGCTGGCAGTGTTTACATAGCCGCTGTACCAATCGCTCTCTTTGACGTCTGTAAACTGCGACTTCCCGCTTTCGGGCTTAAGCCCCAACGCCCTGACAATGATCGCTGCAAACTCAGCCCTGGCAACATCGCGGTCGGGAGCAAAGAGTCCATCGCCGACGCCACTGACCACCAAGCGCGAACCCATATCGTTTACCGCTTCTTTGGCCCAGTGATGCGCTACATCTTCGAATTCTAACGGGTTCCATATGATGGTATACACGCTGCTGGTTAGGCTGTTGATCTGCGCGTAGTACTTGCCGTCGATCACGATGATCTTTGTGGGCGCGTGTCTCATCGTGCCGTCTTTCTCCACGATAACCGCCGTCGTTATCTTCTGATGATCGACTCCGTCCGGTATGGCTATGGTTCTTTCGATATAACCGCTGAATTCGCTTATTACGACTTCTTCACCCCTATAGGTACACCTCACGGTGAAGTCTACAGGCGGAACGACGATTGCGTAATTCCCCTTTGTAGCGGCGTCCTCTACTATGGTTGCTTCTTCTCCGGCTAACGTGGAGATTTCTACGCTTACTTTGACGTCTGAGGGTTCTACGTCTTCCCCAAATCCTCCGATCAACGAATCCATGTTGATCTGCTGCATTGGCAGCCTGTAATCCGCGATGCCCGTTCTTATCTCCAATACAGCTTGGGTATCTTCCATAACCTTGGCCAGTTTGCCGTCGAGTTGGACATCAGCCGTATCGGTTTGTTCACTTACCAGAACAGTAACCACAGAGCCTGCTCTTCTTTGAACAAGCTTCTCAGATATTCTTCCGGTCTCAAGGACAACTGTAATGGTTTTCCTGCCGCCTTCTTCCCTCGATGAAACCGAAGCGGCATTCTGTACGCCATCTTGGTCTACTTGGATGACCGGTCCTGACCCGCTGATTCTCTTGACCCACCTGGCATACAGGGTGATATCCTCTGTTACTACATCGCTTTCAAAACTCCAGGCCTCTGTCAAACCCTCGTCCTTGTACCAGCCTGCGAACCTATAGCCGGTCCTTGACGGTGCTGCAGGAGCGTTGATAGTAGCTTCATAACGGACTCCGGTAATGTCCGCCACCTCTGAACCGCCGTTGGAGTTGAAACTCACGGTAAATGCATCCCGGTCATAGTAGAGCGTGAGCACCAGGCTGCCGTCAGGCGCAATTGCCCCGCTCAGCGTCGACTTCTCTTCGTTCAGTGTAAAGCCTGTATAGACTTTCGGAGTCGCTGCAGCTGTCTCATCAGTAGTGCCGGTAAGGTCTTCCCTATGCTCCAAGGTATAGCCGTCGTCTTCAATGTTCTGCTGGTAATGCTCCACCGTGTACGCAGTGTCTGTCCTCGGGTTCCACTTGGCATACAGCGTGATGTCCTCTATTACTGCGTCGGTTTCGAAATTCCATGCCTCTTTGAACTCTCCGTCCTTGTACCAGCCTGCAAAGATATAGCCTTCTCTTGCCGGTATACTGGGCTTGTCAATCCTGCTTCCGTGCTCCACGTTCTCAATGGGGTCAACTGCGCTTCCGCCCTTGCTGTCAAAGGTTACTGTATAGCCGGGCCTTATTACCGTAACGGTATAAGTCTTGGTGGTAGTACCATCCTGGGCTGTTACAACAATGGTGATGGTGTTTTCTCCGACTGCAAGGGGGATTTCATGAGAAGTAGAGCCGCTCGCCGTGACTGTGCCGTCGACTCGGATCGTTGCATATGCAAAGCCGGCTGTGGGTGTAACCGTCAGGCTGGCTGTGCTGTGTCCCACCTCTGCCGTATATTCGTATGTATCACTTGAGAACACGGGGTTGAGGATGCCGTGGCTAAGGACCAGACTGGAGAGCGTAGCATCGGTGTTTGCCGACACCGTCAGTGTCCCGTTTATATAAGCTGGGTCGGCTGCTTTATAGTTCGGAGTATAGGTTACATCCAACAAATCTACCTCTATCGTATATGTACCCGGAAGGTTTGTATTCGCAGGGCAGGAGAGTCCGGGAGTACTACTTAAGGCCGGGGCACCGGAAATCTCCCCCTCTACAGTATAGGTGAACTCCGGCAAGGATCCGCCTGCGGTCATGCTCTTGTCGTCAGCCTTTACGGTGACCGGGGCGCTGTTCAATGGTGAATTCCGCGGTCTCGGTACCGGTGTAATTGCCAATGCCCTTTACTCTGACCTCGGCCGTTCCCGCGTTGACATTGTGCGTGTAATCCTCGATCTTGTAGTCTTTACCCTCCGCGAGAGTTGCGCTGCGGTCATTATCCTTGACACTCACACCGGGCGTGTGCGCCGTACCGTCATAGATAAACGGGCCGCCTTCCACTGTTACAACTACACTATCAGACACCAGCGACTTGGGCTGGATTTCATATGTAACGTGCTGTGTTCCCTTGAAGATGCCTTTGCCCTTAAGCTCCAGCTTAACCGTCCCGGCACTTGTGCCATCGCTGTAACCCTCTTTTTCCACGACGACGGTTGTATAATGCCTTCCTTCCTCTAGCTTCCGTCCTTTGAAACCAGTGAAAGCAACTTCGATTGGCGGATCAATTCTGGAGCCTGTATATGTAGAGTCACCCGTAACTGTCACGCTTGCCTTTGCGATATCGACCTTGAGATGCTCGCCGCCTTCACCGGACTGTTCCCCGGGCACATTCTTGAGGATGGGAAGCTTCTCATCCGCGAATTCCCAGGCACTGCCTGTCCAGTTAATGTCAGTAGTCCAAAAAACAGAATCGTAGATGGAGAATACACACACATCTGCGCCGTCTATCGCATTTTTGCCTTTAACAAGCTCTTTAAGGCTGTCATTCACCTTAACTACCATATCATAGAAGGCATAGTTACCCTGACCATCAAATTCGCCACCATCTACGTTACCCACGCGTGCAGCATCCAATGAACCCTGGACCGCGGGATTCAAAGCTATACAGTTTTGCACTGTGCCTCTTTCCACAAATCCCACAATGCCGCCGACCGAGGCATTGCCGGTGACATTACCTGTGCTGTAGCAGTTTTCAACTGTGGTTTTATACGCGTGTCCAACTACGCCGCCGGCACACTCATTACCGGCGACATTATTTAGAGAACCCGTTACAGCACCTGTGTTGCAGCAGTCTTGCACTGTGCAGTCTTTCGCATATCCCGCAACGCCGCCGACATTATGTTGTTCACCCGTTACGGCACCTGTGTTGCAGCAGTCTTGCACTGTGTAGGATACCGCATATCCCGCAACGCCGCCGACAACGCCGCCGACATTGTGTTGTTCACCCGTTACAGCACCTGTGTTGCAGCAGTCTTGCACTGTGCAGGATTGCGCATATCCCACAACGCCACCGACATTACTTAAAGAACCTGTTACGCTAACAGAATTGCGGCAGCCTGTTAACTCACTGTTTACTGCATATCCGACAATAGCGCCAACACAGTACTGACCGATAATCCCAGACTCATCACCTTCACTATGATCAATATGGATCTTCTCAATCGTTCCGCCCTCAACATAGCCGAACAAGCCTATATATTCCTCGCCCGGCCTGTTAATTCTCAATCCGGTAATCTTCTTGTTGTTGCCGTCAAAATGCCCCTTGAAGGCTTTACTATCAAATCAATGGGCTTCCAGCCTTTGCCGCCTTCATCATCCGCATAGACTGATGAAAGGTCAATATCGTTTTCCAGCCTGTAGTGGGCACTGGTATACTCCGGGTCTCCCGAGTTCACCAGTCCTGCCATAGTCTTGAGGTCTTCCGCAGTCTTGATAAGGTAAGGGTCTTCCGCAGTACCCGTACCTTCAAATTGGATGCCTTCGCCCTGAAGAACCAGCATGCCGCCGCCATCCGCCAAGTCTGTCCGCGGCGACTTCAGAGTCGGAGTTGAAGTCCCCGGTCTATCACCGTTCTCCAAATCTTGAGAAGGACTGCCTCCACCTTGCAAATCCGGATTGGCTTCTTGTTCGGTCGGGTCCATATCTACTGGTGTCTCAGCGGGAGTTGAGGTCCCCTGGTCATCACTGTCAGTATCAACAGTTTCGCCGGCGGCTTCCGGCTCACTATCTTCTGTGCCGCTTCTTTCCTCGTCTCTTTGAGGCTCAAGCACAAGGCTGCCTTGTGACTCTCCTCCGTCTTCTGCAAATACTGTTATCGGAAACTGGGCAAACAAGAAGATAATAACAAGCAAGAACACTTAGGCTTTCGTGGGGACATGTCAACGAGCTTTTTCCGTGGTTCGTGGCGATCGGCCGTTCAAGGAAACACATCAGCCGTTCGATGCAGGAAAGCAAGAGTAGCAAGGTTCGCTACGATATGTAGGGTTCCTTGCTACTCTTATATAACCTGGGATGATAGCCTGACCCTATTTCAAAGGCGTCTCCTGTCAGGCTTACCTCGCAACGTTCCTGATGAACCTCTGAAGGATCGACGCCACCTGGCACCGTATGGCGTTTCCTGAAGGCGTCAGTTCTACACCGTCACCTTGGATCAAGCCGTTGGCGTTGGCCCAGGACATGGCATCCTTTGCCCAGCCTGAAATGGAGTCTTCGTCTGTATACTTGGAGAGATCGGTCCTCATGGATACATCGTATCCCTTGAAACCGGCGTATCTCATCAGAATCGCAGCCATTTGCTCACGGGTGATGGCATCTTCCGGGCCGAATTCTCCGTTGCCATAGCCGCTAACAATATGGTTTTCAGCCGCCCATGCAACTGCATCCGTATAGTACATGCCTTCGGCAACATCGCGTCGGATACCAGTTTATCGCTGTGTCGGGCGGAGTTCCTTTGTTAACGACATGCCACTGCATGTTGAAAAAGGCTCCCTTTACCTTGTACGCACCGTCGTCTCCCGCGCGGACAGGGAGATCAAACCCGAGTGCGCGTGACATATCCATCGCAAAAGCGTCATACGGACCAAAAGCATAGATTTTCCCTCCTGTTATGGCTGGTATTGTGATAGTATGCGGCTCGAAATCACCGATTGGGAGCCTCCCGCATCCACTGAAGACGGAAAAAATGACCGTATGGTCTTCGACAAGAGACTCATCATTCTTGTATAGCCCCATCAGCTTCGGAACTCTATAATCCAAAAAAGCTGTGAATTCTTCCGGGAGAATGAGCCCTTATTTTTCTTTCCGGCAAATATAAGGTGAGGGCAGCCGCGCCAAAGAAGCCGATGGCGAAGGCTGCGATTACCAGGATACTCGTGGTGCGCTTCATGACTTTTTATTTTTATACAGCATCAATACGGCTCCCAAAACCACGCCCACACCGGCACCAACGCAAAGCCATAAAACCAGATTTTGAAGCAGCGCGCCCAGCACAATACCAACTGCTGCGCATAGACCGATAGATGTGCCCATACTCCAGTAATTCGAACCCTTATACTTTTTCAATGTTATCCCTCCAATTCGCCTTAAAGCGTCTATTAAAGACTGCCTATATGCTTGATTTTGGCACTGCATTGTGGGGCTGTGCATAGGTCAACGGCAGTACCCACGCCCTTATTCCGCTATATATTATGTTTACTGTGGTATCCCATCGTTTTTTAATATCATCTATGCTTTCTACAGTAATCCAGTCATCCATATTCTTTTCCCGCACATAAGAAAATGGTTCAATTTCATGTATGTCCTTGAGTCCGATAAGACATAGGTAGCGTTTCCCAATCCACCGCTTCTTCTGATTCTTTCGGTCAGCTTCAGCTGGGTCATATTTTCCTCAATAATCTTCTCAGATTCCTCCAAAGACAGCTTATCTGAATTGAACACGCTAGATACAATGCCTTTGGCTCGTATAATCCCGCTGCTATCGTTTTCTAACATGGGGAAGCTTTCTGCCCGCCGCTCCACGAATCACCATGGTCTGTTCGTCGGAGAGCAGGCGTGAGAGCTCCTTCGCTTTTTTGTCGCAATATACTATGTGATCCATCTGTGTTTCTCCCTTGCAT
>FZPS01000183.1_pt305 | contig 63857 bp, 54 predicted proteins | sample 1817821 | NCBI WGS metagenome assembly FZPS01 (sample SAMEA104158645, study PRJEB21678) | metagenome | place: Germany | collected 2015-04-21
AAGAGTATAGTTTTCATAATATTGACTTGAATTGCAAAGATAGACAAAAATATTGTTTGATTTACATAAAAAAGGCAGCATAGGGGATTACCTTGCTGCCTTCGCTAAGTATTGTTTGAAGACTATTTACCACTGTCTCTGCGAGGGCGGCGTTCGCGGCGTTCGCCGCCATCGCGGCGGGAACGGCCGCGACCACGGCCACCACCGCGACCTGCTCCGGCTGCCTGCGCATTTGCTGATGCATAGGCGTTGGGAGTAAGGTCCTGCTTGCCGTACTTTTCGCCGTTGCAAATCCAAACCTTGATTCCAAGAGTACCAACTTTGGTATTGGCTTCTGCAAATGCATAATCGATGTCGGCACGGAAAGTGTGCAGAGGTGTGCGACCTTCTTTGAACATTTCGCTGCGAGCCATTTCGGCACCGCCCACACGACCGCTGATCTGTATCTTTATTCCTTCGGCGCCTACACGCATGGTGTTGGCTATGGCCATCTTGATGGCGCGACGATAGGAAATGCGGCTTTCGATTTGGCGGGCTATGCTGTCGGCTACGATATTGGCATCCAACTCAGGACGACGAACCTCATAGATGTTTACCTGTACTTCTTTACCGGTTACTTTCTTGAGTTCTTCTTTGAGTTTATCCACCTCGGCGCCGCCTTTGCCGATAATTAAACCGGGACGGGCTGCATAGATGGTTACCGTGATGAGCTTAAGAGTGCGCTCGATAACGATGCGGCTCAAGCCTGACTTTGCAAGACGATTGTTCAGATATTTGCGGATTTTATAGTCTTCCGCTATTTTCTCGGCATAATTTCCACCGCTCCAATTGGAATCCCAACCGCGGGTTATACCGATTCTGTTGCTGATAGGATTTGTTTTCTGTCCCATATTATATAGCCTCCTCCTTAACTGCGGGTTGTTTCACATCGAGTACGATGGTTACATGATTGCTGCGTTTGCGTATGCGGCCGGCCCTGCCCTGAGGCATGGGGCGGATACGCTTGAGAGTGCGGCCCTCACCTACCATAATGCTCTTTACATATACATTTCCGCTGTCCAACTCCTTTGCACTGTCGGGATTTTTTGTCTCCCAATTGGCAATGGCGCTGCGGAGAAGTTTTTCGAGTTTCACTGCCGGTTCCCTCTTGCTGAAATGCAGTAGGTCCAAAGCTTTATTAACCTCCACTCCGCGAATTGTATCTGCAACGAGACGCATCTTGCGGGGGGATGTGGGATTGTCATTCAGTTTGGCTACTGCCTGGTTCCGTTTTGCTTCCTTGAAGCGTTCGGCCATAAGTCTTTTACGTGATCCCATAATAGTGCTTATTTATTGCCGGAGTGGCCTCTGAATATACGTGTCGGCGCAAATTCGCCGAGTTTGTGTCCAACCATCTGTTCGGTAATGTAAACAGGAATGAATTTGTTCCCGTTGTGAACCGCAATAGTATGGCCGATGAAGTCCGGTGAAATCATGCTTGAACGACTCCAAGTCTTGATCACCTCTTTCCTCTTGCCTCCTTCATTCATGGCAAGTATCCTTTTCTCCAGAGCTTGCTGGATGTATGGTCCTTTTTTAAGTGAACGACTCATATTATTCCTGTTTATTTCTTTCTTCTTTCAATGATGAACTTATTGGATGTAGCCTTCGGGTTGCGAGTCTTATAGCCCTTTGAGGGCAGACCCTTGCGCGAACGCGGGTGTCCGCCGGAGGCACGTCCTTCACCACCTCCCATCGGGTGGTCATGCGGGTTCATTGCAACACCGCGGGTACGGGGTCTGCGACCAAGATTGCGTGAACGACCGGCTTTGCCGGAGCTCTCAAGATTGTGATCGCTGTTGGAAACGGTTCCGACGGTGGCACGGCAACTGACTAAAACCATGCGGGTTTCGCCTGAGGGCAGACGAAGCACTGCATGCTTGCCCTCACGGGCAGCAAGATGTGCGAATGTGCCGGCGGAACGAGCCATGGCGGCTCCCTGACCCGGGCGGAGTTCAATGTTGTGAACGAGAGTACCTACAGGAATTTCGCTCAATGGAAGGGTGTTTCCGATCTCGGGGGCTACCCCGCTGCCGGAAGCTATCACCTGGCCTACCTTAAGGCCCTCGGGAGCGATGATGTAGCGATATTCGCCGTCCTCGTACTGAACGAGGGCTATGCGTGCGCTGCGATTGGGGTCGTACTCGATGGTACGGACTGTAGCCGTGCATTCATCTTTATCACGAAGGAAGTCGATGATGCGGTACATCCTCTTGTGTCCGCCGCCAATATTACGCATAGTCATACGGCCGGTATTGTTGCGGCCGCCTGATTTGTGCAAAGGCTCGAGCAATGACTTGTGAGGCTTTTTCGCCGTAAGTTCGGTAAAAGCGCTTATCGCTTTATTCCTTTGACCGGGAGTGGTCGGTTTGTATTTCTTGATTGCCATTGTTCTGTCCTCCTATATATTGGCGTAGAAGTCTATCTTATCATCACCTGCAAGGGTCACTATGGCCTTCTTGAAGTGATTTGTGCGGCCTCGAAGCATACCGCTCTTGGTGTAGCGGCTCTTGCGCTTGCCACGATAGTTCATGGTGTTTACATCTGCAACGGATACTCCATACATTTTCTCCACTGCATCCTTTATCTGAAGCTTGTTGGCGTCGCGGTCTACCACGAAGCCGTAGCGGTTCAACTTTTCGCCCTGATCCGTAAGCTTCTCTGTTACTATTGGCTTAATTATTATTCCCATTTTCTTAGCTTTATTTTTTCCTTTCTGAAAGAATGTCCTGAACACCGTCCATCAAAACCAAAGAATTTGCATTCATAATGGCATAGGTGTTAATTTCATCAACGGTTATAACATTCACATAAGGAAGGTTACGGGAAGAAAGGAAGATATTGTCCGAGTTTTCCGGAAGCACAAAGAGAACTTTGCGGTCTCCTGCTTTAATAGCGCTGAGAATGTTTGCAAACTCTTTGGTCTTGGGCGCATCCATTGCGAAAGGCTCCACCACTTTAATGGCGTTGTTTTTAGCCTTATAGCTGAGTGCGGAGCGACGGGCAAGACTCTTTACCTTTTTATTGATTTTACCGCCATACCAACGGGGCTTGGGACCGAAAATAGTGCCGCCGCCAACAAATATACCGGCCTTGATAGAGCCGTGACGTGCTCCGCCGCTGCCCTTTTGACGAACTATTTTTCTGGTGCTGTATGAAACCTCACTGCGGTCTTTTGTCTTGGCATTGCCATGACGCTGACGAGCAAGATACTGAACCACATCAAGATGTATGGCGTGGTCATTGGGTTCGATTCCAAAAACTTCAGGATCGAGAACGACCTGCTTACCGGAATCGGTACCGTCTATTTTAAGTACTGACAGATTCATGGTTTATGCCTCCAATAAAAGATATGAACCCTTGGCTCCGGGAACGGAACCCTTTACGATGATAAGATTGTTCTCAGGGATGATTTTAATAACCTGAAGGTTGTACACCTTCACTCTCTGATTCCCCATGTGACCGGCCATGCTCATTCCGGGCAGGACGCGGGAGGGTGTTGCAGAGGCTCCCAGTGAACCGGGGTGGCGCTGTCTGTCAGACTGACCGTGGGAAGTATCGCCCACACCACTGAAGTTGTGGCGATGAACTACACCCTGAAACCCCTTACCTTTAGAAGTACCGACGACATCTATGAATGGAACGTCCTTGAAAACGTCCTCAACTGTCAAGGTGTCGCCTAATTTGAGCTCTTGAGCGAAGTCTGCCTCAAATTCGGCAAGCTTGCGCCTGGGGGTCACTCCTGCTTTTGCGAAGTGCCCTCTTAGAGCTGCGCTGGCGTGCTTTTCTGTTGTTTCGTCATAGGCAAGCTGCACGGCCTCGTATTTGTCTTTTTCGAGTGTGCGAATTTGCGTGACAACGCACGGACCAGCCTCGATAACGGTGCATGGAAGACTTTTTCCATCAGCACCGAAGACGGATGTCATTCCGACTTTCTTTCCAATTAATCCAGGCATTGGTTTGGTTTATAATTGTTTAATAAATAAAATCCCCCTTTTTAGGGGGCTGCAAAGATACAATTTATTTTTCAAATTACAAACATGAAGCTTGAAGCTGAAAAATGGTTATATTTGTAGGCTATGATACCGTTGGACTTTCTGGGTCTTCTACACCTGACAATCGTGGACGTATTGGACATAGTCGTAGTTGCGTTCATTATTTATTTGGTTTTCCGCTGGCTGAAGGGCTCCAGCGCAATGAATATTCTCATTGCCATAGTGGCCCTCTTCCTCATAAGATTTCTATCGGAAGCTCTTGGAATGAAGTTGCTCAGCGCACTTATGGGTGCGGTAATCAATGTCGGTGCGATAGCGCTGATTGTTATTTTTCAACCGGAAATAAGGCAGTTTCTCAACCGTGTCGGACGTTCTACCGGTATAAGAGAAAAGGTAAGACGCCGTAATTGGCTGGATCGCCTGCTTGGCCGCAAAGACAACACTCTCAGCAGTCCTGCTATAAAAGAACTTATGTTGGCATGCAGAAATATGGCTGAAAACAAAACAGGAGCACTGATTGTGCTCTTGCATAAAGACGCTTTGCGGGATGTAATAGACTCAGGTGAAAGGATGGATGCCGAAATCAACAGCAGCCTTATAGAAAACATCTTCTTCAAGAATTCCCCCCTTCACGACGGGGCCATGTTGATAGACAATAACCGAATTATCGCTGTACGCTGCACTCTTCCCATAAGCAAAAGCAACAATCTTCCCGCCAAATACGGCATGAGACACAAGGCGGCGATAGGCATAAGCGAAAGGAGCGATGCCGAGGTAATAGTAATCAGCGAACAGCGGGGAACAATCTCCTTTGTACGCGATGGAATCATCTCCCAAATAGACAATATCGGTGAACTGAAACTCAAGCTCGAACCCCCAAAACCGCAGGAAGATTTATAAGCCGTGGACAATGCTTCCAAAATAGAACTGAAACTTGGCTTTGATCGCATCCGGCAGAGTATTTCGGATTTTTGCAGTACCGACTATGCCGCAAAAAGGGTGGAAGAAGAGCAATTTTGCACAAAAGCCGATGAAATATCCCTGAGACTCAAGCTCACCGATGAAATGAAGGTGGTGCTGATGTTCGAGGAAAACTTCCCCACCAGCGGATATATAGATGCAATGGACTTCTTAACCCCGTTGCAGGAAAGCGCCTATCACATAGATGTCCTGAGTCTGGGCAAGCTCAAAACCCTGATGGACACCACGCGCCGCATAAGCGCGTTTTTCGGCAGTATAAAAGACGGCATTTATCCGAATCTGAAAAATCTTTCGCGTCCTATTGTCAGCTATCCCGAGGTGCTCAGGCGCATAGAAAACATTATCGATAAATACGGAGAAGTCAAGGATTCCGCTTCCCCCGAGCTGCATGATTTGCGCCGCAAGCTGAAAGCGGCAGAGTCTTCTCTTTCCAAAAAAGCAAATGCGGTTTTGAAAGCAGCGCAAGATGCGGGTTATGCCGATGCCGATGCCGGAGTAAGCATACGCGACGGAAAATATTTGGTGCCGGTATCTTCTGCCAACAAGAGGAAGGTGCCGGGCTATGTATATGACACTTCCGCCACCGGAAAAACCTCATTTGTGGAGCCTCTTGAAGTAATTGAGTTGGAAAATGAAATTATAGACCTTAAGGCAAATGAGGCCCGTGAGATAGAAAAGATTCTTATCGCTTTCAGCGACTTTCTCCGTCCATATGTTCCCGACCTGCTTAAAACCGCAGCTTTTGTGGGCGAGCTGGATTTCATAATGGCCAAAGCCCGCACCTCCATGAGATATATGGCCGGAATGCCCATAATTTCGGAAGATGGAAGCCTGCGCCTTAGGAAAGCCCGTCATCCCCTTTTGGAAAAGGCCTTGGCGAAAGAGGGCAAGAAGATGGTGCCTATCAGCTTGGAACTTTCTCCTGCAAAGCATATTCTGCTGATTTCCGGCCCCAATGCCGGAGGCAAAAGCGTTTGCCTTAAAACCGCGGGGCTGCTGCAATACATGTTCCAATGGGGAATGCTGATTCCCACCTCGGAGACCTCGGAACTGCCGGTGTTCAAAAAAATCATGATTAGCATAGGAGATGACCAGAATTTGGAAAATGACCTTTCCACCTACTCCTCTTTCCTTATGGAAATGAAAAATATGCTGTCGAAAGCTGATGATAAAACCATGGTGCTGATAGATGAATTCGGCTCGGGCACTGAACCTGCAGCCGGAGGCGCAATAGCGGAAGCGATTTTGGCAAAATTAGATGAGCGTGGAGTCTACGGCATAATCACTACTCATTATACCAATCTTAAACTCTATGCGTCAGGCTCCGCAACAGGGGTGGTGAACGGGGCCATGCAATTTGATGCTGCACGCATTCAGCCTTTATTCAAATTGGAAATGGGCTTGCCTGGAAACTCCTTCGCATTTGAAATGGCTCGTAAAACAGGCCTTCCGGAAAATATAGTAAAAGATGCGGAGGCCCGCGCAGGAGAGAAATATGTGGGAATTGAAAGAAACCTGCGCCGCGTTGCAAGGAACCGCCGCGTGTTGGATGAAAAAATAAAAAAGGTAAAAAGCACCGACAAAGAATTGAGCAGCTTGACGGAAGAGTATCAGAAAGAACTGGAAAGCCTGCAAAAGGAGCGCAAGCATATCTTGGAAGCCGCCCGCCGCGAAGCGGAAGAAATAATAAAAGGCGCCGGAAGCAGAGTTGAGCGCACCATTAAGGAAATCAAAGAGAGTCAGGCTGATAAGGCCCGCACCAAGGCTGCCCGAAGCGAGCTTCAGAATTTCTTGGGAGCCATTGAGCAGAAAAAGACCAAGGATGAATATATAGAAAAGAAGATGGCGGTCTTGCAGAAAAAGGCCGTAAAAAAGGGCGTAAAGGCTGCTCCGGAACATGTGGTGCGCAAGAACGAGCCTCTTAAAATCGGAGAAAAGGCGCGAGTAATTGCAAGCGGCATGGTGGGAGAGGTTGCAAAAGTATCCGCCAAAAGCTTAACGCTCATAATCGGAAATATTTCCGCCACCATGTCCCCTGAAGATGTGGAAAGGATTTCTTCCAACGAATTTAAAGAGGCGGCAAAACACAGTTCCGAGCGTCCGCGCCAGCGCTACGATGCCGCCATATCTAAAAGAAAATTAGATTTTAAGCCTGAGCTTGATGTGAGGGGCGAACGCTTGAATGATGCATTGTATATTGTTATGCATTATATAGATGATGCCATAATGGTAGGTGTGCCGTCGGTACGGATAATCCACGGCAAGGGTACGGGAGCCCTGAGGGAGGAGATTCAAAAATACCTTAAAAGCGTTGGTGGAGTTGTTTCTTTTGCAGATGAGGATGTGAGGCACGGAGGTTCGGGCGTAACAGTAGTGAATTTTGAATGAGTAATAATAAGACTATTGGAAAACTTGGAGAGGATGCTGCAGCGGATTGGCTGCAAAAGGAGGGGCATAATATATTGTGCAGGAACTGGCGGGGAGGAAGGGTGGAGATAGACATTGTTACAAGTGATGAGAAAGGCATTCATTTTGTAGAGGTCAAAAGTCGCAGAGCCCCTGTTGCGGCAGATCCGGTTGTGAATGTAGGCTACAGAAAACAGCAGCACCTGCAAGCAGCCGCACTAAAATGGCTGCACACCCAAAAGGGCCTGCCTAAACAAGAAGTTTTTTTTGACATAATTACTGTCATCTTTGATAAGACTGACACCACTATAAACTATTATCCACAAGCATTTATACCGATTTATGTCTGAATCTAAAGAATATTGCGTAATTCTTGCCGGCGGCTCCGGCGACCACTTCTGGCCTCTCAGCCGCGAAGATCGTCCAAAACAATTCAATACGGGCAACTTCAGTAAATCCTCTTTTCTCCAAAAAAGCTACCGGAGGATGCTCGGCATATTCGACGAAGAGCACATCTATATTTCTTCGCAAAGCAAATACAAGAAACTAATCTTAGAACAGCTGCCTGAAATTTCCGAAGACCGTCTGATTTTGGAACCTTACGGTAAAAACACAGGTCCAACCATAGCTTTTGTGGCTCACACCCTTATTGACAAGGATCCTGATGCCGTTATGGTAATAACTCCCTGCGACCAAGAGATAAGCGACCTTGAACTTTTCGCTCAAACAATACGCAAGGGCCTCGACTACGCCTCTTCCAATAATGCTCTGCTTACGCTTGGCTTAGTGCCCACCAGCCCAAACACCAACTTCGGCTATGTGCAAGTGGCCGGCCCTTACAAACAAGGCAAACCGGTAAAGGCAAAGACATTCACCGAAAAGCCATCTTCCGAACTCGCAAAAGTCTTTGTGGAAAGCGGCGAATTTTTATGGAACTCGGGCATCTTCATTTGGAAAGCGAAAGCCATACTCGAAGAGATGAATAAATGCTGCCCGGAAATCACCCGCCTATGGAAAAGTTGGCAAAAAGAACTCGGAACAGTGTGCGCAAACCGTTTAGTGGCGCATGTGTATACTGACAGCCCAAATATTTCCATCGACTATGCCGTGTTGGAAAAGAGCAACAATCTCTATGTGCTGCCTTCCAATTTCGGCTGGAGTGATGTAGGCAATTGGAACGCTTTCTACGAAAACTATCCCGACAAAGACGAAAAAGGCAATATGTCCCTCGTGTTCGGAAAATCCATATTAGAGGATAACACCAACAGCATCATTTATGGAGCAAATCCCGAAAAATTGCTTGTGGTGCGCGGACTCGAAAATTATATGGTGGTGGATACTGAGGATGCGCTTTTGATTTGCCCTCGCGAAGAGCAACTGCTTAAAGACACCCTTTCCTATCTTAAATCTCCCGGATACGAAGAATACAAATAAAGCTGGACAGTTGCGCTTTTGGCAATGCCGGCCTGACATAATTCGATCCTTCGCTTGGCTCGAAGGTTTATTCGGCGTCTACTCTACGGGCGAAAAATCTTCTTTACCAACGCCGCATATCGGGCAAGCCCAATCATCGGGGAGGTCTTCGAAGCTTGTTCCCGGATCTATTCCGCCATCCGGATCTCCTACCGCCGGGTCGTATTCGTACCCGCAGATGTTGCATACATACTTTTTCATTTTTATCTGATTTAATGGATTATAGTTTTTCGGCAAAATCCTTGCCGTATTCTTCGCAGGTCTCAAGAGCTTTTTTGTCAGGAACCCAAAGCATGCGGAGACCTTCATCTACGACATCCAGGCCGCCTTCGGCAAGCCCGCTGCTGATTATTTTATTGCTCTCACCGCTCCAGCCGTAGGAGCCGAATGCGGCAGCCTTTTTGTTTTTGAATTTCATTCCTTTTATCATCTCCAACAAGCCGGCAATAGCGAAGGAGCAAGCGGAATTGATTGTAGGAGAGCCCACAAGGATTGCTTTAGAGTGAAACATCTCGGTAAGGATGTCATTCTTGTCTTCTTTAGCAGCATTGAACAGTTTTACCACCGTAAGGGGAGATGCTGCCTTTATGCCTCGCGCAATCGCCTCTGCCATAAGACGGGTGCTGTTCCACATAGAGTCGTAGGCAATGGTAATCTGATCCTCCTGATAGGCATCAGCCCATTTTAAGTATTGCTCCACAATCTGCGAAGGGTTTTTGCGCCAGATAACGCCGTGGCTCGGGCAAATCATGCTCAGCGGCAGATTCATGGCCACTACTTCCTTTACCTTGCGCATTACCATGGGACTGAAGGCATTGAGAATGTTGGCGTAGTATTTTTCGGCCTCGTACATCATTTCAGCCGACGGCACCTCATCGTTGAAAAGATTTTCGGAGGCATAATGCTGACCGAAGGCATCGTTGCTGAAGAGCACCCCGCCCTCGCCGTTATAATAACTGAACATGGTGTCCGGCCAGTGAAGCATGGGCGCCTCGATGAAAGTCAGGCTCTCTCCTGCGCCGAGCTCTAAAATATCTCCCGTTTTTACATTTATATAATTCCAATCTTTATGATAGTGGCCTCTTAATATCGCTTCTCCTTTGGCTGTGCAATAGATCGGGGTGTCCGGAATAAGACGCATCAGTTCCACAAGAGCACCGGAATGGTCAGATTCGCTATGTTGCATCACCACAGCATCTATCTGGTCCAAAGGAATCTCTTGTTTTAGACGACATACAAATTCGCGGTCGTAAGGACCCCATACTGTATCGATTAGAACCGTCTTTTTAGGTCCTCTTATAAGGTAGGCGTTATAACTTGAACCATGTCCCGTGCTGAGCTCATTGCCATGAAAAGTGGTGAGCTCCCAATCCACCTTGCCTACCCATTTTATGTTTTTGGTGATTTGCTTTGCCATAGGGTTCAAATATAGTCATTTTTAACTCTATTGCAAATCGAAAAATCCGGTAAATCCAAAGTGTCAGATTTTGTTGTTTTTTGACAGATTGTTTAGTCGTCTGTTAAAAATTTGATAAGTAGGGAGAAAATTTTATCTTTGCAGGCGAACAGTATGGAGAAAATAAACGAAATAATACAGGCTTCCGCATCTTTGGAGGGCTGCACCCTGAATACCGCGGAATATGCTCTGCTGCTCAATGAGGGCATAAGTTCCGCAGGCAAAACAATAGATGAACAACTGCTCTGCCTCGATTTGCTTAATGGCTATAAAAAATGCTGGTCTTTTGCGCAGGCCCGCGAATTTTGGAGTGTATTCCGAATTAAAAGCATTGCAGATGTGGCTTTACGCCATTCCCCTGCCTCAGGCTTGGAGATTAAAGAAGAAAGGATTGTCCAAAAAGTATGTGACCTTGCCAACACGCAGCGTCTGCACATCCACGAACATAGGGCGGAAGAAATGTACCGTACATCTTTCGAAATTCACTATCTGATTTCGTTATCCCGCCCGTGGGCCTATGGTAATGATTTTATCGGAAGACTACTGATGAATTATCTCCAATACGAATGCCGCTTGGAGCCCACAATCATAAGGCCCTCGCAGAGAGCCGAATACAAACGCCTTCTAAAAGTTGCCACAAGAGAAGAGATAAGCGAAATTTTTGTAAGCTATATGATGGAGCATCGTTTCGATGCTCCGGAGCCGGAAAGCCTTGTGCAAAAACAGGATGGCGAAGCGCCAACGGCCTCCTTAACCAAAGCTGCTCCTATACTTCCTTCGGTTAGCGCAGCCACAACAGTTTCTTCGGCCAGCAAATTCGCCGACACAGCCACAACAGTTTCACCGTCCAACTCGGCCGAATCAAATACGACAAGCGCTTCAAGCGGTTTCGCCAAGGCAAGTCCGAAAACCACTTCTATTGACAAAAGGCAAAAAGTCGCTTCGAATAGTCCGAAAACTACTTTGACTGGCAAAAGCGCTGCCGTAAGTCCGAAAATCGCCAAGCCCTCCAGCCGCGAACTCATACTTGCTCTGCTAAGGGATCATCCTTATATGAGTGCGCGAGACCTCGCTGAGCGGATAGGCATCAGCCCTAAAGGAGTAGAAAAAAACCTTAGAATTCTTAAAGAAAACGGCAGTCTGCGCCGCATCGGCCCCGATAAAGGCGGCAAATGGGAAGTACTTACAATAAATTTTTAGTACTTTGTAGTACCAAGTACTGAATTTTTTATATATCTTTGCATCGGAAAGAACTTTCATCTCGTGAATACGAGACAAAACACGAAAGTCAAACAAAGAATATAAAAAATGAAAAAAGTACTTAATGTGGGTATCGGCGGAGTCCCCTTCGTAATGGAAGAAGACGCATACAAGCGTCTTGAAGCCTATCTCGGTCACTTCAAAGCCAAACTTACTGTCGGCAAACAAGAAGTTATGGACGAATTGGAGCAGCGCATTGCCGAACTTTTCACCGACAATCTAAGCTCCGGCCAAGTGATTACTCTCGAATTGACAGAGCGCATAATTACCCAACTCGGCATGCCTGACGGCGGAGAGGAGCCGGAATCTTCAAACACTTATTACAGCGGTCCCCCTCCAAAAGAACAGGCCCGCCGCAAACTCTACCGTGACATGGATGGCAAGAGCCTCGGCGGTGTATGCTCCGGTTTAGCTTTGTATTTCGACATCGACCCCGTACTTGTAAGAATCATCTTCATAATCGTCTTTTTTGCCGGCGGTTCGGGACTTCTCGCTTACATCATCTTCTGGATAATAACACCTCCGGCAGAAACTCCGGCAGAAAAATGCGAGCTTCGCGGCATTCCGCCCACAGCAGAAAACATGTCTAAATTCACGGCCTATGGAAAATAAAGACAACATACGCATTCAAATGCGCAAAGGGCTGCTGGAATATTGTGTTTTAAGCATCCTTGCACGCAAAGAGGCCTATCCTTCCGAAATTTTGGAAGAACTCAAAAAGGCCGACATGATAGTGGTGGAAGGCACCCTCTACCCTCTTCTTATAAGGGATAAGAATCAAGGGCTGCTTTCGTACCGCTGGGTGGAGTCCACGCAGGGTCCGCCCAGAAAATATTATTACATTACCGATAAAGGCAAAGAGGCTCTAAGCGAAATGGATGACGCTTGGGCAGAGATAGTAAAGTCCGTGGAAATGCTTATAAAAAACCGTTAATATGAATATAATCGAAAAATTCAGCATCGGCGGAATAGCCTTTGCGCTAACTCCTGAAGCTAAAACAACTCTTCAGGCATATTTAAAAGAAATCCGCCGATTCTATTTCGAGCGTGAAAGCGGCAGCGAAATTGTGGCCGGAATTGAAGACCGCATAGCCGAGTTGCTGCAAGAAAAATGCGGCAGCGAGAGGGTGGTGTCCAAGGAAGATATAGATGAGGTTATAAAAATAATGGGTTATCCCGAAGATATTGAAGAGCCGGAAAAAGAAGAAGCTAAAGAGAAAAAGAGCAGCGTGAAAAGGCTCTACCGCGATGCCAAGAATGGGGTTATAGCAGGGGTATGCAGCGGCTTTGCAAGTTATTTCGGGGTAGATGTAGTGCTGGTCAGGCTGATTTTTGTGGCGCTCTTTGCCATGAGTTTCTGGCCCGGAAATGGCGTTGTGCTTACGATACCGCTTATTTATCTTGTGCTGATAATAGCTATGCCCGCAGCGAAAACCGCACAGGAGCGTTGGGCGATTAAAGGAGATGACGGCGGGGTGGATGAGGTTGAAAGGATTGTCAAGAACGGAGTGGATGCCATTAAAACAGCAAGCAGATCGCAATTTTGGAGTGTTTTCGGAAGAGCATGCGCATATTGCATCGGCATCGTGATGATAATAGTTGGAGTCGCCGGACTGGTTGCTCTGGCAGTCGGAGCCATCACAGGACCGACGTGGTTTTATATGTCAGACATATGGCAGGATTTAGCTAAGGATTGGCCGGGACTAATCGCCTTTTTAAGCAACACTTGGGCTAAAATCCTGATTTTGATAGCTTGCGCGATTCCTTTATTCGGACTTCTCTGGGGCGGCATTCAGCTCTGCTTCAATTTGCCAAACCCAAAATGGCGCCCTGGACTCTTTCTATTCATAATCTGGTTGATAGCCATAGTCATTCTCGCCACTCTCTTTGCCCTCAGCTTCCTCCCCCTGCACTACGCTTAGGGGAAAAGAAAATTTGTTAAATTTGTAATGGATTAATTACGTAACTGTAAAGATACATCCGGAGTTCCATAACACCTTGTCATCGATGGATGGCACTCACTACGGCACTCATGATGGCACTCACGAAAAAGCAAGAACCGAGATGGTGCTAGAATGTATTTTCCAAGACAAAAAAATCACGCGCAAACAAAGTAAGCGGAGCTCTCTCAAGGACAAGCTGACGGTAACTAAAATACTCGAACAACTTTATCGCTGAGTTTGGTTGACTATTGGTTGACTATTGGTTGACTTTCATGGTATGACAAAAAAGGCCGAAAGTGTCATAGCCCCACGTTTTTTTGCAGGGGGCTATGACGAAAAAGGCCGAAAATGCTTTATTATGAGGCGGAAATGGGGCTTGCGACGATGGCGAGAGAGGGGGCTTGAGCAGAAAAGGCCGAAAATGTCACACCATGATACAATAAACCGCCCTAAGGCTAGCCCGGCATGCAATCCGCAAAGCAAGCGTAAAATGGAAAGTGCTGGTAATGAGGCAGAACATAGGATTTCGCTGACAGTCAGAGAGTTACATTTTACGCTGGCTTGCGGCGGCAACGGCTGCTCATCCAGGGACCCGTGCCACCCTCGGCATCGTAAGAGGGGCGGACCATGCAGCGAAGCGGAATGGTAGGGTCGAGCTGCGATTACCAGGCGATTATATGGCCATCGGCATAGATACGGGCATTTTCGTCCTGCATCAGGGAGGTGCCGGCGGGGATTTCCACCAATATATGGGCGGAACGGGCGGACAAACTGATTTGGACCGGTCCCGAAGCGCCTTGCACAAGATAATTACGGGTTACAATATCGAAAAGGTCATACTTTCCGCTTGCATACTTCAGATTGCCGTAAGTAAGATGCTCGGTATCATATGTGACTGTTTGAGGAGTCTTGAACGGATTATAATACATGTTGACAGGATATGGCCTGTCGGCATAAAAGTCGGTGACATTGCAATCGAGACGAATAATGCCCTCAACATCTGTCTTTGTGATAATGGAGCCGAAAACGCCTACCGGAGATGTACTGTAAAGGCTGAACATGGTTTCTATCCCGTTTTTTGAAGTCCATGTAGGACCGTCTCCTTCGGCAATAGGACAGACATCGAATACTCCGTAGCGGTCACTGTAACGCAAGCCCTCATATGCGATATTGTTGTTTGTCAAATTTTTTAAAGATGGGGCGAACTGGTGGTCATCATCAATGCATCCAGGATAAAAAAGTCTGGTTGCACTTGCATTGTTCAGCATCCATATACCTATCATATTGGCGTATTGAGGTTGATATTTTACCATGGGGACCAGCGGCCAAGCCATCTCAAAACTATTCATTGTAAAGGCATATCCTCCACCGTCAGTTATGCTTCCTTGAAGACCAAAGACATCATAATCTCCCCATTTCCCCACTATTACCCCCCAACCTTTGCGCCCCGAAGAACTTGAACAGCCGTTGAAAGTCCAGTCCATCATCTTGGTAAGAGCGTAATCCGTACCGCAAGCCGCGTTCAAATACGCCGCCGCATATATGCCGAAGGGAAGCAGAATCTCATAGAAACGACTTTCACTTTGAGAATTCAGCACCCCTATTGCATTCTTTGCATGCTCTAAATAGGTTTCATCTCCAAATTTCCTATATGCTTCAAGAAGCAGATAGCCATGTCCTCCGGCAGCATCCTGCTGCTTCGGCAGACCGCCCGCAACTCCTGTCATATTACCAAAATCAAAATAGGAATAATCATAAGAAGACCCCATCGCTTCATCGGCCGCTTTGAATTGTTCGGATATGGTTTTTTGTATATCGTCAGCCCCGTCAACGCCCGGGAACACATCGCAGACACCGAAATAAAGCAGATTAGGCAAAACATTATACCACCAGTCCTTTGCATAGCCGAAGGCGCCGTTTGTCATGATTTTCCAATTATTTGCACTAGCAAAATAGTTTTGAAGCATCTTCGGGTAATTGCGCCCGTCTTGAGAAGTCTTGTCTATACCTACAAGTCCTCCGCTTAGTACCGCAGCCATCGTATTGATTGCTTCGTGGCTTGTCGGAGAGGACGGCCCCTGACGACTGTCTTTGACGGTTGTATAGAGTCCGAATCCGGGGTTGTCCGGCCTGGAATTCTTATCTTCCCATATCAAAGCTCCGACTTCATCATTCCGGTTCCAATCAAATACATATCTGTCATAATCAATGGTTTTCTGCCTCCAGTCAAGCATTTGATAAGTGTCCGGAATATACGGCATTGCATTGATGCGGACTATTTTTGTCTGTGGTATCGGTATTCCAAGCACGGCAGGGTCCAAGTCCGGTCCTTTATCTGCAGCACAAGAAACCAGAACAATAGCAAGGGGTAAAAAAGTCAGAAAAGACCTCATTTAAAGCAAAAATTTAGAAGCCTCCCGCAGGGTCAGCCGCGGAAGGCCTAAAGGAAAATTTATTTCTCGGCAGCGTAAATAGCGGCAACTTGTCCCGCAGAGAGCGCGATATTATAAACTTTCAGTTCATCCAGCTTTCCATAGAAGCAGCCCCAGCCGTCAACTGATGGAGTGAACCAATCAAAAGTCAGAGCTGTCTGAATAGTGAAGCAGGCGCCTATCAAGAGAGAACCATTGTCAACATGCTGAATAGTGCCGGATACCTTATCTGTCCATGCCTTAGTAAGTTGGCCGTTTACATAGAAGTCAACAGTCTTGGCTGTAAGGTCGACAGATACTGCAAGATGAGTCCAAGTATTGGCAGGCGCCGAGTTATCGGTCTCATTGTCCATATCTACACAATTGTCTCCGAACAGAGTAAGGAAAGGCTTGCTGCCATCCTGAACCTGGAACTTCCAGCTTTCCCAATAATTATAGGAAATGATGTAATTGTTTGCGTAAACCTTATCAGGATTAACCCAAACAGATATTGAAAGCTGTTTTCCTTCAAGAGATGCCGGGTCAAAACCGGTAACCTTAAAGTGCGAACCTTTAGTAAAGTGAGCGGCCTTGCCGACCTTTCCTGCTACATAAGTCGGAGCGGCAGATGCATCAGCTCCGAACACCTCTGCAGGACCTCCTGCGGGAACAACATCCCAGGTATGAGCTCCTGTGGTCTTGAACGAACCTGAACTTGCCGCATCGAAAGTAACCTCCATTGTGAGATTTGCCGGATTGATATCTCCATACGCAGATGCTTTGAAAGAATCAATAGCGGCCTGGAGCTGCGCCATCAGATTAGTAACGGTTGCCTGAGAGAGACCTCCTTTTTTGAGTGAGGCGTCAACGGCATTCACCGTAGTTCTGAATGTGTTGATTGCATCTTGCGGATAAAGTTCGGCAGTTGCATTTGCAAGAAGACCCTTGGCTTCTACAAGGAGAGCCTCGAGAGCAGTAGTGTCTGCTTTTTCCTCGTCTTTTGTGCAGGACATGAAACCTGCAATAGACAGCAATGCAGCAGCGAGCATTGCAAAAATTTTGATTTTTTTCATAATGTTTTGTTTAAAAAGTTAAAGTATGTTTTATTGTTTAATGGCATTGTTGGCTTCGGTTTCAGCGATCGGAATCGGGAAATAGAAGCGAGATGAAGTCCATTTTAAATCTTCTCCAAGTACAGAAACGGCATAGGTTTTACCATAGCGCATTACATCAAAGAAACGATGGAACTCAAAGCCAAGTTCTTTGCGGCGTTCATTTCTGATAATGTCGCGAGCATCGTTTTTGGATATGGGTGTTAAGACGAGCGGAAGAGATGCACGGTCTCTGACAACCTGCAAAACAGGAATGGCTTCATTTGTCCTGTCAGACTCGTTGAGAGCCTCAGCCTTCATAAGCAACACGTCCGCATAACGAATGATATGCTGCGGGATTGTGCTCTGGCTCTTGGCATATTCATCAGAAAGGTCTTCGTCATACTTTTTTACGAGATAGCCTGTAGCTTCGGACCATGCAGACGAGAAAACCATGCCATTGAACCATGGCTTTCCATCACGTCCTATAGAGGCGTCAAGACGAGGGTCAACATCACCCAAAACAGTCTTTTCGGTGAAACAATCGACATAAGCCTGCGTTGGCGCATTGAAATAATAACCACCCTCCACCGAAGGTGAAAACCATACATTAAGATTGTTTCCCAAAGATACCTCGGTATTATTGAGATAGCGTATCGCAAATACGCTTTCCTTGCTGTCTTCCGCACCTGCCTTGAAAAGATCGGCATAGACGGGCTCTAAAGAATAGATGTTCGGAATGAGGCCGATGGCTGTCAGACAAGAAGCATAATCCTGCTGGAACAATTTCGACTTTGCAAGAAGCGCATATGCGGCTCCGACTGTTACGCGGCCTTTATCTACCGCATATGACTCCGGAAGAAATTTCACGGCATCTGAAAGGTCGGCATCTATCTGTTTGTATATGTCCGAAACACTGCTCAAACCCACATGTATTGCCTCTGAGGTGTTTTGCGGAAGAAGTTTGAGAGGCACCTCGCCGAAAATATTGACGAGGTTAAAATATGCATATGCTCTCAGAAATTTGGCTTCTCCGACAAGGCGGTTTTTAATTTCAGCATCAAAATCCATTGAGGGGACATTGGCAATTACATTGTTGGCGCGTGAAATGGTTTCATAAGTATTCGTCCAATATGTGCTTATGCAACCGTTGTCGGGTGCTGCGGAAAAATTGTCTATGTAGTCTATTTCAACCTGATCTCCGGCATTCCCGCCTTTTACCGCATCATCGGATGCTACATCGCCGAAAATCCATAGAGTATTGCCGTAAAGCGAATTGTAAATGGCATTCGTCGCCATTTCCGCTTTGCTCTGGCTCGTATAATAATTTTTTGAGGAATAGCCTCCCTTGAGAGGTTCGTCAAGGAAATTGCATGATACAGCCAGCATTGTTGCAAAGAAAACAGTAAATATTTTTTTCATAATCTTTCCTTGTTTTTTAGAATGTAAAATTGAGACCTGCGGTTATGCCCTTGGCAACAGGATATGTGCCCCAGTCGATACCGTTTGCACGGTCTCCCTCCGCTGCGGAGTTGGTACTTACCGTCATCTCGGGGTCGAGTCCGTTATAAGCGGTAATAGTGAACATGTTGGTAGCGGTCAAATAGACTCTCAATTTCGAGACTTTCCACCTTTCGGGAGTCTTGAAGTTATAGCCGATTTGAACGTTCTTCAGTCTTAAATATGATGCATCTTCAAGGAATCTTGTAGAAACTTTCACGTTATTTGATTTTGCACCCCAAGATGCGCGAGGCTGAGTGTTTGAGGGGTTATCCTTTGTCCAGTGCTCATCGTAGTAGCGTTTGGTAAGATTGAATCCTCTGTAATAACCCTCTATATCGAAATTAACCTGAGAGAATATCTTCTGTCCGAAAGCTCCTTGGAAGAAGAGAGCAAGATCAAAGTTCTTCCACCAAAAGGACAGATTGAGACCTGTTGTGAATTTAGGCATTGCATTGCCGCACCAGGTGCGGTCATCTGAATCTATTTTTCCATCCTCATTCACATCGACATATTTAACATCTCCGGGCTTGATGTTGGGCCCCTGATAAGCAGAAGTGATGATTTCCGCTTCATCCTGAAAAATGCCATCCATCACATAAAGATAAAACGAGCCGATCGGGTGCCCCACTTCTGTCTTGGTGGCATAAATGCCGGAATCGACCCTGCCGCCGAGAATGGGGGAATTGAGGGAAAGCACCCTGTTGAACAGGTAGCCTCCGTTCTGTGTGATGTTAAAGCCCCAGTCATCAAAATTTTTTCTGTAAAATATCTCCAAGTCAACTCCGGCGTTCAATACACTGCCGTTATTCACCCAAGGGGTGGAGGTGTTGCCAACTGAAAGCGGAAGAGATTCCTGTACAAGCATATCCTTGGTAACTTTATAATAGCCATCGAGCGTCCATCCTAAAGAATTATTGAGGACTTCCATGTCTATACCAAGATTAAACTGGTTGGAGGTTTCCCATTTCAATTTGTCGTTTCCGAGAACCGTCTGTGTATAGCCGTTTACTGCAGCGCCGCCGAAAGTGTAATAGTAACGGCCGGTATATCTGTCAGCATAGGCATAAAGGCCGATGTTCTGGTTTCCTATTGAACCATATCCGACACGGAATTTCAGTTTGTTGAGCCATGCCTTGTCTTTCAAAAAATCCTCTTGCTCGGCATTCCAGCCGGCAGAGAAAGAATAGAATGTTCCCCAGCGGTTTCCTTTGCTGAATCTCGAAGAGCCGTCCTCGCGGATTATGGCGGAAGCATAATACTTGCCTTTGTAATTATAGTTTACATTGGCGAAGAAAGAAAGGAGCGCAGAAGAGGAAGAGCCTTGGCTGCTCTGATTGATTCCTTCTCCAAGACCTATGTAGAGGACATCTTCGCTTGTGTCTACGAACTGGGTGTCGGACATGCTGTATGCCTTAGCGCTGTTTTTTATAGCTTCTGCGCCAATCAGATAGTTAATGTTGTTGTCTCCTTTTTTAATAATGTGATTAAAGGTGGAGTTCACTGTCCAGTTGAATTCCTCGTTGTTTACCACATCCAGATTATTGGCGCTGTTGATGCGGTTGCTGCTGCCCCATGTGGGATTGAAAACGCGAAGCGTACTCCCCCTATAATCAAAACCAAAGGTCGTATTGAGGAATATATCCTTTGTGAAGTTAACCAATACATTGCCTGTAGTAAGCAGTGTTTTGGCTTTTGTAGTTCTGTCGGTATGAACACAGAGTCCTTCGGGGCTGTAGCCGTCGCCGAAAAATGTGTTATACTCCGGCTTGCCGTAATATTCTGACGGAAGATCAACGAATTTGCCGTCAGCGTCATATACGGGAATGGCCGGATTCCTGAAAAGAGCATATCGCACTACACTGCCGCCTTCAGAGATATAACCGTCTCCGGAACTGGAGACAGACCTGTTATCCGAGAAGGAGCCGGTTGCATTGAGACTAACCTTCAACCAGTCTTTCACCTGAGAGGTAATACTGGAGCGAAGGCTTCCCCTATTATAATCCGTGCCTCGAATAATACCGTCTTGTCCATAATAACTGCCGCTTATCAGATATTGGATTTTTTCGGTGCCTCCGCTTAAAGACAATTCATGCTGATGTATAGGAGCAACACGGAATATTTCCTTCAAATGATTTACATCAGCAAAATCCTTTATATAATCACCTTCAATCAGAGCTCTCTTTACAATTGATGATGCGTTATCTGTTGTGGCGGCTTCATTGTAAAGTTGAATGTACTGTTCCGTGTTGCACATCTCGGTAAGGTGACCATGGAACTGCACCCCCGCATACATGTTATAGGTGATTTTCGATGCTCCCTCCTTACCTCTTTTTGTGGTGATAAGCACAACGCCGTTTGTGGCTCTGGAGCCATAAATGGCGGCGGAAGAGGCATCTTTAAGGACAGAGACAGATTCGATGTCATTGGTTGAAAGGTTATTGAAAGCTGCTTCTACCGGAATGCCGTCGACAATAAACAAGGGTTCGTTGCTCGAGCTTATGGAACTTGTTCCCCTGATACGTACAGAAATCGAGGAGCCCGGAGCGCCTGTCTGCGAAGCAACCTCAACACCGGCCACACGGCCCTGAAGAGACTGCTGTACGGTTGCCGCTGTAGATTGACGGATATCGTTGCCGCTGACTTTGCTGACAGCGCCGAGGACATCCCGCTTTTTCTGGACGGAATAACCCACGACTACGACTTCATCGAGAAATTCAGCAGATTCTCCCATCACCACATTGATTACGGAACGTCCGTTGACAGGTACATTCACATCCTCGAAACCGATGCATGTAAACTTAAGAGTAGCGTCCGACGGAACAATTAATTCGTAACGTCCATCAATATCGGTGGTGGTGCCGTCAGAGGTGCCTGCGACAATAACGGCCACACCTATCAGTGGTTCGCCTGTGCCCATCTCGGTTACAGTTCCGGTTACATTTCCGGTAATCTGCGCCCTTAGACCGATGGGCACTAAAACCAAAAGAAAAGCTATAAGACGTTTCATATTTAATAAACTATTATTGTATTGTTAACTATAAGCTTGTCGTTTTTGAGGATAATTTCGGATTCCGCCGGCAGTTCAACGACAAGCACTGCCGAATCGGCCGGAATTTTAATAGCCGCTGCTCCTTTTACATTTTTGGCAAGATAAGTTCTTGATACTATGTCGAACAAATCCTTGCAGCCGCTGGTTGCTTTATATGTTACTGTTTTAGCCCTCTTATAAGGGTTGTAAAACAGATATTCAGGGAATTGCTTGTCGGAATAGAAATCCGTTGCATTGCAATCGAGCTTTAGAATACCTTTAACATCTGTCGTCTTCACTATTGCTCCGAGAATCCCCACAGCCGAAGTGCTGTAAATGCTGAACATGCTTTCCTTGGGATTTGTCTCGTACCAAAGCGGACCGTCACCGATTGCAACAGGATGCACATTTCTCTTGCGCCCTTGGGAATCGCAGCGATCTTCATAGCGAAGCCCCTCATATGCAATTATCGAATTAGTATAATCCTGCATTCCCGGGAGGCATTGGTTTTTGTCGGGAATCTGGTCAGGGAAGAACAGGCGGCAGGAGTTGGTGTTGTTGAGCATCCACTTGCCAATCGCACGGGCATATTGCGGCTGATATTTTACAAGAGGCACGAAAGGCCAGGCGACATCTATGCTGTTCATAAGGAAAGCGAAACCGTTGCCATCCGTAAGACTCCCCTGGAGACCGCTTATATCATATCTTCCCCATCTGCCACAGGTAATCCCCCATCCATAGCGGCCGTCTTTGGCTTTACAGCCATCGAAGACCCAATCAAACATCTTCGCAAGGTCATAATTACATCCATGCTCGGCATTCAAGCGGGCGGCCGTGTAAATGCCCATAGGGAGAAGAATCTCATAAAAGCGGCTCTCAGTCTGCGATTCGAGGGCATCCATTGCAGATTTTGCATGCTCGAGATAACGTTGATCCCCGAATTTCTGATAGGCTGCATAAAGCACCCATGCGTGCCCCCCTGCCGCATCCTGCTGTAAAGGAATATGATTGACCCTGCCTTCCATCTTTCCATAATCGAAATATGAAAAATTGTAATTTCCGGCAAGCGTGGAGTCCGCTTTACAAAATTGCTCAGCAATAGAGCGTTGGATATAATCGGAATTTTCCACTCCCGGGAACAATTCACAGACTGCATAATAAAGAATGTTGGGGAATACATCATACCACCAGTCCCTCCCGTATCCGCCGCCAAGAAGCGCCACTTCGGGGCAAGTATTATTCATCATTATGTTCCACCCTGTATCGCGGTTGAAATAATTCTGAGCCATCTTCACATAATTATATCCGTCTTGATTTGTCTTGTCTATACCGTTCAAGCCGGCGCTCAGGAGGCAATGCAGAGAATTTAGGCTCTCGTGGAACTCTCCATTGTTGCGATCGGGGCCCTGGCGGGCATCCTTCATTGCCGTGTAAAGTCCGAACGTTGTCTGGGGATAGTTCCTCTCGTTGAAATCCAGCCATATACATGTCCCTCCTGGCAATTCAGAGTCAAAGTCGAATACATAAGCATCGAAATCAAGCGCTTTTTGATGCCAATCAAGAATCTTATACGGCTTGGGCAGATTCTGCATGGCATCAACCCTGCTAATCGGAACTTGGGAAACGGGCTTGCCGAATTTTTCCCGGGCGCCGCATAATACGGAGCTGAAAAGGAATGCCGCCAGAACAAAAGCGTATGTAATAAAATTCTTATTCATTCGTCTTATGAAAATATTTAGTATCTATTGTTTTGTCAATGCAATTTGCAATCGGCAGGGAAAGAAGTTGCAGGGTGGCCACGATAAGAATAGCATATCTCAATGCTATGTCCTCGGAAATGGTTGTTGCAAGCACTATAAAAAGAAGCATTCCGAAAGCACGGCCGAAAAAGAGCCCCACTTCGTGACTCATTATATATACATAACCATCCCTTTTCTCTATAGCGGAAACCGTATCGATAGTCTTCATCATGATTGGATAATATGCCAAGTCGTGGAAAGGCTGAAAAAGGACCTTGCAGACTATGAAGATGAAGACACCCTCGGCGCAGAAAAGTATACAATTGCAGAGAGCTCCGATGAAAAATACAAATAAACCGAAGCCGAAGATCAGCATGCGATGTTTGGGCTTGGAGACGCGTCCAAGCACATATACAATAATAGCCGTCAATGCTCCCGCGATACCTTGTATAAGGCCGATTGAACCCTCTCCCCCGATGAATTTCATTATCAGTATGGACGGGGCGGTAACAAGAAAACCCTGTACCATTCCTTTAAGGCCGGCTAAAGAGAGCATCTTTCTCCAAAGCTTGTGAAAATGAACATAAAAGATATTTTCGCTCCTGGGCGTTTGAAAGTCACCTTTCGAAAGCGCATAACAGGCAAATGCGGAAATTATAAGAGCAAAGATTGTCAGGATTTTATATCCGGAATTGGTATCAAGCACTCTTCCAAAGAAAGTAGCGCCGTCTATCGAGATAAGGAATGCTCCGACAGCAAGAGGTATCACAATGTTCCAGAAGGAAAAAAAGAATGATTCGAATCCGAAGAAATAGTTTCTGTTGTCGTCATTTGTAGAATAAAGTGTCAAAAGGTATCTGTTGGTCCAGAAGAATCCTGTGGAAAGTCCGAGAAGGAAACCGGTACCGCAGAGCATCGGGATAGTTACCTTATTGATGAACATCATTATCATCAGGGAAACAGAAGAGATTAGAATACCGAAACCATAAAGCTGCGTAGACTTGAACCACTTCATCAAAATGCCGTTTATTACAGCCGAAACCACTATGCCGATATACATACACAACTGGTACACAATCACATAAGACGGCATGCCGGTGTTCCTCATTATGTATGCGCTTGCAAATATCTCGATGAGCGGAAGTATCATCGCGAACAGCAAGTTCGTAGTCAGCAGCGTTCTAATATTTTGTGGCTGAGACTGGAAAAACTTTATTTCTCCGATAGCTTTCATTATTTATTTCTTCAATGTTGACAAGATTTCCTTTATGGAGAACTGTGCGGAACAAATCACTTCGTCGCTCGCCCCGTAAAAAATCTGCAAGGTGTCCTCATCTTTCATATAATGCCCGTTTGTAAAAACGACATTCCCAAAGAATCCGGTTTTCTCGTAATCGGCAATCGGTTCCATTATCGGCTCAACACTCCTTGCCAACACTTTGGCGGGATCGTTCAAGTCGAGAAGCATTGCCCCTAAGCAATAACGGTTTTTTTCGTTGGCGCCGTGGTAGATTTCAAGCCAGCCCTCGCCAGTGCGGATAGGTGCGGCGCCGGCACCGATACGAGCAGAATCCCACATCCCGGGACGGGTGGTGGCTATGCAGACATGCTTTCCCCAATGCACCCGGTCCGGCGATTCGGCTATCCATATATAATTACCTCCAAGCTCTACACTGCTGGGACGATGCAAAGCATAATATTTATCACCTATCTTTTCCTCGAAAATAGCGCAATCCTTATTATGAGGGGGGAATATCATCCCCACTCTATCCAGCGTCTTGAAATCCTTTGTCCTAATGAGCCCGACCCCGACAGCTACAGGAGAAACTTCCGTAAAAGTAAGGAAGAAGCCGTCTTCCATGCTTGCAACACGGCAGTCTTCAATTCCGAAAGATTCTTGAAAACCCTCACCGAAAATTGGCTCGATATCCTCTGCGTCAGTAAAATTGATATCATCATTAGAACATACGGGACGCAAGTACGAGAGCGTGGTCAGATAATTTTGTCCTTTATAGCATATGACGCGCGGGTCGCTTGCATCAAGTTGGGGGTCCTCCTTGTCAAAACAGAGAACTTCTATCTTACCTTCCTTATTATAAATAGGGAAACTAATCTTTCCTTCTTTCTGGACAGGACGCTCAGCCACCCTTAGAAGCAAATAGGTTTTGCCGTTCCTTCTGAATACACCGGGATTGAGAAGACAGGTTATTTCCATTCCTGGAATACAGGCTTTGAGATCCGAAGGGCGGAGCAATGGATTATGAGGGCTTCTTTTGGCAATGTCCATATCAGTGTTATTAAATGGTAATACTTCAAGTACAAAGATATATGAATCCGACATCCAATAAGTACACTAATGCTTCAAATTGGTACACAATTATTTCTTTTTGACTTACTTTTTCATATATTTGGCTTTGGCATTGTGTTTATGAGAAAAAAGATTCCGGTTCTACTGTTTTTGCTGACGGCTGTTCCCGCCATCCTTAATGCAAGGGGCTTCGACATCCGGCATATAACGAATTTACAGGGTTTGTCCAACAGCTCTGTAAATATTGTATATCAAGACAGCGATAATCTGATGTGGTTCGGAACTTGGGACGGACTCAATCGCTACAATGGGCGGGAAATCCGTTCTTGGCACAAAATACCCGGAGATGCATCTTCCATAAGCAGTAATATTATACGGGACATAACGGAAACCGAAGACGGCAATTTGTGGATTGCAACCGACAGAGGTATAGACCGCTTTGACCGTGAAAAAGAGATTTTTGTCAGATATTTTTCGGAAGCGCAAGGAAGCATTACCACAGAGCATTTATTCGATATATTCAAAGACCGCAAAGGGCAGTTGTTTGCTTTTGTGGATGGAAAAGGAATATACCGCTATGATAAGGGAAAAGATGATTTTTACTTGATTCTTGAGCTTAAAGACACACATTGTCAAAATATCCAGACGGATATTTTCGACAGAGTCTGGATTCTTACCAAAAAGGAGAGCCTTTTTCTGGCTGAAAGAGATACAAGCGGTAACGGATTGACACTCAAACCAGATCCTCTGTCTCTCGGTCAAACACATATTCAATCGGCATTTGTCTCGCAGAGCGGCACCCTTATGTGGGTACAAACTACTGACGGGCGGTATATAAAATACGATCTGTCCAACTTTTCCCCATTAAGAATATACCGGAACTCCGGCAAACCGGGAAAAATTCTTTCCGCACATATTTCCGAATCGGAAAACATAGTCGGAACGGCAAAAGGACTTTATCGCTTCGATATATCCGATGGCAACTTTTCTCTGATAACCGGCGAGGCCCCTGTTTTTTCTGTGCTGGAAGGCTCACAGCAGATTCTATGGGCCGGAACAGACATGCATGGAGTTCTCGCTATTTCCAATGAAGAGGGATTTTTCAACCGTTATCCCAAAAACAGCAGCGGCGGAATTTTCGGCAGCAGCGCTGTCAGATGTTTTACTGATGATGAAAGAGGACGACTATGGGTTGGCACAAAAGGCTCGGGAGTTTTCGTTTTCTCCGGCAGAGGAGACAATCAGAGGCTCGTAAGCCATTACACAGATGCCAACGGCTTGCTTAATAATTCAATTTATTCTCTTGTAACAGACAGAGACCTGATATGGATAGGCTCGGACGGCTTGGGGCTTAATTATTTTGACAAATCCAAGTCTCGTCTTTCGGCGTTGAAAATCCCGAATGAACTTGAGTTGGGTTCCATATATTGCATACTCCCCTGCGGAAAAGATACCTTATGGATTGGAAGCAGCGGCAAAGGAGTATTCAAGCTGACACTTGACAAGCGAACCACACCCGTATCAGTAAAATCGTATGTTCAGTACCGTCACTCTTCAAGCCCCTCTTCGTTAAGCAACGATGTTGTATATTCTATCATTAAAGACGAATATGGAAAAATATGGATGGCTACAAGGGGCGGGGGTCTATGCAGATTTGATGAAAGCAAAAATGAATTTACAACTATCCGTCTGTCAAATTCCGCAATGGGCACGGATGGGGCCGAAGACGTGATTTGCCTGTGCAAGGACCGTGCGGGAGGCATATGGGCCGGAACAAATATGGGCGTATTTCGCATTGACAACGCCAATCCGGATGAATTAGAATGGTTTTCCACGATAAACGGCATGCCGGGCAATACCATTCGCGGTATTTTGGAAGACAGTAATGGCGATATCTGGTGCAGCACCAACCTCGGACTTGCCAGAATAATGCGAAAAGACGATAACCATATTATATCCTATAATACCGAAGACGGTCTTCACAACAATGAATTTTCTGACTTGGCTGCATTCTCAAGTCCGCATGTCGGCACTTTTTTCTTCGGCGGCATAAACGGTTATACCTGGTTTGACCCGACATCCGTGGGAAGTACTACATCATTCCCGAATCTTGTTTTGGACGAATTCTTTGTCGATAATCAAAAGACCACCTTAAATTCTCTTATCAAAGAGCGCCGAGGTAAAAGAGAGCTTGTAATCGGCAACAACATTAAATCGGTTGCCTTGCATTTCTGCCCCGTTGACTATATCAGTTCGGACAAATGCGAGATTGCATATCTCCTTGAGGGATTCAACAAAGATTGGATAGAATTAGGAACATCCGGCACAATAGTGCTTTCCAAGCTGAAGGCGGGCCGTTACACCCTTATGGTAAAATGCTCCAATTCGGACAGGATATGGAGCAACGACATACTGAGCATGCCTGTCAGGGTTAAGCCCCCATGGTATGCAAGTACTCCGGCTTTATTTTTCTACCTTATATTAATATCCCTGATAATTCTTTTCCTCGTGCAGGTAAGAAATTTAAAGAGAAAGGCCTTGGAAAAGGAAGCTGAAAAGGAGAAGATGAAAGACATACACGAAGCCAAACTGCAATTTTTCACCAATATAGCCCACGAATTCTCCAATTCCCTTACCCTTATTTACGGTCCGTGTGAGGATTTGCTTGAAGACAGAAAAATCCCCTCAGATGAAAGGGCGAGCCTTAAAATCATACATTCCAATGCAGACAGAATGCAGCAGCTCATTAAGCAGATTATATCTTTCCGCAAAGCAGAGACCGGTCACCTCAACATAAAAATCGAGGAGGTGGATATAGACAAGCTTGTGAATAAAGTAACGGAATATTATTGCGACGCTTTCCTTAAAAAGAAAATCAAATTCAATTCATCCTTGCCCTCCCACGGCTTTATGTGGCCTACGGACCGCGACAGCGTTGAGAAAATTATTTTCAATTTTCTCTCAAATGCAATGAAATATACTCCCGAAGGTGAAAAAATCAACCTTTCTGTAACAGTGAAAGATGAACGGATGAGAATTGCCGTAACCAATACAGGAGTGGGCATTAAAAAAGAAGAGCAAGGAGCAGTCTTTGATAGATACAAAGTATTGAACAAGTTTGAGAAAGACATCATTAAGGGCAAAGTCAGCAATGGAATAGGCCTGGCTATGTGCAAAAACCTCGCAGAACTTCTTAAGGGAGAAATAGGAATTGACAGTGATGAAAACAGTTTCACTACATTTTATGTGGTCCTGCCACGGCTTGAATTGGATAAGGTTAGTCCGGTAGATACTTCCGAAGAACTTTCAGATAGTGTGAGGGGGAAAGATGTGAGGGAGGAGGATGTAAGAGCTGAAAGAGTCTTCAAATCCGCCGTCAATGGTCCTGTCGGCAATAGAAAGAGGGTGCTTGTGGTGGATGATGATAATGAAGTCCGCTTGTTTATAATGAATTTGATAAAAGAACAATATGCGGTTGATGAGGCTTCAGATGGGCTTGAAGCCCTTGAAAAGATACGAAAAAACCAAGCTGATCTGATTATAAGCGACCTCATGATGCCGAGAATGGACGGAGTCGGACTGCTGAAAGAAATTAGAGAAACACCTAACACCAAGCATATACCGGTAATTCTGCTTTCTGCCAGCACCACCACCGAAAATCGTCTTAGCGGAATAGAAAGAGGCGCTGATGCCTACCTTGGAAAACCTTTTCATCCGAGGATGCTTATGGCAACTGTAAAAAATCTGATTGAAAGACAGGAGGAAATACGCAGTTACTCTGATTCGGCTCAAGCGGCTGTCGAACAATACAATGACCGTATAGTCAAGAAGGAAGACAAGGACCTCATATTCAAAATAACAGATATAATAGTGAGCAATAAGGCGAACGAAGACTTGTCTATAGATATGATTGCGAATTATATGTGCATGAGCAGGATACAGCTTTACCGGAAATGCAAGGAACTTACAGGTCTTTCGCCTGTCGAATATATTAGGAAAATAAGGCTGGATTATGCCGGAAAACTGCTCAAAACAACCAATAGCAACATTCAGGAGGTAATGTTCGCCTGCGGATTCGGAAACAAGACATACTTTTACCGAGAATTCAGAAAATTCTACAATTGCACCCCAAAACAATACAGACAGCAGGAGGCATGATGATGCACGTGGCTGAAAAAACAGTGTCGGCGCCACAGAGCAACAAGTTGCCGGCAAGTTAAGGATATGTCACACACATGCCTATAGGCATGAAATAGCACAAAAAACGGTTGCTTTGGCAAGTTACCGGCAAGTTAAATTTTGGAGCAAGCTACCGGCTACGATTCAGGAGCAAGCTGCTACCTATGAAAATGCTTAACCCTGGTTTTGGTTGACTTTCATGGTATGACAAAAAAGGCCTAAAACGTCGTAGCCCCACGGTTTTTTGCAGGGGGCTATGACGAAAAGGGCCGAAAATGCTTTATCATGAGGCGGAAATGAGGGCTTAGAAGAAGCAGGACGGCAGCTTGCGACATATAAAAAGCCCGCCGATAAAGCGGGCTTTTTCCGTGGTCCCAGCAGGGCATGATCCTGCGACCCCCTGATTATGAGTCAGATGCTCTAACCAACTGAGCTATGGGACCGGGTCTGTTCTCAGACTTTTATTTCGACATCGACACCTGAGGGCAGCTCGAGCTTCATGAGGGCATCCACCGTTTTGGCGTTGCTGTCCTCTATATCGAGAAGCCTGCAGTAAGTATCGAGCCTGAACTGCTCACGAGCCTTCTTGTTTACGAAGGTGGAGCGATTTACCGTAAAGATCTTTTTATTGGTGGGAAGGGGAATCGGACCATTCACCTTTGCACCGGTGGATTTTACAGTCTCGACAATCTTGGAGGCAGACTTATCTACCAACATGTGGTCGAAGGATTTGAGTTTGATTCTAATTTTTTGACTCATATTGCGTGCAAATATAATAATTATTCTTCATCTATAATATCTTCAGGCACTCTATAACCGCTTTTCTCTATGATTTCCTTGGCCATGGCGAAGGGTACTTCATCATAGTGGTCGAAAGTCATAGTGCTGGTGGCACGACCTGAGGATAGTGTGCGCAGAACGGTTACATAACCGAATTGTTCTGCAAGCGGAACATAGGCCTTGATTATTCTTGCGCCGTTGGAAGTAGCATCCATGGCTACAATCTGTCCGCGGCGACGATTGAGGTCACCTACTATGTCGCCCATATATTCGTCCGGCGTTACCACCTCTAAACTCATTATAGGCTCCAAAAGTACCGGTTGGCACTTGGGACAGGCGTGACGGAAGGCCATCCTGGCTGCAAGTTCGAAAGAAAGTTGATCGGAATCGACCGGATGATAAGAACCATCGATAAGTGTGACTTTGAGGCTCTGCATTGAGTAACCGGCAAGCACGCCGTTCATCATTGCACCCTCGAAGCCCTTTTGTATTGAGGGAATGTATTCTTTTGGAACATTTCCTCCCTTGACAACACTCTCGAACTGAAGGCCTTGTACACCTTTGTCCGCCGGACCGATTTCCACAATAATGTCTGCAAATTTTCCACGACCGCCGGTTTGCTTTTTGAACACTTCGCGGTGCTGAATACTTGCAGTAATAGCTTCTTTGTAATTTACGTGAGGCGCTCCCTGATTGATTTCCACACCGAATTCGCGGCGCAGACGATCCACAATTATGTCCAAATGGAGTTCGCCCATGCCCGAAATAATGGTCTGACCGGTCTGATCATCGCTCTTAACGGTAAATGTGGGGTCCTCCTCTGAAAGCTTGCCCAATGCAGTTCCAAGTTTATCGAGGTCTTGCTGAGTTTTGGGCTCTATGGCTATTCCGATTACAGGATCGGGGAAGTCGATGCTTTCGAGGGCATAATGGTGACTATCATCACAAATTGTATCGCCGGTACGGAGGTCTTTGAAACCTACTGCCGCACAGATGTCACCTGCTTCTACAAATTCGATGGGATTCTGCTTTTTGGAGTGCATCTGATAGAGGCGGGCAACACGTTCTTTCCTGCCCGTACGTGAATTAAGCACATGTGAGCCGGCATTGAGCACGCCTGAATAAGCTCTCAAATAAGCCAATCGTCCTACATAAGGATCAGTTGCAATCTTAAACACAAGTGCGCAGAACGGCCCATCAGCGGTGGGTTGGAGATCATCTTCCTTACCGGTGTAAGTATTCGTGGCCTTAATGGCGGGAATATCCTTTGGAGAAGGCAGATATCTTACCACTGCGTCCAGCAAAAACTGTACGCCCTTGTTTTTATAGGAAGAACCGCAAGTTGCCGGCACTATCTTTAAAGAAATGGTGCCCTTGCGTATGGCGTTTATGATTTCTTCCTCCGTTACGGATTCAGGTTCATCGAAGAACTTCTCCATGAGAGCGTCGTCGAATTCGGCAGCCGCCTCGAGAAGTTTTCCGCGCCAAAGTTCCACCTCTTCTTTCATGTCTGCCGGGACCTCGCGGATATCATAGTTCACAAGTACATCTTCGTCACGATAAATGAGAGCTTTTCTGGAGATAAGGTCTACCAAACCTACAAAATCCTCCTCTGCTCCGATGGGAAGCGCAATGGGAATCACATTAGCACCAAGCTTATCTTTAATATCCTCTACACAAGAGAGGAAGTCGGCGCCCACCCTGTCCATTTTATTCACATACACAATTTTGGGCACTCCGTATTTATCGGCCTGACGCCATACGGTTTCGCTTTGCGGCTGAACTTTGCCTACTGCATCGAAGGTCGCCACCGTGCCATCTAAGACACGCAGTGAACGCTCCACCTCCACAGTAAAGTCTACGTGACCAGGAGTATCAATCAGATTGATATGATACTGCTTGCCACCATAGTGCCAAAAACAGGTAGTTGCGGCAGAAGTGATTGTGATGCCTCGCTCTTGCTCCTGTACCATCCAGTCCATCGTGGCCTCACCGTCATGAACCTCTCCTATCTTATGCGTTTTGCCCGTATAATACAGGATACGCTCAGACGTAGTGGTCTTGCCGGCATCGATGTGAGCCATGATACCGATATTGCGAGTAAAATTAAGATCCCGTTTAGACATTTACAATGAGGCTAGAAACGGAAGTGTGCGAATGCCTTGTTGGCTTCGGCCATGCGATGCATGTCTTCCTTACGCTTGAATGCGCCGCCCTCATTATTGTATGCAGCTAGAATTTCAGCTGCAAGTTTTTCTGCCATTGAGCGGCCGGAACGTTTACGGGCAAAGGAGATCATGTTCTTCATAGATAGGGAGACCTTCCTTTCCGGACGCAACTCAGTAGGCACTTGGAAGTTGGCGCCGCCGATACGGCGAGATTTCACTTCTATTTGAGGAGTGACATTCTCGAGCGCTTTCTTCCAAATATCTAATGGAGCCTGATCGGAACTTTTCATCTTCTCGCCTACTATGTCGATAGCATCGTAAAAAATAGAATATGCGATACTCTTCTTCCCCTGCAGCATCAAGTTGTTCACAAAACGAGTAACCTCGATTTCTCCGAACTTGGGATCAGGAAGTAGAATTCTCTTCTTAGGCTTTGTTTTTCTCATGATTTTGGAAAATTAAAAAAAATAGGTGTTTTCTTCGTTACTTCTTTGGACGTTTTGCGCCGTAGAGGGAGCGGGACTGAGTCCTTCCTTCTACACCGGCGGTATCCAAAGCTCCACGAAGGACGTGATAGCGTACACCGGGAAGGTCTTTTACACGACCGCCGCGAACCAGCACGATGCTGTGTTCCTGCAGGTTGTGTCCTTCGCCCGGAATGTAGGCATTGACCTCTTTACCGTTTGAAAGACGTACACGGGCAACCTTGCGCATTGCAGAGTTGGGTTTCTTAGGAGTGGTTGTATACACCCTAAGGCATACGCCACGCTTCTGAGGACAAGCATCCAGAGCGCGAGACTTGCTCTTGTAAGCGATTGTCTCGCGTCCTTTGCGGACTAACTGTTGAATTGTTGGCATAAATTTTTGTTATGTTTTTATACGTCCCAAAAAATTGGGGCTGCAAAGTTAAGTATTTTTTCTAAAATTCAAAGCCCTCGAACTCAATATCCTTCGAGGCTTTCTCTTTAAATTTGGGGGCTTTTTGCGCTGCGGCATCAAGATATTTCTTTACTCCGGCAGCATCTCCCTTGCGGGCAGAAGCTACTGCGCGAAGATAATATGATACAGGGCAATTATGACCTTCCAATACGTTGATGGCATAATCATACTTGCCATTATAAATGGCGGCTATGGCCTCATTGCGGCTATTGGTGCCTTCCAAATACTTGCCTGCCTGAATATAATCACCTTTAAGCAGATAAACAATACCAAGGTTCTGATTGGCTATTTTGGTGCCGGACTTTTGGAAATAATCGGCAGCCTTATCCAATTCGTCATTACCGAGAGCGATTACACCGCGCACATTAAGGAGATCCTTGTCTGATTGGTCTTTCAGTCTGTCGAAATAAACTTCTGCCGCAACCGGAGCTCCCTTTTCCATAAGGGTTATGCCTAAATTATAGCGACCCCTTTCCGAGCCCATGCGGTCGGCAGCGGCACGATATAGAGTTTGTTTGAGTTCAAGAGAGTCGGTAAGAGATGCGAGTCTGAGCAAACCTTCCTCGTCCACAAGGTAAAGGCGCTTGCGGTTCAGAAGTCTTTGCAGGTCGGCATCGGTGTAATTCTGATATTCCATTTCGGTAATGAAGCGCGAGCGCCTCAATTCCGGAAACACATTATCCTTGATTTCGGTATAAACCTGAGAAAGATTCTTAATTTCGCTCTCACGCACCGCAGGGTCGGAATACATGCTGAGCACCCTGAGAATCAGGTCTTTGTCGGCAAGGTCGGAATTTTCTACCGCATCTTTGAAGCCCTCCCAATCCTGGCCTACGCTATGAACTTCGGTAGAGCCTGCCTCTACATCTTTAGCTATTTTACCCCATGCTTTTTGAGCGGAATTGGAGCGCTCCTCGGAAAGTTTGTCATTAAGCTCTTCACCGCCTTCGGGAGAAGCATAAGAAATGATTTTGGTGCCCTTGACCGTTATCCTGTCGCTCTCCTGACCTTCCGCAATTGCCCTTTGAAGGGTTTTAATGCTGTTGCCGGAAAGTTCGCTGCTTTTAACATTGGCGGAATTTACATCGTAAAGGATTTGTCCCTCTGCCTTGGTGAGAACAACGCTCTGATAGTTATCGGACTTATAATTGTATTCGCCGACCTTTTTGGCCCACTTTACCAGATTTATGCATCCATCCGCCACCTTTATAACAGGCACCTGCAGAACCTGCCCGTCGGCAAAAACAGTGCTGCGTAGCTCCAAACGGCTTTTTTCCATACCGCTCATAAAGGGAAAAACTATTTCCTCCCGTACGCTGCCGCCGGTGGATGGAACCACCTTGTTATTGTCTTTCACATTCTCTCCCTGAAAACGGAAAGGAGGAAGGGGCATCTGACCGCCTTCATATACCACATAGGGGGTTACCACCACTTGGGCATTCTTGCTGAAATAGCCGGCGGGATAATTTACACTAATTTTGGCTCGAACTGTATCGTTTAATACGGTGAGCACTTCCGGAGTGCACTGCACTGTAAGAGTTTTGGCAGCTTCGGCGAGCTGTTCTGCTGTAGATTTGCTGCATGAGGCCAGCACAATGGCTGCTGCGATATAAAGTATACGTTTCATATTCTTGATTTTAACAGGAAATGCAAAGATACGAGTTTTTTATTTAACTTTGCATGATTATGGACTCTCAAGAGTTACAACGCCTAAAAAACAAATACGACATCATAGGTAATGATGCCGAACTCAACCATGCGCTTGAAACCGCAGTGGCCGTAGCCCCCACCGACCTGACCGTGCTTATTACGGGCGAAAGCGGCGTGGGCAAAGAAGTCATTCCCCAAATCATACATCAGCACTCCCTGCGGAAAACGGGCAAATACTTAGCTGTCAACTGCGGAGCCATTCCCGAAGGGACTATAAACGCCGAGCTCTTCGGCCATGAAAAAGGCGCTTTCACCGGTGCCATAGCAGATCGCAAGGGCTATTTTGAAGAGGCGGACGGGGGCACTTTGTTTTTGGATGAGATAGGCGAACTCCCAAAAGAAACTCAGTCCATGCTGCTCCGCGTTTTGCAAAGCGGAGAATTCATAAAAGTCGGCTCATCCAAGGTGCAAAAAACCGATGTGCGTGTGATTACCGCCACCAACATCAAACTGCGCACGGCGATGGAAAGGGGTAAATTCAGAGAAGATCTTTATTACAGACTTAACGCCGTACAAATAATGATGCCCGCACTTCGCGAGCGCAAAGACGACATATATCTGCTTTTCCGGAAATTCTCATCGGACTTTGCAGAAAAATACAAGCTGCGCAAAATCTCCCTTGCAATAGAAGCGATATCTCTTCTAAAAGCTTATCGCTGGCCGGGCAATGTGCGGCAACTTAAAAATGTTGCCGAAACCATAACAGCGCTGGAATCATCACAATCCTTGCCGGGCGCTTCGGACCGCATAGAACTTTCGGCCGACAAGCTGGCTCCCTATATCCCCAACGAGCGCGATGAGCTCCTCCCTATGCCCGCTCCCACAACCGGTGGCGGCGCACCTTTCGGCGAGGATGAAAAACGCGTATTCATAAAGGCTTTGGTAGACCTTAAGCAAGAGGTTGATATTCTTAAAGCCAAGGTGGATACCCTAAGTTCCCCAACATCAACCCCGCAAATCCCGCAAAGCGCTCCGGCTCAGAGAGATGACGCTGAATGGCAGGAGCAGAAGGCACCTGAAAACATCTCCATCAAAAAAGCAAATGACGTGCTCATTCAACGCGCATTGGAAAAGCACGGCGGCAATATAAAAGAAGCGGCGGAGGAACTTGGCATTTCGGAACGCACGATTTACCGCAGACTCGCTCAAAAAAAGAAAAGCAAATGAAAAAGTGGCTCCTAACGGCATTTGCCGTACTTTCTCTCAGCTCTTGCGGAATCTATTCTTTTTCCGGTACATCCATACAGTCGGACGTGCGCTCGATTACCCTCCCTACCTTTGAATACAGGGCCATGAAGGTGAATCCCACGCTCTCGAACAATCTTTCCGAAGCCATGCGTACACGATTCCGCCAGATGACCAGATTAGAGCAGGTCGAAATGGACGGAGATTTGGAGATTACCGGCACAATAACAGGATATGATGTAAGGGCTCAGGCAGTTACGGCAAGTGAGGTGGCTGCACAAAGCCGGCTTACGGTAACGGTAAGCGTCGATTTCGTCAACCGTAAATATCCTGAGGAAAACTTTGATAAAAAGAGTTTTTCGGCTTACGCCGATTATGATTCCACCAATTCGCTGGATGCGGTAGAGCAACAACTCTGTGAGGAGATTATAGATAAACTTGTAGAAGATATTTTTAACGCAACAGTAGCACAATGGTAGAAAACTCCATAGAACTCAAGTCCCTTAATCTGAATGAATTAAACGGCGTTATCTCGCTATACCCATGGTATGGAGGAGCACGTGTGGAGCTGTGCCGCCGCATGAGCGGGCTTGGGGAGGGGGCATGGAGCGATGAGAGCTATGCAGATGCCGCCCTGTTTGTAAGTTCCAGAAGTATTGTGGCAGCTCTTGCCAGCAGCGGGAAAAAGTTGGATTTTGCCGACTCGGATGTATCAAAACTGCTTAGGAGCTATGTGGATGACACACCTGCGCAAGAACGCAGGGTGATAGTTTTGGGTGGGGATTACTTCTCAAAAGACCAATATGAAAAGGTGCAAAAAGACTCCGACCGCATATTTTCTCACTTCGCCAAACAGGCGCGGGAGGAAGGGTATGTGGAAATTTTAGAGGAAGACTTCACTGACTTTGCAACCGAAACGCTTGCACAAATTTACGCCGAACAAGGTTATTATGAGCAGGCGCGCGCAATCTATTCAAAGTTAATTTTGCGTTATCCGGAAAAAAGTGCTTACTTTGCAGCCCAAATCGAAAAGATAAAATAATTATATATGAACGCAGTATTTACAATTTTAGTTGTACTCATAATTCTCGCAGCCATACTGCTCATTTTAGTTGTGCTGCTTCAGAATAGCAAGGGTGGTGGATTAGCCAGCAACTTTGTTGCCGGAAATCAAACTTTCGGCGTACGTCAAACAGCAGACCTTTTGGAAAAATTCACCTGGGGTCTCATTGCTTTCATTATGGTTGTTTCTATTATAACATCCTTTACTATCCGCAAAACAGGCTCCAGCGGCGTGGATATCAGCAGCGATATAGAGAATGTTCAAGAACAACAGCCTGCTTTCCCCACAGCTCCCATAGAACAGAGTGCTCCTGATACAGGAACTCCTCAGTCAGACTAATCAATTCCCTTATTTGCCTCGCCTATAGCGGCAAGGCGCTCAAGCGCTTCGTCCGGAAGAGTTCCATCCGGACGGGGGCCTATATTCAACAGCAGATTGGCGCCCATTCCGTTCACCTTTCGCATATATTCTATCAACTCCTCAGAACTCTTATAAGCAGTGTCTTTTATACGGTAGCCCCAGCTGTTGTTCATGGTACGGCAGGTTTCGAGGGGAAGACTGTCCGAAATTGTTTGATTAGGAGCGAAGCCTGTGGTGTTTTCGCCCGGTAAATCCTGTTCGAAGATTTGAATGTCCTCTCCGGGGAACGTCGGCAAGTGATGATTGTTGCCCACAAGGCAGCCCGGCTGAAGCTGATGTATAAGAGCGTATATTCCATCCAAATCCCAGGTTTCGGCCGCCTGTCCGTAAGGCTGATATTCGCAGTCCCAAAGGCCGTCAAACCATATCGCCCCCACCTCCCCATAATTTGTAAGCAATTCTGTAAGTTGCTCTTTCATAAAGCCGATATAATGTTGCCAGAGGGCGTTTTGCTGCCAGAATTCGGGTGTGATTTCACTCGGCTCTTCGGGAGCATCCACAAATAGGCGGCCGTTATGACCGGTTTTTCCGAGAGGCCAATAATCTTCGCGAGTCCAATCCAGAATTGAATAATAGAAATGGATTTTAATACCCTGCTTGCGGCATTCATCGGCAAGCTCCTTTATGATGTCCCGCTTGAAAGGAGTGGAATCCACTATGTTGAAGTCAGAGGCGGCGGTTTTGAACATAGAAAAGCCATCATGATGGCGGGTGGTTATACAGAGGTATTTTGCTCCGGCATTCTTGAAGGCGGTCACCCATTCCGTCGCATTGAATTTAGAGGGGTAGAATCCCGCCGCCAAATTCTTGTATTCGTAAGCGTTCAACTTCTGCGATTCGAGAGCCCATTCGCCCTGCCCTAACATGGAGTAAATGCCCCAATGTATGAAAATCCCAAACTTGGCTTCAGCAAATTCCGCCTTGGCCTGACGATTGGCTGTTTCGAAATCAAGTTCAGGAACCTGGCTCTTGTCTCCTATTTTACATCCGGTGTTGCATCCGGCCGAAAGAACCAGAGCGAATACAAATAAAGCTATCTTTTTCATACGATAAAGATAATTATTTTAAGCAAAACTAACACGCTTTGGTTTTTGGTTAAGATAAATTGAGTTTTTTTGTTATTTTTGAATTTCTTATCCATACTAATACTCTCTTTTGAATGAAATTGATCATTATTATCCTGCTGAGTGTTTTGCAAATTGCGACAGCATCAGCAAGCCCTGCCCGTTACGAAAGAAGCATCAACAGCAGATGGACATTCCATAAGGAAGGGTCGGATATCACGGAGACCGTGAACATACCGCACACTTGGAACGCTCTTGATTGCCAGGACGATACACCAGGATACTGGCGCGGAACGGCTTGGTACGAAAAAACGGTTATAATCAATGATGAACTTGACGGTAAAAGACTTTTTGTCAGATTCGAAGGCGCAAATCAGGAATTGGATTTATATGTGAACGACTTACACGCAGGAAACCACAAAGGCGGTTATACTGCATTCGTTTTCGACATCAGCCAACTGGTAAAAAGAGGATGCAATTCATTCAAGATTAAACTTACCAACTCTCACGATGAAGCCATCCCGCCGATGCGGGCGGATTTTACCTTCTTCGGCGGAGTTTACAGGGATGTATCCCTAATCTTTGTTCCTGAAAATCACATCAGCGTAAGCCATTATGCAAGCAGCGGGGTGTATATTTCAACTCCCGAATGCGACAGAGAGTCAGCCAAGGTAAAGATAGTCACTCACCTTACCTTGAACAATACAGCCAAAAGGCTGATTTTGGAGCAACAGATTATCGACCCGAAAGGCAATGCTATAGCCACTCTCAAGCATCCTCTCCGCTCTGCACCCGCCACATCCGACTATGTGGTCGAGCAACACACCAAAATCATCAATCCTGTACTTTGGGACTTGGATTCACCGGAACAATACTCTCTTATTACCCGGCTTTTGGATAAAAATGGCAAAGTGATAGACAAACAGCTTGATGCCTTTGGAATACGATATTTCAACTTTGATCCCGATAAAGGTTTTTTTCTTAATGGCAGGCATGTAAAGCTGATAGGAACAAACCGCCACCAGGACTATAAGAATTTGGGGAACGCCGTACCGGATGAAATTCACCTCCGAGATGTGCGCCAGCTCAAGAAAATGGGTGGTAATTTTCTTCGGATTGCCCATTATCCCCAGGACCCTATAATATCCGGAACCTGTGATGAAATGGGAATTGTTACATGCGTAGAAATTCCAATAATAGACCGCATTGGCAATTCTCCTGATTTTACAGAGAATTGCATAAATATGGCTCTGGAAATGGTTTATCAAAATTACAATCACCCATCAATGATTATCTGGGCCTATATGAATGAGGTTTTGATTGAATCTCCGTGGAATACCGGAAAAATCTCCCAAAAAGATTATTTTACTCGGCTTTACGATTGTGCATCACGCATTGACTATGCAATAAAAAGAGCTGATCCCCTGCGTCCGACAATGATACCCAACCACAATTTCCCGGAAAGATATAAACAGAGCGGTATCACCGACATTCCGGATATTCTAGGCTTCAACCTCTATTGCGGTTGGTACACGGGAGGGCTGGATTCCTTGGGTCCTACCCTTGACAAGTTGCGTGATATGTTCCCCGGAAAGAGTCTTATTCTTACTGAATACGGTGCAGATGCCGATTCGCGACTTCATAGTTTTTCGCCCGAATGCTTTGATTACACCTGTGAATATGGACTCATGTTCCATAAGCATTATATTCAGCTTATCCTTGAAAAGGAATATCTGGCCGGCAGCAATGTATGGAATCTCAATGATTTCTATTCTGAATTCAGAGGCTTTGCCGTTCCGCATGTAAACTGCAAAGGCCTTGCTACATTGGACAGGATTCCGAAAGATAGTTACTGGTTTTATACTGCTATGCTGAGCGGAAAACCGTTTATAAGAATAGGGGGAGCTGACTGGAAAATCCGCGGTGGACAGGCCTCCAAGGGCGTTTGTTTGCAGCCTGTGGAAGTCTTCTCCACAGCTGCTCAGATAGAGTTGAAATTGAACGGAAAATCCCTTGGAACCAAATCGAAAGAAGGACACTCTGCTGTTTTTGACATCCCCTTTACTGATGGAGAAAATATATTGGAAGCTTATGGCTCCGATGGAGTTACAGATATTCTGCGGGTAGATTTTCGCATGATACCGGAGGATCTCTCTAAATTTAAGGAAATCAATGTAATGCTCGGCTCGAAGCGATATTTCGAAGATAGGAATGCCGGACAGATATGGATTCCGGAACAAGAATACCATACGGGATCCTGGGGATATGTCGGGGGACAAGTAATGCGTCCTAGATACTCCTCCGGAGCCCGTCCGGCATTTGAGGCAAATATTTTGGGTACTTCCATTGACCCTGTATTCCAAACACAAAGGGCGGGATTAGAGGCCTTCAAGGCAGATGTTCCCAATGGCAAGTACTATGTCTATCTATATTTCGCAGAACTTGCCGGTCCTGTTAAAGGCAAGCCTATGCCATACAATCTTGGAAATGACATACTGACCGGCGACATAACACCTGAAAGGGTGTTCGATGTCGCCATAAACGGAAAGACAGTATTGGAAGAATTTGACCTTTCCAAAACATACGGCAACAATGTGGCGGTAATAAAAAAATTCCCGATTGATGTATGTGACGGAAGCGGAGTTACCGTCTCGTTCAAAGCTATAAAAGGATTGCCGGTGCTCAATGCTGTCCGGATTTTTAAAGTACAATGATTTCTATGATAAAAAGACATTTGATAGTTCCGGTTGTTCTGCTGCTATCGCTATCAGCTTATGCACAACCGGATGCCAGAGCAAATTACGATGAGTCGAAAGTTCCGTCATACGAACTTCCTAATCCCCTATTGTTCAATAATGGAAAGGCGGTAAAAAACCGTTGTCAATGGACGAAAAAAAGACGCGCAGAGATTATTGAATTTTTTTCAAGGAAATGTACGGGCACATCCCGCCACCACCTAACGGATTGCATTTCAAGCTTTTGTCCGAAGAAATGGTATATAATGGTCTGGGAAAGCGTAAGACAATTCGTATTTATCTTGATGCGGCAGAGAAGCATTCCTTTGACGTGATGATCCATCAGCCGGTAGGAATATCAAAACCACTGCCCATATTTGTCGGGCTCAATTTTACAGGAAACGAAGGAACCCTTGATGAAAGAGAATCTTCCCGATGGCCTTATGAACTAATCCTAAAGTCGGGTTTTGCGGTGGCTACGGCATGGAGAGACTCAATTGAACCCGATATGAAAAACAAAACAAAATTAGACCCGTCCATGCCCAATGATGGCGGCGTACGGGCATGGTATAACTCTGATGGAAACTGGGGAGCCATTTCTGCTTGGGCATGGGGTCTAAGCCGAATTTACGATTATCTGGAAACAGATAAAGATTTTGATTGCAAGAAAGCAGCTGTCATAGGACATTCCAGATTGGGAAAGACAGCCCTATGGGCTGACCCTAAAGGGGAATGGATTACGGCAAAAATGACTGATGCTGTTTATGCCTTATTCGGAAAGAAAGGACTCTCCTTGGATAAGATGCCCGAGGCTGATTCCCCGGACAACAAAGGATATGTTGCATATCATATTCGCACCGGGAAACATACAATCACCGCTTGGGATTGGGAGCAATACCTTGAGTTTGCCGCTCGCCATTTCAAGTAGATTAAATCCTTACTTGTTCCTCGAAAGCGTTTTGCCGTCGGCGTAATCCACCACAATCGCAGAATCTTTCCGGACTTTGCCTTCAAGGATTTCGCGGGCAAGCATATTCACAAGCTCCCTTTGGATTATCCTCTTTACAGGCCTTGCGCCGAAGGCGGGGTCATAACCGTCACGCACCATCGCATCTTCAAACGCCTTCGTATATTCGAGCCTGACATTTTCATCTTCCAGCTTAGCTTTGAGCAGATTCATCTGGATATGCACAATCTCGCGTATATTTTCCGGCGTAAGAACATCAAACACTACTATCTCATCTATTCTATTCAGGAACTCCGGCCTCATACGCAGCCTCAACTCTTCTTCTTTGAGGTTGGAAGTCATGATGAGAATGGTATTTTTGAAGTTAACTGTGCGGCCCTTGTTGTCGGTAAGCCTTCCATCATCCAACACTTGCAACAGCAGATTGAACACATCGGCATGAGCCTTTTCTATTTCGTCCAAAAGAATTACGCTGTAAGGCTTGTTGCGCACCGCTTCGGTAAGTTGCCCGCCCTCATCATAACCGATATATCCCGGAGGCGCTCCTATTAGACGGCTGACCGTATGGGATTCCTGATACTCGGACATATCTATACGCGTCATCATCGACTCGTCATTGAACAGGAATTCGGCGAGCGCCTTGGCTAGTTCAGTTTTTCCCACGCCCGTAGGTCCCAAGAAGAGGAATGAGCCGATGGGTCTGTGTTCATTTGAAAGACCGGCGCGGTTCCGGCGCACTGCATCGGACACAGCGGTTATGGCTTTATCCTGCCCAACCACACGCTTATGCAGTTCTTCTTCCATGCGCAATAGTTTGGTTTTCTCGCTTTCCAGCATACGATTCACAGGTATACCGGTCCAACGGGCAACCACCTCGGCAATATCCTCTGCTGTAACCGACTCGGACATAATGGGATTTTTTACCGATGCCTGCTTGGCCTCCAATTCCGCTATGCGCTTGCGGGCCTGAGCGATTTTTCCGTAACGAAGCTCCGCCACTCGGCCGTAATTGCCCTGACGCTCTGCTATGCGGGCTTCATTTTCATCCGCCTCAACACTCTGACGGGCATCCTGCAACTCTTTGAGGGTATCCATTTCGGCCTCCCAACGCTTCATAAGCTCAGCGCGCTCGGCCTCTGCAGCCTTGAGGTCGGAATCTATCTTCTCGCTTTTAAGAGTTGTTCCCTCTCGTTTTACTGCTTCTTTTTCTATCTCCAACTCGCGAATCTTGGAATTCAGCACATCTATAGGCTCCGGCACGGAGTTCATCTCCAAACGAAGCTTTGCTGCGGCCTCATCCACAAGGTCTATGGCCTTGTCCGGCAGATAACGATTGTTTATATAGCGGTGGCTGAGGTTAACGGAAGCTATCAGCGCATCGTCCTCAATATGCACCTTGTGGTGATTTTCGTATTTTTCTTTGAGCCCGCGCATTATGGCTATGCTTTCGGCGGGCGAGGGCTCATCTATCATAACCTTTTGGAAACGACGCTCGAGAGCCTTGTCCTGCTCGAAATACTTTTGATATTCATCCAAAGTAGTGGAACCGATGGTGCGCAGTTCACCCCGCGCAAGTGCGGGCTTTAAAATGTTGGAAGCATCCATCGCTCCTGAAGTGCGTCCTGCACCCACGAGAGTATGTATTTCATCTATAAAGAGGATTATCTCCCCTTCGCTGTCCACCACTTCCTTTACCACTCCCTTAAGCCTCTCCTCAAATTCTCCCTGGTATTTTGCGCCCGCTATGAGCGCACCCATATCTAAAGAGAAAACACGTTTGCTCTTTAAATTCTCCGGCACCTGGCCGTTTATTATTTTTTGCGCAAGTCCTTCTGCTATAGCCGTTTTGCCGACACCGGGCTCTCCCACCAAAATAGGATTGTTCTTGGTGCGGCGGCTGAGGATTTGAAGCACTCTGCGGATTTCTTCATCACGGCCTATCACGGGGTCCAGCTTGCCTTTGGAAGCCGCCTCCGTGAGGTCGTTTGCATATTTACTTAAAAATTGATATTTATTTTCCACGTATTTTAATCTCCTTTTTTCCATTAAGAAGAGTCAAAATGCATTCCATTGACAATTTGTCAGCGGTCGGAAATATGCCTTTGCAAGGACGACAGATTTCGCCTTTGCAAAAGCGGTAGATTGAAGATTTGCAGGTACCAGCTAAAGCCGGAAACAAACAGGTAGATTGAAGATTTGCAGGCTACCGGACCGGGGCTGTGCCTTTATTTTATCAAATCGGCAAGAGTGCGGTCGACATAGAACATTCCATTCTGACGCATATAAACGGAAGGAACGCGGGTATAAAGGGTGTCAGTTTTATCCGAACTTTGCTTATATACCACATTCTGCCAGCCGGGAATAAGAAGAGTGTCGGCACCTGAGACCACTGTAAGGAAAGGAGCATTGCGCGTGCCGCCTACAGTACAGGAGGCATTCGGGAAAACCTCCTCGTATGGGACAAAAATCTCGTCAGTAAGCTCCCAAAGGGGCTTTTTGAAGCCGGAAACCTTGCACAGATATTCATTGAACTCTACATTTTTTATTATGCCTGAAGGTCTTTGGCCGTGAGGACTGTACACGGCAAGGAATACATCTTCGGCGGTATGATTACCGCTGGTAAAGCCTATGTGCATATGTGAATTGTAGATTTCTACAATTGCTCTTTGAAAATTGTAAGAGTCGGCAACCTGCATATAATCCTCCTCGGTAATGTGTATATTATTGCGCAACTTCGCTTCTTCTTGCGGGGTGATATCTATTCCGGTCCACTCTTTAAACACATTAGGGATTTCACCAAGCTCGCATTCCCTCAGGAGCGAGGTCATTCTACGACTCGAAGCTTTAATATCGCCCAATGAACCGAAAATCGTTTCAAGCGAAGCAGAAGAAAGAGTGACATATTCACTTAGAGTTCTATCGGTAATGGTGATACCGCCGGTCCCATGGTCTGAAGTGATAACCACCGTGGTGTTTTTATCGCGCTGTGCGAAATCTATTGCAACTTTTATGGCTTCATCAAAGGCAAGAAAATCCCCCACCGCTGCGGACGCATCATTGGAATGGGCGCCATGATCTATTTTGCTGCCTTCCACCATCAAAAAGAAACCCTTGGGATTTTTCGAAAGAATATCTATCGCCTTGGCGGTCATTTCAGCAAGGGACGGCTCTTTGGCAGGGTCGCGATCTATCTCGAAATCCATCATCTTTTTGTTGAAAAGCGCCCATAATTTATCCCCTTCAAAAGAGCGGAAACCTTCCAAATCATCTTCCAAAAGGCTTGCGCCGGAAGCCTTTATGAGTGAGCGGACATCTGGTGTAAGATAAGCCGTTCCTCCGCCGAAAACCACATCAAGATTCTGCGATGCCATTTGAAGGCTTAAACGGCTGGGGCTTCTTGTGCCGGCATGGGTGCAAGTGGCTGCCGGTGTGGCATGATTGAAACGAATGGTAACCACCAAACCGGTAGCTTTACCCTGCCAAAGCCTCGCTGCCTCTAAAACAGTGGCGGCAGGCCTCCAGGCAAGGGAGGAGTCCTGCGGATAAAAGTCTTGGGGAGATGGTTCGGGATATATGGATAGATTGGCGCTGGAACTGCGCACCCCTGTCATAAAAGCAGACATGGACTCCGCAGAGCCGGTAATGGCGGCGTCTGATTTGTTTGTCTGCACCAAGCCGCAAACATAAGGATCTACATTGAGGGGTTGTTCCATATCGCCTGACTGATAGCGCTTATACCAGCGGGCAACACTAAGCAAACTGGTGCTGTTGCCATCAGCAATCATCACAATAAGGTTTTTAGTAGGCTTTATTTCATTTTTTTGAGCGCATGCGGGCAGTAAAAACACCATCACCGCAATGAGAAGTAAATTACGCAGTTTCATATACTGCAAAGATAGTCATTTCGTCAAAAAATCAAACAGCATCTTTTCATAAATCTCCATTGTTTATAATCAGGCTGTTTTGCATCGGCAAAATAGCGATATATGGAACAATAGAATATTTTTAGTAAATTTGTTAGTTATGAAACTTTTCAAGATGATTCTTTACACAGCGGGAGTGGCGGCATTAAGCGCCTGTGCCCACAAACAGAGCGAATTCAAGTACACTATAGACCAATTCGCGGATATCAAAATTATGCGCTATCAAATCCCCGGATGGGATAATCTAAGCCTGCAGCAAAAGCAATACGCATTTCATTTGTCCGAGGCCGCAAAGCTGGGCCGCGACATAACCTGGGACCAGTACTGCAAATATAATCTGCCTGTAAGACATGCCTTAGAAGACATTCTGCATAATTACAGCGGTGAACGCAGCGGAGCGGAATGGGATAATTTCTTGGTATATGCAAAAAGGGTTTTCTTCAGCAACGGCATCCATCATCATTACGCCGAAGACAAGTTTTTCCCTGAATGCAGCAGAGAATATTTTGCCGGCCTGCTTGCCGATGCGGCAGATGACAGCGAGATAGAAGTGGGAGGGGAAACACGCTGGAGCGGTGCGGAAGGTCTTTCCCTCAACGCAGATGAGCTTCTTGAGGTTATCTACAATCCCGACATTTATCCGCAAAGGCGCAGCACCGATCTTACTAAAGACATAGTTGCCGCATCTGCAGTCAACTTTTATGGCGAAGGTGTCAGCAGAGAAGAGGTGGACCGCTTTTATGCCGCCCAGGAAGTTCCAGGCGACCCCCGACCGATATCTTACGGGCTCAACAGCAAAGTAGTTAAAGAGAACGGTAAATTGGTAGAAAAGAAGTGGAAGGTGGGTGGAATATATTCGAGTGCAATTGAGGAGATTTGCGCTGAGCTCCGCAAGGCCGGGGAGTTTGCGGAAAATGATTTGCAAAAGGAAGGAATTGAGAAGTTGATTGCCTATTATAAAAGCGGCGACCTCCGTATTTGGGATGAATACAATATTTCTTGGGTGAAGGATACCCTTGGAGTTATAGATTATATCAATGGATTTATAGAAGATTATGATGACCCGCTTGGCCGTAAGGCAACCTGGGAGGCGGTTGTGAATATGAAAGATGCTGAAGCGTCAAGACGCTCCGACATCCTTAGCTCCAATGCCCAATGGTTTGAGGACAATTCCCCGATAGATCCCCGCTTTAAGAAAGCGGAATGCAAAGGCGTAAGCGCTAAAGTCATAAATGTAGTGGCCATTGCAGGGGCTTGTTATCCTGCAACACCTATCGGAATCAATCTTCCAAATGCCGATTGGATACGCCGTGACCACGGCTCTAAGAGCGTCACAATTGCCAACATCACTCAAGCCTATAATGCTTCTGCATTGGAACAGCCCAAAAGTGTGCTTGGAGAATTTGCCTGGGACCAGAAAGAAATAGATTTGGTTAAGAAGTACGGCGATTATATGAGCGACATTCATACCGACCTCCACGAATGCCTCGGACACGGCAGCGGACAGCTTCTGCCAAATGTGTCTTCTACTGCGCTCGGTGAATATCAAAGCGCTCTGGAAGAGACCAGGGCAGACCTTTTCGCCCTATATTATTGCGCTGACCCGAAATTAGTGGAACTTGGAATTGTTCCCAACCACGAGGCTTACAAGGCAGAATACGCTTCGTATATCCGCAACGGAATCATGACTCAATTCTCGCGCGTGGAACTCGGCAAAAAGAATACGCAAGCCCATATGCAGAACCGTCAGCTTATTGCAAGTTGGTGCTACGAGAAAGGCTTGGCCGACAATGTGATAGAAAAGAAAATTCGAGACGGGAAAACCTATTTCGTAATAAATGATCATGAGGCTCTTCGAGGTCTGTTTGCAGAATTGCTTGGCGAAGTTCAGCGCATCAAGAGCGAGGGCGACTATGCCGCCGGCAAGGCCTTGGTGGATAATTATGGCACCGAAATCGACTACGAGTTGCACAAAGAGGTTCTCGAGCGTTATGCCGCCCTCGGATTAAAGCCCTATGGCGGATTTGTGAACCCCGAGATTGTGCCGGTATACGATGCGGAAGGCTTAGTTTGCGACTATGTTATAGAATATCCCGATGACTATTTGGGACAGACCTTGGAATACGGCGAAAGGTATCGCACGCTCTAAATAATTCCTGATTTCAATACAGCCCTTCGGGAAGGTCCAACAGCAATTCCTCCTTCTTGGGATTGACACTGACAATCAAGTCCTCGTGCAGGGGAATCAGCACTTCTGTGCCATCCCTCTCCACGACAAGCAGGTCGTTGCCCGGAATGGCTTCAATGCCGATTATGGTTCCAACTAAAATCGGTTTGGTCCGGGAAGATGGTTTTTCGTCGGTGCTATCGTAGGAAGTCGGACTATCGGAAGCAGCGACGGCTGAATTGGCGGCAGGGCCGATGTCGTATAGCCGCCAGCCGATGAAATCCTGCTCATCCTCCTCTTCTTCCACATCTGCATAAATTGCCCTTCCCACTATCTCCTCGGCATCTTTCAATGAAATGACATCGTTCAGATGAAGCACATACTTGCGGCCTCGCGGCTCACATGAAAGAACAAAAAACGGAACCTTAAGACCATCAAACTCTATGTAAACGGGCTCATTGCCGGCAAGCTCCTCCAAAGCATATTCGCTCCCCACAAGGATGCCCCCATCTGTGTTGTCGGACCTTAGTATTTTTGCTATCTGTATCATAAAAACAACGCCTTTTCGAAAGTGCAGGCATTATACCCTTTTCGTTTTTGAAAAGCTGTTTGCCTGAAAACAATACGTCCCGGAAACGGCAGTACCAGCCGTACCGGAACGTCAGGAAAAGGGATTTAGGCCTTTTCAGCAGGAGCCTCTGCAGGTGTTTCTGCAGCTTCTTCGGTGGCGCCGGCGGCTTCAGCAGCTTGCTTTTTAGCAAGCTTCTCTGCCTTCTTTGCGAGCTCTTCTGCGCGAGCCTCATTAACCTTGCGCTCTTCGGCAACAGCAGCCTTTACTTTAGCTTCTGCGGCCTTCTCAAGACCTTCTACCTTAGAACTGATTTTGGCATCCCTTTGAGCCTTCCATGCATTCCACTTTGCATCAGCCTGCTCCTGAGTAAGTGCGCCCTTGGCAATACCGCCATTGAGGTGCTTACGGAGGAGAACACCCTCATAAGAAAGGATGCGACGGCATACGAGAGAGGGCTGTGCGCCGACATTCAACCAGGCAAGAGCGCGCTCAGAATCGAGAACGATGGTTGCAGGGTTGGTGTTGGGGTTGTAAGAGCCAATCTGCTCGATGAAACGTCCGTCACGAGGCGAACGGGAATCGGCCACGACAATGTGGAAGAATGCGAAATTCTTCTTTCCGTGGCGCTGAAGACGAATTTTAACAGCCATTGTGAATCTGTTTTAAAAAATTAATAAAAATATATACCCCTTACTCGAAGGGACCGCAAAGTTAAAAAAAATTTTTGCAATTATCCAAAATATATCTATATTTGCAACCCCAAAGCGGATGTGGTGGAATGGTAGACACGCTACTTTGAGGGGGTAGTGGGCGTTTTTGCCTGTGTGGGTTCGAGTCTCACCATCCGCACAAAGGGACAAGTTCAAAAGAGCTTGTCCCTTTGTTGTGTTTTAGAATGAACACTGATTTTTTTGGGACTTTAAACACAATGATTCGTTAAAAATTTAATATTTATATAATTTTCAAACACTTACAACAACAATAGCCCGAACAGGGGCGCTTTACTGCACCTCTCGAATGGCATAGAACAAAGCCGAAAAAAGTGTTAAAAAAGTTAAACAAAATTCATAGCCCTGACAAATTATCGTATATTTGCAAACGTTATGAAAAAATTCCTCTTACTGATATCAGCGCTTCTCCTTACTACCGCTCCTTTTGCGAGAGGGAAGCAATCAACAGATGCCGTTATAGACCTTGTCGGACGCATTATCCCCAACCACATTTCCAACATCACCTTCGAAGTCCAGGGCGGAGCCTCATCCAACTGGTACGAATTCAAGGCCTCTGACGGAAAACTCTCAGTAAAGGGCGACTGTGTCAATTCCCTCGCGATGGGACTTGGCGACTATCTGCGCGACTATTGCAAGGTTGCGGTAACGTGGTTCGTTAACGATAAAATTATCTCTCCTAAGCGCTTGCCTTCTACCGAAGGGACTGTTCGCTGCGAAGCTCTCGCTCCCAACCGCTTCTTTTTCAACTACTGCACCTTCGGATATACGATCGGGTGGTGGAACTGGACCCAGTGGGAGCGCCTCATAGACTGGATGGCGCTCAACGGTGTAACTATGGCTCTTGCCAACACGGGCCAAGAGAGCATATGGCAGAAGGTATGGATGGATATGGGGCTTACAGCAGAGCAAACCCGCGAATATTTTCCCGGGCCGTCATTCCTTTCGTGGCACCGCATGACAAATCTTGAAGGATGGCATGGACCTCTCCCGCAGGAGTGGCTCGACAAGCAAGAGGCTCTTCAGAAACAAATCATCGCACGCGAAGTCTCCCTAGGAATCGCCCCTATTCTCGGCTCCTTCACAGGAAGGGTGCCCCGATCACTAAAGACTCTCTTCCCGAATGCCGAAATACGCAAACTCAGAGCATGGGGCAGTTTCGATGTTCAGTATAATCCCTGGTACCTCAGCCCTACCGATCCTCTTTATTCAGAAATTCAGAAAAAATACCTGAAAGTTCAGAAGGAGATGTTCGGGCAGGATTGCCATATCTATGGAATCGACATATTCAATGAAGTTGACCCTCCGGTATGGGATGCCGAATTCCTTGGCGAAGTAGCTGCAGAGACATGGAAAGCGCTCGAAGAATGCGACCCTGACGCTGTTTGGCTTCAGATGAGCTGGCTCTTCTTCCATAAATCCCAGCAGTGGACCCCTCAACTTATCGAGGCATACCTTTCTCCGGTGCCCAAAGGTCGTCTTCTAATGCTTGACTACTATTGCGACAGAGTGGAACTTTATCGCAAGACCGACAACTTCTACGGTCAGGACTTCATCTGGTGCTACCTCGGCAACTTTGGAGGAAACACGATGATTTCAGGAAATGTAAAGGACCTCAGCGCTAAGCTTGACAAAGTATTCGACGATTCAAAGGGCAACTGCACCGGTGTCGGATGCACCCTTGAGTCTCTCGACGTCAATGACCATACCTATGAATATGTCCTCGGACGCGCATGGCAGAAAACTGTCTGCGACTCTGTCTGGTACGAGCGTCTTGCAGACCGCCGCCTCGGATTTGCTGATGCTTCTTACCGAAAGGCTTGGTACATAATGTACGACAAGGTCCAGAAACAGCTCGGAGGACACTTTGTTCCCGTCCTTACAGCACGTCCCGTTTACAACGGCTTCGGTCCTTGGAATAACTACATGAAGAGCTACTCCAATTGCGACCTTCTTGAGGCGTGGGGGAAGGTTATAGATGCAAAACCTTCAAGGTCAGCCGGGTATGAGTTCGATTGTGTTAATATGGCTCGGCAATGCCTCGAAAACTATTATTCAGACATTTACCTCGAACTTATCGCCAAATACAAGGCCGGTGACAAGACCGCTTTCAAAGAGGCTTCCGGATATCTTCTCGGAATCATCGACGACCTTGAAAAGCTTGTCGGGTCTGTAAGATATTTCCGTCTCGGCCGCTGGATTGAAGAAGCCCGCTACTGGGGCGACACACCGGAACTTAAAGACTACTACGAGTGGGATGCAAAGGACCTTGTCAGCTGCTGGGGCTTCAAGGGCGGTAAACTTACCGACTACTCCAACAGAGGCTGGGCAGGGCTTTATTCAACTTTCTACAAACCAAGATGGGAGGAATATTTCAATCGTCTCAATAACGAAGAAAACTTTGACTACGAGGCCTTCAAGAGCTGGTGTGAAGACTTTGAATGGAACTGGATTGGAGAAGATACGAAGTACTCTTCAAAGCCCAAGGGAAACCCCCGCACACTCAGTGCGGCGATGTACAAGAAATATAAGGACGGAATAATAGCCCGTAACGAATAAAAGTCGAAGCGGATTAGAATCTGAATTCAGCGCCGATGTTCACTGCGAAGTTGGTGGTGCGGAAGCGCTTGGGAAGCGTATTGAAGATTCCTTCTCCCGTCTGCTGCTCTTCTACCCCCTCCATATCGTCGCGATGGGTAAGGCGCCAGAAGCAGTCGATTCGTATGAAGCGCAGTATATTGCTGATACCTACCCCGAACTCCACAAAGGGGACCTTGCCAAGCGAGCGCATATAAGGTGAAGTCGGGTCTCCCGGAATCATCTTCGGGAAACGCATGGGCGCCTGCATTTGCGATTCTGCAGGATTTCCGTTGTTCCTTTCGGACAGACTGCCCCAAGTGGCACGCAGCGAAAACTCCTCACGCAAATTAAGCTCGCGGATAAGGGGGATTTTTCCGAATATATAACCGCCTAAACTGTGATACCAAAACACTGTAGCCCAAGTGTCGGAGGCGAATTCGAAGAAGTCCATACAACTGAAAGCCTGCCTGCTGAGCAGATAGGTGCTGTTACCCTCATGGATATGCAGCAGCGGATATGGCACCCTGCCTATTATGGTGCCGGCGTTTGCCCAGATTTTGCTCATGCCGAAAGGCGGAAGGCGCCATTTCCAATTAATGGACAGTTCCGGACGGAAATAACCATAGTCGTATTTGCGTATACCGGGAATACCTGCGGAAAGGTCTATACGGATAATCGGATAATTGCTGTGTACGCTCTGCTTTATAAAATAACCCTTGTTTACGGTTTCATCCTTGGAGAAAATCGCCATAAGTTGAAACTCGTTTTTAGCTACGCTGGGAATGGTTCTGCCGCTGGTGGCAATCATAGGCACAAACAATTCTCCCGTACCATAATAGCGGCTGAAATTCAATCCGGCACCAAAAGTGAATGATGGATTCACTTCCTGCTCATAATTCAGTTTGAACGAACTCATCATGCAGGGACGGGTTCCATAACTTCCCCCGAAGATGCTGGCGAACATATTCCCTTCTGTAAGGGCATGGTTCCCCGCCCCAATCTGATATACATCATATTTTGCCTCCAAGTTCAGCTTTATCCAGGGCTCTCTGCTGAAAAGATGCTCCCATTCGCCGCCGCCTTTCAGAGTTTTATCCTTTATGCCATAAGCCGCATACACCGTAAAGCGGTCGGTCTTGCTGAAGTCTTTGGATGTACGCAAGCCGAATTGCGGGCGGAAGCCCTCCATCTGATTGAAGCTCACCAACTTGTAATACGGACCTATGCCTATCTTCCCTATATCCCAATAAGAGTTTATAAGCGTATAAATTATGGTATAAAGGTCTTTATAAAGGGGAATGGTCTTTATCTCATCCACCATTGCATATACATCCTCCTCTTTTTTGGTAAGCGGTGCCGGACGGGCCGCCTCCCAAAATTCTTCGCTTTGATAACCCGCATCAGCATATACTTTTACAGGGGCATCGCTCCCCTTTATTTCCGGCACAAAGTCGAAATCGGGCTCGCCATAAGTAAGTTCGCGCTTGCCAAGGAAAGACAGCATCTTGCTGAAATCCCTCAGACTCATCGAAAAGTCGACATAAAAACCATCTGACTTATAAAACCAGGTGGAATCGGGCATGCGCTGATAAGAAGCATTCAATTCAAAATCGCGCAGCCAGTTTACATTGACCGTATTCTTCATGGTGGCGCGGATGCTGCGGAGAGCAAAATCCTCTGCATCTATTTGCATTTCACCATCAAAGGTAGGGGTGGAGATGAATTTTTTGGGATGATAGCGCACTACTAAGGTCTTTCGTCCGTCCAGCTGCAGAGAGTCGATTATGTAATAATTGTAATAGAGCATGGCGGCCGGCATAATGGGTGAAGGGAACTGAACATCGAATGCATTTATGAAGTCATTGTAAAAATTCACTTTGAGATGCATGCTGCCGGTGAATTGGCTGAGGAGATTAAGGTCGGGATTAACACCGGAAATCCGGTTTGCCTCAACCTTCTCTGTATTCAGTTCGGGATTGGAGCTATGATGCTTGTCCGCCACCGTCTCGCTTATCATAACGGGCAGATATGGCACGCCGCTCACGACTGAGGTGTCGATATAATCGAAAACGAAATCGAATTTTTTCTCGAAAACGGTATTCTGAAGCTGTTCCTGAGGATGGGTAAGGCCCAATTCCATTTTATTGTAAATCTTGACTCTGTATTGAGGATGACTGTCAGGATCGTTCTTGGAACGGCGGGCATTTATATTTGCGAGCAATCGCTTGGCCTTTTTATTATCAGCTTTCACCTGAGCGCCCGCAAGTTCATGATTGAAAAGGCGCAGCGTGAAATCTATCTGATTGAAAACTCCGGGGCGCACATTCACGCGGGCGCTTTCATAACCCAAAAGCTGCGCCACCAGTACAGTGTTGGAAAGGTCTTTGTTTTCGAGATTATAATAGCCATCCAGGTCGGTCGTAATGCCTACAGTGGTGCCCTCAAACAATACCGCCACGAAAGGTATCCCCTCGCCCTGCTCATCCACCACTCGTCCGCGCACTTTAGTAGTTTGCGCAGAAGCGGTAACTGCCGCAAGCATGAGCAGTAAAGCGGTCAGGAGTACACGTGGCTTCATTCTGCAAATATACTTCTATTTGAGAAACATTCCGAACACCGCAGAGCCGGAACCCGACATGGATGCGTAGACAGCGCCTCTCGCATAAAAGTCATCCTTGAGCGCCTTGATTTCCGGATGTTTTGGAAAAACAGATGCCTCGAAGTCATTAACTATGAGGTTGCGCCAACGCTCCACCGGAGTTTGCAGAAGCAATTCTTTCAGACTTACATCATCAGGTTTTTGCTGCGGTCTTCGTACCAAATCAGCATAAGCCTCTTTGGTGGAAACTTGAACACCCTGCGGCACAAACACTTCAAAGCGATAAGCATCTAACGGAAGTTCTATCGGTTCCAATATCTCCCCTCTTCCGCTGGCAAAACAAGGTTTATTATAAATGAAAAACGCACAATCCGAGCCGAGCCGCGAAGCATAATCTGCCATCTGTTCAAGGCTTAGGCCTAGCGAGAAAATATCATTCAGGCCCATCAAGGTAAAAGCCGCATCTGCCGAACCTCCGCCCAAACCAGCTCCCACGGGCGAACATTTCTCTAAAGAAATATGCACCGAGTCTATATCGAAATCTTCCCTTAGCAGCCTCCAAGCATCTGCACAAATATCTTTAGCAGGCTCCCAACCGCTATATTCGGAGCCGAATATGCTAATCTCAAAATTCGGAGCCGGAACTATCTCCAAACAATCGGAATAGCCGTAATAGGGCAGGAAAACCGTTTCTATATTGTGATAACCGTCCGGCCGCATGCCAAGTACATGCAAGCCCAAATTCAGTTTCACGTTCGGATATAACCTCATAAGCGATTTATTAGTGCCTTGCGTTTTTCTTCGGGAAGACGGTTTAAAATAGGAGAGAGGAAGGATAGAATCTGCAGGCGGACGGCTTCTTCTTCGAGAATGCCCCTGCTTTGCATATAAAAACGCTCATCTGCGTTGAGATAACCTACCGTGGAGCCGTGCGAACACTCTACATCATCGGTATATATCTCCAATTCCGGATGACTTTCCGATACAGCCCCTTCACTTAACAATAGACTATGGCTTTCTTGATAGGCTTTTGTTTTTCCTGCATCCGGGGCCACATAAATAAGACCGTTGAAATTGGCTCTCCCGTTTTTGCCCACAATGCTCTTGAAAAGCTGGCGCGAGACTGCACCGCCCACTTTGTGGCGCACCTGAACATTAAAGGTCTGCCGCTCGCCGAGGGCGCAGAAAGACAAGCCCGCCATGTCGAGTTTCACCCCGGGGCGAAGAAGGTCTATGCGGAAATTTATATCTCCGCTATAGCCTGGCGGGCATACTATGGTAAGGTGCAACTCATCATTGTCCTCCAAAGTCACTCGCCGAGGGATTTCATCTATGCCTGCTATGTAGAGCTTATTCATTTATGCTGTCGTAGCCTTCGTTTTCTATCTTATCCACAATTTCGAAACCGCCTGTGGCTATTATGCGGCCGTCCCTGAGCACATGCACCACATCGGGCTTGATAAGTTCCAGCAAGCGCTTGTAGTGAGTGATTATCAATGTCGATTTTTCGGTGCTGCGAAGGGCATTCACGCCATCAGCGACTATTTTGAGTGCATCCACATCAAGTCCGCTGTCTGTCTCGTCGAGTATGCTGAGGGTGGGGTCAAGCATGGCCATCTGAAAAATTTCACTGCGCTTTTTCTCGCCGCCGGAGAAGCCTACATTCACTTCCCTCTTGGCAAAATCGGGGCGCATCTTCAAAAGAGCCATCTTTTCTTTCATAAGTTTTAAAAACTCCCCCGGCGTTAATTCATCCTTGCCGGCAGCCTTGAGCTTGGAATTGACGGCAGCCTTCATAAGCGCGGTGATGCTTACTCCCGGAATCTCGATGGGATATTGGAAACTCATAAAAATACCGGCCCAGGCCCTTTCCTCCGGCTTCATCTCCAAAAGATTCGTGCCTTTATAGATTATTGAGCCTGAAAACACCTGATAATCGGGGCGGCCTGTAAGCACTGCGCCCAGCGTGCTTTTGCCTGCAGCGTTGGGGCCCATAATGGCGTGGACCTCTCCGGCGGCTATGCTGAGATTCAAGTCTTTGAGTATTTCCTTGCCGGCAATTCCTGCAGTAAGGTTTTTAATTTCAAGTAATGGTGTCATCCTATTGAGCCTTCGAGATTTACAGATAATAATTTTTGAGCCTCCACCGCAAATTCCATAGGCAGACGCGAGAGCACCTCTTTGGCGTAACCGTTGACTATAATACCGGTGGCTTCTTCGGGACTGAGTCCTCTTTGATTGCAGTAGAAAAGCTGGTCCTCACTGATTTTTGAAGTGCTTGCCTCGTGTTCCACTATAGCCGACGGGCAGCTGCTTTTTATGAACGGAAAGGTGTGTGCGCCGCATTTGCCGCCAATCAGCAAGCTGTCGCATTCGGTGAAGTTCCTGGCATTGCGAGCCCCCGGAAGCATGCGCACCATACCGCGATAAGAGTTTTCGCTATGGCCTGCGCTGATTCCTTTGGAAATTATGCGGGAGCGGGTATTGGCGCCTATATGTATCATTTTTGTGCCGGTATCCGCCTGTTGGTAATGATTGGTAAGAGCCACGGAGTAGAATTCGCTAGTGGAATTATCGCCCTTCAAGATGGTGGAGGGATATTTCCATGTAATTGCGGAGCCTGTCTCCACCTGGGTCCAGCTAAGATGGGCCCCTTCTTTGCAAATGCCTCTTTTGGTGACAAGATTGAATATGCCTCCTTTTCCTTCGGCATCACCGGGATACCAGTTCTGCACGGTGGAATAGCGCACCCTGGCATCTTTTTCCACAATAATCTCCACCACCGCTGCATGAAGTTGATTTTCGTCTCGCATAGGGGCCGTGCAGCCTTCCATATAATTTACGCTCGAGCCTTCATCGGCGATAATGAGTGTGCGCTCGAACTGTCCTGTGCCGGCGGCATTGATGCGGAAATAACTGCTTAAATCCATAGGGCATTTCACCCCTTTGGGTATGTAGCAAAACGAGCCATCTGAGAAAACCGCAGAATTGAGAGCTGCATAGAAATTGTCATTATTGGGGACTACGCTGGCAAGATATTTACGCACCAATTCTGGATGATTCTGCACCGCCTCGCCGAAACTGCAAAAAATTATCCCTTTTTCAGCCAAGGTTTTGCGGAAGGTGGTGCTTACCGACACGGAGTCGAAAACGGCATCCACTGCAACCCCTTCGGTACTATGTTCTTCTCCATCAAGACCGATGGTTTCAAGATTTTTGGGTTTAACGCCGGCAAGAATTTCGCGCTCGCGTACCGGAATGCCCAATTTTTCGAAGGTTTCCTCAAGAGCGGGGTCTATATGGTCTGGCCTGTCTTCATCTCTGATGGGCGCGGCATAATAAATTATGTCTTGGAAATCTATGTCGGGCAGACGGCTGAGATGGCCCCATTTGGGAGCGGTCATCTTCTGCCATTTCCGGAACGAATCCAAACGGAAATCGAGCAGCCATTGAGGCTCGTTCTTTTTTGCAGAGATTATCCGGATTATGTCCTCATTAAGACCTTTGGGAATAAACTCCTGCCGGATGGATGTTACAAATCCCTCCTTATATTCCTGATTTACAATATCTTTAATAAGTTGCTCTTCTCCCATAAGAAAGCACGCGCGCCCGCGCAAAAAATAACGGACTGCAAAGATACTACTTTATTTCAAAATCGTGTAATATCCTTCTTTTCTGGGCTTAGGCGCAGGGGGCTCATGGCCCATATAGCCGAGAGCCATACTTCCTACTCCATAATAATCTTCCGGCACCCCGATTTGTTTGCGAAGGGCTGCGCCACCCTCTTCCTCAAACATCTCCTGGCAACGGTTTATCCAACAGGCGCCAAGTCCGAGACTATGGGCTGCAAGCAGCATATTGCCGAGCACCAAACTTCCATCCTTGAGACAGTTTTTGTTGGATTCCTTCGAAAAAACCAGCACGATAGTGGGGGCTCCGAAATATGGGTCGATATCTTCTCTTTTCCATGTCAGCGCATTGAGCCTGCGCAGTTTAGAATTGATTTCGGGGTTTTGTACAGCAAAAATCAGAGGTTCTTGCGTGCCGCGCGCTGTGGGAGCCCAAGTGCCGGCTTCCAATACCGCTTGCAATTCCTCGTCTTTTATTTGTTCTCCGCGGAAACGCCTGATGCTGCGGCGCTCCCTTATTGCTTTTAAAACTTCATTATCCATAGTAAACAAATTTACATAAAATCCCGCTATTACCAATAATTACATTAAAAATGCTAACTTCGCATTGAATTCTAAAGAGCTCTAAAGAGCAATGATTATGAACAGCTTCGGTAAATATTTCAAGGTGTCGATATTCGGCGAATCTCACGGCCCCGCTATAGGTGTAACCATTGACGGCGTGCCCGGAAACATACCTCTCTATGAAGATGAGTTTGAAAAAGATATTGCCCGCAGAGCTTCCGGAGGCAAAGGTACCACCAAACGCAAAGAGGCTGATAGAGCAAGGGTTTTGAGCGGCGCATATAACGGACTCACAACGGGCGCTCCTCTTACCATCATCTTTTGGAACAGCAATATAGAAAGCCAGGACTATCTTAAATTCGATGATATACCTCGCCCGGGTCATGCTGATTTGGTGGCTAATATAAAATATAATTTCGCAAACGACCCGCGTGGCGGCGGACATTTTTCCGGCCGCCTTACACTACCCATTGTAGCTGCGGGGGTTGTAGCCAAGCAAATACTCAAATTCCATTTTAATCCCGATCTTGAAGAAGAAATGGAGGAGACGGAGGGGGTGGATTTTTCCAAACTCCCGCATGACAAAATGCAAAAGCCGACGGAAGAAGATGACAACTTCACCCCGCCGGAATTTTCAATTAATGCTGAACTGTTGGAAATAGGCGGCGAAACAGATAAAAGCAAGTGGGATGCCCTGTTGGATAGTACGGCAAAGGAAGGAGATTCTTTGGGAGGGGTTATTGAATGCCGGGTAAAGGGCCTGCCCATAGGCTTAGGTGAACCTTTTTGGGATGGAATGGAGTCTTTGCTGTCGCACGCGATTTTTGCTATTCCGGGTATTCGCGGGATAGAATTCGGAGATGGATTCCGCGCTGCGCGTATGAAAGGCTCAGAGCATAATGACCCATGGGGTCCGACAGGACCGATAAAAAACGGGGCCGGAGGAATAAACGGGGGAATTTCCAATAGCGGAGATCTTGTCTTCCGCGTAGCAGTAAAACCCACTTCAAGCGTCGCAGCTCCGCAAAAAACCTGGAACTTCGCTACAAAACGCGAAGAGATTTTGCAGGTACGCGGACGTCACGATGTCTGCTTCGCCCTTCGTACTCCGGTAATTGTAGAAGCCATGACGGCAATCGTGCTTGCCGATTTGCTGTAGACAAGCGTTGCTGCCGTGGGCGGTTTTCTCCTTGAGAACGTTTCGACAATATTCTTTTGCTGCGGCCGATCCTAACGCGCTCCGCCGCCGAAGCCGCCACCGCTGAAGCCGCCTCCGCCGCCGAAAGAAGTGCCTCCGCCGAAACCCCCGAAACTGCCGCTGCTGCGGCTCATGGCATCCGCTGCACGCACTTGCGCATTGGTAATAGAATTGGAAAGCATGGAATTCCTCCAAAGTATCCAATTCACGGTATTGAAGTCGTAAGCCATTACCTCTTCGAAGAATTGAGGATCTATATCGTGCAGTTCTTTTGCCACCTTATCGGCAATGCCGAAAATCGAGGCGAACACCAAATAATCCTGCCACAGCCCCACTTCACGGGAAGTCCTCTCTCCTACAAGCGTAAAGTCGTTAAGGAATTTCTTGAAGCCGAGCAGTTTGCGGGCTTCCGCCTGGCCTTTGGGAGTGTATCTTTGACCTTCAATCAGCGATGCTTCTTCAAGACTGTCCCGGCCGGCTTCCAAAGAGTTTTCTATCCATTTATTTACACGGCTGGTGTGCCTTCGCGACCATCTGGAAAACTCTTTCTCCTGCAAAATCTCATCTTTGCCGGAGGCTTCTTTCATCATATCATAAAGACCTCGCGCATTGGCATCAAGGGCACCGGCCTTGCTGTCGTTAAAGGCTAAATCTATCTTTTTTTCATCTTTCTTTATTACCTCAATCGCCCCCTTATAAATCATCCTTAGAATAAGAGCGGAAGCATAGGTATTGCCCGCTTTCCCGGTTTCGCCCAAGCGTTTAAGGGTATAATTGCTCTTTTGCAAATCGCCATCGTACGGCACCTCTCTGCTCCATTCCACCTTCGATGGCTTGCAACCGAGTATACGTCTTTTACTTGCAGCAGAACCGGCTAACCCGCCGAAAACAATAAGAAAGGGAAGAGATATTAAAAAGATGTTGAGGAGTTCTTCCAAGAAATCATTCCTATCCTTTTTTTCATCCTCAAATTCAGAGCCCTCAAGAGCTTTCGCAAGCACCTCTTCAAAGCCCCTGTTTCGCACGCTCGAACTATTGAAAAAGCCTTTTTCGAAGCGCAAAAGCACTATTACCGAAGATTTTCGGGAAAACGACTCACTGCTCTCGAAAACTATATCTTCCCCATCTTTGAATGATTCCCCCACAAAACCGAAGCCCCAAAAACGGGTACTGTCCGGCACATTGCTTATCCTTACCTTCACATTCTTAGGACGGCTCGAAAGGCCCGGGGAAACCAATTGCAAATGCAGCATATCGGCATCTGAAAGACTCTTTACTGCATTTGTCATGGTATAGCTCACGGTATAGACATGGTCGCCGTAAGTGCCTAAACCCCAGCAAATCTCCACGCCATCTCCGGTATAATGCAAACCGCACCTTCCGGCTTTTTTCGATATGGAGCGGTCTACATCCCACCTGCCTTCGTTTATATAATCAAGACCGCTTTCATCGCTCACGCTCAGATTCTCTATGGAAATGTCGCCCAAATTGTTGCGGACAAGATACCATTCGGTGCCTTCCGTAACTCTTACATCCCACACCTCGCTTATATTCGCACTGCCGTCACGCTGCAAGCTGACGCTGATATCGATATTCCTGATTGTAGGATAATCGGCAAAAGCGGCAATGCTGAAAAGCAAGGCCGCTGCAATGACTATGATTCGCCTCATATCTTCATGGATGGCATGTCGGTCTTTCCAGCAGGCTCGGCCAAATAGTCTTTGGTAGTGAAACGCAGGAGACCAGCGATTATGCTATCTGGGAACTGACGCACCATGCGATTGAATTTGGTAACGGTATCGTTATAAGTCATACGGGCAAGACGCACCTGGTTTTCATAAGTGTTCACGCTGTCCATCGTCTTGAGATATTGCTGGTTGGCTTTGAGTTCGGGATAGCGCTCCACAACTAATTTTATCTGCCCGAAAGCCTTGCTCAAAGCATCCTCCTGCACTTGGGCTTCAGCAGCTGAGCTACTCGGAGTTATCTCTTTGCGCTGGCCGATTACTTCCATAATGGTTTTATACTCGTGCTCGTTGTAGCTTTTTACAAGTTCAGCAAGCGACGTAAGGGCATCCCAACGGCTGTTTTGCTGTACGCCAATCTGGCTCATAGAGTTTTTGCAAAGTTCTTCTGCGCTTACAAGCTTGCGCTGTAGGCCTATCCCCCATATCACGAGAATGGCAAGGACGGCAAGGATGATAATTATGATTGTCATAGTATGCAAAAGTACATAAAATTTTCCGTATATTTGCACCCTCGCCTTGGTGGTGGAAAGGTAGACACGAGGGACTTAAAATCCCTTGGACAGAAATGTCCGTGCGGGTTCAATTCCCGCCCGAGGCACAAAGAGAGCCGACGCAATTGCGCCGGCTTTTTGCGTATATTTCGTTTTCCATAACGGCTGCTTTGAATCACCCTTATGATTGTCGGGACACGGTCTCTACTATTTGAACAAAAGGCGGAAGTGCCGAGCGTTAACTGACTGCAATCTTGCGGTTCCAGAGGACTGCAATGGTTATAGTGCCGATAAGGGCGACGCCTGTCATAAGGAGGAAAATCGGATGCCAACCAAAGGTGTCGGCGAATTTTCCAAGCGGATATCCTGTAATGAGAGTGCTGAGATAACTCATGAATCCTATAATTCCAACGGCGGATGAAGCGGCCTTCTTGGAAACCTCGTTGGAGGCGATTACCCCAAGAAGAGCCTGAGGGCCGTAAAGGAAGAAACCCGCAAGTGCAAGCACGATTAGGAAGAGTACGGGAGAATTCATATCCTGGATAAAATGCAGGGCCACCATACAAACGGCGACAAGAGCCATCTCTATGGCGCATACGCGCTGGGACTGACTCTTGAAGAGTTTGTCCGAAATAAGTCCTGCGACAATCATTCCAAGACAGCCTGCAACCTCAAAAATTGCAACTGTCCAGCCGGACAGAGCGGAACTCAAACCCATATCTTGAAGCATGGAAGGACCCCAGTCAAGAATTGCGAAACGCACTATATAAACGAACAGATCGGTTATTGCCAATATCCATACGATAGGATTAAGGA
>FZPS01000099.1_pt281 | contig 63792 bp, 51 predicted proteins | sample 1817821 | NCBI WGS metagenome assembly FZPS01 (sample SAMEA104158645, study PRJEB21678) | metagenome | place: Germany | collected 2015-04-21
CATCTGGAGCTACAATAGTGCCGAAGCCGTTTCTTAGACCGTTGCTCCACTGGCCTTCAAAACGGGTCCCGTTTGAAAAGATAAGGATACCTTGACCATGCTGCTTGCCGTGGACGAAATCGCCCTCGTAACGGCGGCCGTTGGAAAAATAGTAGCTGCCTTTCCCGTGATAAGCACCCTTTTCCCATTGCCCCTCGTAGCGGGCTCCATCGGGCCAGGTATAGACGCCCCAGCCGTGGGGTTTCCAATCCAACAACTCGCCGGAATATTCCGTCTTATCGGGCAAGAACAGTTTGCCGCGCGGTTCAGCAGTTCCTCGGTTAAAAGTCCCGCTAAATTTTTTCCCGTCCGGGAAAGTCAATGTCCCCGGGCCGTGGGGCAAGCCTTCTTCAATCGCGCCCACGTATCGAGTTCCATCCGGATAGGTATAGACGCCCTGTTCCACTAGCCTCCCTTGATAAAAGATCCCGTCCTGCCTGGAACCATCAGGCAAAGAGAGGGTGCCCCGGCCATGGGGCTTGCCTTCCTCAATTTCTCCCCTGTAAACAGATCCGTCAGTGTATAGAAGAACAGCGGCAGAGGGAACCGCTCCTTTGCTAAATTTTCCTTCCAGTTTGACGCCATCAGGGTAAATAAGCATGCCCCGGCCATGCCGGGCATCATTTCGCCATTCGCCCGTGTACTCGCACCCATCCGGCCAGCTCTGCCGCCCCTGCCCGCAGCGCTGTCCATTATTAAATTCACCTTCGTACGTGGAGCCGTCTGCAAATAACATCTTCCCTTTTCCATGGGGGCGCCCGTTTTTCATTTCGCCGGTATATACGTTTCCATTGGCAAATGTATAGACGCCCTGCACCGCTTCACCGCTGCGGTGCTCACCGGTAAAGACGGCCCCGTCAGGATAGCGGGAAGTGCCTTCACCGTGCGGCTTGCCGTCTTTTACGCTGCCTTCATATTCGGTCTCATCCGCGTAAATGTAATTGCCCTTTTCGGCCGGATGGCCATGGATGTAATCACCGATAAACCTGGAGCCATCCGGGAAAATCGTTGTTCCCCGGCCATGGGGCCTGCCCCCTGATACCTGCCCGGTATATTCAGTTCCATCCGGCATGATGTAAGTTCCGGAGGCAGCAGGTTCGCCTTCAAGAAATTCTCCGACAAACCTGGATTTGTCGGGAAAAATAAGCATGCCCCGACCGTGAGGCAAGCCCTTGACAAGTTCGCCCCGGTATTGACTTCCATCAGGATAATTATACCGGCCCTTGAGACTGGGTTTGCCCTTCTCGTAGTAGCCGGTAAACTTGGAGCCATCGAGGAAGGCAGTGGTACCCTTGCCGTGAGGCAGGCCGTCTTCTACCTCACCAATATATCTGGCGCCATCGGGAAAGATGTAAGTGCCCTGCCTGGCCGGTTCTCCTTCTTTAAACCTGCCTATAAATTTGCCGCCGTCGGGGAAGGTCAGTTCGCCCTGTCCGTGCATTTTGTTGTTTTGCCAGCTGCCGCTATAGGAGCGCCCATCGGGCCAGACCATGGTGCCATCACCTTGCCTGGCACCGTCAACCCACTGGCCGGTATATTTGCGCCCGTCGGGCCAGGCCAGCGTCCCCTGGCCATTTATAAGAGAACTCTTCCAGTCACCGGTATATTTCCTGCCGTCCGGCCAGTAATAAGTCCCTCCGCCTTCGTAAGAACCGGCAACAAATTCTCCCTCGTACCTGGAGCCGTCCGGCCAGACATATGTGCCGAAGCCGTCCATGATATCATTTTGCCAGCTGCCGGTATATTGCCGGCCGTCATTAAAGATGTAAGTGCCCCGGCCATGCATTTTGTCTTCCCGCCATTCGCCCTCGTAGCGGTCGCCGTTAGACCAGGTATAGACGCCGTAGCCGTGATAGAGTCCATTTTGCCACTGGCCGGTATAACTGCTGCCATCCGGCCAGGTTATTGTACCCTTGCCATGCTGCTTGCCGTCAACAATTTCACCCCGGTATATGGCCCCGTCCGGGAGATTAATTGTCCCCGCCAATTTTTGCATTTAACTGTCACCCCCCGGTAAAGCAGACGCTGCCATGCTAACCGTGACTTTTACAGGGAAGGCCGAAAGATTGGATGCAGCCACGATCCTCTAGGATAAATTTTATTCGATGCATCTCTCGCAATTCCTTCAAGATATCCAATTTTCAATTTTAATGTTATGTAAGTTGCGTAAATAGTAATACTATACTCTATAATTGGAAGGATATTTTGCCAACTTTACCGAATTTTTTTCTTCGCATAGAACTATTAGCCAAAACTTAAGGAAAAAAGGGACACCCCAAGGAAACTTTTATTAAATTAAGCCCCCGGAGAATCTGTGATGTTGGTAAAAGCTAAGGAGATAGGAAAGTATCTTGCCAGGGCACCAGTTAGCAGATTCCTGGTTGCGATTTTTTGTTTACTGCTTTTGGCTTTACCAGTAAGTGCGGTTTCCCAAGAAATAAGCCAAAGCAAAGAACATTATTTCACCTTGCTGCATACCAATGACATCCATTCACATATTCATCGTTTCCCTCTTTTAGCCGGGGCCGTAAATCAAATCAGGATCAATAAGGCAAAGTCGGGCGAGCCGGTGATATTAACTGATGGAGGGGATTTTATCAGCCCCACCATATACAGTTGGTTAAATTTCCTCGGTTTCGCTCCTGAGTTGGATATCATGCAGAAAATCGATTATGATGTAATCACCCTGGGAAACCATGAATTTGACCCCGGGCACCGGGGATTAGCTCAAATCCTTAAGAATGCCGGCTATCCTGGTGAAAAGAATAAAACGGTCGTGATATCTACCAACACCCTGCCCCCCGGAAATCATCCCCTGGCCGAACCTCGTTTACTTGAAAAAACCTGTTTAAAAATACTTAACAATGGGCTGACCATTGGATTTTTTGGTGTCCTCGGCCGGAGTACCCTGCCGCCATTCATTTTTAAACACGGTCCGATTAAATTTAGCGACCCTCACGCAGCTGCCCGGAAAGCTGTAACTCATCTAAGAGCACAGGGTGCCGATGTTATTATAGCCGTAAATCATGCTTCTGCCAGGGATAATATTGAATTAGCTCGGGATGTGCCTGGAATTGACCTTATCCTGGGAGGCCATGACCATGAGCGGATGGAGCCCTTATTGGTTAACCATACCATAGTAATTCAAACTTCAGCCTACCTGCAGCATCTTTGCATCCTGGAGCTTGCTTTTGATTGTTCCACCGGCAAGCTGCGGTTGAGAAATAAAGACACCGGTCTTCCCTACCATCTTGAACTGGATGAATCGATTACGGAAGATCCCCTCATCGCCGAGATAGTGGCGGAGTATGAACAAAAATTGAACAGGGGAATTATTGCACTGACCGGAGGAAAGGTCAATTCAATAGATGAGGTGGTCACTTATGCCGATTTTGAGCTCTACAGCGCTCCGTTCCAAGAGACGCCCATGGGAAATTTCGCTACTGATGCTTTGCGCATTATAGCCGGTCAAAAGCTGGGAGAAAGGGTTGATTTTGTGCTGCTTCCTTCAGGGCTCTGCTGGAAGTCCCTGGGACCGGGGAAGATTACCTTTAAAGAATTGGCCGATATTACCCTTACCGGTACGGGATCCGATATGCTGCCCGGTCATCCTCTAGTATCCTTCTATCTGACCGGAGAGGAAGTGCGGCGCATTTTAGAGATTTTTTTCCTTCTTCCGGAATTCAGGGGATACGCGGAATACCCCCAAATTTCAGGCCTGCGCCTTACTTACGACCCGCAGCGGGCTGTCTTATTCAATCTTCCTGTTAAAATCATAGATGTTTTTGGAAATAGCACGCCGATCCCTTCCCTTCGCTCAGTAATTAACGCCGAGCGATTCACCGGAGAAGGGCGGCAAACATTAAACGGTGATGATTTCGTTCCGCTGGCGAGGGGCGATCAAAAGCTATACCGGGTAGCAACCGAATCGTATGTTCTATATCACCTGCCCACTCTGGAAAGCATTACTCATATTTTGCCCATGCTAAAGATAGTTCCCAAGGATGCTTCTGGAAATCCTGTGCCATACCTGGATCATGAAGGCAACATATCAGAAGAAATCTTAGTTTACGATGAGGAAGGCAGTGAGCTAAAGGTCTGGATGGCCCTGGTAGAATATGCCGCCGCTCATCCCCCCGGACCTGAAGGCATCCCGCAGATACCCTCTTACTACAAAGAACCCGCAAATCGCATCAGCAGCCGGCGGACATTTCCCCTTCTGGCCTGGCCCGGACTGATCCTTATAGGGATCGCTGCTTTAATCATCGGGTTAAGGTTAAGGCGGCGGAAAATAGCCCGGGGCGGTGTTTAGCCTGGGCAGTAGTTTGCTTTTTGCGTTACCCGAATCAACTGGCTGTAAACAGCCGCCTCAAGAAAAATGTGACTTGACTACACCGTTTGGTCATAGCCTCTTTCTGCCTTAATTCCCCTCCGGGCAGCGGTAACGGCCACGGCGCGAGCCTGTTCCTTCTCGGTAAAGCGGTAGAAAAAGAGGGGGATGGTGCAGGCCAGCATGCTCACCGCCGCCAGGAACACGTTTGCGAAGTAGATGCCGTCCTGGACCAGGGGCGGCGCGGCCACATTTTCCACGAAGCCTACAATGCTCAGCGTGAGCATTATGGCGAAGGAGCTCAGGGCTGTACCAACCTTGGAAATAAATGTTTGCATGGCGAAACAGATGCCTTCGGCCCTTTTGCCGCTCTTCCACTCCAGGTAATCCACCGTGTCGGCGATCATGGCATAAGTCAAGATATTAGCAAAGCCCATCGGGATGCCCACAATAATTAACCCGGCCAGGTTAAACCAGAGGCCGAAAGCAGATCTCCATCCCGCGAAATATATGGCCAACAACACCGCCGCACCGGCCAGGTGGGAAAAGATGAACAGGTCCCGTTTGCCGAATTTGCGTGACAGCATGGGGGTTAAAAGGGAAGCCAGCAGGCCGCCGGGAGCCACGGAGAGGGTGATTAAAGTAAAGTAGCCGCTGTCTCCAAGATTATACTTGGCAAAATAGATGCCCCCGGCGAGGAACATGCCTTTCAGGGAGCCCAAGATGCCCGACAGCACAATTAACATCAGCGGCCCATTTTTAAACAACAGCTTGAAGTTTTCCAACATGGAATGGGGGGGCTCGTCAGAATAATACCTTTCCTTGGTGCCCACAAAAGCGGCAAAGATGAACGGAAGAGCCAGGGCCGCGACGACTGCGGCAATCCAGGGAAAAGCTGCTCTCAGGTCGCTGCCGATGGCCGCCCTTACCGCCTCCTGCTGCTCCAGGGGGATTTCCTCCAGCAGCAGCCCACCGGTAGTCCGGCTCTGCATGAAGCCCACGATAATAGGAACCGTCAGGGTAATCAACCCCCCTCCCAGGGTGCAGGCCAGCCTGGCTATGGTAAGCATGGTCGCTCGCTTGTGAGTGTCGGAGGTCATCGCCGTGGAGAGGCCCCAATAGGGCACGTCGAGGATGGTATAGAGTATGGCCCAGATGTTGTAAGTAACGATTGCATATATGAGCCTGGCAGTGTAGTCAGCCCCGGGCAAGGTAGTAAAGCAGATTACTGTAAATATGGCTATAGGAAGAGGCGAAAACAGCAGGTAAGGGCGCAGCTTGCCCCACCTGCTCCTGGTTCGATCAACGATGCTCCCCATGATGGGATCGTTAAAAGCGTCAAAGAGGCGGGTGCCCAGCATGATCATGGCCACGGCGCCGGGAAGCAGCCCCACCGCGTCGGTGTAATACAGCATTAAGAAAGAGCTGACCATGGCGAAGATCATGTTCTGCCCCAGGCCGGCGATGCTGTAGGAAAAGACCTCTTTGGGCTGCATGCCTTCACCGGGAGTAGTGCCCAGTATTTTGTGCCAGTTCATCCTATGGCCTCGCAAAAGTTTTAATCTGTCTTGCTCCAGGGTCTGGGTACCGGCAACCTGGCCGCGTTCATAGGGTAGCGTGAAAGGGCTTAAAATATAAATGAAGGCAGCTTTACCGCTTCCCTAATTAATAGTAAATTTCTATTAAAGCCGCAATTTACCTGCCTACCCTCACAGTTCTGTTAAAAGTTTAGAATTTTTATAAATGAATAGCAAGAAGGAATTATCTAAATATGTAGAGAAATAATTTTCCCTAATATGAAATGATGATTTCATTAAATTCTCCCCGGCCTTGTTAAAGCAAAAAACCCTATCAGGGCCATCCGCGGGGAGGAAAACCTTGGCCAACCCAAATAAGGAGGAGGAGCGATGCTCAGGGAATGTGTTATCGTTGACGGCGTGAGGACAGCAAACTGCAGAGCCCATGCCGAGAAGGGCTGGTTCAGAAAGCGAACACCCGACGAACTGCTGACGGCGGTCTTCGATGCTCTCTTTGAACGAAACAAGGCCGTTAAGCCGGAAGATGTGGAAGCCGTTTTTATCGGCTGCGCCAACCAGAGCGGCATGCAGCACGACATCGGCAGGCTGGCCTGGCTGGCCGGCGGCTACCCCGAAAGCGTGCCCGCCAATACCATCTGCCAGCAATGCCCTTCGGGGATGTCCGCCATTGAGCACGCCGCCCGCGCCATCATGTGCGGCGAAGGCGAGATCTACGTCGCCGGCGGAGTGGAAGACATGCTCAACGTGAAGATGGGGCAGGGGATGGAGCCCCCGGTGCGGCTTTACCAGCGCTATAATCCCATGGAGCTGCCCATGGGACCGACGGCAGAAAAAGTAGCCGGGATGTGGAAGATTTCTTCTGAAGATATGATCGAGATGGCTTACTACAGCCACAAGCGGGCGGCGGCAGCGCGGGACGCAGGCAAATTCAAGGATGAAATCGTCCCCGTGGAGGGAGAAAATGAGAAGGGGGAAAAAATTATCGTCGACCGCGACCAGTGGATCAGGGACAATATTTCCCGCGAAAGCATGGCCGGGCTGCCCACTCCCTTTAAAGATGGCGGTGTGATTACCGCCGCTTTCTCCTCTCCCCTGACCCAGGGGGCCTGTGCCCTGCTGCTGATGGAACGGCAGAAAGCCGATGCCCTAGGCTTAAGCTACCACCTGCGCTATAAGGGGGGAGCCATGGCCGGCTGCGACCCCACCATCATGGGGATAGGGCCGATCTACGCCGTGCGCAAACTGCTGGATAGATTTAACCTGACCCCCGGCGACATCGACGTGGTGGAGCTTAACGAAGCTTTTGCCAGCCAGGCCCTGGCCTGCCTGCGGGAGCTGGGATTTGAAGAGAATGCTCCTTTCAAAAAGACGAATCTCTGGGGAGGAGCGCTGGCCCTGGGGCATCCCCTGGGCGAGTCGGGCGCCCGCATCGTCATCACCTTGAACAACATCATGAAAAAAGATCTCCCCGATGCCAGGTACGGGCTGGCCGCCCTCTGCGGCGGCTTCGGCAATGCCAACGCTACGCTCTGGGAGAAAGTGTAGAAGCCTCACCTGTTATGGGACAACAGGGACGTACCTTTCCGTCCCACAAATCAAGTTTAAGTCGATCAAAATGGGACAAACAGGTACGTCCCTAGTGTCCCACTTAGGCTCCGTTTGCCGTACCCAGCGGGCAGGATTTGAGGCTCCCCGGGTGGAAGAATTTATCCACTTCTACTACCGGGAGGGGCCAATGAAGCCTTTTCTAAAGTGGGCCGGCGGCAAGTATCGCATTGTCCACCGCATCAAGGAGCAGCTGCCGCCAGGGAGCAGGCTGGTGGAGCCGTTCGTGGGATCGGGCGCCGTATTCCTCAATACCGATTATCCCAGCTACCTTCTCAGCGACAGCAATGCCGATCTGATCAACCTCTTCCAGGTTCTAAAAGAGGAGGGCGAATATTTTGTGCAATACTGCCGCGGCTATTTTATCCCCGCATCAAACCGGGAAGAAGAATACTACCGCCTGCGCTTTCAATTCAACCGGAGCAGGGACAGGAAGGAGAAAGCCGCTCTCTTTTTATACCTGAACCGCCACGGCTACAACGGGCTCTGCCGCTACAATGCCGCGGGAGAATTCAACACCCCCTTTGGAAGATATGTAAAGCCCTACTTCCCGGAAAAAGAGATGATATATTACGCCCGGAAAGCGCAGCAGGCAGTATTTGTATGCCAGGACTTCCGCGTTGCCATGGTCCAAGCGAAGCCCGGGGATGTGGTTTACTGCGACCCCCCCTACGTTCCCCTCTCTTCAACCGCAAACTTCACGGAATACAGCAGCGGCGGCTTCGGCTTAGAGGAGCAGATAAAACTGTCGGAGCTGGCTGCCCGGCTGGCTGAAAAGGGAGTCCCCGTCCTGATCTCCAATCACGACACTGAATTTGTCCGGCAGATTTACCGGGGCGCGCAGCTTACTTCTTTCAAAGTACGGCGCTTCATCAGCTGCAACGGGGATGGCCGGAACAAGGCCGGCGAGGTCCTGGCCCTGTTCGGAGGATAAACTTGCCGTCATGATAGGGGACAGCCCCTGACAATAATGATTACGGTATCATCTCCACTTGCCACAGCTTCTACAGTTAAATCCTTTTCCACATGCACCTTGTATGCGCTTATTTCGCTGCTGTGTTTTTGCATAGCTCTAAATGACTCCAGTATTTGCCACTCCAGGTTTGATTTAACCTTCAGGATAAAAACCCCCTTTTTAATTGAAATACAAGGTTTGCCGGTTCCGCCAGGCTTTATCATTACACTTATGCGTTAACGGTTCAATCACCTCCTAATCCAATAACGTATCCGCGGCAGAAGAAATATGTAAGTCCATCAAAAGGCAAGGGAATTCTTCAGACCATTATTTAAAGGAAGCTTACCTGCTCCTGCCCAGGGCATCGGCAAGCTTCACCCTCATTTTTAAATATTCCCGCCAAACAGCTGCCTGCAGGCGGCATTGACAGGCCAGATAGGTCTTTGCTATTATTTTTGTGAATAAACAAACAATTAAGGGGGCTCTACCTTGCCGGAGATTGGAAAGATAGTGGGACAGCTTACCCTGGAAGAAAAAGCCGCCTTATGCTCGGGCATAAGCAGCTGGGAAACCACGCCCATCAAAAGGCTGGGCATCCCCTCCATATTTATGGCCGACGGGCCGCACGGCCTGCGCAAGGAAAGAGAAGACAGCAAGGGCATGTTTAAGGAAAGCTACCCCGCCACCTGCTTTCCTCCCGCAGTGACCCTGGCCTCCTCCTGGGACCCGGAGCTAATCGCCGAAGTGGGCCGGGCCATTGCCGAAGAATGTCTCGAGCAGGGCGTGTCCATGGTTCTCGGCCCGGGAGTAAACATCAAGAGAACGCCCCTCTGCGGGCGCAACTTCGAGTATTTCAGCGAAGACCCTTTCCTGGCCGGAGAGCTGGCCGCCGCCTTTATCCGGGGAGTGCAGGAGAAAGGTGTAGCCGCATCGCTGAAACACTATGCCGCCAATTCCCAGGAGTACCGCCGCCTGACCATCAGCTCCGAAGTGGATGAAAAAGCCCTGAGGGAGATCTACCTGAAAGCCTTTGAGATCGCCGTTAAAAAATCCCGCCCCGCCACGATCATGTGCAGCTACAACCTGGTTAACGGCATCCATGCCAGCGAGAACCGGAAGCTGCTGTGGGATATTTTAAGGGAGGAGTGGGGTTTCGAGGGAATCGTCATCTCGGACTGGGGCGCGGTCAACGACCGGGTTAAGGGGCTCGCGGCCGGGCTTGACCTGGAGATGCCCTCCTCCAACGGTATTCACGACCGGCAGATTATCGAGGCGGTTAAGGCAGGCAAGCTCGACGCTGAAGTGCTGGACCGGGCCGTGGCCAGGATCCTGTGCTTTGTCTTTAAATGTGCCGAAACAAAAGAGAAGGCGGCCGGCCTCAAGGCAGACTATGAAAAACATCACCAGCTGGCGCGCCGGGCGGCGGCCAGCGGCGCCGTCCTGCTGAAAAACAGGAACCGGCTCCTGCCGCTCAGCCCGGAGGCTGACTTTGCCGTCATCGGCAGGCTGGCCAGGGAACCCCGCTACCAGGGCAGCGGCAGCAGCCGGGTGAACCCCAGGAAGCTGGTCAGCTTCTGCGACTGCCTGGACACGCAAAACATAGCTTACGACTACGCGCCCGGCTACACCATGAAGGGCGACGGCTACTCGGAAAAGGAGATTGCCGCCGCCGTGGAGCTGGCCCGGAAGAAAGAATATGTCCTCGTTTTTGCCGGCCTGACAGACGAATACGAATCCGAATCTTTCGACCGCAGCCACCTGGAGATTCCCCGGGGGCACAACGAGCTTATCACAGCTCTTGCCAAAATATCGGACAACGTCATCGTCATTCTCAGCTGCGGCGCCCCGGTGGAAATGCCCTGGCTGGATCAGGCTGGCGCCGTGCTCAATCTCTACCTGGGGGGAGAAGCCGCGGGAGAAGCGGCTTATGATCTTATCTTCGGCCGGGTGAACCCCTCCGGAAAGCTGGCCGAGACCTTCCCGCGGCGCCTGGAAGACTGCCTGGCCGTGAAATACTTTGGCATGGGGCCCAGGCGGGTCCACTACCGGGAAAGCATCTTTGTCGGCTACCGCTATTACGACAGCGCGCAAAAGGAGGTGCTCTTTCCCTTCGGCTACGGCCTCTCCTACACCCGCTTCGACTACGCCAACCTGGAGCTGAGCGCGGAGTCGCTAGATGAAAGCGGCACCCTCACCGTCAGCTTCGATATCACCAACAGCGGCGATTGCGGCGGCGCCGAAACGGCCCAGCTCTACGTCAGGGATTGCCAGGCCACTCATTTTGTTCCCGAGAAAGAGCTCAAGGCCTTTAAAAAGGTTTTCCTGAAAAAAGGCGAGTCAAAAAGGATCACTCTAAAGCTGGGCCGGGAGGCCTTCGTCTTCTACAACGTCCGCACCGGAGGCTGGTGCGTGGAGAGCGGCGACTTTGAAATCCTGGTGGGCGCATCGTCGCGGGATATACGGCTCCGGGCCATGGTGCGGGTCAACGCCCCCGCCACCGAAATGCCCGACTACAGGGAGAAGGCGCCGGTGTACTATGCTCTCGCCGGGGCGGAGGAGATACCCCCGGAGCAGTTCGAGGCGCTCCTGGACCGCAAATTAGACCCCGATACCCCGCCCGGGAAAGGGGAACTTGATATGAACAGCACCATTGGCGACCTGGGAGTAAGCCTTTTCGGAAAGATTTTCAGCTGGGCGGTGACCAGGTTTGCCCCGAAGGCTTTGCCCAAGGACGCCCCGGAGTTTGAGAAAAACATGGTCCGCAAGGGAGCCGCGTTCCTGCCCGTGCGCAACATTTACTCCATGACGGACGGCGCGGTGTCTTACGAGGCGGCGCTGGGACTGCTTGATGCCTTCAACGGGAAAACAATCAGGGGGCTGTACCGGTTTGCCCGGGCCATGCTCGGCAAGAAGCCGCCCCGGAAAGCGGATATTTACAGGTAATGGGAAATCCCCCCCCGGCCCCCCTTTGGAAAAGGGGGGAGTTTGATACTTAACCTTGGGGAAAAAGGGTGTTTAATACTTTTCTTTGGAAAAGGGGAAATTCTACGAAGATCCCGCAGGCCGACGCGGGCAAACTATGTTCGGACCTTCCGGTAAACAATTTCGAGAATTACGGCCAGTAACAGCCCGAGAATCAGTGCAAAGATGTTGGCCATGCCCGCGGCCATGGTCGGGGTGTGCGCCATCTTCGCCGAGATGATGCAGTCAAGCAGCCACCCCGCGGCAGCCCCGGCGAGAAAGGTTGCCCCCAGCAAGTAGAACTTTACCAGCACCGGAACAGCGCCGATCACGCCAATAATAATGTAGAATGGCATCACTTCCGGCAAAGAAGCATACCTGAAATAATAGACGGTCCCGATGAACAACCAGAACAGGACCAAGGTGATCCCGGAAAATAAGGCAGACTTTTTGGAGATATGTTTTCTGCGGATAACGAGCAGGAGAATAACAGCGATAATCAGTCCGTATGGAAACAAAAAACTAATAAACGGAAAAGCCACTCGATGATGAAGCTTGAGCTCATAGGGAAATCCCCCTTCACTTTTTTTCTTAACAATATTACAACAAGTTGGCAAATACAAATCTAGGTTTTTATCTTTCAAGTGATCGGCTTGCAGCAGCGTCTTGGGGAAGGATTGTTACTTCAAAAAGCGAAGTATATTCCAGGGATCAAATAATGAAAATTCATAATATATCGGAGAATGTTCACCGGCATCCAAAGAGTATTCGCGCCCGCGTGCTGCTTAGCGCAGTGTTCGGTCCCTATGCGCGGGACGATGAGTATGGCAGCCGCGCCATTAACCCGATGGAGCTCTACCATAACCAGGTTACACGGGTCCAGGGGATTTATTCCCCGCGCCGCTTTCATCATTCCTGGGGGATCAGGTTTATCCAAGAAAATATATCCGCTCCCTGTACGGTGCTTGATTTCCCCACCCGGGAAACATTTGCCCGCGAGCTGCAATCAAATGATTATGATATTGTCGGGATATCCTCAATTGTGGTCAATGTTGGGAAGGTTAAAGAGATGTGCCGCCTGGTCAGGGAGCTCTCACCGCAATCTACAATCGTTGTCGGCGGTCACGTGGCCTCTATTCCCGGCCTGGAAAAAATGATCGACGCCGATCATATTGTCAAGGGGGAAGGGGTAGCCTGGTTTCGCCAATACCTCGGTGAAGAGGCAACCGCTCCCCTGCAGCATCCCGTGCTTTCCACCGGATACGATTTAAGAGTGCTGGGGGTGAAGCTGCCCCGCAGGTATGACAACTCCGCCGCTATTATCGCTTCTGCCGGCTGTATGATGGGATGCAACTTCTGCAGCACATCCGCTTTTTTTGGCGGCAAGGGCAAGGTGATCAATTTCTACGGAACAGGAGCAGAGCTGTTCCGGGTCATGGAAGAAGCGGAAGCCGCCAAAAATTCCAAAGGGTTTTCCATTATGGACGAAAACTTTCTTCTGCAGAAGAAGCGGGCCATGGAGCTGCTGGAGTTAATGCGAAAAAAGCGCAAAAGCTGGACCCTCAATCTTTTTTCTTCAGTCAATGCCATCAGGCAGTACAGCTATGAGGAGCTGATTGAGCTGGGGGTAACCTCGCTCTGGCTGGGCCTGGAGTCACCGCGCGCGAAATACCCAAAACTAAAAGGCGCCGACACCATAAAGCTGTCGCGTGAACTGAGGGAGCACGGTATCCTTGTCCTGGGCTCCAGCATTATTGGCCTGGAGCATCATTCCCCGCAAAACATCGATGAGGAAATCGATCACGCTGTTGCCCATCAGACTGATCTGCACCAGTTTATGCTCTATACCCCCATGCCGGGCACGCCGCTTTACCGGGAAATGGCCGAGCAGCAGCGGCTGCTTGACGTGGACCCGGCCGATATTCACGGCCAGTACGCTTTTAATTTTAAACATGCAGCCATAACCCGTGAGGAATCGACCCAATTTCTACTCCGGGCCTTTGAGCGTGATTTTCAGGTAAACGGGCCCAGCATATTCCGCATGTGCCGCACGTACTTCGCCGGCTGGAAGCGTTACAAAAACCATCCCGATCCGCGCGTGCGCGAACTGTTCATTCGCCGGGAGGCTTTGCTGCGCCATCTCTATCCTGCGGCGCTTTGGGTGATGGAACGTAAGCTTGGAAGAACGAACCCGGCCGTAGCAAGTCAGGCCCGCGCGTTGCGCGGGGAGCTGGAGCAGGCCTTTGGGCCCCTGACCGCAGCCGCAAGCCGGATACTGGGACCCCTCTTCTGGTGCACGGGAAGCAGGGAAGAGAAACGCCTTTCCAGGGGCTGGACTTATGAACCGCGGCCCCTGATCTACCGCCGCAACTGGTCTTAAGGGTTAACCGCCCTGCAAGAAACCTGTAATTTTCAAAAAAAAGCTTGACTTTAGGCACTATTCGGGAAAACCCTTTTATCTGCAGGGCGGTAGTTTATGTTTTTGCCCTTCCGGCCGTACTGCGGCGCTTATTGTACAAGACCGCAAAGAAAACGGATGATGAGAGGACAATCATCAGCAGGCTGACCAGTTGAGCCAGGCTTAATCCCAGCCACGGGGGTTCGACATCGGCTTCCCGGAAAAACTCGCAGATAAAACGCAAGATGCCATACAGGATAAACATGAGCAGGATATTGGAACCCGGAAATGGCCTGATCCGGTAATAATATTTTAATATAATAAATATGATTATGCCGCCCAGAGCGGCGTAGAGTTGAACGGGGTGGCGGGGTTGGGAATCTACATTAACCATAACCACGGCCCAGGGCAGATCGCTGACTTTCCCATAACAGCAGCCGGCCAAAAAACAGCCCAAAGTGCGAACAATAACATAGCCCACCATATAGTAGGGTATCATCAGGTCGCCCAGGTCCAGAAAATTGATGACCTTGCGCCGGCGGCACCATAAAAGGCCCGCCAGCAGGGACAGAAACAGCGCTCCGTGCGCCGAAAACCATCCAAACTTGAGCGTGAATATCTGCGGCCAGTTGACGCTGAAATAATCCAGGTTCTGGGCTGCAAAAACAAGGCGGGCGCCGAGCAAACCGCTGGCAGCAATGATAATACATCCTTCGAGAATCCGGTCGGGATCATACCCTTCCCGCTTGGCCTGCCTTACAATGAGCAGTATTGAAATTAGGAGAGCCAGCCCCATCGATACCGAGTAGGAATGGAATGGATATTCACCGATTTTAAACAGTATAGGACGCATGGCCTATCTCCAGTCATGTCAATTAAGCTGGCAAACGAAGTCCCGGATGGCGAAGCTTACTTTTATTTCGTTAATATATCAGGACTTCACGTCTTCTCCCGATGCCTCCGTTTCAACCTTCCGGTTAATTAAAAAATGCCAGGCCAGGTACCACAACCCTCCATAAAGGATCATCAAAACAGCCGCGACCACAATATATAGAGGATTGTCTGCAACCAGGGGCAGGTTCACCAGGCACCACAGGGGTAAACCGGTAACCATGACCAGCCCGCCGGCCAAGGCCAGGTGCCCGATCAGCGGGTTTTCCAGGCGGGGATCCATTATCCTCAGCAGGGCAACGCTGCTGGATATATTGCCTGTAAGAAAAGCAAATAGAGCGACCTGCCGGGTAAGGCTCTCCTCGCTGAACATCAGGCGGGTTGACAGGGGCACGAGCAAAAAAGTCAGCGCTGCTCCGATCAGGGCCAGAGTGAGGATTTCCCACAGGTGCACCCTGGATATGACCAGCGGTATGGAAATGATCGCCGCGACTACCATGAAGTCAACCAGCAGGGCGATGATCCGCCCGATCGTGCCTTCATCGATTACATGGTCAACCTTGCAGCGTAAGGCAAGTTTGCGCATGACTGCACCTGCGGCAAAAGCGAGCAGAAATTGCAGGTTCATTAAGATTTCCACAAGGTCGGCGACAGATGAACCAAACAGCCTGATCAAGATTAATCCAACCAGGCGGATAACGGCAAAGGTGATCAATAGAGCCAGCCCGATTAACGCAAAATGGAACGACAATGTTTCGATTGACTGCTGCTTGGTAGTCATCCTGTCCGGGGAGGGCTTGGCCTCGCCGCGGGGCGCAAATCCGCTTAGGAAAGATGGATCATCGCCTTCGGCAAAAAGTGGCGCACCGCTCTTCTTAACGGCCCGGGCAACCATAAACAGGCCGAGCAGATACGAGAAGAGAAGACCGAGGATTCCGAAAGAGTAACCGATGGCTCCACCGCCGGCAAATCCGAGACTTTTCTCCCAGTAACCGCCGAAGATCCGGGCGAGCAGGGTATCATAACCGAAGCCGAACATTAACAGTGAACCGAACCCGGCAAAAAAATCTGCGCTCACCAGGACGATCAGCAGCAGGGTGAACAGAAGCCCGATTACTCCCTGGAAAGCGAGGCCTTTGGTCAGCAGCGCCGTTATCGCCGCTGTCTCACGGCCGGCCATTTTTAAAGCAAAACCCCGCAGGCCCAGGGCGGCAAACAGCGCGGCCAGCAAAATATAGACAAGGCCTTCTGCTCCGGCGGCGGGTATATTGATAATACTGAGTAAACTAGGGCCGAGGAGCAGCAGGATGAACCCCGCCAGAATGCAGCTGGGGAAAAACAGCCGTTGCAGATACTTAAACTGGCTTCTTAAGAAAGCGGCCAGGAGAAGCCCCATACTGATGTAACCGAAAAGCATGGCCAGAGCCATTATTTCTCCGCCCAGAATAATTCCTCCAATCCTGGTGCAATTATGTATTTGTTTCCTAGAACTGGCCGGGCGTTCTTGCCTGTCCTCCCGCCTTTACCGGCCTTTCCCCGGTCCAAGTCCGGCTGAGGTAAAAATCCTTCTTCTAGTGAAAAATTTAATTGGGGAAAATAGCCTGCCCGGATCCGGTAATGTATCCCTAAAAGAAGCCTGCAGGCGTTTCAGATTGCCGCCTCCAATGCAACGGACAGCCTGAATATTTATCGTGGGCATGAAAAGAACGCCTTCATGATCGGCTGGTGGCAAAACTTCCTGCCGCCTTTCAGCGGCTCTCTTCGAAGTAGATGGGGTTGGATAAAAGGGCCGGGAGCTCGGGGATGCCGGGAAGGAAAAAGCGCACGACAACAAGGCGGGCGAATCCCGGCTCTTCCATGGTATAGGTGGCGCGGTAGCTGCCGGGCGCGGGAGCTTCCAGGATGGTTTCGCTTTTGCGGGCGGTGATTACCTGGACCTTGTCCCCGGCCTGGAGCCCCTCCAGGGCAATTTCCATCTCTTTTACTACCGGCCAGGGGACGGTGTCTCCGAGAATGGCCTTCCCGGCGCGCATCTCCAGGGTGGGGCCGTCGGGGGCGTAGATGATGTAGGCGTGCCCCCTCCTCAGCGCCTCCAGGATGTCCTCCACGCCGGCCGAGCGGGCATAGACGCAGGTGGCCGGCGCGCCCGGGTATAAGAAGGGCATATCGCGGTGGTAGTCGCTGCCGCCGCAGATGGGCACCTTCTTCCCCTCCTCGAGCATGCTCTGCCAGAGAGCCACGGCCTGGAAATTCTGCATGCGCATGGGCCCGTTCCACACGTTGAGGCAGTCGAAGGGCAGCTCCTCCAGGTCAAACTGAAATTCGTTCCCCTCTTCAAAGGGGTGGTTGATCATGATCAGGGCGCCGCGCTCCCGGGCGGATTGGAAGCGCCGCCGCACCTCCTCCGGCGTGTTGGCGAAAAAGGGCTCGTCGTAGGGCCGGTCCACGCCCAGGAAATTGGCGTGGCCGCGGTAGTGGGTCCACTCTATGCCGGAGATGAGGGTGAGGCCCTCGATGCGGGGCAGGGACTGGCGCGAGACCATCTGGTTGTGGTCGGTAATGGCCAGGAAGTCGAGCCCGTGCAGCCGGGCCCGCCGCCCCAGCTCCGCTGCGGTGAATATGCCGTCCGAGCCCACGGTATGGGTGTGCAGGTCGCCTTTAAGGAGGCGCAGTCTCTTGAAAGTAAAGCTTATTTCATAGGTGACATTAACTCCGCCGGGAGCAACCTTGTAGGCGCCGACAATGATCTGCCAGCGGCCCGGAGCAAGGGGACAGGAGCGGTAGCCGGGGGTGGCATCGGTTTCGCTGATGAAAATTTCTCTCTTGTCCGAGCCTGAGGCGCCCACCTGGGCACCGTCAGGCGAAAGCAGGCCCAGGTCGATGATATTGACCTCCTCCCGGGCGATGAAGGTCCCCCTCTCCACCGGCCTCTCGCTCTCCAGGTGGCGGTCGTAGCTGTAGCGCAAGACCATGGACTCCACGTCGGGCGGCATGGTGAAGGGCAGCGTGAAGTAAGTCCCCTGCCGCTCATGCTCTATAAACAGCTGCAGCTCCAGCCTCTCCTGCATAAGATATCCCCTTCCTTTTTCCCTTTTTTATTGCCCGGCGGGCAACTCGCCGAGGACGGCGGCAAGGAAGCGCCGGATCTGGACATCCCAGAAAAACCAGTCATGGGCGCCGTCCGCCTCAAAGTAATCCACCTCTATATCCAGCGCACCGGCGGCGTCTCTGAAGATAACATTGAGGGGGTAGAGATCTTCCTGGCGGGCGCAGGCCATGTAAAGGCGGGGCAGCTTTTTCTTTTCGGCGGCGGCATTTTTCAGCCACACCGCCGGATCATGTTCGCTGCCCGGCAGATCCTCCAGCTTCCCGAATAGATAGCGAAACTCCTCCAGGCGCGGGTCATCGGGAAAATATTTCAGGAAATCCAGCGAAAGCATCCCCGAAAAGCTGGCCGCGGCGCCATAAAGCTCGGGGCGAAGAAAGGCGGCCTTGAAGGCGCCGTAGCCGCCCATGGAGTTGCCGGCGATAAAGGTGTCCTCGCGCCCGGGGGCGAGCTGGAAAAGGTTCTCCAGGTAGCGGGGCAGCTCTTCTGTCAGGTAAGTGAAATAGAGCTGGCCGTTGGGCAGGTCGCAGTAGAAGCTGCGGCCTGCCGAGGGCATCACCACCACCAGCCCGTAGGCGCCGGCCAGGGTTTCGATGGAGGTGTAGCGCTGCCAGGCGGAAGCGTCGTCGCTGAGGCCGTGCAGCAGGTAGAGAACTTTGCGCTCAATCAGCGGCAGCTCGTCAATGGAGGCGGGATCGGGGACGATTACATTCAGGGAAATATTTAATTTTACCGTTTCCGGGACGTGGTCAATTCGGATCAAGGCCATGGCTATCTTCCCGTCCCTCCTGCAGCGGCGGCGGGGGAATCCTGCCCCTCAGCCTTCTCTTTCTTGAAGTTAATAAAGAAGGAAAATGCAAGGCTAATTGCCATCAGCAGCATTGGAAACAGGGTCAGCAAAAAGCGGGACGCGCTGCCCGGCTGGCTGCCGGGCACCTCGCCGCTTTCAAAGCCGTAAAGGACGTTAACGAGGAGAAAGGCCAGGCTGACAAAGAGGCCGTTAAGCCGGTTCATAAATCCCAGGGCGCTGGCGATAATCCCCTCGCGCCGCAGCCGGTATTTTGCCTTGTCTTCATCCATTATTTTTGCCCCGATGAGATCCATGGTGGCGATGACCCCGGAGAAGCCGAAGCCTACCAGGACGCTGCAGATGAGGGCGGAAGTAAAGCAGCGCGCAAAATAGAGAGCCACAAAGGCGGCGCCCAGCGTGGCCAGGGCGGCACGCCAGACCGGAATGACCGAAAACTTCCGCACCAGCGCAGCCCAGATAAAGACGCAGCCGGCGGCGACTATTAGAACCGGCGCCAATAGGAAGGTGGCCTGGCTGTCGGGCAGCTCCAGGGCGTACTTGACGAAAAAGGGCACGGAGGCCAGGACCAGGCTCATGGCGGCGCTATAAAAGGCGTTGGCCAGGCCGGCGATCCAGAATTTGCGGTTTATAAACAGGCTTTTAATGCTGTGCCAGAGCTCCGGTTTCTCATCTTCCTCCCGCACGGGAACCTCCCTGCTGGTCAGGGCCATGTAGAGGATCACCGCTCCACCGAGGAAGCCGTAAACAATGGAGGTATTGCCGTAGCCGAGGGCGCCGGCGACCATGGGGGTAAGGGCAACGCTGATAATCATGGCCAGCAGCTGAAAGGCCTGCCGCAGGGCGTTGGTCACCGCCCGGCTGGCGTCGGTGGTAAAAAGCTCCGGGAAGAGGGCCCCGTAGTTGGCGTTAACCATGGAATCCAGGGTGCCCGTAAAGATGTAAAAAACGGCGGCGTAATAGAAAAGGGCCGTGAGCGGCATGTCCGCCGGCGGATTGTAGAAAAAGACGAGGCCTAATACCATCAGGGGCGTGCTGACAACCAGCCAGGGGCGGCGGCGCCCCCAGCGCGTGCGGGTGCGATCGGAGAAAAAGCCGTAAACGGGGTTGTCGATGGCATCGATAAAAGTGTAAATAAAGAGGATGGTAGCCACGTTTTTCGTGGTTAAACCCATCATATCCACGTAAAAGTAGGCGGCATAAGTTTTTAACATGTTAATGGGAATGGAGGTGCCAAACATGCCGACAGCGTAATTGAATGATTTCAACCTGGAAGCGGACATCTTCTTCCTCCTTTTGGGCCGGGGCTGGAACGGTACTTCTCCTTCCCCAGGCAAGGTTTGTCTATTTATTGTAGCAATTCAATAAACTAACACGCATTTCCTGCGCCTCCAGTAAATAAAAAGTGAATCAAGGAGCGGCGGGCGGCCACGAGGGCCGCCCCTACATCCTAGAAAAATTGGCAACATTGGATGAAACAAATGGTTGCAATAAGCGCTTTAGGTTCGGGCGTGGCGCGGAAGTTGTAGGGGCGGGGCACCGCCCCGCTCGCCCAAAGTGGAGAGGCACGTCCGGCCCGGCGTAGGGGCGGGCTTAGAAACCCGCCCCGGCGAGCATGTCATCCTGCGATGCGGCTGTCCCAGAGGCTCTCGGCGGCCTTGCCTGTTAAAAGCTCATACGTGGCCTTCTCATCGCTGCTGAAATCAACAGGATTCAAGCCTGATTTGAGTTTTTCTATGCCTTGAATGACACTGTTGAAGCGTTTGCAGTCAAGCTTGTAGCGCAGTGCAAATATCAACGCCGCTGCGAGAAAGACGACGGGTATAACCACAAACATCCATTTAATTGTCAGCGCCACGCCTGTTGTGGCGTATTCCCCCGGGTTGAATGCGGCTCCCATGCTCCGGCTGATATTGTATTCATTCTGGTTGAACCCGGCCAGCGAAAGCCCCAGCCCCAGCAGTAAAACGGCAATTCCGCTGGAAAACTTGCGGATGAAGGTGGTAATTCCGCTGTAAATGCCTTCCCTGCGCTTGCTGGTCATTAATTCGTCCACATCATAGATATCCGAAAGCATCGACCACGTGGCCAGATTTCCCGCAGAAGCCCCCAGTGCAATGAGGACGGCCAAAATGCACAGAACAAAGAGGGGAGTTTCACTGGTGATAAAGATGAAGGCAAAGGAGGCCGCTATCCATACGGGCAATCCAATATAAAGAGGGTAATGCTTCCCTTTATACTGGGCAATCCTGTTATGTAAGAGCATGAACAGCAGCTGGAACACCAGCAGCACGCCCATTATCACCTCGTAGTTCTTATACTGCAAAACAACAATATCGACGTAAAAAACAAAGAGGGCGAGCAGCAGGTCAATGGCCACCTGGACAGTTATGAAGATGCCGAGAAAAATACGGTAGGTCCTGTTTTGAAATACAGAAAGCCATTTTCTCATGGAAAAACTTTCTACCGCCGGGACCTCCTTTCTTTCAAAGGTGCCGAGGAAAGTTAAAAACCAGCATGCCGCAAAAATCAGGCCAAATAGAACCGCCATCGCCAAATAGCCGTAGATTTGCTCGGGTCCGTTTATATCGCCGCCGATAGACTTGATAATGATACTGGGTATAACCGCTGCCAGTATGGAAGTCCCCGCGGAAAAAGCCATCCTCATCGCAGTGAAACTGGTGCGCTCATTGTAGTCGCTTGTCATCTCAGGCAGAATGGCATTATAGGGGACCATAACGATGGTAAACGCTGTTCCGAAAAACATGTACGCCAGCATGTGATAAATGAACCTGGCCGTTTCTCCGCTGATGCCGAAGGAGTACCACATCATGATAAAAGAGGCCAGGACCGGGATGATCCCGATCAAAAAATAAATCCTGCGCCTTCCGTACTTCGACCTCGTCTTGTCCGATAAATTGCCGACAATTGGATCCGTAATCGCATCCCATAATTTTCCCACAAAAATAATGAGCGTGGCGTAAAAAACAGGCAGCCCCTCTACAATAACCAGAAAATTCATGTAGAGCATGCTGAAGATTAAAAAGGCCCCACCCCCATAGATATCGCCGCAGGCATAGCCTAATTTTCTTTTCAACATGGCACCAGCGCCTTTCTGTTCAATTTTTTCGAAAAGCTTCAAACTCCCTTCCTTTTCCGGCGAGTGGCTTCTGCTCCATTTACCGGTTTGATGCTTCACTGGAAGGGCCTTTGATGATACAGGTTCAAATGGTCCCGTCCCAGGTGCTTACCTTTTCAGCCTTAATCTCATTTTCATCAAACCATCTCGAGGTGACGGTTTTTACCCTCGTATAAAAACGAATGCCGTCCTTGCCAAGCACATGCAGGTCGCCAAAGAAGGATTTCTTGTTCCCGGAAAAGGGAAACATGCCGACGGGAACGGGTATGCCCACGTTAATGCCAACCATCCCCGCGTCGGTATGGCGGGCAAACTCCCGGGCATAGTAACCGTTCTGTGTAAAAATAACGGACCCGTTGGCATAGGGGTTGGAGTTCATGAGCTCAAGCCCTTCCTCAAAAGTCTTCACCCTTTTTATGCAGAGCACCGGCCCAAATATCTCCTCACGGCCCACCTTCATTTCGGGAGTGACGTGGTCGAATACCGTGGGACCCAGGTAAAAGCCATTCTCATAGCCCTTAACCTTGCAGCCCCTCCCGTCCAGCAGCAGCTTGGCGCCTTCTTTTACACCCTCCTCTATGCATTTCTCCACGAATGCCTTGTGCGATTTTGACACAAGGGGACCCAGTTCCGAAGTCTTTTCGTAGGCGGGTCCAACAACCCTTTCCCTGCTGAAGCGGACAATGGTTTCGGATAGCGCGTCGGCAATTTTCTCCTGCACTACCACCACCGGGAGTGCCATGCAGCGTTCTCCGGCACAGCCAAGATAGGCGTTGATAATACCCCTTGCCGTCCGATCCAGCGGCGCATCCTCCAGAACAAGCGCATGGTTCTTGGCCTCGCACAGCGCCTGGACTCGCTTCCCCTTTGCGCTGGCCGTGGAATAGATGTGCCGCCCTACACTGGTGGAGCCGACAAAGGTGATGCCGTTAACGACAGGATGATGCAGGAAGATCTCGGCTTCCCTCCTGCTGCAGGTCACTATGTTCAGCACGCCCTCCGGCAGCCCCGCTTCCCGGTAAAGCTCCGCGAAGCGCATTGCCGTCAGCGGGGTCATGCTGGCCGCTTTCAAAATCATGGTATTGCCGCAGGCAATGCACATGGGCGCCATCCAGCCCATGGGGATCATCGCCGGGAAGTTAAAGGGGGCAATCCCTGCAAAAACTCCCACCGGCTGCCTGTGAAGTACGCTGTCGAAGCCAGTTGACGCATCCATCAGCGATTCTCCCATAAGAAGGCTTGGAGCAGATATGGCCTGCTCCGTCGCCTCCATCGCCTTCAACAGCTCGCCCCTCGCCTCATCAAGCACCTTTCCATGCTCGGTTGCCACCAGCAATGTCAATTCATCCAGGTTTTTTTCAATCAGCGCCCGGACCCGGTATAAAACCTGAACCCTTTCCTTTACGGGTGTGGCTGACCATTCCCTGTAAGCTGCTCTCGATGATGCAATAACTCTTTCAACTTCACTCTCCGTGCAGCAGGGAGCCCGCGCGATTACCTCGCCTGTGCTGGGGTTGTATACATCCATGTAGTCGCCGGTTTCGGATTCGATAAAGCGGTTATCCATAAAAAACTTTAATTTTTTCATCGCTGCCTGTCTCCTTGTTTGGTACATATCCAAGCTGTGCGGAAATCTTATTGGCCGTGTTTATAACTTTCTGGGCCATGCCCTCCACTCTTTTGTCCTTGATCCTGCTTTTTGGCCCTGAAATGCCTACGCTGTAGAATACCTTTCCTAAATGGTTATAGATGGGGGCGGCGATACAGATGATGTCATCGCTCAACTCACCGTTATCCACCGCATAGCCTTTTTCAACAATACGCTCCAGTTCTGCCCTGAGCCTTTCCCTGTCTGTAATCGTTTTTTTTGTAAAGGGCACGAAATCTATCTTGGAAATGATGGCCTCGCGCTTTACCTCGTCGCAAAAGGCAACCAGGCACTTTCCCACCGAGGAGCAGTATACGGGTTCGGTATTCCCCACCCTTGCATTTACTGAAAGCCTCGAGTCTGTCATGATCTGATCGATTACGACGGCGCTGTCATTGCTCAGCATGCACAGGTGTGAAGACTCCCCCGTTTCATTGACCAGGCGGGCCATATATGGTTTTGCCAAAGAAATAATGTTCAGTCCCTTGACCAGCTGGTCCGAAAGCTGCAAAATCCCGGGGCCCAGCTTGTATTTTGCAGTTGCGGGGTCCTGGGCAACCATGTTGAAGCTCATCAATGTTTCCAGGATCCTGTATGCCGTGCTCTTGTTTACGCCCAGTTTTTTCGCCACTTCGGTAACGCCGGCGGTCCTTCGTTCCGACAAATACAGCAATGTCCGCATGCCCCGTTCCAGGGATTGAATCATCTGCCTGCCTCCAGCAGCCTGTCCAGGAAAGCCCGGTTTCCCTTGGCCAGGTATTCGCAAAAGGGTTCGTGCGAAAGAACGGTCTGGATTATCTCCTTGTCCAGGCATTTAAGAATTTCGTCGAATGACTTGTGGGCAGCCTTTGAAATCTCCTGCAGGACAATCCTGCTCCGGCGCTGGCTTTCCCTTCGCTCCGGCGGATATCCTCCCCCGGAAGCGTCTGAAAACAGTTTTTCAAACATGTATCTCAGGTTCAGCTCTCCCGCCCATCCGTAACCCTTGTTAAGGGCCAGCGATACGCAGTTCCCTGCATTGATCCTGGAAAAGAGGAATGCATCCAACGGCTCTAGAATCAGGCCGCAAAAGACATTGGGATACTGCATGGCCGAGTTCAAAAAACCCTGCCCAGTGCCGCACCCTCCGATTACCATGTCCGCAACTCCTGCATTCAGGAGCGCCCCCGCCATAAATCCCGTATGAATGTAGGTCAGCTCCGTCGCGTATTCTCCTTCAGTCATGCCGATATTTGCAATATTGAACCCGAAGCCATCCAGGGCCGAGATGAGGTCGCCGTTCCTGTGGCGTGCCGACACCTCGCTCACTACTGCAATTTTCATAGTCTATCCCGCCTCGCCATTGCTTTTTTTGCCTTACTGCATATATCCGAAGCCTTAAGCCCAAACTTCTCCATCAGGTATTCCTGCGTTCCCACCTCTCCAAAGTTCTCCACAACGCCCACCCGCTCCATTGGTACCGGGAGGTTCTCGCAGAGGACCTCCGCTACCGCGCTGCCGAGCCCGTTTATGACGCTGTGATTCTCGCAGGCAACCAGGGCGCCGCATTTTTCTGCAGCCATGATTACCGTTTCCTCATCAACCGGCTTGATGGTATGCATATCGATAACCATTGCATCAATGCCCTCGTCTGAAAGGGCTTTTGCCGCCAGAAGCGCTTCATGCACCATGATGCCGCAGGCGATTATGGCCACATCGCATCCTTCTTTTAAAACGTTGGCCTTCCCGATCTCAAAAACCGCCTTTTCATTGTAGACGCGCATCATTTTCCTGCGGCCGTATCTCATGTAAAAATTGCCCCAGCTGTTTGCCATGTGGCGAACCGCCTGAGGTATCATTGTGGAATCAGCCGGTTCTATCACGGTCATGTTGGGGATGTTCCGCATTATGCCCATGTCCTCAAAGGGCATGTGCGTTCCCCCGTTGGTTGTTGCCGTAACGCCCGCGTCGGCCCCGATTATTTTTACGTTCAGATCCTGGTAAGCGCAGGACAGGAAGACCTGGTCATAACATCTCCTGGAGGCAAATACCCCGAAGGCATGAAAAAAGGGGATGAATCCAACGGAGGACAGCCCCGCCGCCATTCCGATCCCGTGTGCCTCCATTATGCCGCAGTTTAAGGCCCGTTCCGGAAAGGCCCTGTAAAAGGGCTTCGTGCCCATGGAATTGCTCGTATCCACATCGATGACAATAATGTTCCCGTTGCGCCTGGCCTCTTCAATCAGGGCATTGCAGTAGCATTCCCGCATTTCAATTTCTTCACGTTCTATCTCGCTCATCACCCAATCGTTGAATTCCCGGGTCATTTTTTGAGCTCCTCTTCCATGCGGCGGTCGATTTCCCTTATCGCCTCCGCAGCCATTTCATGGTCTACTACCATGTAGTGGTTGAAGTCAGCCGCCTCGGCGAAGGAACAGCCCTGGCCTTTTTCGGTATCCAAAAGCACTGCCGCAGGTTTTTCGGCCTCTCTTGCCATGATCAGGGCATCATATATCTCTCCGCAGTCTTTACCGTCGGCATGGAAAACAGTAAAGCCGAAGGCGGAAAACTTCTGCGCCAGATCAAAGGAGTTGCATATGTCGGCAACCCATCCGTCCAGCTGGCGCTTGTTGTCATCCACGATCAAAACAACGTTGTCCAGCCGGCGGTGCGCGGCAAACTGGATGCCCTCCCATACCTGCCCTTCCTGCATCTCGCCGTCGCCCACAATAATATAGACATGATTTTTCATCCCTCTCATTTTACAGCCAAGGGCAACCCCAATGCCGAGGGAAACCCCCTGCCCGAGAGAACCCGTGCTTAAGTCAACCCCCGGTGTTTTAAGACGATCACAGTGGCTGGGGAGTCTTGTATCGTTTTGATTGAGAGTCTTCAGCAATTCCCTGTCAAAATAGCCTTTCCAGGCCAGTGCCGCGTAAAGGGCGGGCCCGCAATGGCCCTTGGAAAGTATGAGCCGGTCACGGTCCTCTTTCTGCGGGCAGCTGGGATCGATTTTTAGAATGTACCCGTAAAGGACAGCCAGCAGCTCGCATATGGACATGGAGCCGCCGATATGGCCGTATCCGGCTTCTGCTATTGCCGATATGGTCATTTTACGTATTTCTTCCGCCGCTTTTTTCATTTCATGCCTGTCCATGTCACATCTCCATTAGCGTTTTCCAAATATCCGCAGTATCCCTTTTCTTCTCTCAAGCTTCCTGTCCTCGTAAGAATCTAGAAAAACCTCCCTTCGCTTGTTGGAGGATTCTATGGCGCAGAGGGCAAACTTCAGGACCTCCCGGCCGCGTTCTCCGCTTAAAACAGGCTCGCGATCATTTTTTATTGCGTCTATAAAATCGAGAGTGCAATTCCTGAATGATACTCCCCAATCGGTGAGCATGTCCCAGTATTCATGAAGCTTGCCGTCCCTGTACATGAGGACGGGGGCAACATCCGGCAGCATGGTTCCCGTGCAGCGCGTCACCCACAATACGCCCCGGGAACCGGTTATCTCCATGCGCTCATCGCAGGTGTAATATTTGCTTTGAATGTACATGTCCTTTGAACTGACAATATCCAATACCCCGTATTTCTGGCCCTGCTTGTGCTTCCACATGATGGTGGCGGGACAGTCCTGGTAGATCCCCGGCAGAACGGCGGAACAGTCAATCCATGCGCAGACCTTCTCCACATCTCCCATCATGTGCATGATGATGGAGAATTTATGGTAGCCGTCGTCAAATACAAGGGGCCCTCCCCCGCAAAGGGTATCATTCAGCCGCCATAGCCATGAGCCGATGGGCACCTCCCAGCCCGTCTTCTCCAGCCCCAATTTGGCCTCCTTCCGCCCTACAGCGGGGATGTTGGCGGAACCAAGGCCGCCGTTGTTCATCTTGTAGCGGATGGAAAGGGGCTCGCCGATTTCACCTTCGTCCAGCATTTTTTTGGCCAGCTGGTAAGGCGGGTAGAATACAAAGTTTTCAAATACTTTCAGCCTGACCCCATTTTCTTTTGCCGCGGCAATCATCTCGTCACACTGGGAAAGATTCAGCGCCATCGGTTTCTGGACAGACACGTGTTTCTTCGCTTTACAGGCTTGCACGGCCAGTTCGCAGTGGGCGTGATGCGGCACCAGGATTTCAACTGCGTCTACAGTCTTGTCCTCGAGCACCTCGCCGTAGCTCCGGTATACTTTCCTTATTCCGTGCTCCCTGGCAAAGGCTTCGGCTTTTTTACTGTCCACATCAAATACGCCATACAGCTCGGCATCCGGGTGGTTTTTATAACCCTCTGTATGCAGGATGGCAATTCTGCCACAACCCACGAATACCGACCTTATTTTCCCGTTTTTACAGGGCATGCAGGCTCACTCCTTCCTAGACCAGTTCTTCATTCCTGGCCTTCTCATAAGAAGCGCGTCTTCTGACATCGTAAGTTGGGACCGGGACATCCCACCATCCATATGCCTTTCCCCCGCTGTAAGGATATTCTCTGCACACGTCCACATGAACAAGCGCCGGCCTGCCTGCAGTTAAAGCATCCTCAAGAGCCCTCTTTACCTCGCTGCGTTTAGATATGCTCACAGCGGCAACCCCAAAGGCTTCGGCTATCTTTACAAAATCGGGAGAATAAATCTCACCGTTCCTTATCCAGTCGTTCCCAAATGTTTTATCCTCCCCGTAGGCATCAACCTGCAAATCCTTTATCGCCATCCAGCCGCAATTGTTCGCCAGTATGACAATAACAGGGATATCGTACTGCGCCATGGTGGCAAGCTCCTGCATCACCATCATGAAGTCGCCGTCACCCATGAAGGCGACAACGGGCTGCTCCGGCCTGGCCAGCTTTGCGCCCATTGCCGCGGGCAGCGACCAGCCCATCGTTGAGAAACCGCCGGTCGTAAGGTTGCAGTAACGCTCTTGATAGCAGTACTCCTGGAACAGCTGGGCCTGCGTATTTCCTGATGAGGTAACTATGATGGTGTTAGCGGGAAGGGTTGCGTTCATCTCCCCGATGAGCTGCGAGATGGTGATTTTACCGGTATTAACGCTTCTTATTTTCTCAAGCTCCTGCTTCCAGGAACTTCTAAGCTCCTCAATTTCCTCGAGATAGCGGCTTCTGTCCGTTTTTGAGCCGTAGCGGGCTATTATCTGCTCCAATGCACTGCGCAGATCCCCTGTTATTCCAATATCAGCCCTGTATGTTTTGCCTATTTCACCGGGGTCAATGTCTACGTGGATAAGCTTCGTATCGGGAAAATTAAAGCTGGCCCCCTTGCGGTAGGAGCAGGTTGTTTCATCGGCAAATCTCGTGCCCACTGCAAGGATTAGGTCGGCTTTCCGGCATACTTCCAGTCCTACAGGCGTTCCCTTTGAGCCCGTATGGAAGGCATACCAGGGATGTGTTTCCAGCACCGCTCCCTTTCCGGCCAGGGTAGTGACAATGGCTGCTCCCCAGGTTTCGCCCAGTTCCTCGATGAGCTCGCCCGCTTTTGCGCGAAGCGCCCCGCCTCCGGCCAGGATAACCGGCCTCTGGGCCGTCTTCATCAGTGAAAGGGCCTTTTCGATTGATTTGCCGTCCACAGAGGGGCCGTAATAGCGGTTTCCCGGTTCCATCTGCTCCTCTGCCACGTCGAGAGAGTCACACTGCACATCCATGGGCAGCATCACGGCGCAGGGGCCGCCTCTGCCCCCGGTCATCAGGCGAAAAGCGCGCTTCATTATCCTTGGCAGCTGCTCAACCGATTCCGCCCGCCAGATGCGCTTCACCAGGGGCTCCAGGGCCTGCGTGATATTGCTGTCCCTGTATCGCTCTATTTCCTGCAAAACGCCCGTGCCCATCATGTGGACATGGGTATCGCCGCAAAGCTGTAGCAGGGCCGAAGAATCGACATAGGTGGTGGCCAGGCCAATACAGCTGTTCAAGGTGCCGGGCCCAATTGATGAGAAGGAGGCCAGGGGTATCCCGCTCACCCGGAAAAAACCATCGGCCATTGCTGCGGCCGCCTGCTCGTGCTTTACCTGGATAAACCGTATCTTACCTTCCTGCTCTTTTTTCCTGACGGCATCAAACAGCCCCATGACGCCGTGGCCGGGAATGCCGACAATATAGGGAACTCCCTCCTTGACAAGATATTCTAAAATAATTTCTCCGCCTGTAAGTTTCATGACCATCTCCTTCACAAAAAAGATATGGATTCCAACGCATTGTTGGAATTATCTTTAGTTGCGGAAGTTTTTATTCCACGCTTCTAGTATTAATCCTCACAATTGTAAAGTCAATGCAAATTGGCAACTTGGTTGCTTAATACGCAACCGATGTTGAGCCCGGTGAACCGGTGAGCCAAAGCAGAGCTTGGGGATTTCCTGAAAAATCGTATCAGTAGGGGAGGCGTTTAGAACTCCCCCCTTTGAAAAAGGGGGGCCGGGGGGGATTTACCTGGAAAATCGTAGGGGCGGGCTTCCACGCCCGCCCGCCACGGGTAGGTGTGGGGGCGGGGCATGCCCCGCCCGCGGTTAAGGCCTATTGATCGAAAAGAAGGCTGCAATAACCTTTTTGGGCTTTGGGCCGGGCATACCCGGCCCGAAACGGGACCTGCCAATCGGGTCCGGGGAGACTTAAATGCTCCCCCCTTTGAAAAAGGGGGGCCGGGGGGGATTTCTGAAAAAACGTAGGGGCGGGTTTCCATGCCCGCCCGCCACCAGTGAGCCAGGGGGCGGGTAACTTTGACTCAATCAGGCCTGCGCGCGGCGGTTCAATGCAGCGATTAGCGGCACCAGGGCCAGCGTGATAGCCAGGGCAACGGCCAGTTCAAGCCGGACGCTGCCCAGCGGCCGGCCCATGACCGACACCTGCCAGATGGGCTCCATAATCCAGTAAAGCGGAAATATCCTGGCGATCCACTGCGGCCAATGCGGAAAGATATAGAAAACTACCGGCGCAAAGAGAAAGATGCCGGTTCCCTTGACCAGTGAGAAAAACATGGTCGAATTCTTTGAGACCACGCCCACGAGCAGGCCGAGCATGCAGTTTAGCAAGGCGGCCACAGCGATCACGGCGAGAACTTCAAGCGGCCGCGGGCCGAAAGCGCGGTTTAAAAGCAGCGTTGCCGCGGCCATAATCAGCGACAGGATGAATCCCAGGATCCACTTCGCCGCGAGGACCTCGGTGGTCCTGGCGGGACTGACCAGCAGCGCGGTGAACGTGCCTTTCTCCTTCTCTTCCACCAGGCTGGCCGCAGGAACCCAGAGCCCCGCCATCACCAGGGCGTAGAATACCAGCATGGGCACCAGGCGGACGGCGACAGGCAGACCGCCTTCGCCAAGCTGAACGGTCTTTACCTCAACGGGGGCGCCGCCGCCCTCGATGCCGCGCAGCAGGTCTATGGCGGTTACTGTGAGTATGATGCGGTTCGAGGCCAGGCTCTCTCCGCCGATGTAAAACTCCAGCTTCGGCCTTTTCCCTGCCCGGACCGCTTCGTCGAAGCCGGCCGGGAGCACCAGTCCGGCGTCAAGGTCGTTCTCTTCCACCTGCTTTTTCAGGGTCTCCACGTCGTCGAGCAGGGTCAGCTCGATTCCCTCCATCTGCCGGACAGAAGATGTTATCTCGGACTGAGCCTGATCCACGATCCCCAGGCGAGGCCTGGGCTCAAAAAGAGAGCCGAAGGCTACCTGGAAGATGAATGTGAGCACCACCGGCATGATGACGGCAAGCAGGAAGAAGGGGTGGCGCGGCCCCAGCTTCAAATCCTTGCGCAGAATGCTCCAGATTCGTTTCAGGCTCATAATGACTCCACCTTCCTTTTTAGAACAAGCAAACTCATCGCGTAGAGAACCGCTCCCCACAGCAGCGCATAGCCCAGTAAGCCTAGAGAATCTCTCCAGCTGCTGCCATATATGGTTGTGTTCGCTAAAAGTTCGGCGATGGGATAGCTGGGGATCACCCGGACCCAGGCGGCCGCGGTACCGGGAAAAAGCACTGCAAATGCGGGAATCATCAGCGGCACGCTGAAGAGAAGCGCATAGATGAGCTGATCCAGGAAATCCTTGCCGGCGGCCCCGATAAGCATGGCCACGCCGGTAAAGAGGAGCGACCCGATCAGCATGATTGTACATAGCAGCGGCCAGTTGGCCGGGGTAAACGCACCCACCAGCACCAGGATGGTCAGCCCCTGCAGCAGGGCCAGGCCGGTGCCGAAAAGAGTCTTGGCGGCAAGGAAGTGCCACGTCTTCATCGGGGTGACCAGCAGGGCAGTCACGGTGCGCTGCAGCAGCTCGGTGGAGATAAGCGAGGCCATGGCAAAGGTTTCCACCACCAGGGCAAAAAAGGCCAGCAGCGGCCGCATCTTGTCGCGCATCGAGGCCTGTGCGCCGCTGCGATCCGGCCCGAGGATGATGGTCTCCTCTGCGGGCAGCTTCACGGGAAGCTGCCGGCCGGCGATCTGGTAAGCGATTTCCCGGACAAAGCTCTGCATGGCCTGCCTGATCTCTTCGGGCACATCGGCATCTGCATAGACTGTCACCGTGGTTTTTTCTCCGCCGGCCACGCCGGCGATGAAGGAATGGGGAAAGGCTATGCCGATATCGAGCTGCACCCGCTGCGCATCTTTAGGTTTCTTCTCTCCGGCGGCCTTGTCGCGCAAAATCAGGTCACCGCCCCCCTTGGGGCGGTAAACTTCGAGCGTCCCCTCAACAGCGCGCCTGAGCTGTGCCGCGTTCTCCAGCTCGATCAGTTCCAGCCCTTCCTCTGCGGTGAAGTCCGCCTGATCCAGCTCATTCAGCATCTCTGGTGATGCCCCCAGTTCGCGCAGCGCCTCTTTCCCCTCGTTAATTATGGTTTGCAGCGGAGGGGATATGGCCAGGGTTATGGTTTCTTCAACCGTGCCGGGAATAAGCCAGAACAGGGCCCCGAAGCAGGCCAGGGTTAATACGGTCAGGACTACGTAAATTTTGTTCCGCCCGTAAAGCCGGAGATCTTTTAGCATGATGGCACCGATAATTTTTCCGCTTCTGCCGGGTAATGAGCGCTTCATCCTTCCAGCCCCCTGCCGGTCAACTGAATAAAGATGGACTCAAGCGTGGCCTCTTCAGTATGAATGGTCAACAGGTCAGGCGAAGCAGCCAGTTCGGCCAGCCGCTCCGAAGCTCTTTCGCCGTCCAGCGGAATATGCTCTTCCCGAACACCGCCGTCGCTGCGGCGCAGCCGCACCCGCACCGCGCGCCGCCCGTACTTGAGCTTGAGATTCTCGGCAGTGTCGAGAGCGACAATCTCCCCCTCGTTGATGAAGGCAACCCGGTCGGAAAGCTCGTCCGCTTCCATCATGTTGTGCGTGGTCAGCAGGATTGCCGCGCCGCGATCGGCTTCCTCCCGGATGGTCCTGCGGATCGCCGCCGCCGTGACCGGGTCCAGCCCGTCGGTGGGCTCATCCAGGAAGAGAACCGCCGGCTTGTTGATAAAGGCGCGCGCGATCATCAAGCGCTGGCGCATCCCCTTGGAGAAGTTCCTGACGCGCTCCCCGGCCCGATCGGCCAGGCCCACCCGCAGCAGCAGCTCCATCGAACTGGGTTTCCTGATGCCGAAGAGTGAAGCATAAAAGTTCAGGTTTTCCAGCGCGCTCATCTCCAGGTAAAGGTTCTTCTCTTCAAAGCAGACTCCGATCTGGGCCTGAAGCGCGGGGTCGTCCCTGCCGATATCCCGGCCCAGGATCTGCGCGCTGCCGCTCCCCGGCGCAAGCAGCCCGGTGAGCACCTTTATCGTTGTCGACTTGCCCGCCCCGTTTGGCCCGAGAAAGCCGAGAATCTCCCCGGGAAAAACCTCGAAGCTGATGTCTTTTACAGCCTGCAGATTACCGTACCAGTAGCTCAAGCCTTTTACGCTGATTGCCGGTTCAGCCATTTCTTCACCGTCCTTTAAATAAATATATATGTTCCAGTCCTACTGTCCGCTTACGTCTACCCGTTCCCACGCCTAACTGCCAATCTCCAGCCCATCCTGTGGGAAATCGTCTTTAAAACGCCGCACAATTCTTTCCATACCGGCGATATATTCCTGCAGCGCCTCCATCCCCCCGGGGGTGAGGGAAACAGAAGTAAGGGGCCTGCGATTTTTAATTTTTTTGGTGATGCTGATATAGCCGGCTTCTTCAAGGCGGCGCAGCTGCACCGAGAGATTGCCTGAACTTAATCCCAGCTTCTCCTGCAGCTCGCTGAAAGAGCAGGTTCTCTTTGTCCCTGCCGCCAGGTAGGTTATAATCTGCAGGCGGACAGGTTCATGGATAATCTTATTAAAATTGATTTTGCCCATCACCCCGGCCACTCCCGCTAACTTCCCGAACCGCTCGGGCGGACATAAAGGTAGAGCGCTGCCAGGATAAAGCCGGCGGAAAAAGTGAGGATCAGCATGGTCAGGATGGAGAGCCGCTCTGCCGCAAAGAGAGTTAACAATCCCGTGGCCACCAGCCAGAAGCCCAGCAGGTAGACTTCCTTCATGTAAAACACCAGGCTCAGAGAAACAGTGAACAGCCCGAAGAGGAGAGCAAGAACCGGCAGCAGGTAGAGAGTCATCCCCCTCTGGCATAGAAAAACAGCAGCCAGCGCGATAGCAGCCAGGTGAGGCAGGCTCACCGATACAAACTGGGGTGTATAGATCTCTTTTATCAGATTATAGAGGGTCATATTAGTTTTCACCAGGCGCGCACCCCGTAAAAAGTTATTAATTTTTAGATAGGCGGTGAGGACGATGGACAAGGCCAGCAAAATCCAAAACAGCGCTTTATAGGGCGCAGGAGCAGCGGCAAAGGTGCCGTATTGTTCCGCAAGAAGGTGAAAGGCCGCGGCAAAGAAAGCGATTAATATGCCGCCGATAAGCAATACTCCTCGCAAAAGACCGCCTGCATCAAAAAAACGGAAGATGCCGCTGCTCTTGAGAAAAGCCTCTTTGATTGCAGCCAGGTCGGAGAGCGCTTCGTTCAGGCCGGGAGTTTCCTTCTCCATGGCGTCCACCTCGTAAATATGGTTTATAGTATAAACTAATTTATATTGTAATTATTGTTCCCATCCTGTCAAGTAGAAGCAGAAGCCTCCGCCTTTTCAAAGGGCGTCTGGGGGGATTTCCTGAAAAAACGCAGGGGCGGGTTCCATCCCCGCCCCGCAGTTAAGGCCTATTGATCGAAAAGAAAATTGCAATACTTCCAACTCCCCCTTTTGAAAAGGGGGGCCGGGGGGGATTTTCCTGGAAAAACGTAGGGGCGGGCTTCCACGCCCGCCCGCAGACTTTTCTTTTGATGCAGCCCTTACGATTCGGTTTCAGTGGGCGCCGGCGGCTCCCCGGCGGGTGCCGGCCCCTGCGTACCGAAACGAGTAGTCAGGGCTGCTCCTACCGACAGGACTAATATCGCCAGAGAGAAAAGGGACCCTGCCAGTGGGATCATGCTGACTGCGCCGAGGATCAGTACGCCGAGGGCAATCGTTCCGAGTGGATTGACCGTGCCTGCGGAGGCGGCGCCAAGTACTTTCCCACCGACAAGCCAGGAGAGGCCCGTGTAGCCAAGGATGCCGGCCAGCGCCAGCGCCAGCATTTCCACAAAGATTAGGGGAATACCGATGATCGTGATCGCCAGGAGGATCATTAGAGGCACGGCCAGGACCAGGGCCAGCAGTCCCCAGCCGATGACCGCTCCGGGCCGGGAGATGACAGCATCCCCTGCAGATTGGACCTGCCGCGGGAAAAGGGAGAAGGTCAGCGCGGCCAGGGCGAACAGAACCACCATGTTCAACAGTCCCCGGGCTACGCGTCCGGGCCAGCCGAACTGTGAGATCCAGGGGGAGAACCTCCAGCCCCTGGGAGACGGCCTGATGCTGCTGAGAGCACGGACGAATCTATCAAATACAGCCCCCAGGATATCCCCAACATCCTCAAGGTCATCGAGACCGTGGAAACGATACCCCTCCGAGCGGAACAACCGGTCAATCTCGGCCTCGCTGAGCTCTTCGGCTACCTCGATTGAGCCCGCCCGGGCCCCCTCGGCAGCCTTAACCATGCCCTTTTCAACATAAACCCTGCCGCCGACTTCACTTTCGGGGCCGAGCTCGACAATGCCGCGGGCGATCGAAACATCCCCGCGGACGGTCCCGGTAATAATCACCTTTCTCCCCCGGCTGCTCACATTTCCCAGCACCTCGCCGGGAATACGCAGTTCGCCGAGGCCGCTGTCTACGCCGCCGGCAACCGTGCCCCTGATCTGAACCGCACCAAGTTCCGCTTTCACGTTGCCGCCGACAACTCCTTCCACGATCACCTCGCCCATGCGCCCTACCACGTCACCGCTGACACTGCCCGTGATCAGCACCTGGCCCATGTTGGCTTCCACGTTTCCGTTGACCTCTCCGTGCACGGTGATCTGGCCCATGTTGTTGCTTACATTTCCGTTGACCGTGCCGAGAATATCAACTTCACCCATGTTCACGGTGACATTGCCGTTTACCATGGTGCCGCGGAGAATCTCCAGGTCTCCCGCGGCCTTGTTGATGTCCCCTTCGATAATGTTTTCTTGGGCGGCGGCAACTCCCGCGAGCAGCAGCAGGGCCAGAAGGAACACTAAAGCCCTCTTTGCCTTTTTCATCTTTTAACATTCCTCCACTGTCTTTAGTTTCTTCAACGCTGCTATCTCCAGCAAAACGAGCAGCAAGGCCGGCACCAGCAGCCAGGCCTGGTTGAGGTTTTTTCCCAGGTAAGTTATCCCAAAGAAGGCGTCCATAAGCAGGCTGCAGCTGCGGGTCAGGCCTACGCTCAGCCACCAGGACCAGTAACCCTGGCTCAGCAGCAGCGCAGACGCCCCGGTAACAACGAACATCAACGCCGCAACAAGCCCCGCCGGGAGAGAGCGGGCCGTGGCAAGGCGGGTGCGGGCTTTCTCCGCCACGGCGCCGGCAAAGCCGGGCGGGAGCACCACGCTGCAGCGCAGGCGGCCGGCCAGATCCGCCGCCTCCCTGATTTCATCGTAGACCGCCCGGCAGGCGGGGCAGCGCTCCAGGTGCGCCGCATACCGGGCCCCATCCTCTTCTCCATCCACCACGGCCTGCCAGGTCAGCGGCCCGGGACACTTTTTCACCGCTTATTCTCCCCTTTCTGCAGCGCTTCGCGCAGCATGATCCGGCCCCGGTAAAGCCTGTTTTTGACCAGGCTGAGGTTAAGGCCGAGAACGGCGCTTATTTCAGCGTAGCTTAACTCGTTTACGTGCTTCAGGATCAGCACCTCCCGGTAGACCGGGGGCAGAGACCGCAGCGCCGCGGCCAGCTCCTGCTCTGTTTCTTGCTGCAGGTAAATATGTTCCGGCCCCGGCCCCGGGTCGGCCTCTGCCGCGAATCGTTCTTCCACCGGGATTTCCCGGGCGGCGCGCCGCCGGTTGCGGCAGAGATTCAAGGCGATGCGGAACAGCCAGGGACCGGCCGGCCTGCTCCGGTCGTAGCTCTGCAGCCTGGCGCAGGCGCGCAGGAATGTCTCCTGGGCAATATCCTCCGCCAGGAATCTGTCTCCCGTATACCGCTGGGCCAGGCGGTAAATCGCGTTCCCGTGCTGCTCCACCATTTCCCTCAACAGATCCTGCGGCATCTGCCACCGTCCCTTTCCTTCTCCATATATTAATACACCGCCGCAGAAAAAAAGTCTGATCCCTTTTTATCTTACCAGCTACCGCCGCTTCTGAGCCGAAAAAGTGGCTTAGATCCGGCGAAGTCAACTCGCTATTTTCTATGTAAAGGAAAGTCAACCACGTTCGCGGTAATAATCACGGGAGGAGATAGCGGTTAGCAATTAACACAGCTTGTTGCGGATAGCGTAAATGGCGAGCTGGGTGCGGTCACGCAAAGAGAGTTTTTCCAGGAGACGGGTGACATGGCTCTTGACCGTCCGCTCGGCAATGAACAGGCGCTCGGCAATCTCTTTGTTGGTGAGGCCCTCCCCAATTAGCTTCAGGACCTCCAGCTCACGGGGGCTGAGCTCACCGGCAGCGTGCGGCAGCGGATCGTTTATCTCCTGCATCATGCGCGCCGCCGCCATGGGATGGAGGGTGGGCCGGCCCGCTACGGCGCTGCGGATGGCCGCGGAAAGTTCAGCAGCGGAGATATCCTTGAGCAGGTAGGAAAACGCGCCGGCCCGGATTGCCGGCAGCACCAGCTCATCATCGGGCTTGCTGGTGAGAACGATCACCTTTGATTCTGGACTTGCGGCAAGGCAGCGTTTTGTAGCTTCCACGCCGTCGATTCCGGGCATCACCAGGTCCATGAGGATGACATCCGGTTTAAGCGTTGCGGCCAGCGCCTCCGCTGCGGCGCCGTCTGCAGTCTCCCCAACCACCTGGATGTCCTTCTCCGTTTCCAGGTAAATCTTCAGCCCTTCCCGGACCATGCCGTGATCGTCAACCAGTAACACCCGGATCATCTATTTACCTCCCCCTTTTCCATGGGGACGGTGACGGTGATCTCCGTTCCCCGGCCGGGAGCGCTTTCGATGCGGCAGAGGCCGCCCACGGCTGCCGCCCGTTCGCGGATGCCGCGCAAACCTACGGAGGTCGGACGGAATGCGGCATGCGTATCAAAACCGATACCGTCATCGGCAATGCTCAGCAAAATTCCTTCGCTCACCCGGGCGAGCTCCACCCGGATGCAGCCGGCCCGGGCATGCTTGGCTGTATTGTTAAGCACCTCCTGGGCAATCCGGAAAAGGCATTCCTCGACTTCTGCGCCCGGTCGTACCGACCGGTCTATATCCAGCTCAACTTCCCATCCTTCACGGGAGGCCGCGCCGGTGACATATTCATGCAAGGCCGCGCCCAGCCCTTGCTGCTCCAGCGACACCGGGCGAAGCTGCATAATCAGCTCACGTGTCTGGCTGTGCGCCTGCCGGGCCAGAGTTTCGAGCGCGTCCAGCTCCTGCATCTCCGCCGCCGCGATTTTCCCGCTTTCATCCAGTCGGCGGCGGATCGCGGCCAGGCGCATGGCCAGGGCAAAGAGCTGCTGGTTAACCGTGTCGTGCAGGTCGCGGGCCAGGCGCGCCCTCTCTTCCAGGGCGGCGCCGCGGCCTGCCTCCTCCCCCAGCAGCCGGTTCTCTTCTGCCAGTTTGCGCAGCTGCCCCACCGCTGTCTCAAGGTGCCCGGCCATCAGATTCAAACGCTCCTCCAGCCATCCCAGCTCGTCGGGGGGGCCGGGACGGAGCCGCGCCTTCAGATCGCCGCGGGCGATTAAGCCGGCCATGCGCCCGGCCTCCCACAGCCTCAACTTTACTGAACGGGCGATGATAAAACAGGCCGCGGCTGCGGCCAATCCCAGGATGACACCGGCTGCCGCACCGGCGGCCAGGGCAGTAGAGGGGTTGAGCCCCAGGGCGGTACCCGCCAGGTACCCCCCAGCTGCCAGCGCCGGCGAGCAAATACCGGCCACCAGGGAAACAGCGGTGAGGCGCCACTGCAGCCCAAAAATACGCTCATGAGTCATCCTATATCCCCGGGAGAGGCCGGAGCCCGCACCACAGTAAGCTCGCCAATACCGAGCCTGGCATTAATGCACAGGACAGCGGCGGCATTCTCCACTGTAATTTTCCGCTGCAGCGACAACCCACCCATTCCCGACCGGTGCTCGTCCAGCAGCTGCAGCGTGCCGATTGAGACCGCAGTGTCCAATTCGGCGCTGACATGGTCCGGCAGGCGGATCAGCAGCTCTCCGATGCTCATTCTAATCGTAATATTGTGCGCTCCCTCGCTGATCTCGGCCGTGGTTAAGTCCAGGACAGCATCGCCGACACCGTGTTGGAGATCGAGATCCCCGTCAAGTATCCAGGATTCCCGCCCATGATAGAGATCGCCCATTTTTAGATGTTGCGTGCAAGAATGAGAGTTTTCACTTGAAATTTGGCAGCGCCATTTGAACCAGGTTCTGCTGCCAAACATAATCGAGGCACCCAGAGCGATCAATAAAATAGGCCAGGCATTGCGGGTGACATCCGCGCCCCTGAGCGTAGTAACTCCGGCATTGAAAAGGATCTCAAGTAGACCGATGCCACCCACCCACAAGCCTGTTCCCAGCAAAATCCAGGAAACTGACCAGTGAATGCAGCTGAACCGGACCAGGACCATGCCCAGAAGCAGGAGAACCACGGGCCAGAAAGCGAGGCCAAAATTGTAGATCCCAATCCCCTGCAGCATGGCGGCCACTCCGATAAGGAGCAATACCAGCCCCCAAAATCTTCGTTCCATAATTTCCGCCTCCTTACGTCAAGCTGGCGGGACGTTTATTGCTTCGCGCCGCCGCAATACCAGTTTATCCGAACAAGCTGGGCGTGCACAGGTCCCGGAGTCGGATTTATGCATCGTTCTTAGGGACGATTTTAACGGATTCATTCGCCATGCAACTTTCGATCACCTACTTAAACCCTGCACTGTTAATCTTCTTATCGTTGCCACTTATAAAACCTCAAGATCAGGAGATAGTAACAAGGGGTGGCTCAAATGAAAATTAAAGACCGTATCTTGCTTGGCATTGTTTCCGGTTTAGCGGCTTCCATGCCGGGAAGGGTATTGAATGAGCTCGAGTTTAAAAGGGGTTTAACTGACCAGACCTACGAGCAGGCCGCGAGCAGTATCTTCGTCAAGCGGAAGCAGATCAAAACCATGCCAGGGAAAGCAATCGGCATCGTGGCCAACCAGGCCCTGGCGGCTTCAACCGGAGTACTTACCGCCTACGTTTTATCGGCAACCGGCCGTGATCATGCCGTCTTAAAAGGTATGGGAGTCGGCACCCTTTACTGGATGGCGCTTAGGGGATTGCCGTCAAAACTCGGCCTCGCGCTTCCCCAAAAGAAGCCGCTTACGCCGCTGCTTTCACTGCTGGACCATCTTATTTTTGGCGCAACCCTGGGCTATCTCACCGGCAAATTGGGGCATGACAGGCTATTTCCGGACAAGACAAAGAATAAAACAAAGGGAGAAGCGGAGGGACAGTGACTTTGACTCATCACGTAAAAGCATCAAAAAAAGTGAGTCAAAGTCGGCCGGAAGAGAAAACCGGTCCCGGTTTACTCCGGCAGTCAGATAGGCCGAAACATAAGTCAGAAATTTGCTTTTGCCTGGAGCAATTATAGCAATTTTCCGTCATAAACGCCAATTCAATGTGGAATCGGGCGGAATATCATTAAAATTTTGCATCATCGCGCGGTTGCTTTTTTACTCCGTAAGCCGGAGAAATTCTCCGGCTTCGGCTGCCGCCATGTCCACGGCCTGCTGCCAGAATGCAGGCCCGGTCAGGTCAACGCCCAGGTGCCTGGCGGCCAGGTCTTCGACGCGCATACGCCCCGTGTCCCGCAGCAGGTTGATGTAGCGCTCTTCAAAACCGGCTCCGGTTTCCCTGGCCATGGCGTAAATCCCGGTGCTGAACAGGTAACCGAAAGTATAGGGGAAGTTGTAAAAGGGGACCTGGGTAAGATAAAAGTGAAGCTTGGAACACCAGAAATGAGCGTGGTAGTTGTCCAGGCTGTTCCGGTAAGCCTTCTGCTGCGCTTCGATCATGAGCCGGTTCAGCTCGTCAACCCCGACTGGGCCCCGGCGGCGCCGTTCGTAGAAAGCGGTTTCGAACAGGAAGCGGGCATGGATGTCCATAAAAAAGCTGACGCTGCTTCTCACCTTGCCGTCCAGCAGGGCGATTTTCTCTTCCCGTGTCGCGGCCTTTTCTACGGCCGCATCGGCTACCGCCATCTCGGCAAAAGTGGAGGCGGTTTCGGCCACGTTCATGGCATAGCGCTGGGCCAGAAAGGGCAGGTCGAATAGAACATGATGGTGATAGGCGTGTCCCATTTCATGGGCCAGGGTGAGGACGTTGCGGGGGCTGCCGGCAAAGGTCATAAACACCCGGGATTCACGGCTCACTGGAAAGCCGCTGCAGAAAGCGCCGGCCCGCTTGCCGGGGCGATCTTCCGCTTCAACCCAGCGCTTCTGAAAGGCGCCGTCGCAAAAATCGGCCATTTTGGGGATGACTGTGGCCAGGTTCTCCACCACAAAACGGCAGGCCTGGGCATAGGTATACTTCTGGTTCAGCTCGCCCAGGGGAGCGTCCAGGTCGAACCAGGACAGCTTTTCCAGGCCCAGCAGCTTCTTTTTGCGCTCCAGGTAGTTGACAAAAATATCCTTGTTCTTCTCCACGGCGTCCCACATTACCTGGAGCGTTTCTGCAGACATGCGGTTATTGGCCAGGGGCTCCTTGAGAATATCGTCCCAGCCCCGGTGCCGGTAAAGGTTTAACCTGAATCCGCTGAGATGATTGAGGACACTCGCGCACAGTTCAGCCTCCCGGCTCCAGGCCTGCTCCCACTTTTCAGCCATGGCCGCCCTGACCGCCGGATCGGGATCGGCAAAGATGTTAAACGCCTGGCCGATGGAGAGAGCCACTTCCTTTCCCTCCCGAGCCCAGGGAATGGTGATCCGGCCGGCAATCAGGTTATACTGATTGGCCCAGCCGTGGTAGCCGTCCACGGCCAGGTCGTTGGCCAGTGTTTCCTGCTCGGCGGCCATCTTTTCGCGGGCATTTCTCCGGCGCTCATCGAGAGAGAAGGCCACCGGCGCAAGCTCCGGCGTCTCCAGCAACCGCCGCCAATCGGCATCGTTTACCTCCAGCATCTTCTCATCCAGGACGGCCATCATCGAGTTGAGCGAGGCCTCCAGCTGCTGCAGGCGCCCGTTTAACAACCTGGCCCGGTCGTCATTGACATCCTGGGCATTGAGGCAAAAGACAAAAGCGGCGGCCTGGCGTAGCCGGGCGGCAATATCCTGGACGGCATCAATCAGCTGCCGCCATTGCTCCGTGTTCCCCGGGCCAGTGGCAATCTTTTGCAAATCGCCGGTGTCTTTGGCCAACCGGTTCAGCCATGCCTCCAACTCCGCGGAGGCGCTCCCGCCGGGAAAAATCGAGTCGAGCTCCCACACCGGTGTAAGATCTTCCATTATTTATCGCCTCATTTCCGCTCATGGTCAAAATTGGGACGCCGGTTTCCCCTCGCGGGATCATTCGGCAAAAACGGGCCCATAACCTGCCGTATTTCCGTGAAAACATCCTTTAGTCCCGTGAATCAGGCTCCTGGCAGTCTGGAAATAGTCTCCGGGCAGCCGGATCTGTTACGGGGGTATTAAAAAAAATCATACCTGCGGACGATTAAAAAATCCACCCTGTGGCCCTTTCTTACTACGGCTGCTTGCGCTATGTTGAAATCACAGCGGCGAAGTGCGAATAAAAGGCTGCAAATGGGACGGGAATAGGCACCTTTTACTGGATGGCGCTTAAAGGATTGCCGTTAAAGCTTGGCTTTGGGCTTTCCCAAAAGAAGCCGCTGACGCCGTTGCTTTCACTGCTGGACCATCTTATTTTTGGCGCAACCCTGGGGTATCTTACCGGGAAATTGGGGCACGGCAGCCTATTTCCGGGCAAGCCAGGGGGAAGGTGACTTTGACTTATTAGAAACATGGCTGAGCGCCAAAGCGAAAACAGCAGGAAATAAACAAAAAATAGCGAAAAAATAAAAATAATAAATTATATAGTCATTAATAATCCAGAAAAACCAGTTATTCTTAAATATTTAAATTTGACAAATATGGAAGATAACTGGTAATTTTTAAGCAGAATTATGTATAGGATGCGAGCGTGATGTTTAGAAGAAAGAAACTTTTTCTAATTACAGCAATAGGGCTGCTGTTGTTTACCATTTCCATCCCTTTTGCTTCGGCACAATCGAATCCCAACAAATACTACAATGTTAATCTTGAATGGTACTCGGATAACTGGGTGAACATTGCACCAGCGCCAAATACATCAGCTTTAGCAAGACCGTCGTACGAAAGGGCCTCCAAATTTGTATGGGTTTGCACTATAGGTGGAGGCACGAACTTAAGCAAAGTTGAAGCTTGTGTTCAATGGTATGGCACTAGCGGCAAATATAAAATTGATTTTCGTGAGAGTGCATCTCAGGCAGAGGCTGTAGTTTATGGGTATTCAGGTTTCTCAACTGTAAGTACAGCCCATTACGGCACAGCTAGAGCAAAAAGCGGTGAAATCAGGCAGCAAAGATGGTTTGGGGTACAGTGAGTTCAGATGATGCTCTGCTTGGATCAGATGCCCAAATAATATGGGCATCTGCTCCATACTTTCAAAGATAGGACACTTAAACCATGATATATCTAGTCATCAACAATGTTAAGCAATTCATTGTCCAACAACGCCTTATCTTTGTGCTGTTCATGGTAAGCCAGCTGGTTTCGACCCTCTCCATCATCTTTATATACGGCATAGTAGTTTCCCAGCAGAAAGATGAGATTTTCTATAACGAGCGTATTCGCACATTTACCGTTGAGCCGTTGTTCGGGTTTGATCGCTCTCAGGAGCAACGGCTGATGGAAGTTTTGGAAGAGAAAAAGGGTTTAATTCGCAGCATAACCGTGCATATTCAATGGGAAAATGATGAGATTGTGCGGGCCCATTTAATTTATCCGGAAAAAAGTTTTTTGCCCGTCTATTACGGCAGATATTTTTCCGAGGAAGATTTTTTGCGGGGCGCGAGGCAGATTGTTCTCTGTGAGAGGCTTACCCAAGGTCAAAAAAAAGTCGGGGAGATATTTAATTTAAACAACCGGGAGTATGAAATCATCGGCCTCTTTCTGAACAGCGGTTACCACGAAATACCCTACAGATCTATCGGGGACCATGACCGCATTTCTACTATAACGGTGACGCTTGAAGAAGCCCCCAACAGAAGAGCAGTTGAGCAATGGCTGGCCTATCTTTGCGAAAAATTTTCCGGGGCGGCCGTCACTGCGCCGGAAATCCCCGACCTTCGGTACACCGCACAGAACTTTTATCGTATTGTTTCTTCAATTATAGTCGGCCTGCTGGCCGTTTTAAATTACTCCTATCTTTACAGTTATATTTTGTTCAAGCGCCGGGGGCAATACGCAGCCCTGCGGATGTGCGGCTGCAGCATTTTCCAAGGCGCCGTGATTTACCTTTCGGAAGTGCTGCTGCTGTCCATCAGCCAGTTTGCCCTGAGCAGTATTGTCTTCCATAAAATTATCTCTGCGGTGTTTCCCAAGATCCTTGAGCATCTTAAATATTTATTGGTATGGGACGACTACCTGCTGCTGTTTGCCCTTTATCTTACTACTGTCTTGCTGATATTTATGCCGGTAATTTACGGTTTTAGCCGGCGTAAACCGGTGGAACTGTGGAGAGAGGATTTTACATGAAATTCCTTGACCTTGGCTTCAGGATATTTTGCCGGAATACCGTCTTAAACCTGATTCTTGTATGCCAGCTGGCCGCTTCGCTGGTTTTGGTTAACATAACCCTGGGCCAGCTAAACGGACAGCGCCTTACTCTGACCTTTTTTGAATCTATTGCCGGTGAAAAAGGGGCTTACTTCATGCCTTCCATAGAGGATTATCTGTCTTTACAGGTTGACGCCCTTGACACTCCCGAAAGATACTCGATTCTGGAAGAGCTGAGCGGTGTAAAAGCGGTATCCGCCTGCTACCAGTTTACTTTTTACCGGGAGGGGGAAATTTTTGAAGCTTTTGCTTACGACAGTTACATGTCAGAAAAAATCAGGTTGCCTCTGCTTAAAGGAGTATGGTTTACGGAATTTCCGGCTGAAGAGGGCGTCGTACCCGTCGTGGTTGGCAGTGAGGATCACGGATTTATATACGGACAGACAATTCCGGTAAATATACGTGATGCGGATACGCAGGCCGCCCTTAATTTAAAAGTAGTTGGTGTTTTACGACAGCCCCTATATGCATTGGGGTATTCCCGCGGCGGCACGACGATAACGGGCAACGATATTTTTGAAAGATATGATGAAAATTACAGGGGAGGGCCTTTGATCATCTTTTCCAGGGAGGCGCTGGCTGAATACAGGGATTGTTATTTCTCAAAGCATGTCAACAGGTTGGTCTTTTTCGACGAAAATATCGGCTCAGAAGAATACCGGCGGAATCTGGAGTTGATGTCCACCCGGGGATTTGTGCAGACGATAGATGAGATGTACGCTCTGGGCCGCAAAGAAATTGGCGACAACATAAAGAGTATGCTCCCCTTTATTATCTGCACCTTTTCTATTGCCGCCGTCGGTTTAGCCAGCCTGACCATATTAAACGCCATCAGGCAGCGAAAAATATTTGCCATTTATTATCTATGCGGCAGCAAGTGGAAGGACTGCTTTAAAATTTTGGCGGGCTACTTACTGACGGTGATAATATTGTCACTGTCTCTGCTGGCTTTTGTTTACGGCATGGCGCTCCTAACCGGTAACTTTTACAGAAGGGGGCTCTTTATTTACATATCTTTTAACAATCTGCTGGCCACCTTGGGCCTTTGCCTGGTTGTAATAATTTTATCGTTGGTAATTCCCTATTTAATTTTGAAAAATACGTACCCTGCCGAGATTCTTAGGGAGAACTAAAGCGATCCTGCCGGTGGATGCAGTCCCGGATTTGCATTTTTCCGCCATGAAGGCTAGAAAGTCAGATGACGCTTCGATGAGGAGGTGGAGGTTTATGGCAGGCTTAAGGACGGTTATAAAGACCGTGATTAAGGTGGCCATCCTGTTGATGGTTATCTCTTTTGGGGCATCGATACTCTTCAACCTGTGGAACGAAGTTTTTATTACATCGCTGGACAGGTTGCTCTACTTGTCGCGAAGTTACGAACCCGTGCAATCCATCTGGGAGATTTCCGGAAAGACCATTGTCCTAGAGCCTTACGAAAACATGTATTATGATGAGGCTTCCTTTGCCGAGTATCTGCGACGCCTGGAAGAAGACTTGGGCTTACTGGAAGAATTTGTTGGGATTTCAGGCATTTATAAGGCTCCTGCGGGCATTCGGATGTACTATAAAGAAAACGGTGTTGTAGAATTTGAGCGGAGATTGTTCGGGGGGCAATACTCTCTCGTGCCGGTCCAGTGGGGCGACCATGACATAGCGGCCGGGATAGTTACGGTAGATAAAACTTTGATAAAACTGGGTGTGATACCCGGGCTGGATGGGGAAATTTTCGGAAGGGCATACAAACTAACTGAAGAAATACCGGTACTGGTGGGCGGCAAAAACGCCCAAAGCGCCAGAGTAGGCGCGTTGTATCAAGCGGTGCTCTGCAGCCGCCTCCTGAAAAGCGCCGCCGAAGAACCCGTGGCGCCGGAAGATATCGTCAATGTGAGGATTGCCGGGATTGTGGATTTGCCCATTGCCGTTGCGGAAATGGTCAATGCAACTAATGATATCGCCATTATGCCTCCGGTTGTCAACGAGGACGGGACCGGTTATGTGGAATCTCTTCCCTCAAGATTGAAAATTATATTCAACACCTCCGCCTACGATGACACGGGGATTGCCATTAAGGGGGCGGCGGAGATTCTGGAGGCATATGGGAGGACAAGCCCGGACAACGATGGCCACTACTATGCCTTGCCTTTATTTTACGAACGTTTAAAAGACAGGGATTATCTGGCTGTTTTTCTAGCCACCTTGATTATGGGTCTCTTGCTCGTGGTTTTAACAACATTACTGGTTAATAAACTATTGCGCAAATATCTGGATAAGCCCTTTTACAGAATCATCGCTTCGGCAATATTTCCCCCTCTGTGTTTTTTAATGGCAAGGTATTTGGACTTTAGACGATTTTTTCATTTGGACAATCCAATAGACGTAGCACTTAACAGGCTGGCGGGCTATTTTCAACTGCAGACATCCCCAGGCCCTGTACCTACCTGGGGGATTATTTCTGAAGATATGTTTTTTAACAAGAAAGCGCTCTTAATACCTTTGCTCTTGCTGGCTTTATTCTTAATAATCGCGAGCATTTTTCCGGTCAAACCGATCTCTATTACAAAAAAGGAGAAGGGCCATGATTAACATCCAGTCTTTGCACAAATTTTATAACAGGGGTAAACCAAACCAGGTACATGCCTTAAAAGGGGTGAGCTTCCGTATCGCCAAAGGCGAGTCCGTAGCTGTCACCGGCAGATCCGGCTCCGGAAAGTCCACATTGCTACATGTTATGGGTGGTATTGACGGTTTTGACGAGGGTGTTGTTGAAATAGACGGTTACAACCTGTCAGAGCTAAAAGATCACGCTCTTGCCGCCTTGCGCAACGAAAAAATCGGTATTGTCTTGCAGGATTTTGCCCTGATTCCCGATTACTCGGCAATGGAAAATGTAATGGTGCCCCTTTATTTTAGCAAACATTCGGCAAGACACCGCAGGGAAAAAGCTTTACTTGCCCTTGAGCAAATGGGTATGGCTGATTTGGCTGATAAAGAAGTAAAAGACCTTTCTGGTGGCCAGAAGCAGCGAGTGGCGATTGCACGTGCCATGGTAAATGACCCTTCCTATATCCTGGCTGATGAACCTACTGGTGCCCTGGATACGCAAACAGCAAAAGAAATTTTAGGTGTTTTAAAATCCTTGAATGAAAAGGGTATTACACTTGTAATTGTTACTCATGAAAAAGAAGTGACCCATATTTGCCGCCGGGTCATTACCCTTGAAGACGGCGTCATAATAAACGAGTCAGAGAGACGGTGACGTAGAGGACCCCGGCAAACGTTCACTGGTCCCGGTCGATGGAGCTCCCGGCCGGCTGGAATGCATTCCCTGGGGCAGCCGGGGCTGCTGCGGGGGTATTAAAAAAATCATACCTGGGGGCGATGGGAAAATCCATCCCGTGGCCCTATATTAATGCGGCTGTTTACAGTATGCTGAAACTACAGCGGCAAAGTGGGAATTACTGAGGCTGCGAGTCGAAGAACAGAGGTAAACGGTTATGATCAGACCTAATGGAAGTATCGCTCTTTCGGTTTGCGGGTTGGTATTATTGCAGGCTGCGGGGCTGCTGTTTTTGGGGAAAACTTACTGGCCCGTTGTTTTGCTCGTTTTAAGCGGCGCCCTGGCGTGGACCGGTTTTAAGCAAAAATGCAAAAGCGGCCGTGCTGATCCAGCGAACATGGACGCCGTGGCCGCCGACCGTGACACGGCGAAATTGCTTAAAGCAAAGGCCTTTGCCGAGGCTTTCACCGCCAGGCGGATATGGTAAAAGTGGATGCTGGCCAATTTGTTTTTTTCTTCATTCAAACTCCAGGCAAGGGCCAGCGAGGCTACGCTGGTATTGTGCTCCGCTGCCAGCTCGTGCAGCCGCTCCAGGGCCTCCAGCTCGCCGCACCGGATAAATTTCATGGATCATCACTTCCTTTCTAATCCAGCCCCCGCCTGCGGCTGTTGCAATGTCATTCGCCCGTTCACTAAAATTGTCCTTCTACCCGGGCGAACCTTCTCTCCTACAACCGCCTCCTGCTTAAAAGGTCAACAATTTCTTTCACCGGCAGGGCAGGGACGCTGTGGCCGTCACGCCCGGTCATTGGGCCGGCGGCAAGCAGTGCGTTGATGATCGCTTCCTCGGTGGCTTCGGCGGCTGCTTCGAACAGCGGGTCAAGTTTATCGTCGCGCAGGAAAGAGACGCCGCGCCGGCCGCCGCCGGCCTGGCTGTATTTGACGCCGGTGGAAAAAGCGATGACAAAATCACCGCTGTAATGCCCGCCAACGGAGCCGGTGCGGGCCAGGCCAAATCCGGCCCGGCGGGCAACACGCTTAAGCCGGCGGGAGTCCAGGGGGGCATCGGTGGCCAGCACGATGATGATGGAGCCCTTTTCATTTGACTCACCCGCCACTCCCGGTTTCTCCAAGAGCCGGCCCACCGGGACGCCGGCAATTTTAAGCTGTTCCCACTTGCCGAAGTTGCTTAGGACCAGGACACCCAGGAGGTACCCCTCCACATGGCGTGAGCTCGTCCCGATGCCGCTTTTACAGCCAAAGCTTTTCATGCCGGTGCCGGCGCCGACGCTCCCTTCGGCCGGCGGTTCACAGCTGGCTGAAGCGATCGCTTCCCAGACATGTTCTTTTTGAACATGCCTGCCCCGGATATCATTCAAATAGCCGTCATTGCATTCGGCAACCACCCCGTTAACAGCCGGCCCGGTCAGGCCGATTTCGGGGTTGCGCTTCAATTTATACTCCACCAGGGCGTCCAGGGCGAGACCCACGCTCAAAGTATTGGTCAGGATAATCGGCGTTTCCAGCTCTCCCAGCTCGTTTATCTGTGTTAACCCGGCGGCCTTGCCAAACCCGTTGATCACTTCAACCGCTGCCGGAACTTTATCTTTAAAGATATTGCCCTGGTGGGGCAGTATGGCGGTAACCCCGGTCCTAACCGCGTCGCCCTTGATAATTGTACAGTGCCCTACCGCGACCCCCTTGACATCGGTAATGGCATTTTGGGTTCCCGGCGGCAGGCTGAATATTTCCAAGCCCCATTGACGCAGTCCTCTTCTTTTTTGAATCATGGCTTGCTACCTCCTGGAGTCTAATCAATCTGTCCAATCACTTGCCGCTTTTGTGCTCCCTTTTCCAGAAAAGATCGCCCCGGTCGCAGGGAACGTGCCGAAGCGCCTGTCAAAAACCAGGACAGTTCGTCCAGCGGAGCATCATTCCTACTGGATTATTATACCATGGCGGAAGGTTCTGGAGCAGTGAGTCGAGGAAACGGTGACTTTGACTCATCCGGCCCAGGCAGGATATGGCAGCCAATACGCCGAAAATACGATTCAGCCGCCAGTTTTTGCCGAGACGCTTTTCTATCCGGGGGGAAGCAAAAGTTGAAGCAGAAAGGCCGCCTGGGATATACCCTGGTATTTTTCCTCATCTGCATCTTCTTTTCAGCGGTAGCCCTGCGCTGGGAGCTCAAGCACCGGGCTGCTTTCCGCCGCTCCGTGCCCCTCAAAAAAATACCCACCCCCGTTCTGGTTGAGACCCTTGTGGCTTTTTCTGACCTGAAATCGTGCCGGGAGCCCTTCATGGAGCACTTTTTGGCCCGGGCGCCGCTCTTGAAGGGGTTGAACAGGCTCTGGCTGCTCAATTCGAACTGGTGGCCGGCAAGAATCGCGAGGGAGCTGCGGCGCCGGGGGATAGCCCCGCCGCAGGGCCTGGAAGAGATAGATAATGGAGAAGAAGCGCGGGCTATTCTCGAAGAGCTGAAAAGGCGCCGCCGCACCAAGACCCTGCTCTACGAAATCGATTCTCTCCTTGGCGGCTACTTCGGGGTCTTCCTGGAAGTCCGCTCCCTGGAATTTTTCCTCGCCTGGGGGCGGGCCACCCGGCACCGGCTGCTGGGGAAGCCGCTGAAGTACCTCTTTGCCCGGTTCTGCCGCTATTTTAACGGGTTGGTGATTCCCTGCCAGGGCTCCCTGGAGGGGCGGCCAAGAATCATGCCCTATGAGAATATCCTCACCCTGCTCCGGAGAGCGGGAGTGGGGCGGCTTCAGCCCTGCTCCTGCAAGGCCTATTACCTGCCCGCGGACAGCAGGATGCCCCGGGACACCTGCATGGGCTTCTTTTATGTGGAGGATATGAGCGATCTCTCCAGGGAAGGCTACCGGGCGGACTTTGCCGTCCCGGAGAAGGTAATAGCCAAGCTGAAGGAGTGTGAAGAGTACGGCCTGGTGCACCAGGTCATGACCGTATCCCGCCCGGAAGGCCGCAAGGGCTACGTGCTGTGCAACTGCCACGCCGAATCCTGCATCCCCCTGGTTCTCTACCTGCAGTATGGCATTCCCATGGTCCGGGGCTCGGGGCTGACAGTACAGCTTGCCGATCCCTCCCGGTGCACCCTTTGCCTGGAATGCGTAAACCGGTGCATGTTCAAGGCCGTTTACTTAAAAGGAAATGTCCCGGAGCTTGATGAATTAAAATGCATGGGCTGCGGGCTCTGCGTATCCAGCTGCCCTGCCCAGATCCGCCGCCTCGTTCCGGGCCCGGGCATAAAGGAGACAGCGTGAGCAGGCACTTGCCATCCCCGGCGAAGCCGGAAAATTGGACGGCTATATGCGGGTGTCCAGCTGGGACGGAAGAGTGCTATTTAACAATTTAATAGAAGACGGGGGGTTTTGCGCATGCGCGCTCATATTGTGCCTCATACCCATTGGGACCGGGAGTGGTACCTCACCTTCCAGGAATTTCGCTTCAAGCTGGTGCGCCTGGTAGATTCCCTGCTCGAGATCATGGAGCAGGATCCGGAATACCGCTATTTTACCCTCGACGGACAGGCCATCATCCTGGAAGACTACCTGGAGATCAGGCCCGAGAACCGCCCCCGGCTGGAAAAGCTGATCCGGGAAGGACGCATCCTTATCGGGCCCTGGTATGTCCTTCCCGACGAATTTTACGTTAGCGGCGAAGCCCTGATTCGCAACATGCAGCGCGGCATCGCTGTCTGCGAGGAGTATGGCGGGGCCATGATGGTGGGCTACGTTCCCGACCAGTTTGGCCATGTTGCCCAGATGCCCCAAGTATTCCAGGGATTCGGCATCACCGAGGCCGTCCTCTGGCGGGGCGTAGGCGGAGAGTGCCGCGATGCCCAGTTCACCTGGGAAGCTCCCGACGGGAGCAGGGTTACTACCATCTACATGCCCGATGGCTACGGCAATGCCGCCAGCCTGCCGGTGGAGCCGGAAGAGCTCCGGGATAGGCTACAGCAGATCTTGGAGAATCAAAAGGATTTTCTGTCGACCGGGCATATATTGATGATGAACGGCTCCGATCACCTCATGCCCCAGCCCGGGCTGCCCCGCCTGCTGAAGGAGATCGCGGGGCAACTCTCCATGGAAACGGAACTTTCCACGCTGCCCCGCTACATAGCTGCCCTTAAGGCCGCCAATCCCAGGAGGCCCCTGCTGAAAGGGGAGCTGCGCTCGGGGGAGCGGGCGCCGCTTCTGGTGGGCTGCGCCTCGGCCCGCATTAAGCAGAAGCAGCGCAACCGCGAAACCGAGATCTTGCTGGAGAAATATGCCGAGCCCCTGGCCGCCTGGGCTTCCCTCTTCGGCTCGGAATACCCGGCAGGCTATTTCCGGGAGTGCTGGCGGCTGCTCCTGCGGAACCATCCCCACGACAGCATCTGCGGCTGCAGCAACGACCAGGTTCACCGGGAGATCGAGACCCGCTTTGACTGGTCCTCCCAGATGGCCCGCCTGGTCAAGGAGGAGAAGTTCAGCTGGCTGGCCGGGAAAGTGGACAGCGGCTGGTTCGCCGGCCGCACGGGAGCCCTTGTCTACAATCCCCATCCCCGCACCCTGAGCGGCCCGGTAGAGGTGGAGCTCCCGGAGGCAGAAGATGAGCCCCTCCGGGCCCTGCTTGCAGAGGACGGTTCAGCGCTGCCGGTGCAGCCGGTGGCCGGCGAAGGAGGGGAGTATTTTACCCTCACCGTTACTCCCTTCCAGGCCCGGGCGCTCCTGGGCTACGTGGGAGGCCGCGAGTTCCAGGGCCTCTACTTTAACGGAGTGCGCATGGCTCCCCCGGTAGACGGCGAGCTCAAGGTTGATTTCCTCATGGGGCCGCACCCCGTGGGGGAGCTGGACATGGAAGAACTGAAAAACCAGGCCCTGCAGCTGCTGAAGGATAAATCCATCAAGAAGATAAAGATAACAGCCCGGCAGGGCGGGAACAGGGTCCTCTTTATCGCCCGTGATGTTCCCGGCTGCGGCTGGAGCACCTATGCCCCGGCACCTGCCTCCCAGGCGGCTGAAGCCTTAAAAACTGACCTGAAAGTTTCTCCTGCCGCCCTGGAAAACAAGTTTTACCGCGTTTCGGTAAACGGAGACGGCACCCTGGACATTTACGACAAGGAAAGCGGCCTGGAATTTCGCGGCATGAACCGGCTGGTGGACGGCGGCGATCGCGGCGACCTCTACACCTATGACGCGCCCGGGGAAGACAGGCTGGTCACCACCCCGGCCCGGACCCGGCTGGGCCGCAGGGTCAGGGTTAAGGTGACTGAAAAGGGTCTCGTGCGGGCGTCGCTGCGCATCTCGGGCCGCTACCGGCTGCCCGAATCCCTGGCCGGAAGCCGGCAGGAGCGCTCCCGCAAGACCGTGCTCTGTCCCTTCAGCGTTACGGTGAGCCTCCTGGCCGCGCAGCGGGGCATCCACGTGGAGACCGTGTTTGACAATAGAGCCCGCGATCACCGCCTGCGGGCCTACTTCCCCGCACCCTTCAAGAGCGAAACCGCCTGCGCCGACGGCCACTTCCATGTCGTCGAGCGCCCGGCGCAGCCCCCGGCCGGGGACTACGGCACCTGGGCCGAAAAGCCCTGCGGCACGGCGCAGCAGAAGGACTTTGTCTCCATAAGCAGCGGGGAGTGGGGGCTGGCGGTGATCAACCACGGCCTGCCCGAGTATGAAGTGCTGCCCGGCGAAGAACAGACCGTGATCGCCCTGACGCTGCTGCGCAGCGTGGGCTGGCTTTCCAGGGAGGACCTGGCCAGCCGCCCGGGCCATGCCGGCCCCGCCGTGGAGACCCCGGAGGGGCAGTGCCCGGGAGAGCACCGCTTCAGCTATACCATCGTCCCCCACCGGGGGGACTGGCGGCAGGGCGGGATTAAAGAACTGGCCGCGCTGCTTACCGCCCCCTTCACCGGGGCGGCCAAGGCTTCGGGGCAGGGGGAGCTTCCGGCAAGGAAGAGCCTGCTCTCCCTGGAGCCCGCCGGGATGGCGCTGAGCTCCGTGCAGCGCTCCCGTGACGGGTCCGCCCTCCTGGTGCGCCTCTTCAACTGCAGCCCCGAAGAGCAGGAGGCGGTACTGGAGGCCGGCTTCCCCTTTAAAGACGTGGCGGCGGTAAACTTCCTGGAGCAGCCGGCGGAGCTGGAACTCAAGACCGAGGGCGGCAAGATCCGCTTTACCGCCCGCCCCTACCAGATTGTCACCCTGAAGCTCAACTGTTGATTTAAAACATCTCTCGAACCAAAGTAGCTATAACATTAACCCGGTGTTGCGTGTAACGTGACACCGGGTTTTCAAAATCATCCATAATTTATCTGCCAGGCGGGTTTGGATGAAACAAGATAACGATGTATCAAATAATATCATATATTAGTTTCGGCACCATGCGCCCCTTTTTGACCTTTGATTCGACCCGGCCGGCGCTTCGCGCCCCCATCTTGATGTAAAATCCGGCCGCTTCCGGGCTTGTGACCAGCTCGACTTTTTCCAGGCCCATTTCCCGGCACAGTTTGATCATGTGGTTCCATAACCGCCTCCCGTATCCCCGGCCCATGCTGCCCGGCTTGATGTAGAAATATTCCAGGGAAGCCGTCCTCCCTTTTACCGCCAGGCTGTAAAAGCCCGCTATGGATTCGCCGTCGTCAAGAACATAGGTGGGGTTGCTGCCTATGAACTCTTCGGTGACCCGGTACCGGGACCTGAACGAGGCCATGTACCGCTCATCGAAGCCCCAGACGGCCTCCGATTGAAAGGCTAGTTCCGATAAGCCGCTTGCTTCTTCTCTTTTGGCCCTTCTTATGGTCAGCTCCATTTTGCAAAGCACCTTTCCTTTTGGCTCTCCGAAGTTTGGATGCAGGTTCATTTTTTTCCGGTACGCTGTCAAGGCGGCCCATGGGCCGCCCCTACAACCTTCAGGCGCAATAGGCACGTAAAAGTTGTAGGGGGCGGGCTTCCATGCCCGCCCGAAACAGGGACACGACTGGACAGGCGTAAGGGCAGATTCCACACCCGCCTGCGGGCGGCCACAAGGGCCGCCCCTACATTTTCCCCCTGCATATCCGTTTCCGGCAACCAGACACGGAAAAGCCGTAGGGGCGGGCTTCCACGCCCGCCCGAAACAGGGACACGACCAAACAGGCGTAAGGGCAGATTCTACACCCGCCTGCGGGCGGCCACAAGGGCCGCCCCTACATCGATGGATAGGCTTCCGCCATGCTTTCATAAAGGGCCCTGGTGCGGTCGGGATCCCTGTAATTGATGATGGCATAGCTGTCTGCTGTATAGATGCAAATATGAGGCCCCTCCCTTGATTCGAGGTAAAGCCGGCCCCGGCCCAGCCCCTCCAAGGTGAAGTGCCCTTTTTTGATTTCACCATAGCCAAGGCCGTTGTTTCTAACGAGAATGCGCGGTATTTCATCTTCCAGGCTCACTTCCCTGATCTCTTCCGCAGGGATGGTGGTGCCATACATGCCGCCAATTACAATGCCTTCGGGTTTCACCTCCACCCGGGTGCTGACCTGCCCATATACCATGATGGCGCCAACGCCGCACAAGACAAGCAGGGGTAAAACCATGGTTTTTATTAAAGCTGCTCGATCCGCCCCGCTTTTTTTGTTCCGGTCAAATCTTTGGGCTCCCCTGATCATGAAAAGCACTCCGCCGACAAAGATCAGGATCACGGCGGGAAAAATATTGGGAACCCAGAGAGAGGCGGCCACGGCGCCTGCCAGAAAGAAAGCTCCCAGGACAAAAGCGCAATTTCCCATGAAGCTGGCCAGCCCGGCGATATCCACGTTTTTCTTCTTCTCTTCCGGCATGGTATTGTAGCCGGCAATGAGCCAGTACTGCTTGCCGTATTTAACCGCTGCGCCAATGGCGATCATGGCAACAAAAACCAATATGCCTGTAAGAATCACCCGGACCACCACTTTCCCTAAAGTATCATCTTTATATTAGCACATTCCTCCAGCTAACGGCCACATGAAACCATTTTCCGTGAAAATGGTCATTAGTTATAGAGAGCACCGGAGGCAAATACCGCCGCCAGCATGGAAAACAAAATTTATTTAAAGGAGATGACAATTTACAATGAAAAAGATCTTCTTAGTCCTGCTTGCCGTCACTCTACTTTTTTCAGTCTCTGCCTGCTCAAATACGGGATCAGAACAGGGCCTGGAAGGCGACCTGGAGAGTATTCTGGAAAAAATTTATGAAAGCGATGAGCTTAGCGGGGATTTTAAAGAATATACCCTCCCCGGCTTGATCACCTCGGAAATCACGGAAGAAAACTGCGAGTATCATTTGGGAAAAAGCGGCCTGGAATATGAGGAGGCCATCGTGTCAGAACCCGAAATGTCTCCTGGAGCCTATGCTCTTTGCCTGGTGCGCGCTAAAGAGGGCGCTGACATTGAAAAGCTAAAGAATGATATCAAGGAGAATGTTGACCCCAACAAATGGGTTTGTGTCGGTGTAGACCCCAGCAACATCATTGTTGACAATATTGGCGACTTGGTGATCCTCATTATGAGCGATACCGACGCCCAGGCCCTGCACAGCGCATTCCTGGCGCTCGCCAAATAACTAATTGAAGCAGGGGGCTGCTCCTAAAGGAGGTTAGTCTCTTGTAATCCCCCTCTCCCGGCTCTCCCGCTCCCGGCGGAGGGGGATTACAGGCAGCAATACGAACGGATGGACAGAAAACAGATTTTCTCCCCTCTCCCCGGGGAAAAGGGTTGGCCGCCCCGGAAGGCTTGGCGGGCAGCCCCGGCATTCCATTGAAATAATCGAGGCAGGGTAACAAATGGTATTTTCCAGCGCCGCATTCCTCTATTTCTTTCTGCCGGTGGTCCTGGGGCTTTACTTTGCCGCCCCGGACCGGTGGAAAAACTTGATCCTTCTACTGGCGAGCCTCTTTTTCTATTGCTACGGGGAGCCGGCTTATTGCCCGCTCCTCCTTGTTTCTTCTTTTCTGGGCTACCTGCACGGCATTTGGATTGGGAAAACGAGGGGAACGCGCTGCGCCCGTATAGCGCTCATATCTTCCATTGTTACCATTACCGGCCTGCTGGTGTTCTTTAAATACACAAACTTTTTTATCAAGAACCTTAATATCATTGCGCATACGAAATTGCCCTTGTTGAAAATAGCGCTGCCCCTGGGGATCAGCTTTTACAGCTTCCAAATTCTAAGCTACACCATAGATCTCTACCGGGGCCGGGCGGGGGTGCAGAGAAGCTTCCTCAATTTTGCCACCTACGTGGCCATGTTCCCGCAGCTCATTGCCGGGCCCATCGTACGCTACACGACCGTGGAGAAGGAGCTCGCCCGGCGCAGCCATACCCTGGAGGGCTTCGCCCGGGGTGTGAGCCGTTTTGTCACCGGCCTTTCCAAGAAGGTGCTCATCGCCAACACCCTCGGTGAACTGGGTGATATTTTTACAAGGCTGGAGCAGCCAACAGTGCTCTTTTGCTGGCTCACCGTCTTTGCTTTTATGCTGCAAATTTACTTTGATTTCTCCGGCTACAGCGACATGGCCATAGGATTGGGGCGCATATTTGGCTTTCATTTCCCGGAAAATTTCAACTACCCCTATATTTCCAGGAGTATAACCGAGTTCTGGAGAAGGTGGCATATATCCCTGAGCAGCTGGTTTCGGGATTATGTATACATCCCCATGGGGGGCAACCGCGTTCCGGCCATGGCCTGGATGCGCAATATTTTTATAGTCTGGTTCCTGGTCGGCTTCTGGCACGGCGCGGCATGGAATTACATCATCTGGGGACTTTTCTTTGCCGTCTTTCTCATACTGGAAAAGTGCTTTATCAAAAGGCTGCTGGGCAGGTTGCCTTCTTTCTTCGCTCACCTCTACGCGCTATTTTTTTTAACCCTGAGCTTCGCCATATTTAATGCGGAGGGACCGGGGCAGGGCATGGCGCATATTCTTGGCATGTTTGGTTTCCGGGATGTCCCCCTGGCGAGCGCCGAAACAATCTACTATTTAAAAAGCTACCTCTATGTTTTCCTCGTGGCCGTGATCGGGGCAACCCCGCTGCCTGCGGCAATGATAAAGAAGATCCGGAGCCGCGAAACGGGCGAAAAGATAATCAATTTGCTGGAGCCGGCGGCTAATACGGGATTGCTTTTGCTGTCAACCGCCTATCTAATCGACGGATCCTTCAATCCGTTCCTCTATTTCAGGTTTTAACTAATAAAAGAGGTTAAACAGATGAACGCCAACTTTAAAAACATCGCCGTAACTCTCAGCTTTGTGACTTTGATCACGGGAATGATGCTGGCCAACATAATCGCTCCGGACAAGGAGTTCTCATTCAGCGAGCGCCGCCTGCTGGCAGGTTTGCCGGATTTCTCCGCGGACCTGCTTTTTGACGGCAAGCTGGCTGAAGAGCTGGAAAAGTATTTTCTGGACCAGTTTATCTTGCGGGACGGTTTCAGAAGCGTGAAAGCATTTTCCCGGTTGTTCATTTTTGGCCAGATGGAGAACAATAATCTTTATCTTGTGAATGACGGTATCTATAAATTGGAATACCCCCTTGATGAAAAATCAGTTTTGAATGCAGCCAAAAAACTTAATGATCTATATGATCTCTATTTGCAGGGCATGAATGTATATTATGCCATTGTTCCTGACAAAAACTTTTTTATAGCTGCCCGGGAGGGCTACCCGGCTATGGATTATGATCGGATGCTCGAAATCTTGCACCGGGAGATCCGGCATATGGACTATATTGATCTGTTCAGCTGCCTGTCAATTGGCGACTACTACCGGACAGACCATCACTGGAGCCAGGACAGGATCGTCCGGGTGGCAGATAAACTGTTATCCCGGATGGGGGCCCAGGCCCCGGCCTCCGGGATGGTCTATGTAAAACGGGAAATTTATCCTTTTTACGGCTCCTATCACGGCCAGCTTGGCCTTCCCGTACCGCCCGACACCATGGCCTATCTAACCAACAAAGTCATAGAAAATGCTGTTGTTTATGACCATTACCAGAAGACCTATGAACGGGTATACGCTTTTGAAATGTTTTACGAAAAAGACCCTTACGATATTTTCTTAGCAGGAGCCAGGCCGCTGCTGACAATCGAAAACCGGGCCTGTACAGGCGGCAGGGAGCTGATCCTCTTCCGTGATTCTTTTGGCAGCAGCATCGCCCCGCTTTTACTGCCGGGCTTTTCCAAGATCATCCTGGTGGACCTGCGCTACATCTCCACCGCCATGCTGGCTGAACATATCGACTTCTCGAAAAAGAGGGATGTGCTCTTTCTTTACAGCGCCCCGGTCATCAACACCAGCTGGATGCTCAAGTGACATTTTCTTCTGCCATTTAGAGCAGCCCCGTTATGAACTTGTTGCTGTTGGCGGCAGGGCGGAATTGCTGTAAAATGAAACTGATCCTGCATACTACCCGGGCATGGGAGAGTAATCCGGTGAAGGAGATCTTGATCGTTGAAGATGACCAGACCATCGCCATGGGCATTGAGTATGCCCTGACTCGCGAAGGCTTCTCGACCCATCTTTGTTATGACTTCCACAGCGCCAGGGAGGCTATCCTGGGCCGTGACTTCCTGCTCATCCTTCTCGATGTGAACCTTCCAGGCGGAAACGGCTTTGATTTATGCAAACTGGTCAGGTCGAAGGGAGACACTCCCGTGATCTTTCTTACCGTCTGCGATGACGAGGTCAATACGATCATGGGGCTGGACCTGGGCGCGGACGACTATATCGCCAAGCCCTTCCGGGTAAGGGAGCTCATTTCCCGGATCAACAGCGTTCTGCGCCGGTATAACCGTCAGCCCTGCCCGGAAAAGGAAATCATCGTCGGAGATATCAGGATCAACCCAACCGAAGCCAGGGCCTACAAGAACAACCGGCTCATCCCGCTCACCGCCCTGGAATATAAGCTGTTGCTGACCCTGGCCCGCCACAAAGGGCAGGTGCTGACAAGAAGCCGTATCCTGGCGGAGATCTGGGACCTGGCCGGCGATTTCGTGAACGACAATACCCTCACCGTCTATATCAAGCGGCTCCGTGAAAAGATCGAGGACGATCCGAGGCAGCCAAAGATAATTCATACCATGCGAGGCCTGGGATACAAGGCGGGTGATTGAGATCAGCCTCTCCAAAAACCCGGAAGTAAACAGATTGCGCGCCTGGTTTGCCTTCCTGCTGGCCGTGCTGCTCGTAGCCGCCCTTCTGCTCGGCCTGGCCGGACGGCATTTTTTAAAGAAGGCCATCATTGACAGCCAGGCCGCGCTTATCGGCGCCCTGGCTGAAGAATATCCCGCAGCGGAGCAGGACCTGGCCCGGCAAATCATGGATCCCGGTAAAGAGGCCGTCTCCAGGGGCAGGGAGATTCTATCAAAGTACGGCCTTGACAGCAGCAGCCCGCGGTTGGAGACCCCCTTGCTGCAAAGATATTTCCGCCGCAGCTTGCTCACCCATCTACTGCTTGCCCTTCTCGCGGGCGGCGCTTTCTTCCTGACCACTATCCTCTTCTTAAGGAAGCAGTACGGGCAGATCAGGGAGCTGACCCGTTACGCCGCAAGGATAAGCGCCGGGGACTACTCTCTCGATATCAGGGATAACCGCGAAGGCGATCTCAGCATCCTGAAAAACGAGATCTATAAAATAACCACCCTGCTCAAAGAGCAGGCTACAGCGCTGCAGCGGGAGAAGGCCCTCCTGGCCGATTCCCTGGCTGATATCTCGCACCAGCTGAAAACTCCCCTGACCTCTATTTCTGTTTTAACCGATCTCCTATCGGAGAACCCCGCCGACGAAAAAAGGACCCTCTTCCTGGAGCGGATGAGGGCACAGCTGAAGCGGCTCGAATGGCTGGTAAGCTCGCTGCTCAAGCTGTCCCGCCTGGATGCAGGGGCCGTGACCATGAAAAAAGAGAAGGTTCCGGTAAGAGCCCTCGTGGAGAAAGCGCTGGCTACGCTGGCCATCCCGCTGGAGGTTAAAATGCTTCAGATCTGCATAGAGGGCAATGAAGAGGTCAGCTTTACCGGCGATTTGGAGTGGAGCTGTGAAGCGCTGATCAATATAATCAAGAATTGCATCGAGCACAGCCCGGAGGGGGGACGACTGCGGATCTCCTTTGCGCAAAATCCGCTCTATACCGCGATCACGGTTGCAGACAGCGGCGCCGGGATCGCGCCGGAGGATCTCCCCTATATTTTCAACCGCTTCTACAAGGGCAAAAATGCCGCCGCCGACCAGGTCGGCATCGGCCTGGCCATGGCCCGGGCCATCGTGGAGAAGCATGGCGGCGACATCAGCGTCAAGAGCGAACCGGGCCGCGGCTCAGAATTTACGATAAAGTTTTATACTGGAAGAACCGGTGACAACTAAAAGAATCCTTAACAAGCACCGCACCAAATGTGCTAAAAACCCGGCTATAGTTGTAGGGGCCGGTCATGACCGGCCCGTACACGCTATGCCTGCACTAATACAGATAAAATCATTTCCAGCAAAGGCTTTCCAAAATGGGACAAACAGGTACGTCCCCATTGTCCCACATTGTCCCACGGCCTTTACCTGTTTCTTTTGCCGGGTCAAAAGCGGGCGGTCCATGGGCCGCCCCTACAAACCTGGCGAGCAGGGCCGGGGGCTTTAGCAGGGTTCGGGTGACTAAAATGTCACCAAAATTGTCACCGCAGAGTCACCCGGGGCAGGTAAAATGCAGGACAGCAAAAGAGAAGGAGCTGGTTTTATGGAAATCTTGAGGGTGGAAAACCTGTCCAAGGTTTACGGAAGCGGCGCCGCCCAGGTCAAGGCCGTCGACGGCGTCTCCTTTAGCGTGAATCGGGGTGAATTTGTCGCCGTGGTCGGGGCTTCCGGCTCCGGCAAATCGACCCTGCTGCATATGATCGGGGGCGTGGACCGCCCCACCTCCGGAAAGGTTTTCGTCGAAGATACGGACATATACAGCCTGAACGAAACTAACCTGGCCATCTTCCGGCGCCGGCAGGTGGGCCTCATCTACCAGTTCTACAACCTGCTGCCCATCTTAAACGTGGAAGAAAACATCACCCTACCGCTGCTGCTTGACGGGAGAAAAATTGACCCCCAGTTCCTGGAGGAACTCCTGGAGACTCTAAATCTGAAGGGGAGGGCCTCCCACCTGCCCAACGAACTTTCCGGCGGGGAGCAGCAGCGGGTTTCCATCGGCCGGGCTTTGATCAACCGGCCCGCCCTGGTCCTGGCCGACGAGCCCACCGGCAACCTGGACAGTAAAAATTCAAAGGAGATCATAGACCTGCTGAAGCTGTCCAACAGGCGCTACCACCAGACCCTCATCCTGGTCACCCACGCCCACGAGATCGCCCTGCAGGCCGACCGCATCATCACCCTGGCCGATGGACGCATCGTCAAGGACGGGGTGATCCGGCCGTGAACATCCTGAACACGCTCACGCGGCGCAGCCTGAAGCTCAATCTACGGCGCACCATCGCCACCATCATCGGGATAATCCTCTCGGCGGCGATGATCTGCGCCACCATCGCCATCGCGGCCAGCTTCCAGGACCTTTTCGTGCAAAGCGCGAAATCAACCGACGGGAATTTTCATGCCACCTTTTATGACGTCAACCCTGAGCAGGTTAAATACATCTCCGATAACGCCTATACCGAAGTGTCCATGCTTAGCCGGAATCTCGGCTTTGCCCGTTTTGACCAGTCCACCAGGGAATACCGCCCGTATTTCTATTTCAAAGAGTATGACGCGACGGCCTTAAGGCATATGCCGATCAAGCTGACTGCCGGTCGCTATCCGGAAAAAGCCGGTGAATTGCTCATCTCAGAGGAGGTGCTCGAGAGCGGCGGAGAAGCCTACCGCATCGGCGAAACGATCGCCTTTGATTTTGGAGAGCGTACCGACACGGAGGAAGAGCCTTTGCCCGCGGATCAACCCTTTGATGAAACAGAACAATTCGTCAGCACGTCCACTAGGGCTTATACAATTACCGGCTATATTGAAAAACCGCACTTTGAACATTTTAGCAGCATTCCCGGATTTACAGCAGTGGCCTACCTGGATCCAGCCGCAATCGGCGCAGATGATGCGGTCAATGTCTCCATCCTGGGAAAAAATCCCCGCCAGGTTTACGACCGGGTGCCGGAGATGGCCGCAGCCGCCGGGGTGACAGACTACGCTTACAACAACGAGATTTTAAAATACATGGGCATCTCCAGGAACGAGCGGGCCGTGAACATGCTCTACTCCGTCGCCGCCATCATCATCCTCCTCATCGCCGTCGGTTCGGTGACGGTGATCTACAACGCCTTTGCCATCTCGGTAAACGAGAGAAAGAAGCAGTTTGGCCTGCTGGCCTCCACAGGGGCCGCCCCCGGCCAGATCCGGAGAACCGTTTTTTTTGAAGGAGTCATCCTGGGGCTCATCGGTATCCCCCTGGGGATCCTTGCGGGCATCGGCGGTATCGGAGTGACCCTTTCTGTGGTCAACCGCCTTTTAATCGGCTCCATGTACTCCGAGGATATCGCTCTCCGGCTGGTCCTTTCGCCCCTTGTCGTCCCGGCCACGGCCGCCTTTGTAGCCTTGATCATCTTCATTTCCGCCTATATCCCGGCCAAAAGGGCCGCGGCGACTTCGCCCATCGAGGCGATCCGGCTGAGCTCCGATATCAAGATCGATCGGAAAACCGTGAAAACCTCCCCGCTGACCCGCCGCCTCTTCGGCATCGCGGGAGAGCTGGCCCTGAAAAACCTGAAGCGCAACCGCCGCCGCT